>Ga0081538_10005248_pt1 | contig 11706 bp, 13 predicted proteins | sample TabmetS5T2R1_FD_71022 | JGI IMG/M metagenome (GOLD analysis project Ga0081538, IMG submission 71022) | Tabebuia heterophylla rhizosphere microbial communities from the University of Puerto Rico - S5T2R1 | ecosystem: Host-associated > Plants > Roots > Rhizosphere ... | reverse complement strand
CTTGCTGCTGGCCATCGGTGGCCGATCCAGCCTAGTAGCTGGTGAGCAGAGGGTGAGCGAGCAGGGCTCCGCTGCCACGCTCAAGGGGATGGTGGTCGATGAAAAGGCCAAACCTCAGGCGGGTGTCCTCGTCAGCTGCGCGGACTTCGAGGCCTGGCCGGCGCACGGAGTCTGGCCGCCAACGGTGATCCGCGGAGAAGCCTTTTCGGATGAGAAAGGGGAATTTACGCTGGCCATTTCGTCTATCGCCGCTGACAAGATGCAGTGCTGGATCGGCGGTGGCAACGTTTACGAAACGGACAAAAAGATCATCCCAGTCGGAAGACACGCTCAGGTTATCTTCACCTTGAAATTCGCGACGATCCCAAGGCTGGAGGGTTGGGTCCAAATTCCCAAAGACTGGGACATCCAGAAAGTCTTAGTCCTCGTGCGCCAATCAAACGATGGGATCATCAGCAGACGTCCTGACGAACAAGGGAACATCGTTTTCGAGAATATCAAGGCCGGGCCGGCCACGGTGGAATACAGTTATGATGGCTTGGGAATGGGCGTCGTCGAGCGCTTTCTCATGGAAGGGAGCGACATCTCCCCCACGTTACGGTTTGCTTCGTTCCCCTCTGCCCTCATCCTGCTCATCCCCGGGGTTACAATTCTGGGGTTGCTGGCTTATATGAGTTTCCGGTGGAGGCAGGAGCCCGACATGCAACGCCGGGTCGGCGACCCGGCACTCATGCTAGCAAGTCTCGTCCTTTGGGGTGCGACGTTCGCCGCCTTGTGGTTTCTTCTGAAGAGTCGAGAGGGCTCGGGGCTGCACTTCTTTCACCCCACGCTGTCGTTTGCCTTATCCGTCCCGATCTTCGGCTTCATCGGGGCGATGCTGTTCGTCATCGATTTTTTCCGTACCGGGGCCCAAAGCGCACCTGATTACCGGGAATTCGCTCTGCGCCTCGTCCTTGGCCCCTATGTGGCGATCGTGATGGTACTCCTCTTCGGGGGTGCTTTCCAAGTCATTGACCTCACCAAGCTCGGGTCGCAGGCCACGGTAGCATTTTTCAGCGGGTTCCTCGTCGTTCTGGCCCTGCAGACGTTGGCAGAGAAAGGCAACGAACTCCTCGCACAGTGGCGGGCCACCGCCCGCTATGAGCCCAGTGACATCGCGCGTCAATTTAACCTGCATATGGAGGAGGACGTCAAACTCCAGAAGGCCCACTTGAAATACCTGGAGCAGCTGCGGGCGCTTTCCAAGGACGAGTTGAGGGCGATGGCGATACACACCGAGCTAGGAGAGGCCTTTCTGGTCGGCCTGCAAAAGCGATTGCAGGAACGGGACCTGCTGGCGAAACTGGGGATGGAGACGTGGGCGAAGCTCAATCACGAGGGGATCAGGACGCTTGGCGACATGGCCCTCCTGTCGTCGGAGCGTATCCAGCAGGTGGCGACCACACAGCAAATCGACCGAGAGGCGTTGACCGCCCTTAGTGAGGCCTGCAGGAAAATCTTCGTCCAAGACACCTATCAGCCTATACCGCGCCCGTTCATGTCGCCAGCTCTCGGCACCTTTGAAGACCGGCAGAATTAGACGGGCTCCCACGCGGACCCGCGATGTGGCACGGGGCGTGGCCGACTCAGCGCCATGTTGTGCTCCGCCGGAGCACAACACTACCGAACCATTGGCCCCGGCGGGCGAGCCATCGACAAGCGGTCAAGAGCCCAGTTGGGGCGCTACTTCCTGACCGAAGAGGCGGATGGAATGCTCGAGCCGATCCGGGCTGATCAGGCCACCCACGTTCGGCTCCATGAGGACCCCCGAAAGACCCAGCTCATCCTGTAGCTCCCTCAGCCGCTTGGCCACGGCATCAGGCGTCCCATAGACCAAGCGCTCTCGGAGCGCGGATTCGTACGTCAGGCTCGCCAGGTTTTGGGCCCGTCTGGCGCGCAATTCACCGCCGAACGCGCCAGCCGTCTGCAGTAAACCCTCCCGTACGCGGCCGTAAAAGCTCATCGTACTTTCTTGCGGCTCAGAGAGAGCCCGGGCTTGATCCTCCGCCACGTAGATGCCCACCCGCAGCATCACGTCGCCGTCCCCAGGATGGCCGGCCTCCCGCCAGGCCCTCCGGTACTCTCCTATGGCCTGTGCGAGCTCTGACATTGTCGCCCCACCCGCGCCCGCAAAAATGGGCAACCCTAGCTGTCCCATAGCGGTAAAGCTGTCCCTGGTGGTGGAGGCGTACCGTAGGGGGGGATGGGGTTTCTGGTACGGTTTGGGGATCAGGCACACCTCTTTAAACGTATAGTACTTACCCTGGTAGGAGAAGCGCTCTTGGGTCCACGCCAGCTTCATCACGTCGAAGAATTCCCGAAAGCGCTCACGGCTCTCGGCGTAGGAGATGTTGTACCCCTCGTAGGCCCAGGGAAAGCCACTCCGGCCGATGCCCATGTTCAGGCGGCCCCGGCTGATGTGATCCAGGGTCGCGATCTCCTCCGCCATGCGCACGGGATGGCCGAGAGGCACCACCAAGACCGCAGTCCCCACCCGGATGCGGGTCGTTCTGGCGGCGATGGCGGTGGCGATGATCAGCGGGGAGGCCACGACCGAGGGGATGGCTCGACCACTTTCGGGGGGAGCGAAGTGGCGTTCGGCCAGCCAGACTCCATCGAAGCCCCACTCCTCGGCATGTGCTGCGGTGGAGAACGCTTCGTCGAAAGCCTCTTCTTGCGTCTTCCCTGACCGGTAGTCACATTCCATCATCAGTCCGATGTGCATCAGCAGCCCTCCTCTTCTTCTCCACCGCAACGGGGTGTGTCGCCTCCTCCTCACGGTCCCGGGCCACCTCGCGGCCTGTGAACGGCGCCCGGCCCTGCACCTTCTTAGGCCGACAAGATGGGCTCCGGCCTGTAGTTCCTGTCGTTGAGGTTAACGCCCTGGCGCATGTGCTGCATGCCGCTCGCGGGGTCCATCATTTCACAGAAGATCTCCAGCCGGTTGCCGTCGGGGTCGAAGAAGTAGACGCTGTGGGTCAGGCCGTGATCGGTCGTATGGTCGATCTTCGCCCCGTGTTGGATAAGCCTGCCATACAGCTGGCGGAGCTCCGTCTCCCCTCCATCGATCTGAAGGGCGATGTGGTTGAGGCCTAACGTGCCCTTCTCGGCGCCCTCGGGGGCCTTGAAAAGGGCGATGTCGTGGTGCTGCGTGCCGAAGGACAGGAAGGCGGCGTTGCCTTCTCTGAGGCGCATGACTTCCATGCCCAGTGCCTCGGTATAAAACCGGACGGATGCATCTACGTCCTTCACATTGAGAACCACGTGTCCGACCTTATTGATCCTGGCCATGTTTTTCTCCTCCGCACGTGAGCTGCGGGGGCCTTTGCCCCCACGCTGGGGCTACCCGGTCGCCGTCTCCAGGTTCAGCGGTTGCATGCATGACATCCGTGACGGCTCGAGCGTCATGCAGGAACTGCTCGGCATCCGCTGGGGGCATCTCCTAGGGGAAGATTTCCCGCTTGACTTTCGCCACGGGTGCACCTCTGTGTCTAAATTGGCACTTAGGTGAGCGCGAGTATACTCTCTCTGATGCGGGATGACAAGAAGCGTGCCGTCGCCCGGGGTCAAGCTTCGGCTCGTGCCCGCTATCTCTAGCGCTGCCCTCGGACCAGCGCGAGCCTCCATGAAGGACCTGTGCGATCCTCCCCGACCCTGTTCCTCGAGACAGTCAACCGCCACAGAGGGAGGGCTGTGGCGATCGCGCGGTGCGACATGCCATCCGGAGTTGAGGTCGAAAAGGACCGTCTGGCAATAGGCGAGATGACTTGACAAGCCAGGAGGGGGTGTCTAGAATCGCCTCATCGACCCTTCCCTCCAAGTGAGGGCAACCAGGAGGCTGGGAGGGTGGCTTCAGCTCCCTGAAGGCCGTGGCTCTGTAAGCAGTGTCACCACGCCTCAAACCGTGATAATTGGCAAGGAGCTGTCATTGGCAGATGGCTGTCAGCCCTCGACAGTTCCATCCCGGGCTCCTCCTTGCGTCTGGGATCGGCACGCGCCGATCGACGCCTGCAGACGGCTGAAAGGTATGATGCGCAGGCGACACGGGGGCAGTGATCAGAGGAGGAACGTGCGGTGAGGACAAAGATCAGCGTGGTCGGAGCAGGCAATGTTGGGGCGACAGTGGCACAGCTCATCGCTTACAAAGAGCTCGGCGATGTGGTGATGGTGGACATCATCGACGGCCTGCCGCAGGGGAAAGCCCTCGACCTCCTGGAGGCTGGACCGGTCGAAGGGTATGATAGCCAGGTCACCGGCGCCAATCACTACGAGGCAACAGCCGACTCCCATATCGTGGTGATCACCGCAGGGGTCGCACGCAAACCGGGCATGAGCCGCTCGGACCTCATCACCACCAACGCCAATATCGTCCGTGCGGTCACCGAGCAGGTGGTCAAATACTCACCAGAAGCTTATTTAATCGTGGTTTCCAACCCTCTCGACGCGATGGTCCATCTGACGAAACACGTCAGCGGCTTTCCGAAGAACCGCGTGGTGGGACAGGCGGGCGTGTTGGACTCGACGCGCTTTCGCACCTTCATCGCCCAGGAGCTGAACGTCTCGGTGGAGGATACGCAGGCCTTCGTCCTGGGAGGGCATGGCGACACGATGGTGCCGCTGCCACGCTACTCGACCGTCGCGGGGATTCCCATCACGCATTTGCTGCCGCAGGAGACCATTGACCGGCTGGTCCAGCGGACGCGGGATGGCGGCGGCGAGATCGTGAACCTGCTCAAGACCGGCAGCGCCTTCTATGCGCCCGGCGCCTCGGTGGTGCAAATGGTCGAAGCGATCGTCAAGGATAAGAAGCGTGTGCTGCCGTGCACGGCCTATCTGGAAGGCGAGTATGGCCTACGCGACATCTACTTCGGCGTGCCGGTCAAACTTGGGGCGGGGGGCGTCGAACAGGTCATCGAGATCGAGCTGACGGCGGACGAGCGCGCTGCGCTCCAAGCCTCGGCGAAGGAGGTCACGGAGACGATTCAATTGTTGAACCTGTAATGCCGGCGTCGCGCCGCCGTTGAGTTAGGGCTGAGTCATGCGAAAGGCACCACGCGTCAGCGCTCAGTCCGCGTCACTTGTGACCCGCAACTGTCTCTTGTTAGGGCCTTCCATGAAAATTCATGAGTATCAGGCCAAGGCGATCCTGGCTGAATACGGCATCCCGTTGCCGAACGGCAAGGTAGCCCACACCCCGGCGGAAGTGGCGGCGATCGCCCAACACCTGGGCAGTCGGGTCGTGGTCAAGGCGCAGATCCATGCCGGTGGCCGTGGCAAGGGGGGCGGTGTCAAGTTGGCTGACACCCCTGCACAGGCAGCGGAGGTTGGGGAGCAGATCATCGGCATGACGCTGATCACGCCACAGACCGGCCCCGAGGGGCGCCTCGTACGCCAGGTGCTGGTCGAGGAAGCCCTGGATATTGCGCGTGAGCTGTATGTGGGCGTGACAGTCGATCGCGAGAACAGTTACGCCGTGATGATCGCCAGCGAAGCGGGTGGTGTGGCCATCGAAGAGGTCGCCGCGAGCACGCCCGAAAAAATCCTCAAGGAATGGATCGATCCGCTGCTCGGCCTGCGCCCCTTTCAAGCCAGACGCTTGGCCTATGCCCTGCATCTCACGCCAGAGCATCTGCCACCAGCCATCGCCCTGATGCAGGGGCTGTATCGCGCCTTCCTGGACAAGGATTGCTCGCTGGCCGAAATCAATCCCCTGATCGTCACACGCCAGGGCCAACTGTTGGCGCTCGATGCGAAGCTTGACCTCGACGATAACGGGCTCTTCCGACACCCCGAGTTGCAGGATCTACGGGATATCGGCGAGGAGAACCCGTTGGAGGTTGAGGCCTCCAAGTATCGCCTCAACTACATCAAACTCGACGGCAATGTCAGCTGCATCGTCAACGGTGCTGGCCTGGCGATGGCGACCATGGACATCATCAAGCTGGCAGGGGCTGAGCCCGCTAATTTCCTGGACGTTGGCGGTGGCGCCAGCGCCGAAACGGTGGAAAACGCCTTCCGCATCCTGCTCATGGACCCTCACGTACGAGCGGTGTTGATCAACGTCTTCGGCGGCATCTTGCGCTGTGATGTCTTTGCCCAGGGGGTCGTGCAAGCGGTGAAAAACGTGCGGGTGGAGCTCCCCGTGGTCGTCCGCATGGAGGGCACGAACGTCGAGCGGGGGCGTGAGCTGCTGCAGCAATCCGGGATGAACTTCATCGTGGCCGATGGCATGCGGGATGCGGCCGAGAAGGTCATGGCGGCCCTACGCGGCGACGGAGGGCGTGCGGCATGAGTATTCTCGTCGACGCCCAGACGCGGCTGCTGGTGCAGGGGATCACCGGCCGCGAGGGCACGTTTCACACCGAACAGGCGATCGCCTATGGCACTCAAGTAGTCGCAGGGGTAGTGCCCGGACAAGGGGGCAACACGCATCTGGGCGTGCCGGTGTTCAATACGGTCGAGCACGCGGTACGGGCAACCGACGCCAACGCGTCGGTGATCTATGTGCCGGCCCGTTTCGCCACCGACGCCATTCTGGAGGCGATCGACGCCGGCCTCTCCTTGATCGCCTGTATCACCGAGGGAATTCCCGTCACCGACATGCTCATCGTCAAACAGTACTTACAGCACAAACCGACCCGGCTCATCGGCCCCAATTGCCCGGGTATCATCTCCCCGGGGACCTGCAAGATCGGCATCATGCCTGGGCATATTCATAAACCGGGTCATGTGGGGGTGATTTCGCGCAGCGGCACCCTCACCTATGAGCTCGTGTGGCAGTTGACGCAATTGGGGATCGGGCAATCCACCTGTGTGGGGATCGGCGGCGACCCGATCACCGGCATGCAGTTCATCGATTGTTTGCAACTGTTTCAAGATGACCCCGACACGCACGTCATCGCCATGATCGGCGAGATCGGCGGCAACGCCGAGGAGCGGGCGGCGGCATACATTCAGGCGCACATCCGGAAGCCCGTCGTTGGGTACATTGCGGGGCAGACAGCACCTCCGGGACGGCGCATGGGGCATGCGGGGGCGATTATCTCCGGGGGGCAGGGCACGGCTGTCGGCAAGATGGCCGCCATGGAGGCGGCCGGCATCCGTGTTTGCCGCAGTCCAGCTGACATCGGGAACGAGGTGGCAGCGGCGGTACAGACGCTTGCAGCGAAAGGCGGAGAGCGGTGATCGAACACACACTGGCGATTATCAAACCCGATGCGGTGGGTCGAGGCCTGATCGGGAAGATTCTGGCGCGCGTTGAAGAGCAGGGTTTCCGGGTGCGCGCCCTCAGGATGGTGCAGCTGAGCAAGCAGACGGCCCAGACGTTTTATCAGGTGCATGCCGGGCGCCCGTTCTATGAGAGTTTGACGACCTACATGTCGTCGGGACCGATAGTGCCGATGCTCCTCGAACGCGAGAATGCCGTCCAGATCTTACGCGACTTGATGGGCGCTACCGACCCACAGCAGGCCGCCCCTGGCACGATTCGCCGCGACTACGGGGAGAACATCGAGCGCAACGCCATCCATGGGTCTGATGCCGCAGCGACCGCCGCCGTCGAGATCGCCTTCTTCTTCAGCCAGTTCGAGCAGGTTTGACCTCCATGACCCTCCACGCTAAGATACAGAAGGCCATGCTTCTCACCGATGCCGACCGGCAGCGCATCCTCGATCGCGTCCAGGGGCTTACCCAGTCCCAAATCGATTACAAACCGACTCCCGAGACCTGGTCTGTGGGCCAGGTGCTCCATCACTTGATCCTCATCGAGGTGAGCATCAGCAAGCTTTTCAACAAGCTAATTAAAGAAAATCAGCGGGTCATTGGCGCGAGTGATGTGATGCATATCGAGGATATGACTTACGGCGCCGATCGACCGCAACAGGCTCCAGAGTTCGGCATGCCATCCCATGGTCGCCCGTTGGGTGACCTCTTGACAGAACTGATAGCCACGCGCGAGCGCACGAGACAAACGCTCGCGAGGTATGCTGGCGATGATCCCTCCGAACTCCGCTGGATACACCAGCGTTTCGGCGATATGGGCATGGCGCATTGGGTGCGCTTCATTGGCCTGCATGAAGGGCATCATCTGCGGCAGATCGAGCGCATTATGGCGATGCCTGCGTTTCCGAGATGATGTTCATCCACCTCCTCTCCTGATTACCCCGATTAGAACTCCGGGGGTTATCTACGCTAATCTATCTAGGATTCTCGTCCTCAGTATAAACAGTTGAAAGCGCGTGCACCAATCATTACAATTCTACTGTATCTTCTTGTGCGTGAAGCGGATCGCCTGTGTTTGCTGGGGTGCGCGAAAAGCTGTTGTTCCAAGCTTATAGGCAAGCCTCCCCAAGAGGGAGACCAAAAGGGTTCAAAGATGCAAGGTAATCTGGGTGACCAAACCTACTGCTATGATCTTCCACTTTTTGCCCATGAGAACGGGCAGTCGCGTCCATGCCTTCACATCTTACCTGAGAATGGCAGCAACAATCCTTTTGGCTTTCTGTTTAAAGAGGGAACCGTTGATTCCGCGCTAATCACCGGCGGCAGTACCCAAGTTCTAAAGCAGATGCCGTCTGGGTTATTTCAAACCTGTGTCACATCGCCACCGTATTGGTCTTTGCGAAACTACAATATTCCTGGCCAGATTGGCCTTGAGTTATTACTCAACGACTACATCCAGAGTTTAGTGGAAGTCTTCGAAGAGGTCCGGCGTGTCCTCCGAGATGATGGAACTCTCTGGCTGAACATCGGTGATTCGTATACCTCAGGGGGCCGAACGTGGCGTGCGCCGGACAAGAAGAACCCAATCCGGGCTATGGATATTAGGCCGCCAACGCCGGAGGGACTGAAGCCGAAGGATCTGATAGGCGTGCCGTGGCGGCTTGCGTTCGCGCTGCAGGCCGCAGGGTGGTATCTGCGTGCTGATCTCATCTGGAATAAGCCAAATTGTCAGCCCGAGAGCGTTAAGGACCGCCCAACCCGCTCGCATGAATATATTTTCTTCTTTAGTAAGACGGAGCGATACATGTATGATGATCAGGCTGTTCGAGGCCCCAATGATAGAAATTTGCGCTCTGTCTGGGACATTAAGACACAGCCATACCCCGAAGCGCACTTCGCGACGTTCCCGCCAGCACTGGTCGAGCCATGCATTGCGTTGGGAAGCAATCCCGGCGATTTAGTACTGGATCCATTCATCGGCTCAGGAACAACAGGGCTCGTTGCCCTCAAGATGGGCCGTCGGTTTGTCGGTGTCGAGTTACACCCGGAGTATGTAAGCATCGCCAACCAACGGATCAGAGGAGCGTCCTTCCTTGATTAGACAGCCTATCAAGGTCCCTTCCTCCTCCCGCCAGGTTGCCTTTCATCAATTACTGGTCGCAGCACGAAAAGCATGGCTTATGGATGCCCGAAGCGCTGTCCTCGGTCGTGTAGACCCCAATGCCCTCAAAATGCAACTCAGCACCTACGTCCCCACCGATGCACAGCAAATCCTGGCTGCTGCTGGTGTGCGTGACGAGCATGTGTTTCCGACTCCTATTATCCTTGAGGCAAAGCCTACCTTAGTAGGCTATTACCGACTACTCCTGGGTGTCTCGCAGAAGAGCTTTTACGGCACAGGTACAGGGATGGGGCAATTCAGCCGCATGGAAGCACGGGGGGTGCTGACAGATCGCCAACGGGAAGCACTGCCAGAATTCTGCCAGGCGATGAGCGAGGCGCACGCTGAGTTGATGCGCCAGATGTCGCCGGCGATTACTCCTTAGGACGTCATCAAGCTTCCTTTGCTGACGCTTGGCGGCCAGTTCCAGGGGAGCAATAATAATGCGCTCGGTAGGCAAGCAACCGTAGACGTATTTCTATCGATTGGCGAGATTGTGAAAGACTATAGCGGCAAACGCGAGGATCGAAAGCTAATGGTCAGGAATGCGTCCAATCGCATGGTCGTGATTGCGCTTGCGAGTGATCCCGATGTGCGCATCCAGGAGGAGTTTGCAGGTAACCTGCGCAATAAGCTAGCGATTGAGATCAAAGGTGGGACTGATAAGAGTAATGCCCACAATCGGGCGGGAGAAGCGGAAAAATCCCATCAGAAGGCGAAAAGAGAAGGCTTTCGTGACTTCTGGACAATCATTACCAAGAAGGGGTTGACCTGAACAAGCTCCGCAGTGAATCCCCTACCACAAATTCCTGGTTCGACGTCGCCCAGGTGCTTGGACGTAGCGGGGAAGACTGGGATGAGTTCCGCAGCCGCCTCGCAGGAGAGGTAGGAATTCCCATAAGCTGAGGTGCCTTGGCACTGTCTACTAGCGATCATATCCGGTTCCCCTCAAAAGGCGTATTTGAGGCAATGGGATTAGAGCGCTTCTGGGGAAGGTCTACCCATGCCAAAGGCCTCGATTGCAGTGGGTGAAAGTCCTATGCCCCGTTACGCAGGGAGTGTGGTCGTTGGAAAATCTGAAGGTAGAACTAGCCACATTGTTACGAATGTTTGCCGTACATGAAATCCCATATCTGATGTTCTTCTTGGGTGCTGGTGCCTCAGCCCGAGCAGGTATTCCGACTGCAGCCGAGATGGTTTGGATGTTCAAGCGTGCCATATATTGCACTGAAACAGGAGCAGACCCGCAGGCATTTCGAGATCTAAGTGTTGAAAGATATCGGCAGTATCTCCAGGCATATTTTGACAATAGGGGAGGGTTTCCCCCGCGTGGAGCTGATAGCGAATATTCTGTGTACTTTGATCGATGTTATCCAGACCCCGAAGTCCGCCGTTCTTTCATAAGGCAGCTTATCAGGCAAGGTAAACCGACGATAGGCCATGAATATCTTGCCGTTTTACTTGCTGAGGGGCGCTGTCACTGGGTATGGGGTACAAATTTCGATGATCTGGTTGAAAGCGCAGAACGCCCTGATGCCGCGCATCGCTTGTGTGAAGTAAGTCCAGCGTCAGGACGGCGTCTCAGCAAGATCGTTGCAGAAAATACATCGCCAGTGCTGGTGAAGCTTCATGGAGATTACCGGTACGATAAGCTTCAGAATACAGAAGAGGAGTTGAAATCTCTTGATGATGAGCTGAGGAAATATCTCTTACAGACCTGTAAGGAAAATGGGCTGATCGTTGTTGGCTATAGTGGCAGAGATGAGTCAGTAATGTCTTCGCTCGAAAGCGCTGCTTCTGAAGGGTGTTTTCGGAAAGGATTATATTGGTGTGTTCGTGAAGGAGATTCAATAGCAGAACACGTGCAGAATCTAATGGGAAAAGTTATCCAACAAGGCGGCTGTGGTGCGTTTGTAGAGATCGCAAGTTTCGATGAGTTTCCGTTTCAGATTTACCGCCAAAGCAGTCTTAAAGATTACGAAATCGATAGAAAAGCGGAAGCATTATTCGAGCAGAGACGTCACTTCACCGTTGCAAAAAAAAGATCCTCGTAATGTACTGAAGCTGATTGCACTCAAAATAGTCGATTATCCGACTACGCCCTACCGATTTCGAACATCGATTGAAAGCTGGCACGAGCTTCGAGAAACTGTTGGCTTACATCCCATCATAGCGGGCCTTCTATGTGGATATGTTCTGGCATTCGACCGAAGAGAGCTCATTCAATCAGTTGTTGAGGGGAAGATAACCGATACCATCGAGACAGCGGATGTATAGGCCCAGGA
>Ga0081538_10005247_pt1 | contig 11708 bp, 9 predicted proteins | sample TabmetS5T2R1_FD_71022 | JGI IMG/M metagenome (GOLD analysis project Ga0081538, IMG submission 71022) | Tabebuia heterophylla rhizosphere microbial communities from the University of Puerto Rico - S5T2R1 | ecosystem: Host-associated > Plants > Roots > Rhizosphere ... | reverse complement strand
CCGGATGCGGCGACGGATCTGCGAGCGCTCGCCGGCGGGCGTCGTCCGGATCGGGCGCCCCGGTGGCAAGCAACTCCGCCGCCAGCGCCCGCGCCGCGTCGCGCTTGCCGGCTCCGGTGGGACCGGCGAACAGATAGGCGTGCGAGGGAGCGCCGACCGCCGCGACAAGCGCCACGCGGGCCGCCGGCTGGTCGGCTGTGGCGGCTTCAAGCGCCGCGGGAATCTCTGCGACCGGTGTCATCGCCGCTCCCGCACCGCCGCGAGGACACGCTCGTGCACCTCGTCCGGCGTGCCACTGCCGTCGACCGCGACGATTCGCTCCGGGTGACGAGCGAGCAGCTCCTCGTAGGCGGCCGCCACCTGGCGCTGAAAGTCGACGCCCCTGGTCTCGAAGCGGTCAGCCCCGTCGCGAACGCCCTCCGCCAGACGCTGCTGTCCTCGCAGCTGCGCGGCCTCCGGGTCAACGCGCACGAGCACGGTCAGGTCCGGCACGCAGTGGCCGATAACCAGCACGTTCAGGCGCTCGCCGAGCTCGATCCCGATCTCGAGCGCGCTCATGCCGGGGTAGTCCGGCGAGTCCTCGAAGAGGTGGCCGATCGCCCGGCCCTGGTAGGCGATCGTCGAGTCGATGTAGCGGTCGCAGACGACGTCGCGCCCAGTTTCCCTGGCCGGCGCGATCACGTGCGTCGCGAGCTCAGAGCGCGCGGCCAGAAACAGCAGCGTCTCGCCACCCACGCCGAGCTCCAGGGCGGGGTCCTTCAACAGCGCCCGGATTCGCTCGCCTGCCTCGGTGCCGCCGGGCTCTCTCAGCAGCAGCGTCTCGGGCCCAAGCGCCTCGGCAAGCATCGCCGCCTGGGTGGTCTTGCCCGAGCGGTCGATGCCCTCGAGGGTTACGAACACGCTCTCGAGATCTACCGCTTGCCGCGAGAGCCCGAGCCGGCCTTGCGGGTTCGCGCCGTGGTGGGCGCCGGCTTCTTCGGCCGGCGCCTGCGTCCGCCGTTGCCGGACGTGCGCGCCGGGCGCTTGGCGGGATCGGCGGATCCCGCCTCGTCGGCCTCAGCGTCCGGCGCCTCGCCGTCGGCGGCCTTGGCCTGCTCGCGAGCAGCCTTTGCGGCCTCGCGCTCGGCACGCTTCTCCCGCATCTCCACCATCGACGGGCAATCGTCGTTGAGGCACAGCTTCCAGGGCCGGGCGCGCAAGCCCTTCACGGTCAGCCGCGGCATCTCGCCGCAGATCGAGCAGCGCTCCTCGAGCCGCCAGAGGTCATACCCACGTCCTGGCAGCGGCCCGCTCACGGGGCACGAATTGGGATCGGGCGGCGCCGGTGGCTGGCCCTCCTCGACCTCCGGGGGCCGGATCCAGCCCTCACAGCCGTACATCCGTTTGCCCCCCTTGAGCTGGATGATGCGCAGCCGGTTGGGCGAGCCGTCCTCGCGCGTGCGCCCGGCCTCCTCGCAGACCTTGCACGGGCCGAGGAACTTGTCCTCGTCCATGCCGGCCCAGATCTGCTTTGCGAACTCCTCGCGCTGGTCGGTGAGCGCGGCAGTCGTCGAGTGCAGCATCTCGCGGCTGATCCCCACCACCTCGTCCTTGGTCGTCTCCCCCGCAGCGATCTGGTCCATGTCCTGCTCGAGCTCCGCCGTCATCTCGGGGGTCGCCATGCGCGGCACGAACTCGTGGAAGGCCTTGTACATCGCGATCCCGGTCTCCGACGGCTCGGGCGGGTTGCCGAAGACGTAACCGCGGTCGTAAAGCTTCTGGATGATGTCGGCGCGGGTTGCCTTGGTGCCGAGCCCGCGCTCCTCCATCAGCTCGATCAGCTTGCCCTGGCTGATGCGCGACGGCGGCTGCGTCTCCTTGTCGACCAGCCACGGCCCGCCGTCGAGCGCCAGCTCCTGGCCCTCTTCGAGCTTGGGGATCTCCTCGTCGGAGGAGCGGACATAGGTGTAGATGGCGGCGTACCCGGGGTCGACGACCACGGAGCCGCGCACGAAGTACAACTCCGAGCCCGCCTCGATGTCGGCGCGTGTCGACTCGGTGATCATCGGCTCGGAGAACGTCGCCAGAAAGCGCCGCACGATCAGCTCGTAGACGCGCCGCTTCGGGCCCTCGAGCGCGCCCGGATGAAGCGCCTGCGTGGGATGGATCGGCGGATGGTCGGTGCTTTCCTTCTTGCCACGGGTCGGCGTGAGCTTCCGCTTTTCGAGTAACGGCGCAGCGGCCTGGAACTCCTGGATCCGCACCAGCGACTGCACCAGCTCGCGCGTGTTCAGCGAGGGCGGGTACACCGTGTTGTCTGTGCGCGGATAGGAGATGAAGCCGTCCATGTAGAGGTCCTCGGCGACGCGCATCGCCGCGGCAGGGGTGATCCCCAGACGGCTGGAGGCGTCGGTGGTGAAGGCGGTGGTGTTGTAAGGGGCGGGCGGCTTGCGCGAGTTGCGCCGCGAGGAGACCTCCGCCACGACGCCCGGGCTCTTGGTGCCGGCGATCGCCGCGTCGGCCTGTGCCTTCTCCCAGAACTTGTCCGTGGCGTGATGCGCCTCGAAGGCGCCGTCCGGATGCTCGAAGCGCGCGAACACCTCCCAGTAGGGCTTGGGCACGTGCGCCCGGCGCTCGAGCTCGCGCTCGACGATCAGCGCCAGCGTGGGGCTCTGGACGCGGCCAACCGAAAGGAAGTTGGAGCCGAGCCGGCGCGTAGCGAGCGAAACCGCGCGGGTCAGCGTCGCGCCCCAGATCAGGTCGATGTCCTGGCGGGCGGCCCCGGCGTAGGCGAGGTCGTAGGAGAGCTCGTCCAGCTCGGAGAACGCTCGCTCGATCTCGTCCTTGGTCAGGGCGGAGTAGCGGGCGCGCTTGATCGCGGGCCGGTGCTCGAGCAGCGCGGTCGCGTCGCCGTCTTCCACCACGGCGGACGCGGCTCGGTCGCCGTCCCCAGCCACGCGCGGGTTCACCTCGAGGATCTGCTGGAGGGCCTCGAGGCCGATCAGCTCGCCCTCGCGATCGAAGTCCGTTGCGATCACGACCTCGTCGGCGCCCTTGGCGAGCTTGCGAATCGCCCTGACAACGTTCTTGTCCGTCGGCTCGGGTACGAGCTCGGCGTCGATGAGGTCGTGCAGGTCCGTGCCCTGCCAGTTGGAGTAGCCCTCGGGGAAGGCGACGCCCATCATGTGGCCCTTCAGCCCGACCGCCATCTGCTCGCCCCCCGAGTCCGTCCAGGTGTAGAACGGCACCTTGTAGGCAGCGTCGGCCTTCGCCGAACCTCCGCTGAGAATCTCGGCGATCTTCTTGGCTGAGTTGTTCTTCTCGGTGACTATCAGGCGCATGGGCCCGTTCCCAGATGGTTGGTTAAGGGGTGAGCGGCTTTAGCCGCGAAAGCAGCATGTGTCGTTGTGGGTTCTGTCAAGTGAATGGATCGGCAGAGGGACGATGCCCCGCCAATCGGACGGCGAGGGTAGCAGGGGGTCCAAACCCCGCTTTCGGGCTCCGATCCCCGCCCCTACGGGGCGGGACGTGGGTACCGTCAGTGCCCAGATGGCGTTGAACGTCGGCATTTTCCTCGTCCCCGACGCCTCAGATGCCGAGCGGACCGTCGACCTCGCCGTCGCGGCCGATCGGGCCGGACTCGACGTCGTCGCGATCCAGGACCACCCCTACCAGCGGCGATTTCTGGACACCTGGACGCTGCTCTCCTACCTGGGTGCACGCACCGAGCGGATCCGGCTCGTGCCCGACGTGCTCAACCTGCCGCTTCGGCTCCCGACGATGATCGCGAAGTCGGTTGCCTCGCTGGACCTCCTCACGAACGGTCGCGTGGAGCTGGGAATCGGCGCGGGCGCCTTCTGGGAGGGGGTCGAGGCGATGGGCGGCCCGCGGCGCTCCCCCGGAGCGTCGGTCGAGGCGCTGGAGGAGGCGATCCAGATCATCAAGGGATTCCTGGCCACCGAGCGGTCGCTGCGACTCGACGGCGAGCACTACCGCGTCGCCGGCGCGAAGCCCGGTCCGCCGCCGGCGCATCGGGTCGGGATCTGGGTCGGCGCTTACCGCCCACGGATGCTGCGCCTGACGGGGCGGCTCGCCGACGGGTGGCTGCCCAGCGTCGGCGGCGGCTACATGGCGCCCGAGGACGTGGCGGACCGCCAAGCGACGATCGACGAGGCGGCGGCGAGCGCCGGGCGCGATCCCGCCGAGATCGCCCGCGTTGCGAACATCGGGCTCGGCCAGGATCCTCGCTCCTGGCTCGACCCCGACCGCTTGGCGCGCACGGCAAGCGAGCTTCGCTTCGACACGCTCCTGCTGGGCGTGCCCGACGACGACCCGCTCGACTTCATCGAGCGACTCGGCTCAGAGGCGATTCCGGCCGCCCGCGAGCGGCTCGGCTGACCCTGGTCGGCGGGCGCCGGCGGCGCTCACGCGACCTCACCCGACTCGGCCCACAGATTGACGCCCGCGTCGACCGCGTGGCGGTCGATCTCGTCGAGCTCCGAGTCGGAGAGCTCGAGGCGGTCGAGCGCGGCCACGTTCTGCTCCAACTGGCGCACGCTCGATGCGCCCACAAGCGTGGACGTCATGCGCTCGTCCCGAAGGGTCCAGGCGAGCGCCAGCTGGGCCAGGCTCTGCCCTCGCGAAGCGGCGATCTCGTTCAGGGCCCGAATGCGCTCGAGGTTCTCCTCGTTGAGCCACTCGCGGTCGAGCGAGTCGTCCCGAGCGGCCCGCGAATTCTCCGGGATGCCCTCGAGGTAGCGATCCGTGAGCATTCCCTGCGCCAGCGCGGTGAAGGCGATGCAGCCGACGCCGTGCTCACCGAGCACGTCGAGGAGCCTCGTCTCGATCCAGCGGTTGAGCATCGAGTACGAGGGCTGGTGGATGGTCAACGGAGTTCCGAGTTCGCGCAGGATTGCGATCGCCCGCTCCGTTCGCTCCGGCGAGTACGACGACACGCCCACGTAGAGGGCTTTGCCCTGCCGCACCGCCGTGTCGAGCGCGCCCATCGTCTCCTCCAAGGGCGTGTCCGGGTCGGCGCGGTGCGAGTAGAAGATGTCGACGTAGTCGAGCCCCATGCGCTCGAGGCTCTGGTCGAGGCTCGCCAGGAGGTACTTGCGTGAACCGCGATCGCCGTACGGGCCCGGCCACATGTCCCATCCCGCCTTGGTGGAGATGATCAGCTCGTCCCGGTAGGGACGCAGGTCCTCGCCCAGCACCCGGCCGAAGTTGATCTCCGCCGAGCCATACGGCGGCCCGTAGTTGTTGGCGAGGTCGAAGTGGGTGATCCCGAGGTCGAATGCCCGACGCAGGATCGCCCGCGAGGTGTCCATCGGCCGGTCGTCGCCGAAGTTCCACCACAGCCCGAGCGAGATCGCCGGCAGCTCCAGACCGCTGCGACCGCAGCGGCGATAGCGCATTGACTCGTAGCGATCCTCGGCGGCGCGGTGGCTCACCACGGTGTGGTGGATATCACGACGCGCCCTCGACCTCGGCCGCGCGGAGCGGCCCACCGAGCGATCACGCCCGGCGGGCCGTCCGCGAGAGAGAGTCCTAGCCGCCCGCCCCCGTGAAGCAGAGATCACGGAGGTCTTCGACGTTGTCCTGCGTCACCTGCGTCGGCGGGACCACGACCTCGGATGGAACCTCCGGCTCGAGCAGGTCCGAGAACCCCTCGCCAAGGCCGATAAGCCGCGCCATGTTGACGGCCGAGCCTGCCATCGTCGGGCTGTAGAGGTAGGTGGCCGCGTAGAGACCGCCCTCCTCGATCAGGTCGAAGGCGTTGCACGATCCGCCCGCGCCCGTGAGGATCATCTCGTCCTCGCGATTGGCGTTCTGAATCGCCGCAACGACGCCCTCCGCCATGTCGTCGTCGTGTGTGTAGACGGCGTCGATTTCGTCCTCGGCCTGGAGGATCGCCTCCATCACCTCGAGGCCCGTGTCTGGATTGAAGTCGCCGGGCTGCTGGGCGATGATCCTCAAGCCGTCACCGCAGAGCTCCTTGATCGTGTCGGCGAAGCCCTTCGTGCGGTCCTCGGTCACCGAGATTCCCGCGATCCCCTGGATCTCGACCACGTTGCCCTGGCAGTCGAGCTGCTCAGCGAGAAACTCGCCCGCCTGGACGCCGATTCCGTAATTGTCGCCCAGGATCGTGGCCCGGGCGGCCTCCGGGGTGCTGAACAGCCGATCGACGTTGACCACCGGAATGCCGGCCTCCATCGCCTTCTCCGCCACCGGCGTCAGCTGCTCGCCGTCATAGGGGAGCACCACCAGCACGTCGGGCTCCTCGTTGATCAGCGTCTCGATCTGCTGCGCCTGCCCGTCGGCGTCCGGAGCCTCGACGAGCTCGAAGTCAACGTCGTCGAACTGCTCGGCGGCCTCCCGTGCCTTGACGGCGACCTGGCCCAGCCAGCCGTGATCGGTCGGCGGGACGCTGGCGGCGATGCTGACGGTGCCGCCGGCCTCGCCGCCCTGGGCGGGTGTGCCGGCGGTCGTGGTCTCCGTGCCGCCGCCATCGTCGTCGTCGTCGCCGCACGCCGCGACGCCGAGAGCCAAGACGGCCGCACACACCAGCAACGCCAGCGTTCGTATGGATGTCATCTGAGAACCTCTCCTCCTTGGTTGTACGACAAAAAGCCTGCAACTCACGTACTTAGATGCGCTCGGGCCGCTGAATCAGAACGGCGCCGAGGATGATCACCCCCTTGACGATCTGCTGCCACTCGGTCGCGAGATTGAGCTGAGTGAGCAGGTTGAAGATGATCGCGAAGACCAGGACCCCCAGGAACGTGCCGAAGATCGTCGCGCGCCCGCCGGCGAGGCTGGTGCCCCCGATCACCACCGCGCCGATCGCGTCGAGCTCGAGCAGGTTGCCGCTCACCGGAGAGGCGCTGGCGAGCCGCGCCGAAAGGAGCACCGCCGCCAGCCCTGCCAGCAGCCCCGTGAGGCAGTAGACGCTGAGGATGATGCGGCGTACCGGCACGCCGGCAATCCGGGCAGCCTCGCGGTTGCCGCCCACGGCGACCACGTACCGGCCGTAGCGCGTTCGATTCAGCAGCACCCAGCCGCCGATCGCCACGGCGAGGAAGATCACGACCGACACCGGGATCGTCGCGATCTCGCCGGTGCCGAACCAGCGCACGCCGTCCGCGGTGAGCAGGCTGATCGGCTCCTTGTCGCTCATCAGCAGCGCGAGGCCCCGCGCTATCGCGAACATCGCCAGGGTCGCGATGAACGGCACCACCCGCCCGTAAGCGATCGCGCCGGCGTTGACCATCCCGAGCAACAGCCCGAAGCCCATCGCGGCCAGCACGAACGCGGCGGTGCCCTCGTCGACGACCAGCCCGCCGGCGATTCCCGAGGCGGCGAGGACCGACCCCACCGACAGGTCGATGCCGGCGGTTGCGATCACGAACGTCATCCCGATCGCGATCACCCCGACGACGCTCGCCTGGGTCAGAATCGCCCGGAAGTTGTCCGTCGTGGGAAAGCTGTCGGGCTCCAGCACGGCGCCGACGAGAATCAGCACCAGCACGACCCCTACGAGCGCGAACTCCTGCAGCTTCACTCCGCTCGGCATCCCCAGCAGATCCCGGAGGCTTCCCGCGGATTGGAGCCTTTCGCTGACTGTGGCGCGTTCGGCCGGCGGCGTACTCATCGAGCCTCCTCGGTGACGTGGTCTGCTTCGTTTTGGAGTGCGGCTGGTGTTCCCGACACCGCGTGACGCAGCAGCTCGAGCTCGGTCGCGCGTTCGCCTTCGACCTCGGCGACCAGCTCGCCCTCGCGCATCACCAGAACGCGGGTACACAGCCCGGCCAACTCGTCGAGCTCCGACGAGACGACGACAACCCCCAGGCCGGCGGCGGCCAGATCCGTGATCACCTGGTAGAGCTGGGCCTTGGTGGCAACGTCCACCCCGCGAGTCGGCTCGTCAAGCAGTAGGACGCGACAGTGGCGCAGCAGCCACCGGGCGAGCACGACCTTCTGCTGGTTTCCGCCCGAGAGCTCGCGCACCATGCGGTCGGGGTCGTCGGGAACGGTGTGCAGGACTCGGAGCTGTTCGCGGACGGCCTCACGCTCGGCTCGGGGGTTGAGCAGCCCGCCGCGTACGAACCGGCCGAGATCGGACAGGCTCACGTTCTTGCCCTGGCTCCAGTCGAGCAGCAGGCCCTGAGACTTGCGGTCCTCAGGTGCCAGCCCGAGGCCGGCTGCGATCGCGCGATCCGGCCTGCGTGCGGACACGCGGTTGCCGTCGACGATCACCTCGCCAGCGTCCCGGGCGTCTACCCCGTAGATCGCCCGCAAAAGCTCGCTGCGCCCGGCGCCCACGAGGCCCCCGATCCCGACGACCTCACCTGCTCGCACCTCAAAGCTCACGCCCTTGACCTCGGGTGGCCGGCGCAGATCCCGCACCTCGAGCACCACCTCGCCCTCGGCCTTCGGCCGCTCGGGATAGAGGCGCTCGACCTTGCGCCCGACCATCCGCTCGACCAGCTCGTCGACTGAGGTCGACGCCGGCAGCCCCGTCGCCACGGTGCGCCCGTCGGTCAGCACGGTCACCCGGTCGCCGATCCGCTCGACCTCGTCCAGCCGGTGCGAGATATAGACCACGCCCACGCCGTCGGCGGTGAGGCGCCGGACGAGCCCGAACATGGTGTCGATCTCCTGGTCGTCGAGGATCGCGGAGGGCTCATCCATGATCAGCAGGCGCACGTCGCGCGAGAGAGCGCGCGCGATGGAGACGACCTGCTGTGCGGCGGGACTCAGGTCGCGGACGTACGACCGCGGCGAGATGCCCTCGTGATCCAAGCGGCGGAGGATCGCGGCCGTGTCACGGCGCATTCGGTCGACGTCGAGCAGCCCGAACCGCCGGGGCTCGTGGCCGAGAAGGACGCTCTGCGCGACGGTCAGATCCTCGACCAGGTCCAGCTCCTGGTAGATCGTCGCGACCCCATTCCCGAGCGCGGCCGATGGGTTGCCCACCGAGGCCGGCTCGCCGTCGATCAGGATCTCGCCCTGGCTGGGAGTCACGGCGCCCGAGACGCACTTGATCAACGTCGACTTGCCGGCGCCGTTGGGCCCGACGAGGCAGTGGACCTCACCCGGTCTGACGTCGAAGTCGACGCCGTCGAGTGCCCTGACGCCCGGGTACTCCTTCACGAGGCCGCGAACCTCGAGCACCGGCGTCGGGGAGGCCATCACGCCAGCACCAGCGGACGCAGGTTGCGGTGCGCGATCTCGAGTCCCTGCTCGACTCTTTCCGGACTGCCACCCCAGACCGGGTCCTCGTGCTCGACCGAGAGCACGCCTTCGAACCCGCCCTCATAGAGCGTGTCGACGTAGTGGCGCCAGTCGACGTCGCCCAGCCCCGGGATCCGGTAGCGCCACCAGCCCATGTCCCAGGGGTCCTGCTCGCGGGTGGAGACACGACCGAAGAACCCGAAGCGGTTGCGATCGGCGGCGAACGTCTCGGCGTCCTTCGCGTGGGCGTGGGCCACCCGGTCGAGGTAGGGGCGCAGCGCCTCGACGGGGTCGATCCCCAGCCACAGCAGGTGCGAGGGGTCGAAGTTGAGATAGAGGCCGAGCTCGAACATCCACTCCCAGAGCTCAGGCGAGTAGGCGAGGTTGCCCGGGTAGCCATCCGGGTGCCATCCCTCCATGACGCAGTTCTCGATCATCAGCTTCACGCCGCGTTCGCCGGCGTGATCGACGAGCGGCGGGAACACGCGCTCCGCCTCACGCAAGTTGTCGGCGACGCTTCGCTCCGGATGCCGGCCGATGAAGGTCCCGACCGGGACGCCGCCGAGCTCCGCCGCCGCATCGATGCACGCGCGCACGTGGGCGTGGATCGCCTCGCGCTCCGTGGGATCGGGATGGAGGTTGTTGTCGTAGTACGCCAGCGCCGAGGGCTCCAGCCCGTGGGCGTCGAGCGCCGACAGCACACGATCAGCCTCGCCTGCATCGAGCCGATCGGCGGCGACGTGGCTGGCGGTGAAGGGACGGTCGCCGAGCTGCGGCCAGGCCGCGAGCTCTAGCGCCTCGTAGGAGTGCTCGCCGGCCCAGGCCGCGATGTCGTCGAGGGAGCGCTCCGGCATGCAGGCGGTGAGGAAGCCGAGCTTCATCCGGCGGCGACCTCCACCCAGTCGCGCTGACGAGCGGACTCGAGCACCGCCTCGGTGATCCGGGCCGCGCGCAGCCCGTCGGCGATCCCGGGCAGACCGTCCGCCCGCTTGCCCTCCCGGATCGCCGAATAGGTCTCGGCAACGAAGGCGTCGAAGCAATCGTGATAGCCCTGCGGGTGGCCGGCGGGGAGGGTGACGTAGGCGTTCGCCTCGGGCGCCAGGCTCTCGAAGTCGCGGGCGATCACCGTCGAGCTGTCTCGTCCTCCTACCCACAGCGTCTCGGGGTGCTCTTGGTCGAAAGCGAGGGCCTCGTCCGTGCTGGAGATCTCGAACCAGAGACGGTTCTTGCGGCCGGGAGAGACCTGGGAGACGGTGGCCGAGCCGAGGGCACCGCGGTCCGTCCGAAACAGCAACGTCGCGATGTCCTCGGTCTGCACGTCGTGCGCGACCCCGTCGTGCTGGGAGTGCTCGAAGGAGCGCGCGCCCGGACTGCGGCGCCGCTGGGGATGGGCGACGAGCGTTTGGGCGACGAGCGCCGCGACTCGGTGCCCGGAGACGAATTCGATCAGGTCGGCCCAGTGAGAGCCGATGTCCGCGAAGGCGCGCGAGGCCCCCCCGAGCTCGGCGTCGACGCGCCAGTTGTCGTCATCGCTTTCGGCCAGCCAGTCCTGCAGATAGCCGCCCTGGATCAGGCGGATGGCGGCGCTTCGGTCGTCTTTGAGGCGGGCTCGCGCCTCGCGAACTGTGGGGTAGTACCGGTAGACGAAGGGCACGGTCGCAACGGTGTCCGCGGCCTCGGCGGCCGCGAGCAGCTCGGACGCGCCCGCGGCATCGAGCGCGACCGGCTTCTCGCAGACGACATGCTTGCCGGCGGCGAGGGCCGCCTTCGCAAGCGGAAGGTGGAGGTGGTTCGGGGTGCAGATGTGGACGACGTCCACGTCGTCTGAGCCGATCAGCTCCTCGGCACTGTCGAAAGCGCGCTCCGCGCCAAGCTCGCGACCGGCGGCTACGGCCGTCTCCTGCGACGATGCGGCAACCCCGGCCAGCCGCGCGCTGGAGAGGCGTGCGCTGCGGGCGTGGATGCGACCGATGAAGCCCGCGCCGACGATCCCGACGCGCAGGTCGCCGAGCCGCTCACGGGCGCCACTCTCCTCCTCGAGCGCGAGACGCTCCATTCGCGGCCAACCTATCTGCCTTTTGCGCGTCTGTCAAGCAAAAGTTCTGTGGCTGTTGCGCGGAACTTCGCGAACGCCGCATGGGCCGTACGAACTTTTCCGCCTTGACAAGCGCAACCCGGCGCGTTTCACTTTGCTCGTCATGGCGAGCGAGCCCGATTCGCCCGCGGTCCAGCCGTTCGGCCCCGGCGCGATGCTGCAGCTGATTCGCGAGGGCGAGGGCGCGACGAGGTCCGACCTGGCCGCGCTCACCGGCCTCGCCCGCTCGACCATCGCCCAGCGGATCGAGCAGCTGGTGGCGCAGAACCTGCTTCGCCCCGCGGGCGAGAGCGAGTCGACCGGCGGGGGGGCGCCGGGGCTGTTCGCCCTCCACCAAGAAGCGGGGGGGGGGCCGGGGGGGGGGCCCCGCGCCCCCCCACCACCGCCGGGGCCCCCC
>Ga0081538_10005246_pt1 | contig 11710 bp, 5 predicted proteins | sample TabmetS5T2R1_FD_71022 | JGI IMG/M metagenome (GOLD analysis project Ga0081538, IMG submission 71022) | Tabebuia heterophylla rhizosphere microbial communities from the University of Puerto Rico - S5T2R1 | ecosystem: Host-associated > Plants > Roots > Rhizosphere ... | reverse complement strand
GTGTATCTGCAGCAAAAGGAATATGCGCCGGCGCTCGCCGCGGCCGAGCGGGCCCTAGCCCTCGGTCCCAACGAGGCCAATGGCTACGTGATGCTGGCGTCGGTGCTGAACGCTACGGGGCAGCCGGAGAAAGCCATCGGCCTGGTCAAGAAGGCCATGCGCCTCGACCCCCAGTATCCGGACTGGTACGACTTCACCTTAGGCTGGTCCTATGTCCTGCTGGAGCGGTATGAGGAGGCCATAGCCATCCTGCAAAGCCTGCTCACGCGCCACCCTGATCATCTGGTGGCGCACGTGCAACTGGCGGGCATCTATAGCGCCGCAGGCCGGGAGGCGGAGGCGCGGGCGGCGGCGGCCGAAGCACTGCGCCTCGACCCCAAGTTCTCGCTGGAGCGCGTCAGGCAGTGGCTCCCCTTCCAGGACCCAGCCTCCATAGAGCGGTATCTTGCCGGCCTGCGCCAGGCCGGGCTGGAGTGAAGAGGCAGAGCCCATGGCGCCGCGGGGGAGAACACCGTGTGGTCGCCGGTCGGCGTCGCGAACGTGCCGGGGGAACACGTCGCGCTGCGGCTGCCCTGAAGGAGATGGCGGGTGGAGAGGGGGTTTAATCCTGGTGCCTCTGCCCTCCGGGAGGAGGGGTGGAAGCTGCGAAACTCGCTACATTTGCATGGTATGGTGCTCTGTTCTGCGGAGGATCGCCTATGAGCCAGCAGCGGTGCCAACATGGGCTCACTACAGGACGGTATCTATGGCTGGTCATGGCGGTGGCCGTAGGACTAGCGCCGGGCAGCCAGGCTGCCGCAGCCAAGGAGTGCCACCGGGAGACGCCGCTGCCGTCGGATGTGCGCCTCATCGCGCCTGGGTCGGAGGTGCCAGAGGCGGCGGCGCGCTTCGCCGGGGCTTGGACCGGCGCATGGCGCGATAAGGGACGTGAGGCGCTCTGCCATACGCTGGTCGTCGAAGAGGTGTTGGCAAACGGCTATGCCCGGGTCATCCTCAGCCATGGTAGCTCTGCGGACTGGGATGTTCGTCTACCGAACTTTTGGTATATCACCGGCCGGATCATCGACGGGGCCCTCCATGTTCGAGTACCGGGCCGGGGGGGCCCCAAGCTGACCTATGGATTTGCAGGGGAGACTCTACAGGGCACCTCCGAGGGCCCAGACGGCGGCTCAGGTCGCGTGAGCCTGACCCGGCTGGCGGACCTGAGCCAGGTGGGCTGTGGCCGGCCGGCCGGCGAGCTCCCAGCGACCCCACCGGCCACCGGGCCACGCGATTGGCTGACAGCCACCGAGTTACTGGCGCCAGCGGAGGTGAGACCACAGCCTGTTCACAATGCTTACTTTCTGCCCGTCGGCCAGGTCGCGCCAGCGCTGCACGCCCTCAAGGGAACCTTGACGCTCCAGGCCTCGACCATGTTGCGAGCCCGCCATGGCTGCCCTGGCCTGGCCGAGCCCCTCCCCGGCTTCTCGATCGCCTTCTTCACCCACGGCGAGCATCTGGTGCCCGTGGTCTCCGACATCGTCCGCCCCAGCGCGATCCTCGTCTCCCCGGGCCGGGTGTGGTCGGAGCCCGGCGATGGGGGCCTGTCCCGGGCCTCCTTTCCCTTTGTGCTGATTGAGCGCCTGGTGACCCGGAATGGCCTGGCCACTTTTCTCTACGACGATACCCGGGTGTCCGCGCTCCGGTGGCAAGTGGTCCAGGAAAACGATCCGTGGGGAAACAGGTACGATGGCTGGGGCCAGGCCCCTCTCAGCTATACCCCAGGCCCCCTCCCCCACGAGGGGACGGTACGGGCGCGATTCGCCGCCGCTCTGCAGCAGCAGACGCCCATCCGACCCTGGTCGGCGGTACCGATCCCGGTTGGGGCGCCGGGACTGGAGAGCTTCGACGGCGACACCGCGCCCGACGAACTCAAAGCGAGCGGCTTGATCGTCGATGGCGTCCTCTACCTGCGCGGCTGTGAGACCCGCTGGGGTCCCTATCCTTACTGCCGGCAGATGCGCCATGGGATCTTCTCAGCGACCAAATCCCTGGGCGCCGCGGTCGCCCTGCTCCGGCTGGCCCAGACCTATGGCGATCAGGTCTTTGATCTCAAGATCAAGGACTATGTGACGGTGACCGCGACCCATGACGGGTGGGCGCAGGTCACCTTCGCCGATGCCTTGAACATGGCCACCGGCATCGGGGACCTCTGGCCCCAGCGCGAGCCCAACCGTACCCACGCGGACAACGACTCGCCGAACATGGGCAAATGGGGCGAGGCCCAGACGGCCAAGGAGAAATTGGACGCGAGCTTTGCCTTTGGCAAGTACCCCTGGGGGCCCGGGGAGGTCTTCCGCTACAACAACGCGCACACCATCATCCTGACCGCAGCCATGGACGGGTTTCTCAAGAGGCAGGCGGGCCCGCAGGCTCACCTGTGGGCCAGCGTGGTGACGGACGTCTTCCAACTGATCGGGCTCTTCCAGGCACCCATGCTGCATTGGCCGGGGGGGGAGGGGGAGCCCGGCCTTTCCCACCTGTCCGGAGGCTTCTATCTGACGATCGATGACGTCGCGCAGCTTGCCACCCTTTTACAGCACGGCGGCCGCCATCAGGCGCACCAACTGTTAAGCGCCGCTAAACTGGCCGAGGCCTTGTATCAGACAAAAGCTATGGGGCTGCCCAGCCAGCTGCAGACCCGGTTCGGCGTGGGCCGCTATCACCTCTCGTTTTGGTCGATGCCCTATCGTACGGCCACCGGGTGCGTCTTCCAGATCCCCTTTGCGAGCGGCAGGGGTGGCAATGTCGTGGTGTTGCTGCCCAACGGCATCACGGCCTTCCGACTCGCCGATGGGGACCACTTCGACGTGAGTACGATGGTGCTGGCGGGCGAAGCCATCCACCCCTTCCCCTGTCCGGCGGGCTCTGGGGAGGCGCCACCGCCCGAGCCCCAGCCGCTCACGGCGGGCGAGCTGCGCAGTGAGTTGGCCGGCCACACCTTTTACGCTGGCCTCGTGAACCTCTTTCTAGCGGAAGACGGCGTGCTGTATGGCACGTACACATCCGAGCCTGACGGCGGCAAGGAACGCGACATCGGCCGGTGGCACATCGTGTCAGACAGGTATTTTTGCTGGCAGTGGCATGCGTGGGATGGCCGGCGGGAAGGCTGTGCCACCATGTCACGGGAGGGCGAGACCTTCATATTCTCTCCGAAAGACCGATTCGAAACGGAGGTGTTCAGACGCGTACCCGGCAACCCAGAGGGTTATTGAGCCACGTGCCACGCGCGGGCCCATGCCATAGCAGCCCCACGGAGGCCGGGGAGGCATGGCAGTGGAGTCAGAGAGCACCATCGATGTTCTTTCGCCTCTTGCCGATCGTCGTAGAGAACCCGTGAGAAGGGAGAGGAGGGAGGTGGTCAACGGGCCACCCCACCGACCCCAGAAAGCCGACCACCCACCATGGAAGGAGGCCAGACATGCCCGGCGAACTTGTCCCCATCCTGATCGTGCTGACCGTATGCGCATACTACGGCTGGAGGAGGTATCTCCAGCACCAGGAACGGATCGCGGCCATCCAGCGGGGGATGGACCCCCAGACGGTCCCGAGCGAGGCCGAAAAAACATCGAGAAAGAAAGGCTCCCAAGCCTCCAAAGACTATCGTCTAGGAAGCCTGGTGTTGATCGCCATCGGTCTCGCCTATGCGGTGGCCGTCTTCTTCTCCGTCGGGGTATACAAGGGGTTAGAGCGTGCCGTCGCCGCGGCGGTCTGGGGGGTTCTCCCGCTCGCGATCGGCACGGCGCGCTATGCGTCTGAGGCCTCCCGAACGAACGATGAGGCCCCTGATCGCTACCGAGGTTCCGCCTTTGTCCTGATGAGTGTGGGCATCGCCTACATGATTTGTATCACCTTCTCCGTCGGGATACTGCGAGGAGCAGAGCGCGCCATGGTGGTCGGGGTCTGGGGGGTCATTCCCCTGGCCATCGGCGCGGCGCTCTTCATCTATAGTGGCATGATGCGCAAGGAGCGCACAGACCAGGGGGAGCAGGGCGCCTCGTAAGGGACAAGAGGGGGTGAGATCATGCGGACACCTGGCAAAGTTTTTGGGATACTCTCCATCGTGCTCGCGGTGGCCACCTCGTCCGCGCTGGCCTATACCCAGGAAGAGGTCGTTCAACGGACGGTCCCCGCCGCAGGCGTGAGCCAGCTCAGCGTGAGCAATGTCAATGGAGCGATCTCGGTGCAGCCATGGGAGAAGCCGGAGATTCACATCGTGGCGAAGAAACGGGTCCGCCACAGCAGCCAGGAGACGGCCAAGCAATATGCCCGTCAGATCGAGGTCGTGGTCGAGACGAAGGGGGACACACTGGAGGTCCGGACGGTCATACCAAAGCAGCAGGAAGACCGAGATTGGGAAGACCGGGATTGGGTGGAGTGGTTCTTCAGCCTGGACTGGCTGTTCGAGCAGCACGCGCGGGAAGCCCGGGAAGCCAGCGTCTCCTATGAGATTTCGACACCCCGCAGGATAGACGCGAAGCTCGTCTCCACCCACGGGCGGGTCCAGATCGGTGCGATAGAAGGCGGCGCCGACCTGCACACGACGCACGGCGCCGTGCACGCCGAAGGGACGCAAGGAGGGGTCAAGGCCCACACCACCCATGCGGCCATTAGCCTCGTGCAGGTGGCAGGGGGATGCCATGCGGTGACGACCCATGCGGAGATCACGGCGGAGATCCTGTCTCTGGGCAGTCAGGGTTGTGAGCTCCATACGACGCACGCGACCATCCACATCACCCTGCCGGAGAATATCCGCGCCGACCTGGACGCGTCCACAACCCACGGCAGCGTCACCTCCGCCCTGCCCCTCTCCGTGCAGGGGAAGATCAGCCCGCAAGGGATGCAGGGGAAGATCAATGGCGGTGGGCCTCCCTTGAAACTCCGTACGACGCACAGCAACATCACCATTGACAAGACCGCCGCCAGGGAGGAGGCACTGTCGCCCACGTCGGTCTCGTCATTGCCGTCGGACTCGGCGGCCACGGGCGGCCAGACAGGTATGCTGCGCATTCAAGTCTGGCAGGAAGGGGAGCAAACGGTCAAGATCAGCGTTCCCCTGGTCGCCGCCCAGGATAGCCTGCCCCAGCTGCCCGATTCGGCCCGGGACCATATGAGAGATAAGGGCGTAGATGTCGAGCAACTGCTGAAGGCGGTCTTGCAAAACCCGAAACTCGGCAAGCTGGTAGAGATCCAGGACGCACACAGCCGAGTGGAGATTGCGATTGAGTGAAGAGAGTGTCCCGTATCGTATACCTCCGCAGCCGATGCGTCGCAATTCCTTGCAACGACGGGACCCAGCCCCAGGCGGCCGGGGCGTACCGCACCGGGGAGGACGTGGAGATGGCGAATCATGTAAGAACGCTTTTGCCAGGGTGGATGCTGGGGTCAGACACTGCAAGTGCCACAGGAGGCGGCGGTATGAACCAACCCACGTTTCAGCACCGGTACACGACAGGATGCTCTTGGCGGTTGGTCATCGCCGTGGTCGGTACCGTGGTTGCCGGGTTGGTGCTAGGGACCCATACGGCCGCGGCCAGAGAGTGCACGCGCGAGACGCCGCTGCCTGCGGAGGTGCACCTCATCGCGCCTGGGTCGGAGGTGCCGGAGGCCATGGCGCGGTTCGCTGGCATCTGGAGCGGCGAAGCGGAGAACGAGCGGGGCGGTCTCTGCACCACGCTGGTCGTCGAAGAGGTGTTGGCCAATGGGTATGCGCGGGTCATCGTCAGCGTAGGCACCTCTGCAGCCTTGGACGAGCCCCTGCCGTGGTTCCTGCGCGCCACCGGCCGAGTCGTCGACGGAGAACTGCGCGTTCAATTGTCGTTCCAGACCCCGGGGGTCCCCCCTCTCAAGCTCATCTATCGCTTAGCGGGCGAAACGCTCAAGGTCACGCAGGAGGGCGATGGCTGGCCCACAACCCTGATGCGGCTGGCCGATGAGAGTCAGGTGGGCTGCGGGCCGCCTGCCGCCGGGCCCCTGCCACCCCCCTCCGTCTCCGGGGTGCGCGATCGGTTGACGGCCACCGAATTGCTGGCGCCCGACGCCGGCCATCGCCCAGCGTATGAGCGGGGCGGTCTCCGTCAGGTCATCCTGGGCCCCGTCCACAACGCCTACTTCATGCCGATTGGTCAGGCCGCACCGGCCCGGCACACCTTCCGAGGGACCGTGACGGTCGCGTTGACGCATATGTTCAGAGCGCGGCATGGCTGTATGGCCTTGGGTGCGACCATGCCCGGCTTCACGGTCGCGTTCTTCACGCAGGGTGAGCATCTCGTGCCCGTGGTGCAGGACATCCTGGAGTCATCGGGCCCCCGCATCCACGGTACCCTCATCCTCTCCCCGGGCCGGGTGTGGTCGGAGCCCGGCGATGGGGGGCTGTCCCGCGCCTCGTTTCCCTTTGTGTTGATTCAGGACACTCCGACTCGTAACGGCCTGGCCACCTTTCTCTATGACGACACACAGGTGTCCGCCTTGCGCTTTCAGATCGTCCAGGAAAACGTCCCGTGGTACAAATATGAGGGCTGGGGGCAGGCATCCATGACCTACACCCCAGGCCCCATCACCAATGAGGAGGCGCTACGGGCGCGGTTTGCCGCCGAACTACAGCAGCAGACGCCGATCCGCCCGTGGGCGGACTTGGCGGCATCCGTTGGAGCGTCAGGGCTGCAGAACTTCGATGGCGACACGGCGCCGGCCGATCTCAAAGCTAGCGGGATGATCGTGGATGGTGTCATCTACCTCCGGGGCTGTGAGACCCGCGCAGGCCCCTACCCCTATTGCCGGCAGATGCGCCATAGTGTGTTTTCGGTCACGAAATCGCTGGGGGCCGCGGTGACGCTGTTGCGGCTGGCCCAGCAATACGGTGATCAGGTCTTCGATCTCAAGATCAAAGATTATGTGACGGTGACCGCGGCCCATGGTGGGTGGGAGCGGGTGACCTTCGGGGATGCCCTGAACATGGCCACCGGGATCGGCGAGAACTGGCCCCAGCGGGAGCCCAATCATCCCTTCGCGGATTCAGAGAGGTCGCCGAAGTACTTCCGATGGTCCGGGGCACGGACCGCTCCAGAGAAGCTGGACGCCGCCTTTGCCTTTGGCCAATACCCATGGGGGCCCGGGGAAGTCTTCCGCTATAACGGCATGAACACCTTTGTGCTGGCCGCGGCAATGGACGGCTTTCTCAAGCACCAGGCGGGACCGAAGACCCATCTCTGGGATATGGTGGTGACCGAGGTCTTGCAGCCGCTCGGGATCTTCCAGCTGCCGATCCTGCATACGCAGGAAGCCGCTGGGGAGCGGGGCCTTCCACTGCTGGACAATGGCCTCTACGCCACGATCGAGGACCTCGCCAAGCTGACCACCCTCTTGCAGCACGGCGGCCAGCATCAAGGCCAACAACTGCTGAGCGCCGCCACACTGGCCGAAGCCTTGTACAGAACCGACGCCAGGGGCTTGCCAAGCGGCTGGACGGCCAACCGGTTCGGCGACGGACGCTATCACCGGTCGCTTTGGTCGGTGCCCTATCGCACGGCCAGTGGGTGTTTCTTCCAGATTCCCTTTATGGCCGGGTATGGGGGTAATGTCGTCGTGCTGCTGCCCAACGGCATCTCCGCCTTCCGCGTCGCCGATGGGGAGCACTACGACGTGGACGCGATGGTGTTGGCGGGCGAGGCCATCCGGCCCTTCCCCTGTCCGGCGGGGTCTGGGGGGACGCTGCCGCCTCCACGCCAGCCGCTGACGGCGAGCCAGCTACGCACCGACTTGGCCGGCCACACCCTCTACGCAGACCCCACGCAGATGTTTCCGATCCTCGCCGGCGGGCACTTCACGCTCTTTGTGGCGGCCGACGGCGTGTTGTACGGCACATACAAAGCGGAGCCCGACCTCGGCACGGAACGCGACCTCGGCCGGTGGCATATCACGCCGGACGGGCAGTTTTGCCGCCAGTGGCATGTGTGGAAGAGCCACCGCGAACACTGCTTCGCCGTATACCAGGAGGGCGAGACCTTCGAACTAGAGCTGAAAGACCGCTTCGCCAAGGAGGTGTACCGCCGCGTACCCGGCAACCCAGAGGGCTATTGAGCCGCTCCGCCCTGCGCTCAGCCGGCTTGGTAGATGCTCGCAGCCATCATGTCTCGACAGCAGGACAGCTTGTGCAAGCATTGCCAAGAGGATATACTGCCCTCGTAACTATCGAAACTGGAGATTGACCATGGCAGATCCACAGAACAGCGAGGTGCAGATCCCCGTCCCCATCAGTACCCTGATCAAGGCCATCGAGCAATTATCGACGGAAGCGTTGTGGCAATTGTTACACGCGACCGAAGCAGCTTTGGCCGCGCGGGCCAGTCATCAGCCTGAAGCACCGGTGACTCAGGTGGAAGACGAGCGATTCTGGCAGAGCGAGCTGGGCCAGTACATCTCAGCGGAAGCCGACGCCAGGATTTCCATCGAAGAGGTCCGCAAGGCGCTTTCCGTCATTCCGGGATCTCTAGCAGAAGACATCAGTCGCGAGCGGGATGAACGCTAGGGGTAGCCACTGTGGCCTGGTACATGGTCGATACCAGCGCTTTAGTGAAGTATTACCACCCTGAGCCAGGTAGTCCTCGGGTCATTGTCATCGCGGACGACCCCGCCAATATCCTGTTCATCTCACGGATTGGCCTTGTAGAGATCCACTCCGCACTCGCCCGCAAGGTTCGCACCGGAGCGCTTGAGGCGCTGGCCTTTCAGCAGTCCCTCAGGCGCTTCTATGCTGATATACGCGCGCACAGGTTCCGGCTCATCCGACCCACCACAATGTACGAGCGGCAGGCCATTCGCCTGTTGGTACGAAGAGGACCGTCTTTCCCGCTACGCACGCTTGATGCCCTTCAGCTGGCAGCAGCCCTATGGCTCAAGGACCAGCAGCAGCTCGACCACTTCCTCTGTGCGGATGCCAGACTCTGTGAGGGTGCCCAGCAAGAAGGGCTCTCGGTCATTAATCCAGAAGCTCCCTAACGCCTTTCGCCGGGATCCGTCTTTTGCCGCCGGCACCCTGACCGCCTCCCGGAAGGCACTGGCGACCTGAGTGTCGATTGCCGCCCGGCGTAACGCGGGGTGAAAGTGACGAGCGGCATGTGTTGGAGGAGAATGCCCGATGAGTCAGCAGACGTGGCAACATAGGTCCGTGAGCGGACGCCAGCGGTGGCTGGTCATCACCGTAGCCCTGGGCATCGGCACGGCGGTGGCCGTTGGATTGGTGCTGGACAGCCAGGCGGCCACGGCCAGGGAGTGTCACCGGGAGACGCCGCTGCCGGCGGATGCGCGTCTCATCGCGCCTGGGTCGGAGGTGCCCGAGGCCGTGGCGCGCTTCGCTGGGGCGTGGAGTGGGGCGTGGCTCGACAACGGAAAGAAGGCACTGTGCCACACGCTGGTCGTCGAAGAGGTGTATGCGAACGGTTTTGCCCGGGTCATTTTCAGCGTGGGCACCTACGCGGACTTGGATCTACGTCAACCGAATTTCTGGTATACCACCGGCCGGATCGTCGACGGAGAACTGCGCTTCGACATCCATGGCATCAAGCTTGCCTATCGGGTTGCTGACGACGCGCTCCAGGGCAATTCCGACCACCCAGATGGCATCACCGGACGCGTGAGCCTGGCCCGGATGGCGGATGTGAGCCAGGTGGGCTGCGGGTCGCCGTCCGGCGGGCTCCCCCCAGCCCCGCCCGTCACCGGGCCACGCGATCGGCTGACGGCCGCCGAGTTGCTGATGGGAACCAATCCGGGCAGCGGTCCCGTCCACAATGCCTACTTTATGCCCGTCGGTCAGGCCGCGCCAGCCCTGCACACCTTCAAAGGGACGGTGACGGTCGCCACCTCGACCATGTTGCGAGCCCGCCATGGCTGCCCCGGTCTGTCAGAGACCCTGCCGGGCTTCGCGGTCACCTTCTTCACGCATGGCGAGCATCTCGTACCCGCGGTCCGCGATATCCTGGATCCCCCAGGGATCATCCTCTCTCCGGGCCGGGTGTGGTCGGAGCCCGGCGATGGAGGCCTGTCTCGGGCTTCGTTCCCCTTGGTGGTGTCGACGAGCGGTGTGGCACGCCATTACGGCCTGGTGACCTTTCTCTACGATGACACCCGAGTGTCCGCGTTGCGGTTTCAGGTGGCCCAGGAACACGACCCCTTTGACAAGGGATACGATGGCTGGGGCCAGGCGTCCATGACCTACACGCCCGGCCCCATCGCGGACGAGGAGGTGCTAAGGGCGCAGTTTGCCGCTGAACTCCGGCAGCAGATGCCGATCCGGCCCTGGTCGGCATTGCCGCTCGCCACAGCGGGGCCCTGGCTGAAGGGCTTTGACGGCGACAGCACGGCCGCAGAGATCAAAGCCAGTGGGGTCATCGTGGACGGTGTCATCTATCTGCGAGGCTGTGAGACCCGCGCCGGCCCTTACCCCTATTGCCGGCACCTGCGCCATTATGTCAGGTCCGTGAGCAAATCCCTAGGTGCTGCCGTCACCTTATTATGGCTGGCTCAGCAATATGGCGACCAAGTCTTTGATCTCAAGATCAAGGATTACATCACGGTGACCGCGTCTCATGACGGCTGGGAGCCGGTCACCTTCGGCGATGCCCTGAACATGGCCACTGGCATCGGGGACAACGCCCCCTACCAACGACCGAACGAGCCCCTCGCCGACGAAGGCGGACCCAAAATGAGGCGATTCTGGAGAGCACAGACGGCCAAGGAAAGACTGGACATCGCGTTTGCCTATGGGAAGTACCCGTGGGGGCCCGGAGAAGTCTTCCGCTATAACAACACTCACACCTTCGTCCTGGCCGCGGCGATGGACAGTTTTCTCAAGCACAAAGCGGGCCCGCACGCGCAGCTGTGGGACATGGTCGTGGCCGAAGTCTTCCGGCCGATCGGGATCTTCCATGCGCCCATGCTCCACACAAAGGAAGTGGGTGGGGCGCGTGGCATTCCGCTTCCGGAGCATGGGTTCTATCCGACGATCGACGACGTGGCGAAACTCACCACCCTGTTGCAGAGTGGCGGCCAACATCAGGGGCGCCAATTGCTGAGCGCCACCAAACTGGCCGAGGCCTTGTACCAGACCGACGCGATAGGCTTGCCAAGCCGCCGGGACAACCGGTTCGGCGAGGGCCGGTACCACCGGTCGTTCTGGTCCGTGCCCTATCGCACCGCCACCGGGTGCGTCTTCCAGATCCCCTATATGTGGGGGTATGGTGGCAATTTCGTGGTGCTGCTGCCCAACGGCCTCTCGGCCTTTCGGTTCGCCGACGGGAACCACTACGACGTAGATACGATGATACTAGCGGGCGAGGCTCTCCGCCCCTTCCCCTGTCCGGCAGGGTCTGGCGAGGCGCTTCCACCCGAACGCCAGGCGCTCAGCGCCAGCGACCTACGCGCCGAGTTGCCTGGCCACACGCTCTATGACGATCACGGGCGCGGGCACATCTTTCTGGCCTCCAGCGGCGTGCAGTATGCCAGGTGGCCAGGGGCGATTGACGTCGGCACCTGGCACATCACGGCAGACGGCTATTTTTGCAACACGTGGCATATGTGGCGCAGCCGGCGGGAACGCTGCTTCGCCGTGTATCGGGAGGGGGAGACGTTCGAACTGCATGGGAAAGACCGCTTGGACAAAGGGGCGTACCGCCGC
>Ga0081538_10005245_pt1 | contig 11711 bp, 14 predicted proteins | sample TabmetS5T2R1_FD_71022 | JGI IMG/M metagenome (GOLD analysis project Ga0081538, IMG submission 71022) | Tabebuia heterophylla rhizosphere microbial communities from the University of Puerto Rico - S5T2R1 | ecosystem: Host-associated > Plants > Roots > Rhizosphere ... | reverse complement strand
GGCCGCTCCGCGGCTCTTGCCGTAGTGCAGCAGGACATCTCCGCCCGCCGCCGCCACCGCGCGGACGATCGCCTCGCCGATGCCGCGGGAGCCGCCGGTCACCATCACGGTCTTGCCCTTGAGGTCGATCATGGCCGGTCGGCCCGGACGCCTATTCGTCCTTGGGACGGTTGGCCGGCGTTTGATTTGCCTGGGCCAGGGTCTCGAGCTGCTTCTGCAGCGCCTGCATCTGGGCCTTGAGGTCGTCCAGGTCGGCGGACTTGGCTTCCGGCTTGGCGCTCGCTGCGGAAGCGTTGCCGGCGTCGTCGGCCTGCTGGTTGCCGCGGAACGGGGACCACATGCGCATCGCCTGCTCGAAGAAGGCGATGTTCTGCTTCGACATTTCCTGGAACCGGTCGAACGGGAAGATGCCGCCGAAGCTCTCGCGCATATAGGTGCGCATCTGCTCCTGGTTCTTGGCAAAGGCTTCCATGCTCTGTTCCAGGTAGCGCGGCACCAGGAACTGGAGGTTGTCGCCATAGAGGCTGATGAGCTGGCGCAGGAAGTTGATGGGCAGCATGTTCTGCCCCTTGGCTTCCTCCTCGACGATGATCTGGGTGAGGACGGAGCGGGTGATGTCCTCGCCGGTCTTGGCATCCTCGACGGTGAAGTCCTGGCCCTCGCGCACCATCTGCGCGAGGTAGTCGAGCGTGACATAGGACGAGGTGGCCGTGTTGTAGAGCCGTCGATTGGCGTATTTCTTAATACGCACCGTCGGCTTGCCGTCCTTGTCCTGACCGTTACTCATGCCAAAGCGTCCCATCCGGTGTGCTGTATGCAGCGCAGCATAGCAGGGGAGCCCCCCCATTTGGCAATGCAATAGCTGCATTGCGAAACGCCGGAATAGGCCCGTATTATTGCCGGAAAAGCTGAGGAATCATGGCTGCGGACCCGCAACAAGCCGCCCGTTCGGCCGCGATGCAGGATGAGATGCAGGCGCTCGCGCGCAAGCTCCTGGATCTCTGGCAGGATCATGTCTCGGCGCTGGCCCAGGACCCGACCCTGATGGCCCAGGCGCTGAAGCTGATGGCCGCTTATGCACCGTTCCCTTGGCCGCAGCCTGGGATGTCGCCAATCGGAGGATCCGGCTTTGCCCCAAACCCGTTCGCAGGAGGCCAATTCCCCGGGTTCCCATTCGGCGGCGTCCCCGGCGCAGCGGCGCCTGGGCCCGCGTCCGCTGCCGCAGCACCTGATGCTGGCGCTGGCGCTGTGGGGGAACTCCGCCGCCGCCTGGCCGAGCTTGAAGGCCGCCTGGAAGAGCTCGAACGACCCGGGGCCGCCAAGCCCGCTCGCAAGCGCGCTGCAAAGCCTCGCGCCGGAACTGCAAAGGGCGGATGAAGCCGCGCTGCTCGATGCCCTGACCCTCGAGGGGCATCGCCGGCTCGGGCATTTCATCGACGGCGTGCTCAGCTACCGGCGCCACCCGAATGCGCGCCATCCCTCCGACCGGCCGGTGCTGTGGCGCGAAGGCACGACCCTGCTGCGCGACTACCGGCGCGGCAGCGATGCCTCGGCGCCGCGGGTGCTGGTCGTGCCGTCCCTGGTCAACCGCTATTACATCCTGGACCTGGAGCCGGAGAGCAGCTTCCTCGCCGACCTCGCTCGGCGGGGCTATGCGCCGTTCGTGGTCGACTGGGATGCGCCGGGGCCGGAGGAGCAGGCCTTCGACCTGACCCGCTACATCGCCGGGCGGCTGGAAGGCGCACTGGATGCCGTCCGGCGCGAGCCCGGCGGGCCGATCATCGTGGTCGGCTATTGCATGGGCGGCAACCTCGCGCTGGCGCTGGCGCTGCGCCGGCAGAAGGACATCGCGGCGCTCGCCTGCCTCGCCACGCCCTGGGACTTCCACGGCGACGGCCAGACCCAGGCGCAGCTGATCGGCGCCATCGGCCGCAGCATGGATCCCTTGTTCCAGGTGCTTGGCGAGATGCCGGTCGATGTGCTGCAGAGCTTTTTCGCCTCGCTCGATCCGCTGTCCATCCTCGGCAAGTTTCGCCGCTTCGCCGACATGCAGGGCGACCAGGCGCGCAAATTCGTGGCACTGGAGGACTGGTTGAACGATGGCGTCGGACTGGCGGCTCTGGTGGCGCGCGAATGCCTGACCCAATGGTATGGAGAGAACACGCCGGCGCTCGGAAAGTGGCTGATCGCGGGCGAGCCGGTGCGGCCGGAAGCCTTGCAATTGCCCTCGCTGGCAATGGTGCCGGCTGCCGATCGGATCGTTCCACCCAAGAGCGCTCTCGGCCTGGCGCAGCGCCTGCCTCGCTGCGAAACTATGACTCCTGCGGCAGGTCACATCGGCATGATGGTGGGCGGGTCGGCGCGCGCCAAGGTGTGGGACCCGCTCGATGCCTGGCTCCGGCGAATTGCCGCAAGCTGAGCCCAAGCTTGCGCCTGTCACTCAGGGGCCCTAACGTTTCCCTTCAAGACCCGGTTCAACGCTGAGCGGCGGCTGCGCTGCCTGAATTCCAACGGAGTTTCCCCATGGCCAACACCGACGTCGTCATCGTTTCCGCCGCCCGCACCCCGATCGGCGCCTTCAGCGGCGCGCTCTCGACCCTGCCGGCGCACGAGCTGGGCAAGATCGCCATCGTCGAAGCGCTGAAGCGCGCCAAGGTCGAGGCCGGCGAGGTGAGCGAGGTGGTGCTGGGCCATGTCCTGACTGCCGGCGCCGGGCAGAACACCGCGCGCCAAGCCGCGGTCGCCGCCGGCATCCCGACCGACAAGACCGCCTATGTCGTCAACCAGGTCTGCGGCTCCGGCCTGCGCACCGTGGCGCTCGGCTACCAGGCGATCCGCAACGGCGATTCCGACATCGTGGTGGCCGGCGGACAGGAGAGCATGAGCCTCGCGCCGCATTGCATGCACCTGCGCAGCGGCACCAAGATGGGCGACACGCAGATGATCGACACCATGATCCGCGATGGGCTGTGGGACGCCTTCAACGGCTATCACATGGGCATCACCGCGGAGAACGTGGCGGAGAAGTGGCAGATCACCCGCGAGGCGCAGGACAAGTTCGCCACCGCCTCGCAGAACAAGGCCGAGGCCGCGCAGAAGGCCGGCAGGTTCAAGGACGAGATCGTCCCGGTCACGATCAGCACCCGCAAAGGCGACGTCACGGTGGCGGACGACGAATACATCAAGCCCGGCACCAACATCGAAGTCCTGGCCAAGCTGCGCCCGGCCTTCAAGAAGGACGGCACCGTGACGGCCGGCAATGCCTCCGGCCTCAATGATGGCGCCGCGGCGTTGATCCTGATGAGCGCGGAGAATGCGGCGAAGCGCGGCCTGAAGCCGCTCGCCCGCATCGCCTCCTGGGCGACCGCCGGCGTTGACCCCGCGATCATGGGCTCGGGTCCGATCCCGGCCAGCCGCAAGGCGCTGGAGAAGGCCGGCTGGAAGGCCGAGGACCTCGACCTGATCGAGGCCAACGAGGCGTTCGCGGCCCAGGCCTGCGCGGTCAACAAGGATCTCGGCTGGGATGTCTCCAAGGTCAACGTCAATGGCGGCGCCATCGCCCTCGGCCATCCGATCGGCGCGTCGGGCGCCCGCGTGTTGGTGACGCTGCTGCACGAGATGCAGAAGCGGAATGCGAAGAAAGGTTTGGCGACCTTGTGCATCGGCGGCGGCATGGGCATCGCCCTCACCGTCGAGCGCTAACGGAACGAAAACAAGTTAATCAGGGAGGATAAGATGGCGCGTGTTGCAGTGGTGACCGGCGGAACCCGCGGCATCGGGGAAGCGATCTCGGTCGGCTTGAAGAAGCACGGCTACAAGGTCGCCGCCAACTATGCCGGCAATGACGCCGCGGCCGAGGCCTTCGCGCAGAAATACGGCATCCCGGTCTACAAGTTCGACGTCGGCGACTTCAAGCAGTGCCAGGACGCGATCAAGAAGATCACCGCCGAGCTCGGCCCGGTCGACATCGTCGTCAACAACGCCGGCATCACCCGCGACGGCACGCTGCACAAGATGACGCCGGAGATGTGGAGCCAGGTGATGGCGACCAACCTCGGCTCCTGCTTCAACATGAGCCGCTGCGTGATCGACAGCATGCGCGAGCGCGGCTTCGGCCGCATCGTCAACATCGGCTCGATCAACGGCCAGGCCGGCCAGTACGGCCAGGTGAACTACGCTGCGGCCAAGTCCGGCATCCACGGCTTCACCAAGGCGCTGGCCCAGGAAGGCGCGGCCAAGAACATCACCGTCAACGCGATCGCGCCGGGCTACATCGACACCGACATGGTGCGCGCGGTGCCACCGCAGGTGCTGGAAAAGATCGTCGCAAAGATCCCGGTCGGCCGCCTCGGCCGCGCGGAGGAGATCGCGCGCGGCGTGCTGTTCCTGGTGGCGGATGACGCCGGCTTCATCACCGGCTCCACGCTCTCCATCAACGGCGGCCAGCACATGTATTGAGGCGCCAAATGGCGACCTATCCGTTCGTCGAGGAGGCAGCGGCCAGCGCCGAGGTGCGCGCGGTCTACGACGACATCAAGCAGACCCGCAACGTCGACTGGATCAACAATTTCTGGAAAGTCATCGCCAACGATCCGGCGATGCTGAAGCGCACCTGGGACAGCCTGAAGCAGGTGATGGCCCCGGGTGCGCTCGACGCGCGCACTAAGGAGATGGTCTATCTCGCCGTCTCCATCACCAACGGCTGCGACTATTGCACCGTCTCGCACACCGCCGGCGCGCGCAAGGCCGGCATGACGGACGCGATGCTGCATGAGCTGATCGCGGTCATCGGCATGGCCAACGAGACCAACCGCCTCGCCAACGCCTACCGGGTCGAGCCGGACGAGAAGCTGGTCGAGGCGGCGAAGGGGCCGAAGGGCTGAGCCGCATCAGGATGCGACTTTTGTCGTTGTCCCTGGTTGCTGCTTTCCTGCTGTCGAACGGCGCGGAGGCCAGCAACAGCTCGTCGGTCAAGGAGCTCGGGATCGAGGTCCATTTCACGCAATGTACCCACTTGGAGGGACAAGAGGCCGAAGACGCCCAGTTCTGCGGCGAGGAGACGTGGGTTTACCACATCGCGGCCGATGGCTGGCAGGCCGAGCACGAGAACGTCGTGCGCGGCACGACCAATCGATGGACGGCCACCTGCAAAGAGGGAGCCTATCGGGCGGAGATCGACGGTCGGACTTGGCCCGGAACCTGCGGCATCACCGGCGACCAAGGGCGCTTGTGCTTTGCGACACAGTCGAAGACAGGTCCCGGCGATTTCGGCGGAGAGCAAACCCAGTGCTTCGAGCTGTCCGGAGACGCGTGCCAGATGGAAATGCAAGGCAAGGTCTGGCTGCACGGCTCCAGCGGCGAGATCATCAACCGCTATGCCGTGTCATCGCGCGATGTGGCCGCTTGCCGGATTAGTGATCAATAGCCGAAGGGCTGTTCGGCAGGCTTTCAAACTTGAGTTTTGAGAATTTTAACCTCTGTCGCCGAGTCTAGCGCCGGACCCACAAACGAGGGCCGGCGGCATGTTTGGCAAGCGCAAGACTCCCGTTGCAAGACCTCTCCTGGAGACAGTGATCGTTCCGCGTTCGGCGGTCGAGCGCGCCGCCACTCCGGGAAAAGAGTATGTCCTGGTCAGCGCGGTGGTGGACTTCGTCAATGCGATGATGAGCCAAGGTCTCTACACGCGGTTCGAAATGCCCGTGAGATCGGTGCAGGCCTTCCACTCCGATTATTATCTCGCTCAGGTCAATAACGGCGGCCACCACCAGTTCATCCACAATTGCGGCAGCCTTCTGAAATACGCCGTTCCGGACATCCGTGGCGGCCTCACCGGCATGGGCGCGGATGCGCATCTCGCGATCTTCGAGGAAATGGCGGCGCTGCTGGCAAGATTTCCGGATGGGCGATCGCTGCTCGCAGCACCGGAAAACCGCTCATTGAACGCGCTCAGTACGGGTTTCTACGCGCTCGAGAAGACGACGCCGATGAGCAAGCTCTCGGCGCGTTGGATCTCGAGCTGGCCGGAGCTGCGCGTCCTGGACGATGCCGACGCCCGCAGGGCGATCCAGGAAACGGCCCTGTTGAATCCCGCGCGCGAGGCGCGCCTGCTGTCGCGCTCGGTTGGGCGTCTCGAGACGCAGATGACCGATCGCCTCCACGTCGCCATCGGGCTCGCCTGCGCCACTGCGACTCCACCCCAGATCACGATCGAGCTTGGCTATGGCACAATGCTGGAGATCGAAGGGGCGCGGCAGCGGTGCTTTTTGTGAAGACCTCCACCATGGCCAGCGCGACGCAGGCACTGCGCATCTGCGCTGTCTCGGACAGCCATGCCGCTGCCTACGAATGCATCCAGCCTGACAACCCGCCCATGCCGAAATTCGGTGACGCCGAAGGGTATCTGGAAGCAATGGGGGATGGCCGCACGGCCCGCTTCAAGGGGCCATATGCCGGCAGGAAGCTGTCGCACGTCCCGTCCGAAACGATCGCCACGGTCATTGAATGCGCAACAAGATACCGGGCTCCGGTGGGGCTCGACCTCCTGCTGCGCCAAGCCAGGATCGAGACGGAAGGCGCCAAGGTCGCGCCCGTGATGGTCGAGTCGGAATCCGGTGGCTTGACCGTCAAGTGGTTCGTTGCCGCGGGCCGTCAACTGCTGTTCGCGCTCTCGGGCGCGGAGCGAAGCATTCTCTGGAGTCCGGCCGAGAAACGTGTCCTCGCCGAGGTATCGAATCACGACATCGACAATCACGCAGAGCGCGCGAAAGCCGGCGCCGCCACGCTGGACTGAACGGAGCCCTCATCCAGGCGTGGATTGCGTGCGATACTTGGAATCGTCCGGTTTCCAGAAGGCAAAGCGGCCGGCGGCTATCTCGAGGCGGGGCTCCAGCCCTGCCGCCGAGAAGGCGGCATCGGTCTCGCGCTTGTCGGTACAGTCGGTGAAGTCGAACTGGTGCTGAACAGCGATGATGTCGCCGTAGTTCTTTTCGTTGTTTGCTCGTGCCAGACGAATCGCATCGGCGAGGCCACGCATCTCGTGCGTGTGGATGTCGTGATCGAGGGCATAAGTGCGGACGCGCCAAGTCACCTCCGGCGTGATCCACCATTGCAAAGTATCGGGAATGTCTGACGGCCGGTCGATCGGCTCCTCGATCTCCTGGATGTAGCTGCTCTTGGTCGCCAGGATGGCCAGCAGCAGAGTTCCGCGCATCGTTCGGGCGTCCGTCTTGTTCGTCCAATGCGCTTCAAGATAGCGGCAGATGCTTCGCGCGTCACCTCAGCTTATCCAGGATCATGACCATGATCCGGCCGCGCCGCCGGAGCTGAAGCTCCACCGCCGTGCCGCTCACGTCCCTGGCGAGCCAGCGCGCGAGACCGTCGACTCCGTCGAAATCCATGCGCCCGATCTTCATGATGTCGTCACCGAGCTCGAGGTGCGGTACGCCGTCCTGGTAGATCGCGGCGACCACCCGCGCCGCGCTCTCGAACTCGATTCCGAGCCAGCCTTGCTTCGGGTGGAGCTCAGTCGCAGCGAGATGCGGCGGCAGCACGGCCAGCGTGATGTCCTTCCGGTGCAGCTGTGCACCACGCAGGAAGGTGATGGTGTGAGCCTCCCCGGGCCTCGTCCGCACCAGCAGGCTGCGTGCGTGCCACGCGCTTTGCAGGCTGATGTCGTCGATCTGCAGGATTTCATCGCCGCGGCGCAGTCCGGCCCTGTCTGCCGGCGAGCCTCTTGCGACCGCGGCGGCGTGGGTCTCGGGGCGCGCCACGATGCCGAGATCGCGGAAATAGAACACTCGCCAGTAGCCAACGAGGTCTTGCCGCTCGATCCGCAGGCGCAGGCGTTCCTGCTGCTCCGCCAGCCCGCGCATCGCGAGGTCGAAACTGGCATTGGGCGAGATCAGGCGCTGGAATGGCTGGAACGGCGGGAAGGACACCGTCTTCGGCTGCTGGAATGGGATGACGTCGCCGTTCTTATCTGCCGGGATCTGAACTCTTACGGCGTCATTCGGCATCGGCTTGAAGTTGAATGCGAAGCGCGCTAGCGCCTCGCCGGCTTGACATTCCTGGAGCCCTAGCCATGTGTCGCGCCGGCTGTGGAAATCCTCTGTCGGATGGACGCAGTAGCTCGATTGTGTCGGAGCCATGGCGGGGTCGATGCTATGCATCATAGACCTGCATGCCTCTCTTGCCGTTGGTGGCCGTGACCGCGAAGCCGACGGAAAGTTTGAAGATCGTATCGACCTTGAAGCAGTCGCCCACCGGGATGGCTTGCCATCCATCGATCGCCCATCCGCCGCCTGGACGGTCCGCGATGGTGACGATCGAGACGGTGGTGTTGCCGGCATTGCAGAATTCGATGGTGCTCCTCGCCTCGGCCGTGCGGCCAAGCGCAAGCAGCGCCACGAGTAGGGACGCGGTCACTGACTGTGCAATTGATGCCCGCTTCATCGACGCCCTCCCAGCTTCGGGAAAGCGAAAAGTCAGGGATAGATCCCCCGCCTGAGCTTCGATATTAGACCCCTACACGGCACATGCGAATAGCAGGTTGCGCACTGCGCCTTCGAGGCACTGCCCACTGATCTAGGCAGGAATGCCTTTCTGACGACTTCGAACGGACTCAGCGCTAATCTTTGGAGCCAAAGGGTTGGCCGCCATCTTCCTGGCGAAGATCGTCGGCGATCTCGACCCAGGGCGCTCTCGAGCCCACCATGAAGTGCAGCTCCGCTTTCATGTGAGGGTCGGTATCAAGGGTGCCCAATCGAAAACCCAGTTCGTCCGGGTTGGAATCGTCGCGCTTGTAGATTGGCGAGCCGCAGCAGCTCGCGAAATAGCGGTGCACGCCTGGGCTCGATTCCCAGCTCGCCATCAAATCCTGTCCGGCCACGAAGGTGAGATTAGGGCTGGCTACGCCGGCCGTCGTGCCGAAGCTGGAACCGGAGTGCTTTCGGCAGCGCCAGCAATGGCAATAGGTGACCGGTCCGATGAGCCTCCCTCGGATCTCGTAGCGAACGCGGCCGCATGCGCATGAGCCTTTCAGCATGCGGACTTGTATAGCTCCGAACCGACGCCTGAGGTAGCTCTTATCGCCCAATATGGACCGAAGCTGACTAGGCGGCCGCCATGATCGCCTTCACGTTCCCAGGCGCGAAGAATTCGGCCGGCGAGATTGTGCCGGCGTTCATCCGCACGAACGCGTCCATGGCGCTCTGGTCGCGGTGAACCGCCGCAAACAGCAGCTGCATCGGGGGTGGCAGCGGTTCCAGCGTCGCGAGGGTGCAGGTGAAGTCGTACATGGCCTTCACCCGTGCGTCGCGCGTGCGCTGATATTCGTTCATCGCGGCGTCGAACGGCTGCGTTCCGGACAAGGCCTTGTCGACCGCTGCGGCGCAGAGTTCGGCGTCAAGGAATGCGTCCATCATCCCTTGCCCGGTGATGAAATCCCGGTTGTAGCCGGCGTCGCCCACCAGCGCCCAACCGGGCCCGTACGGCTTGCGGAAGTAATTGGGAACGGCCGCGCCGACGAAGCGCTCCTCCCGCTTGGCGCCGCGCAGGCGGTCGGCGAAGTCAGGCGCCAGCTCGATTGTCTTCAAATAATTTCCCTCGATGTCCTTCTTGCATTCGGCGAACTCGGCGTACGGCCATCCGACGATGATCATGGTCAGGCCGTCATGGGTCGGCGCGACGCCAAATCCGCGCTTGTCGCGAATATAGGTCTCGAACCGGCCGTCCATCGGCAGTCCGCTCCAATAGCTGTAGTAGGCGGCGAGCAGGATCGGCTTCTCATCATAGCGCTCCGGCCGCACCGCGTCGGCGACGACCGAGCGCAGGCCGTCGGCGCCGATGACAACGCAAGCACGTTCGGTCGCTGTTTCGTCGTGCTTCGAATGGCCCTTGATGCCGACCACCCGGCCGTCCTCGATCAGGATTTCCTCGACGGTGAAACCTTCGCGGATCTCCGCGCCGGATTGCGCTGCGGCGTCGACAAGCAGCTTGTCGAGGATGGTCCGGCGTGGGCAATACCCGACAGGAGCCTCTTCCGTGCCCGGCGCGCCCGCGATCGTGAAGGGACCGAAGTCGTAGGCGTAGGTGTGGATCGGCGGGCATTCGGTCTCCGTGAGGCGATCGAGCAGTCCCCATCTCGACAAGGCTGCCACGCCAAGCGGGTGGAGGATGTGGGTCGACACCGTGTCGCTTGGAAACGTTGCGCGATCAACCGCGAGGACCCGGTATCCCTTGCGCGCCAGCAGCATCGCGGTCGGCGCACCGGCGCAGCGCGTGCCTACGACGATGACATCGAGTGCTTTGGTCATTGCGGCCCTCTCGCTCCGTCAGCCGCAATTGCGCCGAGCTGCTGCATCAGGCCGAGCTCGTCCATGTGCGCCCAGCATTCCACCACCTTGCCACCCGCCATGCGGTCGATGTCGGTGCCCATCAGGCGGATTTCCCGACCGGTGGCGGGGACACCCTGGAAACTGCCCTGGTGCGTTCCGCGGGCAGTCCAACGGGTCACCACCACGTCGCCTTCGGCAATCTGGTCCTCGATGGTGAAGTGGATGTCCGGAAACGCCTTGCGGATCATGGTGACGTATTGCTTGGCGCCGTCGCGCCCGCGGATGTCCTGGGACGACGCATGGATGACCAGGTCGCTCGCCGCCACCTCGTCGACCACGGCGAGATTGCCTCGGCAATAGGCTTCTTCGATGACGCGCCGAATCCGCGCCTTGTTCTGCTCCGACATGGCGTCCTCCTTCGATGTGCAGCCAGTTTGCGCCGGCGGGCGCAAAGGCGCTTCGGAGGAACCACCCAATTTACGGAAGCGGCGGCATGGGTGATTCCACCCATGCCGGGTCAGAGGTCAGATCAGGCCGTGCTCGTAGGCCCAGGCGGTGGCGGCGGTCCGCGTAGAGAGGTCGAGCTTGGTGAAGATGTTGCTGAGGTGCCGCTCGATCGTCCGCTCGCTGAGGGAAAGCTCGGCGGCGATGGTTGCGTTGGTCTTGCCTGCCGCCACCAGGCGCAGCACCTGCAACTCGCGCGGCGTCAAGGGATGTGAATTGCCCGTCTTGGTCAGCCGGTCGATCCCCGCGAGATCCGGTGCGGCGCCCAGGCGGTCGAATGTCGACCTGGCCGCGCCGAACTCCAGACTGGCGCCGTCCTCGTCGCCGAGGGCGCGAAAAGCGAGTCCGAGCAGCATGCGCACGCGTGCGGCGGCGTAGGGCGCCTCGATCCGCTGCCACACATCGAAGGCGCGTCGCAACGAACCGATCGCGGCCTGCGCGTTGCCTTCGGCCAACTCGACGGCTCCGCGTGCCTGCGCGGCCATTGCGCCCGGGACCCCGGTATCGAAGCTCCGTGCAAGGTCTTCCAGTTCCTGGCAAGCGTCGCGCGCGCTCTCGACTTCACCGACGGCTAGCAAGATCTCGATATAGGCGGGCAGCAGGCTCAAGCGTTTTGGCCGAACTGTCGTCGTGCCCACCGCGGAGCGAATGGCGGCAGCGGCCGCATCGGTGCGCCCCTGCGCGTAACGCAGCAAGGCAAAGCCGGGCTGCGGATCGAGGCCCGATTGACTAGCGTTCCGATACGCCCCCTCGGCTGCATCGAACGCGCCCTTCAGCCGATGGACCTCCGCCTGCTGGTAATACGCCGCGGCGGTCGCCCGCCGGTCGATGCCCTGTGAACGCGCACAGGCGCGTTGCGCCTGCTCGATCGCA
>Ga0081538_10005244_pt1 | contig 11714 bp, 8 predicted proteins | sample TabmetS5T2R1_FD_71022 | JGI IMG/M metagenome (GOLD analysis project Ga0081538, IMG submission 71022) | Tabebuia heterophylla rhizosphere microbial communities from the University of Puerto Rico - S5T2R1 | ecosystem: Host-associated > Plants > Roots > Rhizosphere ... | reverse complement strand
TCACCGGCCCGCCTGGCCTCCTCGACCGACTCTGGCCATGCCCCGTGCAGGTGCAGGATCTCGGCGCGATGCACCAGGCACCGGCCGGAGAAGGTGACCATGTCCGGCTGGCTGTCGCACCAGGCCGTCAGGGCCTCGGTCCACTCCCGGGCACGGCGCCACTCCAGGATCTCCTGGCAGCCCTCCAGCATCGAGCAGTAGACGGTGCCGACCACGACCGGGGAGAGCTCGCCGGCGACCACCGCCACCATGGCCTCGTCGAAGGCGGCCATGGCCTCACGCACCCGGCCCAGCCGAACCAGGGCGCGGCCCTGGACGTGCAGCGCGAGCCCGACCAGGTCGGCGTCGTGCGCCTGCCTGCCGATCCCGGCCGCCCGCGCCGCCACCTCCTGCGCGGCCGCGTTGTCATCCGCCCCGATGTGCTGCACCGCGAGCGATAGCAGCAGCAGGCCGCGCTCGGCACAGTCCGGCGGCTCATGCTCCAGGAGCCGGTTGGCCCGGGCCAACCAGCCGCCGGACTGCGCCAACTCTCCCGCGCTGCCCAGGTGGAACGCCAGCCAGAACGCGCACCGCGCGGCCCGCCGAGACTCACCCGCCTCGGCATGGAGCTGCTGCGCGCGCTGCAGCGCCCGCAGGCAATCCTCCACGTGGCCGAGGAGATAGGCCGCGGTCGCCAGCAACTCCAGATCCTCGGCTGATAAGGAGGACGAGGCGTCGGCCAGCGACAAGGCGGTGTAGGCGTCCGCCCACGCGAGCCGCCTGGCGGCCTCGCGGCCCCGCGCCAGCTCACCGTCCCCGCTCACCGTGATCTGCCTCCCAGCCGGCGCCGGATCTCGACCCCGGTAGCGTAGCGAGCCTAGAAGCCGGTCCGAGCAGAGAGTCGGCGACTCAGGATCCAGACGGCGGCGACGGACCTCGCCGTGGAGTAGGCGCCGGTCATTCCGTTGGTCATTCCGCCACGTGCCAATCCATGTCACAGGGCCGGACTGGCTGGACAACGCAGCTCACTCGACCAGTGAGAACGGCACCCTGCGCGACGACATGGACGGCCGTGGGTCGACTGCTAATCCGTAGGTTGCAGGTTCGAGTCCTGCCGGGGGCGCCGAAACCGCAGGTCAGAGGCCTGAAACGCTCGTCGTTGTGATGGTCCCGCTCGTGCTGGTCATTCCTTTGCGATCGCAGAGCGTCATCGATAGCCGTCGCGCTCCCTGATCCCGCTACGCCACTGCGTCCCGCCACTCCAGCCGCCCGAGCCGATGATCTCCCGACCAGGCCACACCGGCGCCGTTGTCGAAATGTGCCCAGCTGCTCACCTGGTCCGCCGGCTCGCCGTGGACGGTCCGCCATCCACTTTCCGCGCAGGCACCCGGCGCTGCCAGCACGGGCCCCACGCTGACAGCGCCTCTGCTGGCCGCCAGGAGGCGGTAAGGTGCCAGCAGTGCGCCGGGCGACCTGCGTGCGGTGCCCACGGGGCGGGCCGCCCCCAGGTGGGTAGGGAGCGTGCATGACTACGGCTGACACACTGGATCGGGGCCGGGAGTCGTTCGAGCGGCGGGCGTGGGCGGATGCCTTCGAGAGGCTGTCGGCGGCCGATCACCAAGCCCCGCTTGCACCAGAGGATCTGGAGCGGCTGGCCGCGGCCGCCTACCTGGTGGGCAGGGATGCCGACTGCGACGAGGTCTTGGCGCGCGCGCATCAGGAGTGGCTGCGGCTGGGCGGGGTCGAGCGGGCCGCCCGGTGCGCGTTCTGGCTGGCCTTCGGCCTGTTGAACCGGGGCGAGTGGGCCCGCGCCGGCGGCTGGCTGGCCCGGGCCCGGCGGCTGCTGGACGACGGCCAGCTGGACTGTGTGGAGCAGGGGTATCTGCTCCTGCCGGTCGCACTGCAGCGCTTTGCCGAGGGCGACGCCGCGGCCGCGTACGCCACCTTCGGGCAGGCCGCCAAGCTCGGCGACCGCTTCGGCGACCGGGACCTGGCGACGCTGGCCCGGGTGGGTCAGGGCCATGCACTGCTGCGGTTGGGGGAGACCGTCGAGGGCGTGGCGTTGCTGGACGAGGCGATGGTCGCCATCGAGGCCGGAGAGGTCTCGCCGATCATGGCCGGGAGCGTCTACTGCGCCGTGATCGAGGCATGCCAGGAGCTATTCGACCTGCGCCGCGCGCAGGACTGGACGGCGGCGCTGAGCGACTGGTGTGCATCGCAACCGGACCTGGTGCCCTTCCGCGGTCAGTGCCTGGTGCATCGATCCCAGGTCATGCAGTTGCGGGGGGCATGGTTGGAGGCGATGGAGGAGGTCCGGCGGGCCTGCGACCAGCTCTCCCACCCTCCTGGCCAGCCAAGGGTGGTCGGGATGGCCTTCTACCAGCTGGCCGAGCTGCACCGGCTGCGCGGGCAGTTCCCGAAGGCCGAGGAGGCCTACCGTGAGGCCAGCCGCTGGGGCCTGGAGCCGCAGCCGGGGCTGGCGCTGCTGCGGCTGGCCCAGGGCAGGACCGACGCGGCCGCAGCAGCGATCCGCACCGCGCTGGACCAGGCGCAGGACCGGCTCACGCGGGCCAAGCTGCTGGGCGCGTACGTCGAGATCATGCTCGCGGGAAACGACCGCCCGGCGGCACGGACCGCCACCGATGCGTTGTCGCAGATCGCCGCCGACCAGGGGATGCGGTTCCTCCATGCCGTGGCCGCCCACGCCACGGGCGCCGTCCTGCTGGCCGAGGGCGATCCCCGGGCCGCTCTGGCCTTGCTGCGCCAGGCGTGGACGACCTGGCAGGAGCTCCAGGCGCCGTATGAGGCCGCGCGTGCCCGAGTGCTCATCGGGCTCGCCTACCGGGCGCTCGGCGACGCTGACACCGCCGAGCTGGAGCTGGACGCGGCGTGCCGGGTCTTCCGCCAGTTGGGCGCCGCGCCCGAGGTCGCGCGGGTGGAGGCGCTGTCACCGATGGCGGCACCCAGCGCGGCGGGCGGGCTGACCGCGCGTGAGGTGCAGGTGCTGCGGCTGGTGGCCGCCGGCAAGAGCAACCGGGCGATCGCCGCCGACCTTGTGATCAGCGAACACACCGTGGCTCGCCACGTGCAGAACATCTTCGCCAAGCTCGACGTCTCGTCGCGGTCGGCCGCAACGGCATTCGCCTTCGAGCACGGCCTGCTCTGACCGAGCGTGTGGTCAGAACTGACCACACGCGACCGGACACGACATTGGTGATTGCGGACGATGTCGGCCTCGCCCGGGTCGATCAGCATCGTCGCAGCCGGCAACAGCACGAAACGCGGAGCACGAGAGGAGCCAGAGATGGCCACATCGCGGACGGCGACGGCGATCGCCAGGGACGCGGCTACCAGACCTTGATCGGGCTGCCAGCCTGGCCGTCGGGCCGCTGGTCAGGGCCGTCGGCGACCTGCTGCATCCGAAGGAGACTGCTGACATCAGCGGCCAGGCCGCGATCGTGCAGGTACCCACACGGTCTCGCGTCAGCGACCGACATGTCGCTGACCTGCACAGGGACAACGAAGATGAATGGTGACTCTCGCCGTCTTGCGTTCGAGCACCATCGGCTCGAACTGTTCAAGTCTCACGGCTTCGAAGGGTCTGCGGCCTGGTTCAGCAACTCTGACGGGCAGCGAACCGCGGCCGTTGTTGGTGGTGAAGGCGAGCGGCCGGTGGTGCTCCTACACGGCATGTTGAACGACGCTGGGGAATGGGCATTGATCGCTGGCAACTTGAGCGGGCGGCTGCTGATTCCGGACTGGCCAGGCTGTGGCCTCAGCGACGCCGTCCCTATCAGACCCGCAGGTTTCCGGCGCTTCGGTGTGGAGTGGCTGACAGGTCTTGTCGACGCGCTTGGCGCAGAGCAGGTTGACATCGTCGGCTCGTCCATGGGTGGCTACCTCGGATGCGTCTTCGCGCTCGCACAACCTGAGCGCGTCCGGCGTCTTGTACAGATCGGATCAGTATTCGGCTTGGTAGGAGGCGCTCCCGCGCTCTTCCGTCTTTTCGCGGCCCCCGGGCTCGGCACCTTCATGCTCAGCCGGCAACCGAAGGATGCCGAGGCAAACCGAAAGCAGGTCTTCTCGCACTTGGTTCGCCACCCCGACCGCATTCCAGTGGACATGCTTGAGCACGATCTCGCGGCGATGGCCCTACCGGGCGCAGTCGACAGCGCGACTGAGTGTGTGCGTTCGCTTGTCCATCCGGTGACTGGTACACATCCCTCGGTGATGATCCGCGACGAACTCGCCGATCTGAAGGTCCCGACCCTCCACCTGTGGGGGACCAAGGACAACTTCCTACAGCCCGACAAGGCGCGACAAGCCTTGGAGCGAGCCACGGCTGTCAGCTTGCGCGTTGTCGAAGATGGCGGTCACCTCCTCACGTTGGAGGCACCCGACCGCGTCGCGAACGCGATCACCGAGTTCCTCGGCTCGTCCGGCTAGACAAAGCGAGACCTGCACACCGGGCACCTATCTGCCGATCGGCGTAGGTCACCACGGCTTGCGAAGTCACCTGCCCGGCCGGCCTTGAAGTGGGAGGGAAGCTTCTATCGACAGCCGATCGCGAGCAGCAGCCAACCCACCGGATGCCGGGCCGCCGACTACCCAGCACTGCCCCGACCGTGGCCGCGGTCTGCGCCGCCACGATCAGCGGGAAGGTGGACACTGGCACGTCGTTTCCAGGCATCACCATCCTCGGCTCGGCGCTCTCTCTCGGTCGTAGGGAACCAACCGCCGGTGTCGCCGACTCCCGTCCCGGGATCGTTACGATCGGCCGAGATCACCGCCGCCGCCCTGGCCGTCATGTCTGGACCCTGTCAGGTCAACCCTGCTCCTGCGGGACTTCATCAAGAGGAGCCGCCCATGATCGTCACACCGAAACCGCGAGAGCAGACGCGCGCCCGTTGTCCCGACGAAGAGGGCTACGTCGAGCGTGACGGCGTTCGGGTCTTCTACGAGGTCTATGGCGACGCGCCGACGACGTTCCTGCTCTTCCCGACGTCGCCGATCTCGCACTCGAGGATGTGGAAGGCGCAGATCCCGTATCTCTCGCGCTACTTTCGCGTGATCACGTTTGACCCGCGGGGTAACGGGAGGTCGGACCGGCCGGACACGGCCGAGGCCTACTCGTACTGGGAGTTCGTGGAGGACGGTCGCGCCGTCCTTGAGGCGACCCGAACGGAGACGGCACTGCTCGCCGGCATCTGCGACGGCGGCGGCTGGGCGCTGATGCTCGCCGCGACGCAGCCGGCGACGGCGCTGGGCGTCGTGGCGATCGCACCCTGCGTCCCGCGCCTCACGCCGTCGCACCCGAACTACCGCCGCTACCCCTCCCTGGAGCCGCTCGACACGGACGAGGGCTGGGCTAAGTGGAACGTCCACTACTGGCGTCGGGATTATCGAGGCTTCCTCGAGTTCTTCTTCTCCGAGCAGTTTCCTGAGCCGCACTCGACGAAGCACATCGAGGACTGTGTCCAGTGGGGCCTCGACGGAAGCGCCGAGGCGCTCGTTTTCTCGGACGAGGAGGCGCCGTTGCCGTTTGCGAGCGAGGAGGAGGCTCGTGCGCTGTGCCGCCGCGTTCGCTGCCCGGTGCTGGTCGTCCACGGCGAGCTCGACGGGTGCCAACCGCGGGAACGCGCCGTCGCCGTCGCCGAGCTGGCCGGCGGGACGCTTGTCGCGCTCGAGGGCGCGGGGCATCTCCCGCAGGCGCGCCATGCCGTGAAGGTCAACGAGCTTCTGCGCGAGTTCGCGGCCTCGATCGTGCCGCCGTAGCCGGAGGTGAAGACGTGGACGCAGACGCTGAGCCGGCGTCGCCGGGCGCTCTACATCTCCTCAACTTCGAGCAGGACAGCCACGTCGCCCACCGCCTGAACCGCTAGAAGGCCGGCCGGCGAATGGACTACTCCACCAGCGACCGCGACACCGTCGCCGCTGAGCTCGGCCGCCCGGTCGACTCCCGGCCGTGGAGACCGACGGCCGCCCGGGCCCGCCAGCCTCATCGACCAACTCATATAAGGAGCCGAGGGCCCGCCGACGACGAGGTGCTCGTGCGGGTGCGCGCGGCCGGCCTCGACTGGGGCGTGTGGCTCGATCATTCCGTTGGTCATTCCTTCGGTATCGACGGGGAGATGATCATCCCGCTGGAACGGGCCACTGGCGCTCTCCCGGTTGCCTATGGGGACCGATCCTCGTGGCTAGCGGCCGTGACCGTCCTCATGACCATCGTGCGCGGCGGTCGTGCTGGCCTCCTCAGCGTCCCTCTCGTGGGCGGTTGGCTGCTGGTGGCGCAGGGCGGCCAGGGCCAGGACGGCCAAGGCGAGGCCGATGGCGGCGGCGATCGCCGAGCTGAGCTGCATGCCAACGACGAACGCCGCGCGGGCGGCGGCCAGCACGGCCGCTCCAACCTGGTCGGGGAGTTGGGCGGCGGCGGCCGCGGCGCTGCCCAGGGTGTCGCGGGCCGCCGCGACGACATCGGACGGGACGGCGGCCGGGAGCCGGTCGGCGAGCTCGCTTCGGTAGATGGCCAGCCCGACCGAGCCCAGGATCGCGATCCCGAGGGCGCCGCCCAGCTCGGAGGCGGTCTCCGAGATGCCCGAGGCCGCGCCGGCCTGTTCGGGTGGGGCCGCGCCGACGATCAGCTCGGTGGTCACCCCGAACACCGGGGCCAGGCCCAGCGAGATGATCACCGACCCGGTGATCAGGGGGACGAGGCCGCTGGTGACCCCGACCTGGGTGAGCAGTCCCAGGCCGATCGAGGCCAGGGCGAGGCCACCGGCGATCACATAGGCCGGCCGAACGCCATAGAGCAGGCGGGGGACGAGTTGGCTGCCGATGATGAACGCCACCGCCGTGGGCAGCGACCACAGCCCGGCCTCCAACGGGGACAGCCCGATCACCAGCTGGAGGTACTGGGCGACGAACAGGAAGTAGCCGGCGACGATGAAGATCGCCAGAAAGTTGGCGGCCAGGGCGGCGTTGAACGCCCTGAGCCGGAACAGGCCGACGTCGATCATGGGGTCGGTGAGCCGCTGCTGACGAACCACAAACATCGCCGTGACCGCCAGCCCGGCCGCGATCGCGGCTGCGGCACTCACGCTGAGGCCGTCCTGGGCAAGCTCCTTGAGCCCGAAGATCACCGCCAGCACCGCGACCACCGACATGGCCGCCGACACCAGGTCGAGATGACCGGCGTCGGGATCGCGATACTCGGGCAGGACTCGCGGGCCCAGGATGAGCAGGGCGGCGATCACCGGGAGGGCGAGCAGGAACACCGAGCCCCACCAGAAGTGCTCCAGCATGACTCCGCCCAGTGGCGGGCCGATGGCCTCGCCGGCCGAGAAGCTCGCGATCCAGAACCCGACCGCGGCCGAGCGCTGCCTGGGGTCCTGGAACATGTGGAAGATCAGCGACAGGGTCGAGGGGGCCAGCGTCGCCCCGGCGATCCCCAGCAGCGCCCGGCTCACGATCAGCCACTCGGCGGTGGAGGACCACGCAGCCAGGACGGACACCAGCCCGAAGGCCGTGGCCCCGATCATCAGGAGCCGCCGGCGGCCGATCCGGTCGCCCAGGGTTCCCATGGTGATCAGCGAGCCGGCGACGAAGAACCCGTAGATGTCGATGATCCACAACAGCTGGGCGCTGGTCGGCTGCAGGTCGGCGCTGATCGCCGGTACGGCCAGGTACAGCACCGTCAGGTCCATCACGTACAGCACACAGGCCAGCGCCAGCACGGCCAGCCCGATCCACTCGCGCCGTCCGGCCCTTGGTGGCACCTCGGTCGCCGTCACCTTGTCGAACTCCCCATCGTTGCCATGCGCAGCGGCGACGGTTCCACGCTGCGACACCTGCAGACCATCATCCGGCCCACTCTGGATAGTCCCCGCGGCGCGGGTCCGTACCTGACAGAGCCAACGCTCCACCCATCGGCGGTGTTCCTAGGCGCTGGCAGATCACGGGGCGTGGAAGTGACGGAGGAACCCCGCGAGCAACAGAGGCGCCCCACCCACCATGAAGGCTGAGTCTGGACCAGCCCGGTCATTCCGCTGGTCATTCCTCCAGGCTCGACCGAGCGCGACAGGACCACACACCTGGATGGCGGACCCGACCGGCCCCACCCCACGGCTGTCGGACCGCCAGCTCGGCCAGGTCGAGCACCATCGGCTCGGCTGGAGCGTGCACCGACGCACAGCCCGGCAGCGCCCTCGGCCTTGTTATTGGCGGGTGCTGCCTCTGCGCACGATGGACCACGATGCGGTGTGGGAGTCCGGTTTCTGCCCGAGCGCGGCATACGCGCATGCTGCGCCCTGTTCGCGCAGTGATTGCGCGACTGTTGTCAGTCGGAGTTGTGCCGCCACGGCTGCGTCATCCCACCCGGTTAGCGCCACATCGTCAGGGATGATCCGACCGGCGGCACGGGCCGCGTGGACAACCCCGGCCGCTTGTTGGTCGCTCATCGCGGCGATCGCATCCGGCGGCTCGGCGGAAGCGAGAAGGGTTGCCGCGATGTGCTCGGCCTCGGCCGTGTCATTGCGTGCGCAGACCGCGATGACCACGTTGGGCCAGGCGATGCCGGCGGCCTCGGCTGCTTGCCGGTAGCCCTCCAGCCGCTCGCGTGTCACCGGGAACAAGACATCGGTGATGTCCGCGCCACCGATGATCGTGCTGACCCGTTTTCGGGAAAGCGGTTGGCTCACGACCGCCGGGCGTTTGGCGCCAGCGAACGCGATCGCTCCCACCGCGCGTGCCGCGGCCCGGTTGTCGATGCTCACCAGTTCCAGCCCGCGGACCGCCGGCCCGCCGTGGACCACCGCGGGACGCTTCATCGCCTGGACGGCTGCCAAGATCGGATCATCGTCGGATGTGGTCCAGACGATGAACCCGTCGACGGCGGCGTCGGTGATCCGCGGGACGTCATCGGCGGCGCCCGTGATCGGCAAGATGGTCATGCCATAGCCACGATCAGCGCAGACATCAGCGATCCCGGCCAGGAAGGACACTGCCTCGGGATCGTCGAACGCATAACTCAGATGCTCACCCATCACGACACCGAGCGTGCGGGTGCTGCCGCGGCGCAGCGACCGGGCACTTGGGTCGGGTCCGGCGTAGCCCAGCTGGGCGGCCGCGGCAAGGACCTTCGACCGGGCCTGGTCTGAGACGCGGTTCGGCTGGTTGTAGGTGTAGGAGGCGGTCATGACCGACACGCCAGCCAGCTCGGCCACCTGCGCGAGGGTCACCCGCTTCGAGCCGACGGATGATTCCATAGCGTCCAGCGTAGTTTAGCGTCCAGCCTCGATGTGTATCCTTACACACATGACCCGGACGCGTACCAGCACGCCACGCCACATGATCGCTTCGGCGTTCGTGGCATTTGCTGCTTTCGGCTCGTTCTGGGGGGTATGGGGTGCCTCCGTGCCGCGGGTCCAGCACCAAGCCGGCATCAGTGACGGCCAGCTCGGCTTCGCGCTGCTGTTCGTCGGTGCCGGCGCTCTTCCCGCAATGCTGCTGGCGGGCAGAGCACTCGACCGATGGGGGCTGCGGGTCGCGGCGTTGCTCATCGTTGCCCTTGGTGGAGTCGGTGCCGGGTTGGCGCTGACCGCGGTGAGCCTGGCGAGCCTATGCGTCGGACTGGCCTTGGTCGGCGCTACCAGCGGCGCGGCCGACGTGGCCGAGAACGCGGTCGCCGGACGAGCCGAGAAGATCGCTGGCCGGCCCGTCATCACCCGCGCCCACGGGTTCTTTTCCAGTCTGGTGGTCCTCGCAAGTCTTGCCACCGGGCTGGCGTCAGCCGCGTCGCTACCGCTCGCGGTCCCATTCATCGCCGTAGCCGTTCTCTCACTGGTAGCCGGCGCCTTCCTGCTCAAGACGCTGCCTGCCGGCGTCGCCGCTCAGGGGCACGACCACGTCGCGGCATCGGATGCCTCACCGTTTGGTCGGCGGGAGATGGTCCCGTTTCTGCTCATCGGGGTGCTGGGCGCGCTGGCGTTCGCCAGCGAGAACGCGCACCAGAGCTGGAGTGCTGTCTTCGCCCACGACGAGCTTCATTCAGGTGCGGGGCTAAGCGCTGTCGCACCCGCCGTGTTCGCGGGAACGGTCGCGAGCACGCGGTTCGCCACCGGCGGCCTCAAGGCCGTCCACGCTCGCACCGTTCTCCTCGCTGGCGCGTTGGCCGCCACGGCCGGCGCGGCCCTCATCGCCGTCGCACCCACGCTGTTCATCGCCGGGCTGGGCCTTGCGGCGGCCGCCGCCGGGACTGCAGTGCTGTTTCCGACCCTCATCGGCGTCGTATCGCGAAACGTCGACGAGTCCCGCCGAGGCCGCGCGACGTCGGTGGTCACGACCGCGTCCTACCTCGGGTTCCTCCTCGGCCCGGTCTATGTCGGACTGTGGGCTGACGCTGTCGGACTACGCGGAGCCATGCTCGCCGTCGCTGCCCTCGCAGTCGGCCTGCTCGTCCTCACACCAGCGCTGCTACGCCTCAGCGGCTTTGGCGACCCAGGTCGCCGCAATGATGTGAGGAACGACGAGGCGGCACGCCCGGTCGCGATCCTGGACTCCGGTACACGCCATGGCGTGTCTGAGCGTCCGAGATCCACGTTCTCCCTCGGGGAGTGGAGCGGCCGGGCCGCAAGGAGCGCTTCGCGCGATTGATCCATCGGCCTGGCCGCGTTCTTGGCGGACCTGCGGTCCACGTCGCCTGCGGCGGCAAGCTCACGGCGGCCTTGGTTGCCACCCAGGTGATCGGGCCGGACTGGGCCGCGCATGCCTCCTTGATGCGCTTCGGGTAGTGCGGCCGGCGCACGCACAGCCGACCTGTCGCCGTTCAGGGTCGCCGTGACGCTGCCCTGCTCGACCGGGCCGGTGGGTTCCGACCGAACCGTTGGCGCCGTCGCTGCGAACAGCGGGCAACCGACGCGCATACGAGAGGAGATGAGCATGGACTCCGCGGCGAATACCTGGTGACGACCTCAGGCAGGACAGAAATGGGGTGCACCAGCATGGTGCGCATCACCCGATACCCACATCGCATCCGCGCAGCGGTCGTCTCCGCTGTGGTGCTGGCTGCCGTGACGCTGGCGGCGAGCGGGCTACCCGCCGACGCCGCGGTCACCGCGACCTCGGACGGCCAGGCCACCGCTCCCGCACGAGGTGCGATCCATGGCTACGTCTTCGACGGCAAGCGCTACCGGACCATCGACTTCCCCGGCGCCACCAGGACCGAGGCGTGGGACATCACCAGCAGGGGTGACGTCATCGGCTACTACGCCAACGCCGACGGCCGCCTGCACGGCTTCCGGCTGGACAAGCGCGGCAGGTACACAAAGTTCGACGACCCGGATAGGGACCTGGAAAACGACCTCACCGGCGGCAACGACCGCGGCGTGACCGTCGGCTCCCTCCTCAGGTACGACCCGAAGATGGGGGAGGCGCACGGCTACCTGCGGGACGCCCGCGGCAGGTTCAGCACCATCGACGTCCCTGGCGCGCTGACCACCCTCGCCTGGAGGGTCAACAACCGCGGCCAGGTGGTCGGCATCTACAGCGACGTGGACCGGCAGGTGCCGCTGCGGTTCCTCCGCGGCTACATCTACGAGGACGGGCGGTTCACCAGGGTCGACGCTCCCGGTGTGTCCAACACCGCCCTCAACGACATCAACGACCGCGGCCAGGCGACCGGCCAGGCGTTCGATTCGGCCGACCCTCAGAACACCCACTACGCGTTCCTGCGGGAGCGC
>Ga0081538_10005243_pt1 | contig 11714 bp, 11 predicted proteins | sample TabmetS5T2R1_FD_71022 | JGI IMG/M metagenome (GOLD analysis project Ga0081538, IMG submission 71022) | Tabebuia heterophylla rhizosphere microbial communities from the University of Puerto Rico - S5T2R1 | ecosystem: Host-associated > Plants > Roots > Rhizosphere ... | reverse complement strand
ACGCACGACGGCGGGGACCGCTCGATGTACTTCTCCGACCCCGAGGGAAACCGCGTCGAGCTATGGGACTTCTTCTGCGACGGCGACGGAGTGCGTGAGGGTGTGGATGCGCTGAGGCCGTGACCCGAGCCCGGGGTGCTCATGTTATCGGTCTCGGCGGGCTCTCTTAGGCGTTGTTCCCGCGTCCCTCCTCCTCTCGCGTCGAACCGCCTTGCGATGCTGCGGCTCTAAGCCAATCCGGTTCGCGCAGCGAGGCGCCGGGTAGCGGGCCGAGATGGACCTCAGGACTCCCTTGCGCTGGCTCCGCGTGCGCGACGACCGCAAGAAGGCCGCCGATCAGGACAACGCGCTGATCGACACGCCGGAGCACTCGGATGTCGTCGAAGACGACGACGACGTGCTGGCCGACGAGGGAGGGCCGCGACCAACCGGGCGCTTCCGGCGCCTTCAGCGAAGACAGTCGCCTGAGTGAGCTGTGCCGTGGCGCTGTGTTCGTTCGGCCGCGGGCTGCGTTCAGTGCGTCTAGAGCTGCCGCGACGACCAGAGCAGCGCGGCCAGGATTACCGAAGTCAGGCCGACTACGAGCCCGACGATCCAGCCGGCCACATCTTGGGCCACGAGCACGGCGCCCAGGACGACTGCGATGCCGATGATGCCGCCAGTCGCGACTAGTCGCATGAAGCCGCGCTCGAGCTTCGTGCGGCGCCGCTCGCGGCCCGGCACCATCCCCTGAGGTCGTCCGCGCCGCCGTGCTTCGCGCGGAGCCGGTTCGGGGTCAGGCTCCGTCCATGAGCGTTCGGCCGATCGATGGCGCTCGCCGGGCTCTTGCGCGGTCACCCGCTACAGCTACCGGGTCCACGCAGGTGTACCCCCGTCGCGAGCCACGCCTCACCGGGACAGCGAGGTCATGCTTCGCTTCTGGCGGTGTCGTTGCCGAGAGGATTGGGCGTTGAGACGCGGGCGGCTTCGGCGGTCGGGTCTCCCGTCAGTGCGAGGATGCCGCTTCGCTCGAGTGTGCTGTCCGCGGCGGCGGCCCCGCCGAGCGCGAGGCGGTGGCGCCTTGCGAGCTCGCGGAGCTTCAGCAGGGCGGGCTTCACCCGCTCGGGGCTGACCGCGTTGAGGACGACGAGGCTCGGCTGGAGCCGGCGGCTCGCGTCTTCGATGGTGTCGATTGGCGAGTCGGGGCCGAGGTAGACGATCCGCCAGCCTCTCGAGCGCAGCGCCAGCCCGAAGGCGATCAGCCCGAGGTCGTGCTGCTCACCCGGTAGGCAGGCGAGGACCGCAGGTGGGCCGACTCCGAGGCCCCACCCGCGCGCGAGACCGAGCAGCCGTCCGCGCAATACAGCGGAGGCGAAGTGCTCTTGCGCGACCGATGCCTCGCCGCGCTCCCAGCGCTCGCCGAGCTCCTGTAGGTACGGCACGAGCACCTCGCTCAGGAGCGTCTCCACGGTGGTCACGGCGAGCAGGCGGTCGAGGACCGCCTGCGCGCGCGGCTCGTCGAACGCGTCGAGCGCCTCGGCGAGCTCGCTGCGGATCGCCTCGGGTCGGAACGCGGCTCTGGCAGCCTCCTCGTCGGCCGCATCCCGCAGCGCTAGCGCTGCCGCCTCCGCGGCGGCCATCCCCTGAGCGAGATGCTGCTGCATCAGAGTCACGCGCTCGACGTCGGTGGGGGAGTACAGGCGCAGGCCGCCGGCGGAGCGCGCGGGGCGGAGCAGCCCGTAGCGGCGTTCCCAGGCGCGCAGCAGCTCGGGACTGACCCCGACGCGGTTGCTGAGCTGGCCGATCCGCAGGAGCTCCGGTGTCGCAGCCATGCCCGAACTATACAACTAGTGGACAATACCTTGACAACGTGCTCAGCCTCCCCTATGGTGCATCTCGACAAGATCTCTACAGGAGGTGTACAGAAAGATGCGGAAGCTCGATGTAGTGGCCGGTGCCCTGTTGGTCGTTGGCGGTCTCAACTGGGGGCTGGTCGCGATCGCCGAGTTCGACCTGGTGGCGTGGATCTTCGGGGAGGACTTCGGCGCGACCAACGTGGCGAGCCGAGTCGTGTACGGCCTCGTCGGCGTCGCCGCGTTCTATGCCATCGCCGCGGTGGCGGGCCATCGCTCGGCAGGCACTCAGCAGACGGCGACGGTCTCGCGGTAATCACAACGATTGATCAGGAGTCACAGATGCGACAGATCCGAACCATCCTCGCGCTCACTGCAGTGACGGCTGTGGCCGCCACCGGAGTCGTCGCGGGCGCGACTGCGGACACGCCGCGGGCGGCGGACAAGAACATCGTCGAGACCGCCGTCTCGGCCGGGAAGTTCAAGACACTCGCCTCGTTGCTCAAGCGAGCCGGGCTTGTGAAGACGTTGCAGGGCGAGGGCCCCTACACCGTCTTCGCACCGACCGACGCGGCGTTCGACAAGGTGCCCGACGCCACGCTGGCGCGGCTCGGCCGCGACAAGGCGGCGCTGCGCAACGTGCTGCTGCTGCACGTCGCCGAGGGCAGGCTGACCGCAGCCAAGCTGACGAACCGACGCTCCGCGAAGACCCTGAACGGCCAGCGGCTTCGGATCCGCGTCCGTGACGGCAAGGTCTTCGTCGGCGGCGCGCGCGTCGTCACAGCCGACGTGACCGCCTCGAACGGTGTCATCCACGCCATCAACAAGGTCCTGCTCCCCCGCTAGCCCGGAGCCCTCACGGTCGCCCGGCGCGGTTTCGCCGCGCCGGGCGACGCGAGGGACACTGGCAGGAGCTCCTATGTCCTCTTCAGCTCACCACACCTTCGAACGGGCCGAAGCCGCCCCGCCGCGGAGCCCGGGCCGGCGCGCGCTCGTGACCGGCGCGACCGGATTCATCGGCGGACGGCTCGCGCAGGCGCTAGCCGACGCCGGCTGGACCGTCCGCTGCCTCGTGCGCGAGCGATCGCGCGCCCGCGACCGCGAGCGGCGCGGCTTCGAGCTCCACGAGGGCGACGTGCTCCGCCGAAACCCTCGAACTGGCGGGCCGCGGCGTCGAGGTCGCCTACTACCTGATCCACGCGATGGGCCGAGGCGCGCGCGGCGGCTTCGCGGCGCGCGAGCACGCAGGCGCCGAGGCGTTCGCCCGAATGGCAGCGCGGGAGGGCATCGGGCGCCTGATCTACCTCGGGGGTCTCGGGGAGCCGCACTCGCGGCACCTGCGGAGCCGCCACCAGACCGCCCGGGTCCTCGCCGAGCACGGCCCGCCGCTGACGTACTTCCGTGCGGGCATGGTGGTCGGCCGGGAAAGCGAGTCGTACCGGACGATGCGCTACCTCGTCGAGCGGCTGCCGGCAATGATCGCGCCCGCCTGGCTGAAGGTGCCCACCCAGCCGATCGCAATCGACGACGTCCTCGCCTACCTCGCGGCCGCCCCCGATCTGCCCGAGAGCACCGGACGAGAGATCCAGATCGGCGGCCCGGACGTGCTGCCCTACGGTGAGATGCTCGACCGCATGGCAGAGGCGCTCGGGCGGCGGGCACGGCCGAAGCTTCCCGTTCCGCTCCTCACACCGCGGCTTTCATCGCTCTGGATCGGACTGGTGACCCCCGTCGATGCCGGCGTCGCGCGTCCCCTGATCGAAGGGCTCTCCACCGAGACCACAGTGACAGAAAGCTCCGGCGCGGCGCTCTTCGACATAGCGCCGCTGACATTCGACGAGGCGCTCCAGCGAGCGGTCGCCGACGACAGCGCCATGAAATCGAGGCGCGGAACACCGAGACGCCGCGTCAACGTGCTCGGCCGCGGCCGGGCCCGGTCGCACGACGTCCGGCGACTGCCGCGCGGGTGCGCCGCCGAGCCCGCGGACGTCGGCCCGCCGGGGGACGGTGCGACATGAGCGAAATCCTGCTCGGCGTGTCCGCCTGCCTGCTCGGTGAGCAGGTCCGCTACGACGGCGGCCACAAGCGCAATGCCTTCCTGCTCGAGCAGCTGGCTCCCCACGTCCGTTTCGTTCCAGTCTGCCCAGAGGTCGGCATCGGACTCGGCGTTCCGCGCGACAGCGTTCGACTGGTGCGGCGCGGCGATCGGGTCCGTCTCCTCGGACCGGCCGGCGTTGATCACACCGCCGCCATGCGGCGTTGGGCCGCCACCGTCACGCGCGCGCTGGGCGACCGGGGGCTCTCGGGCTTCGTGCTCAAGAAGGGCTCGCCGAGCTGCGGCCTCGAACGCGTCCGCGTGTGGGACGAAGGCTCAGAGCGGCCCTGTCCGTCCGGGCGGGGCGTGTTCGCCCAGGCGCTCGTCGACGCCATGCCCGAGCTGGCGATCGAGGAGGAGGGCCGGCTGAACGACCCGGGCCTACGCGAGCACTTCATCGACAGGATCTTCGCGCACACCCGCGTGCGCGACTTCTTCGCCGGCCAATGGACCACCGAAAGCCTGATCCGCTTTCACGCGACCGAGAAGGCGGCCCTGATGGCCCATGATGTGGAGGCCGCCCGGCGACTCGGCCGGCTCGTGGCCCGCCAGCGCCGGCGCGAGCCCGAGCGGTCGGCACGCAGCTATCGCGCGCTCCATGCAGCCGCGTACGCCCGACCCGCGACCCCAGGCCGGCAGGCCAACGCCCTCATGCACCTCGCCGGTCACCTCAAAGGCGAGCTCGGATCGTGCGACCGCCAGGAACTCCGCGAAGCGATCGACGACTACCGCATCGGTCTCCTCCCGATTGCGGTCCCGCTCGCGCTGCTGTCGCGGCACCTTCGCGCCGTCGGCACCGACTGGGCCCGCTCCCAGACCTACCTGCGGCCCTACCCCAAGCAACTCGGCCTGAGAGGCGTCATCTCCAAGCCGCGTCGTCGGCGCTCCGCCGCGCCGAGCGCGGAGCCAAAGTCGCCGAGCCCTGCGGAAAGCGACCGAACGTGACCCTCACCGATTCGCGACAAGAGGCCTTGTTCACCGGCCTGTGGGCCTCGATACTCGCCCTCGGCGGGTTCTACGCCGTGCTACGACGCCATCCGACATGACCGCCCTGCTGCTGATAGCCGGTGTACTCCTGTTCGCCATGGCCGTAGCAGGCGTATGGCTAATGCGACACGCAGAGGCCGAGCCCGCCGCCCGCTCAGTCGGCCGAGCACCCGATCCCGCCGAGGAAGAAGAGGTGCGGCAGACGCTGTCCACACCCCATCCGCGCTCTGGGATAGGTAAAGCACAGCAGCGCCCCTCCGCCGGCGCACGCCGCGAATAAGCCGAGCGACCTCGGTAGGTCCGCGCAATGGCGCAGATTCGAATTCCCTCCGACACAGTCAGCAGCGCCGGACGCGCTGCCCACGACGCAGGGCTCGGGGCGCTGCTGGGAGGCAACCTCTATGGGCGTGTTGCGATGCATCCGGCGCTTGCGGGTGTCGGCGACAAGAGCGAGCGGGGCAAGGTCGTCAACCAGGCGTGGCGGCGCTTTGGCTGGATCCACTCGGCGTCGCTGCTCGCGGTGGTCGCGGGCTGGGCCGGCGCACGGGTGAACGAGGCGCACCCTCGCGATCTCTCACCACGCGAGCGTGCGCTCGCCAAGGGCAAGGACGCCGCGGTCGTCGCAGTCGCCGTCACCGGGCTGGCCACGGCGATCACCGGTCTGCGCTTCGCGCGCAGCGCACCCGACGGCGCGGTGCCGCTCGATGACGGAAACACCCCGGCGGACGAGACGTCCGATAAAGCCGCTCGGCTCAAGCGCCGGCTCAACACGCTGAGCACGGCAAGCGCCGCCGCGGAACTGGCGCTCGTCGGCGTCAACGCAGCGCTCGGCCAAGCGAACTTCCGCCGACCGCCAGCGCGGCGCCTGCTGCGCAGGCGCTACTAAGGGCCTGCGCTAAAGTCGACGGGCGCAGCTCGTCGTCTTCGCGGGTTGAGAGGCGACTGCGCCCACGAAAAGACCTGCATATGTAGCCTTTTCCGGAAGCGGCTGAAGGGATTCGAACCCTCGACCGTCTGCATGGCAAGCAGAGCGTGGGGTACCGGGTTTCGCAGGCATATTCCTGCAAATCGACGGTTTTTCGCTCATGGGTGTGGCCCTGCGATTGCCCGGCATTCACCGCGAAATCACGGGGGTTTGTGCACCGAATGTGTACCCGGGGGGATGGGCCCCGCCTCGGACTCGGCCGGCAGACTGGGCAGAGTCTGGCTGCAGGTCACGCCGACATCGTGATCACCCGGCGCCGGCTAGAGCTCCGGCGGCAGAGTTGAGCTGCTCACCGCCCAGGTGAGCCGCATCTGCCAGTGCTCCGTTTCCACAGATCCAGCGCTCGCGAGGGTCGCGATGGACTGCCGGCGCGCGACTGCCGCTCGTCCCTTCCACTCGTGTGCGCCGCTTCGATATACGGGATCGCTGTCGTCGGGAGCGCATGAGCGAGCCCGCCACGGTGCGAAGCAGCAGCGTCAGCGGGCCTCGCTCCGGCAGAGCAATGACGGCCAGCAGCACGGGTTAGTAGGGCCTTGAGCGGCTTGGTCCTCGGCGACCGGGCCGGCGCTCCAGATCGTCGTCTCGGCATGCACCCTTCGCCGCCGAGTGCGGCCGGGCGTCCTTGCGGGTGGCTTGGCGTCGGCTAGGCTGCGTACCGAGGACGATGGCCACGCTCCGCATCCGGCTGCTCGGCGGCTTCGCGGTGTGGGTGGGGGACTGCGAGGTGCCGGACTCCTCGTGGACGTTGCGGAAGGCGCGGAGCATCGTGAAGCTGTTGGCGCTGGCGAGGGGTCACGCGGTCCATCGCGAGCTGGTATGCGAGGCGCTGTGGCCGGGCCGCGCCTCAGCTGCGGCGCAGAACAATCTCCATCAGGTGCTGTACGTGGCCCGTCGGGCGCTGGAGGCGGCCGGGGCGGATGGGCGGGAGGCGCTTGGGCTGCGGGACGAGCTGGTGGCGCTGTGTCCGGAGGGGTCGGTGTGGGTTGATGTCGAGCGCTTCGAGGCGGCTGCGGAGGCGGCGCGGGCTGCGGGTGAGTTGGCTGCGTACCGGGAGGCGGTCGAGCTGTATGCCGGGGAGTTGTTGCCGGAGGACCGGTACGAGTCGTGGGTCGAGCCCCGGCGGGCGTCGCTTGCCGAGCTTCGGCTCGCGCTGCTAGTCGAGCTTGCCGAGCTGGAGAGTCGCGCCGGCGACCACGCGGGCGCGGTTGTGTCGCTGCGACGAGCGGTTTCGGCCGATCCGTTGCATGAGCCGGCGAACCGCGCCTTGATGCGGGCGCTCGCCGACGGCGGCCGGCGCCAAGAGGCGCTGGCGGAGTACGAGCGGCTGCGGTCGGCGCTGCGGGATGCCCTGGCTGCCGATCCCGACCCGCAGACGCGGCGCCTCTACCGCGACCTGCTGACGGGCTCCCTCGCGGCCGAGCCCAGCGAGCCGGAGGCGCCGGTGGCGCCGACGCCGGGGCACAATCTGCCGCACGAGGTGACGAGCTTCGTCGGTCGCGAGCGAGAGCTCGGCGAAGTCGAGCGGCTGCTCGCCCGCACGCGGTTGCTGACCCTCAGCGGGGCCGGCGGGTCGGGCAAGAGCCGGCTTGCGCGCGAGCTCGCCGGGCGGCGCGTGGCGGCGTTCGAGCATGGCGCCTGGCTGGTGCAGCTGGCCCCGCTGGCCGATCCCGAGCTGGTGGTGTCCGAGGTGGCGTCCACGCTCGGCCTCGCATTGCCCGACCGCGGGAGTGCCGAGGCGGCGCTCGTTGAGCAGCTCAGCGGCCGCCGTGCGCTCGTCGTGCTGGACAACTGTGAGCACTTGATCGATGCCTGCGCGACGCTTGCTGCGGCGATCATGCGCGCCTGCCCGGGGGTGAGGCTGCTCGCCACGAGCCGTGAGCCGCTCCGGATCGAGGGCGAAGTGGCGTGGCGCGTCCCGTCGCTCGCATTGCCAGACCTGGAGCAGCTGCCGCCGCCGGCCGATCTGGTGCGGCTGGGGTCGGTGCGCCTGTTCGCCGAACGGGCTGCGGACGCGGCGCCCGGCTTCGAGGTCGACGCCGGCAACTCCCGCTCTGTGGCCGAACTTTGCGTCCGGCTCGACGGCATGCCGCTGGCGCTCGAGCTGGGGGCGGCCCGGGTCGGCACGCTGTCGCCGGAGCAGATCCTGGAGCGGCTGCGCGAGACGCTCGGCGTGCTCGGCCCGGGCAGCCGCGCGGCGCTTACGCGGCAGCGGACGCTCACGGCCACGCTCGACTGGAGCCACGAGCTGCTCGGCGCCGACGAGCGTGTGCTGTTCCGGCGGCTCGCCGTGTTCGCCGGTAGCTTCGGCCTAACGGCCGCCGAGCAGATAGGCGGCAGTGAGCCGCTCGCTCCCGACGGGGTCCTTGAGCTGCTCGGTCGCCTGGTCGAAAAGTCGCTTGTGAGCGTCGAGCGCGATGGTGGCCCGGTCCGCTACCGGCTGCTCGAGACGGTGCGCCAGTACGCCGGCGAGCGGCTGGACGAGGCGGGCGAGCGCGAGCTGCTCGAGGGCGCCCACCAGGCCTGGTACACGGGCTTCGCGGAGCACCACGATCCGGAGCGGGCGCCCGAGCTGATGGAGGACTCTCCTCGCCTGCTCGACCCCGAGCACGACAACCTTCGCGAGGCGCTGCGCTCGTCGCTGGCGCGCGACCCGGAGACCGCGCTGCGCCTGGCGGCGAGCGTCTGGCGCTACTGGCTCGTACGCGGCTACTACTCCGAGGGCAGACGCTGGCTCGATGCCGCGCTGGCGCTCGCGCCCGCCGCCAGCGAACTCCGCGCCCGCGCGCTGATGGGCGTCGCGGTGCTCGATATGCGCCGCGGAGAGCCGGCCGGTCAGCTCGTTCGCGTCAGCTCGCGCAGCCTCAAGGCCATCGCCGACGAGATCGTGGCCATCCACGAGGAGCTCGGCGATGAGCTCTCGCTCGCGCAGGCGCTCCGCCTCGCGGGGATGATCTGCTGGATCGACGGCCAATCGGAGGATGCGGACCGGCTCATAGGTGACGCGCTGGCGCTTGCCGAGCGCCTGGGCGCCCACCACGTGATCGCGGCGACCGAGCACACCCGAGGCATCGTCGCCCTTGGACGCGGCGAGCCGGCCAGCGCGCACCGCAGCTTCGAGCGCAGCGGCCGTGAGCTGGCCGCGCTCTCGGACGTGCACCACGGGTTCTTCCCGGCGCTCACGCTGGGCTTCCCGCTCGAACGCGACGAGCGGGGCCGTCCCCGTGTCACCTGGCAGGAGACGATGGTGTTGGGGCAGCGGCTCGGCGCCGCCCAGGCGGCCGCCTTCCTGCCCGCCAGCGTCGCCTGGGCTGCCCGCGCGGAGGGCGACCTGGACGCCGCCGTCGCCCTCGCGCGTGAAAGTGCCCGGCGGTCGGCGATGCTCGGCTGGAAGCACGGCGAGGCGCTCGCCCTAGGTCTGCTGGGAAACCTGCACCGCGCGCGCGGTGAGCACGACGAGGCCCGCTCGCGCCTCGAGCGCAGCCTCGCGCTGCGCCGCGAGCTCGGCGACCGGCGCGCGATCGGCTTTGCGCTCGGCTGCCTGGGGCTGCTTGCGGCGGCGAACGGTGACCTGCCCGGCGCGCGCGGTTCCCTGCGCGCGGCGCTCGAGCTGTTCGAGCGCATAGAGGATGGCCCCGGCATGATGGGGATGCTCCTCAACCTCGGCGTTGTGGCCCTCGGGGCCGGCGACCACGCCGGGGCACGCGGCCTGCTCGAGCAGAGCTGCGAGCTGCTCGGTGACCGCAGGCTTCCGCGCCTGCGCGGCTGGATCGAGGCACAGCTCGCGGAGATCGCACGTGAGGAGGGCGACGAGTGTTCGGCTTCGGCCCACCTCTCCGCCGCACGCCAGATCTTCGAGGAGCTCGGCGAGCGCGACGGGCTCGCGCACTGCTCGCAGGCCCTCGCCGCGAGCCGCTAAGCGGCGGCTAAGCCGCTCCTAAGAGCGCGGCGGCACGATCTCCGCCGACAGCACACGCAAGACGCCGCCGGCCGCACCGGAGGGCAGGGGTTACCCGGCCGATAGTCGGCCGAGCGGCAAGCAAGAGAAAGGAAGCAAGTCATGGATCTGCTCTACCGCCTGGAAGGCCAACTGACCGAGACCGTCCCGATCGGCGTCGTGCCTGAGGGCCTCCGACTCGATCTGTACTTCGACGGCCGCCTCACGCACGGGCGACTTTCCGGCGCACGAGTGCGTGGCATCGATTACCTGCTGCTCCGCGCCGACGGGGTCGGCGTAGTCGACGTCCGAGCGGCGTTCGTGGCGGACGGAGGCCACGTCGAGGCTAAGGCGCAGGGCTACCTGGTCCCGCCAGACGACGTCGAGCTGCCGCCGCCGGACGCGATCCTCGCGCCCGGATTCACCTGGCCGGAAGTCGAGCTGCCCATCCGGGAGTTCGCCCTCCTGCGCACCGGAGTCGCCGAATGGCAGGACCTCAATGCGACCGTCGCCGCCAGCGAGGGTTCCGTCAACCCCGGCACCGGCCAACTGGTGCTCGAGGCCCGAGCGTTCAAGCCGGCCGGCACGCTCGTCGAGGTGGGCGCCGCTCAGCGCTAAGGAGACAACGAGGAGGGTAGCCGCGGCATCGCCCCCGCACCGCAGCCCTCCGGGCACGCGCCACGACAACGGCCCCGAGGAAGGCACCAGGGTCCCGGCCACTAGGCCCGACCGAATCCGAGAGGGAGGCAGGGGCCTCCCTCTCGGAGGCTTCACGGAGCGGACATGCCGCCCTCGGACAACCGCGCAACGCACGAGTGGCGCCCCTCACACGCCGAGCGCAAACCCGAAGGAGAGAGACGCCGTGACCTACCGCATCGTCGGACTAGACCGCACCACCCTCGCCCCGTGGCGCGAGAACATCCAGGCCCGCGACGTGACGACCGCCAAGCGGCTCGGCCTCGCGCGCGCCCAGGCGCGCGGCATCAACCTCGTGGTAGCCGCCGTGATCGGCCCCAACTCGAGCGTCCTGCCGTACCCCGCGGGCGAGCCCGCGCCGACCTCGAAGTCGAAGGCGGCCTGATTCGAAGCCGACTCGGCCGCATCGAGCCGGTTCGACAGCGAGTGCGAAGGGAAGCCGTGAGACTACCTAAGACCCAATTGGTGTCCGCGCTCTATGGCCTCGTCCCGGCCGCGCGCTACGCGGCGCGCACGATCGACGTGCGCGGCGGGAGCCCCACCCTCGCCGACGCGCCCAGACGTCCGCCGGCGGCGGCATCCCGGCAGCGAGCCAACCGGCTGCTGTGGGTCCTGACGCCCGGAGAGTCCAACGAGAACCGCCATGAAACCGCGACGCATCGAAGCGCAGTCGGCCCGGACGCCCGCGGAACCGCGGCCTCACCCACTCGGTCCATTTTTCGCCGCTCCCGGCGCAGACCAACCGCGAATGCGCGGCTCACAGCCACGCGAGCCCTGTCGTCGGTGCCCGGCGAGTTCTGGACATGCTCACTGCGGCGGCCTGGTCTGGCGGCCGGCTCCTACAGCGAGGCGAACGGGGTGACCGCCGGGCGCCGTCGGCGATTTCGATGGCGCCTATGCGTTTCGTTCGCGGTTGGCCTGGTCGCGATCTCGCTCGCGGCGGCGACCGCCGCTCCCGCGGACCCGGGCGACGACTGGGACGCCGACGGCGTCGCGGATGCCTTCGACAACTGCCCCGATTCGTTCAACCCCGCTCAGCAGGACGCCGATGCCAACGGCCGGGGCGACGCCTGCGACCCGGCCGACAGCGATTACGACGGCTGGAACGACAGCGTCGATAACTGCCCATCCGACTACAACCCAGGCCAGGAGGACGGCGATGGCGACCGCCGTGCCGATGCCTGC
>Ga0081538_10005242_pt1 | contig 11716 bp, 11 predicted proteins | sample TabmetS5T2R1_FD_71022 | JGI IMG/M metagenome (GOLD analysis project Ga0081538, IMG submission 71022) | Tabebuia heterophylla rhizosphere microbial communities from the University of Puerto Rico - S5T2R1 | ecosystem: Host-associated > Plants > Roots > Rhizosphere ... | reverse complement strand
GCGCAACCCGGCGATGACGCCCTGGTACTCGGCGACGTTGTTGGTCGCCCAGCCGATCCCCTCGGCCAGCTCGGCGAGCACCTCGCCGCCGCGGCCGGTCACCACCACGCCGTAGCCGGCCGGCCCGGGGTTGCCGCGCGCTCCCCCGTCGGTCCAGACGACCACCTCGTCGGGGCCGCTCAATCGACCACCAGGATGCGGCGGCAGTTCTCGCAGCGCTTGACCTGCTCGGCCGGCTGCTTGCGGACGGCGGCCAGCTCCACCGGGGAGATCGACACCCGGCAGCCCTGGCAGGTGTTGCCCATCAGCGCGGCCACCCCCACCCCGCCCTGCCTGGACCGGAGCTGGTCGTAGAGGGCGCGCAGCTCCTCGCCGACCTTGGGGGCCAGCGCCTCCCTGGCCGCCCGCTCGGCCTCGAGCTCCCGGTCGATCTCGACCAGGGCGGCGTCGCGGGCCTTGGTGACCTCGGCCTGCTCGGCGACGATCCCCTCGCGCCGGCCGGCCAGCTCGCCCAGCTCCGCCTCGAGGGTCTCGCGCTGCTCCATCCGCTCCAGGAGCTGGTCCTCGAGCACGTCCTGGCGGCGCTTGAGGGCGGCGACCTCCTCCTGGATGCTGGTCAGCTCCTTGGGGCTGGTGACCTTGCCGGAGACGGCCCTGGCCTCCTCGCTGCGCGCCTTGCGGGTGACCATCTCGATCTCGTCCTCGAAGCGCGCCTGCTCGCGCCGGACCGTCGCCAGCGACCCCTCCCGCTCGGCGGCGAGCTGGTCGACGGCGGCGAGCGCCTGGCCGAGCTCGGCGAGGCGGGCGTCCTCGGGCAGCGAACCGCGCCGGTGGAGCAGACGGTCGATCGCCGAGTCGTGGCCCTGCATCTCCAGCAGCGTGCGCTGCTCCGCGACGGGTGCCTGCATTCAGCGCACCGCGGGTCTCGGCTCGGGCTGGTCGAGCAGTTGGGGCCTCCTGGCTGGCTGGCGATGCGCGCAGCCTACCGAGCCGGACTAGAACAGCGCCAGGGTGAGGTCGCGCCGGTAGCGGACGGTGAGCGGATGCTCGTCGCCGAGCAGGCGGAACACCTCCAGCATCAGCCCCCTGGCGCGCTCGCGCTCCTCGCCAGGGCCGGCGCGGACGGCCGCCAGCAGCTCGGCCAGGGCGAGGTCCGGCTGCCCGTCGGTGGCCTGGGCCGCGGCGGTGGCGAAGCGGGAGCCGCCGTCGGCCGCCTCCACCCCCAGCCGCGCGGCGGCCAGCAGGCCGGCGACCTCGGGCGCGTGCTCGACGGGACGCAGCAGCTCGACCGCGTCGCCGGGCCGGCCGTCCCCCAGGGCCAGGTCGGCGAGGCCGGCCCTGGCGGTGAGGTTGTCGGGGTCGGTCTCCAGGATCTCGCGCCAGCGGGCCGCCGCCTGCTCGGGGTCGAGGCCGGCCGCCTCCTCGGCCGCCCGCTCGGTCGCGCTCGGCAGCAGGCCCTCGACGAACTGCTGGACGACCGGCGCCGGCTGGGCGCCGACGAACTCGTCGACGAGCTGCCCGCCGACGAACGCCTTGACCGCCGGGATGCCCTGGACCTGGAAGGCCATGGCGAGGCGGGGGTTCTGGTCGACGTCGACCCTGGCCAGGACCACCTCGCCGCCGTGGGCCTCCACGGCCCGCTCCAGGACGGGCGCGAGCGCGTGGCAGGGGGCGCACCAGTCGGCCCAGAAGTCGACCACCACCGGCACGCTGCGGGATCGCTCCAGCACCTCGGCCTGGAAGGTCGCCTCGGTAACGTCATAGACAAGGTCACTCATAGTCTTGTTGGTACGCCTCCTGCGCCCGTCGGCGCAAGGCGAGCGCCGGGCTCAGCCGCCGCCCGGCCGGCTGGCCTCGAGCTGGGCGGCGTGCTCCTCCAGGTGGTCGACCAGGAACCGGTCGACGATGGTGGCCGCCGTCATGTCCCCCAGGGTCGGGTGGCGGCCGCTGCGGGCGAGGGCGTCGCCGTCCAGCCGCTCCAGCAGGGCCAGCACCCCGCCGACGCCGTCGTCGACCCGGTCCAGCAGGCGCGCGGGGTCCTCGCGACGGTCCCGCTCGATGGCGGCGAGCCGCCCCGGGTCCGTCCTGGTGCGGCCGAACGGCACCCGGTCGCCGGCCACCACCAGCTCGACCTGCTCGACCCAGTAGGGCAGCATCTCGGCCACGTGGGCGAGCACCTGGCGGCGGTCCCAGCGCTCGCCGGTGTCGGGGTCGGGATCGGTCAGCGCCTCGTCGGGCAGCAGCGGCGCGGCGTCGCGGATGCGGGCGGCCGCGGCCAGCAGCCGCTCCCGGCGGCCGGCGGCGCCCGGCCCGCCGGCCGTCCCCGGGTCGCCGGTCACTGGCCGAGCCGGGGACGTACCCGGTCGGGGTCGGCGCGGAAGGCGGGCGCGTCGCCGGCGACCACGCGGTTGGCGAGCACGCCGAGCCCGCTCACCTCCAGCTCGACCTCGTCGCCCGGCTGGAGGTAGGGGTACTTCTCGCCGCCGTGGACCAGCGACAGCTCCAGGATGCAGCCGGTCCCGCAGGTCCCGGAGCCGAGCACGTCGCCGCGGCGGACCGGCGCGGACTCGCTGGCGTACACCAGCATCTCGGCGAAGCTCCACCACAGCCCGTCGAGGTTGGACCGGGACCATTCGACCCCGTTGACGGTGGCGGTCATCACCGCGCTCGGCACCTCGCGCAGCCCTCCGGGCGCGAACTCGGCGGTGGTGACCAGCATGGGGCCGAGCGAGGTGGCGAAGTCCTTGCCCTTGGCGGGCCCCATCGACAGCTGCATCTCGCGGCGTTGCACGTCCCTGGCCGACCAGTCGTTCATGACCATGAAGCCGGCCACCATCCGGTCGGCGTCGTCCAGGCGCAGGTTGGCGCCGTCGCGGCCGAGCACGCAGGCGACCTCCAGCTCGTAGTCGAGCTCGGCCGAGCGGGGCGGCGCCGCCACCGGGTCGCCGGGGCCGATGACCGCCGCCGGGTTGGCGAAGTAGAACACCGGCAGCTCGTACCAGTCGGGGTGCATCTCCAGCCCGCGGCGCGCCCTGGCGGTGCGGACGTGCTGCTCGAAGGCGTAGAAGTCGCGGATCGACGGCGGCTCCGCGACCGGGGCGAGCAGGGCCGCCTGGGCCAGCGGCAGCGGCTCGCCGGCCGGCGCCGGCCGGAGCGCCGGGTCGGCGTTGGCGGCCATGGCCAGGTCGAGCACGGCGTCCAGCCCCGCGCGGCCCTCGCCGTCGGCGACCGGCACCACCAGCTCGCCGTCGACGTAGCCGACGCGGGCGCCGTCGTCGGTTGCGAAGCGGCAGACCTTCATGCGCCCCACCTTACCGTGCCGGCGGGACGGGGCCGCGCCGGCCGGCTAGGACGCCGCCGGCGTGCTGCTGCCCGGCGGGGCCGCGGGACCGCTGCGCGCGTAGTCCTCGCAGACGCGCCGCAGCGCGGCCACCAGCTCGACCGTGCGGACCCCCTTGAGCAGGCCGACGTCGGCGCCGGAGTCGCGCACGGCGCTGGCGAGGTGCTCGTCGGACTCGCCGGTCCACAGCACCACGCGGGTCCCGGGCTGCCGCAGCCGCAGGGTCCGGGTGGCCTGGATGCCGTCCATGCGGGGCATGTGCAGGTCCATGAGCACGACGTCGGGCTGGCGCGCCGCGGCCTGGGTCACGGCCTCGGCGCCGTCGGCGGCCTCGCCGACCACCAGCATGCCGGCGCGCTCCAGCGCCCAGCGGACGCGCTCGCGCACCGACTCGCAGTCGTCGACGACCAGGACCCGCAGCGCGGTCGCGGCGCTGGCGCTCAGATACGACATCGCGACTCCCAGCTACGGCGGCGGCGGACCGGCTTTCCCCGCGGTTCGACGCGCGTTATGATCCACCATGCCAAGTGCAGATGCAACTGCCAGACGCCAAGTGCACCTAAGGAGCACGCGATGACCTACAACGGCATGGCGGCCAGCCAGCTGGATGTCCGGTGGCACAAGAGCGGGCGCAGCAGCGCCCAGGGCAACTGCGTCGAAACTGCCAGGCTTGACGACGGCCAGGTGGCGGTGCGGAACTCCCGGCACCCGGCGGGGCCGGCGCTGATCTTCACCGAGGCCGAGGCGCGGGCCTTCCTGGAGGGCGTGAAGGACGGCGACTTCGACTATCTACTCGCATAGTCACAGCTCGTCGAGTACGTCGGCGACGATGTCGACGGTCCTGTCGGGAGGCGCGCTGCGGACGCAGATGTTCTCCATGACGTGCAGGTACTGATCGACGTCCTCCTGCTTGCTCAGGTAGAGCGCGCTGGTCAGGTGCTCGACGTAGACGATGTCGGGCAGCTCCTGGTCGGGGAACCGCAGCACGCTGAACGCGCCCACCATGGCCGGGTGCGCGCCGGCGCCGAACGGCAGCACCTGGAGGGTGACATTGGGCTGCTCGGCGGCCTCGATCAGCCGCTCGAGCTGGGCGCGCATCACCTTGGGCCCGCCGACCGGCCGCCGCAGCGCCGCCTCGTCGACCACCGCCCACAGCCGGGGCGCGTCCTTGCGCTCCAGCAGCGCCTGGCGGCCCAGGCGTAGCTGGACCCGGTGCTCGGCCTCCTGCGGCTGGTCGTCGAGGTGGCCGCCGCCGACCACCGCGCGCATGTAGTCCTCGGTCTGGAGCAGGCCGGGGACGAACTGGCCCTCGTAGGCGCGGATCACCGAGGCCGCCGACTCAAGGTCGATGTAGGCGCGGAACCACTGCGGCAGCACGTCGCCGTAGTGGTGCCACCAGCCGGGCGCGTTGGCCTCGCGGGCGAGCACCAGGAAGTCGGCGACCTCGCCGGGCTCGACGACGCCGTAGAAGCGCAGCAGGTCGATGATGTCGCGGTCCTTGAAGCCGACCTGGCCGTTCTCCAGCCGGTGGATCTTCCACTCCGACGCGCGGATGGCCTCGGCGGCCTGCTCGCGGGTGATGCCCTGCTCGGTGCGCAGCCGGCGGAGCTGCGCCCCGACCAGCATCCGGCGGACGGTCGGACCGCCGCCCGCCTGTACGTCCGCCACGCCTACCTCCCGCCGCCAAGCACCAGCGCACAGTCTGCCACGTTTGTCTGCTCCTGGCAGGTGGGCGGGGCGACCGGCCGATGGTGGACAACTGAACTCTGGCTATATAGAGTTCTGTCGATGACCCGATTCCGTCGCCCGTCGGCGCAGACCACCGCGGTGGTCCTGGCGCTGGCGGAGAACCCCAGCGCCTGGCGGTACGGCTACGAGCTGTGCCGGCAGCTCGACCTCAAGGCCGGCTCGGTCTACCCCATCCTGATGCGCCTGGCCGACCGCGGGCTGCTGGAGACCTCCTGGGAGACCGACGCCCCGGCCGGCCGCCCACCGCGGCACCTGTACCGGCTCACCGGGCCCGGCCGTGCCCTCGCCACCGAGCTGGCCGCGACGGCGGCCGCCCCGGCCGCCGGCCGGGCCAGGCGGCGGCCGGGCTGGGAGGGCGCGTGACACCTGGCGGTATGCCCGGGTCACCCCATTCTTGCAACTTGGGATAGCCCGTTGTAACTAGTCATAATTAGTGATAACGTTCTCTCTCATCCGACGGTGCCAGTCGCGGGAGGCGGACCCGTGACCCACCAACGCGATCCGACTCGAGGGTCCTCCTCGGCAGTGACGGCAACGCCGGCTCGGTAGCTCCGGCCAGTGCCCGTCCAACCCGAGGAGCCCAGCGATGTCCGTGCACCTCGAGTCGCCGCCGACCCCGCGCGCCCCGGCGCCGGCGCACCACCGCGTCCCGCTGGTCGAGGTGCTCCGGCAGTACCAGCAGGCCGGCACGGTGCCGTTCTCGTGCGCCGGGCACAAGCTCGGCGGCGGTGCCGACCCTGAGCTGGTCGCCATGCTGGGCGCGGAGCTGTTCCGGGCCGACGTGTGGCTGGACACCGCCAGCCACGACCGGGCGCTGCGCGCCGCCGAGGCGCTGGCCGCCGACGCCTGGGGCGCCGACCGCTGCTTCTTCCTCGGCAACGGCTCCTCCAGCGGCAACCACGCCTTCCTGCTGGCCGCCCTGGACCCCGGCGACGAGGTGATCGTCGCCCGCGACCTGCACAAGTCCATGCTGGCCGCGCTCATCCTCACCGGCGCGCGCCCGGTGTACGTCGCGCCGCGGCTGCACCCGGAGCTGGGCATCGCCGTGGGCGTGCACCCCGACGACGTGGCGGCCGCCCTGGACGCCCACCCGGCGGCCAAGCTGGTCGCGGTGGTCAGCCCCTCCTACTTCGGCCTCGCCGCCGACCTGCCCGCGATCACCCGCGCCGCCCACGCCCGCGACGTGGCGGTCTACGTCGACGAGGCCTGGGGCCCGCACTTCGGCTTCCACCCACGGCTGCCGGTCCCGGCCATGGCCGCCGGCGCCGACGGCGCGGTCACCTCCACCCACAAGATGCTCAGCAGCCTCTCCCAGAGCTCGATCCTCAACGTCCGCGGCGCCCGCGTGCCGCCGGGCCGGGTGGCGGCGGCGGTCCGGCTGACCCAGACCACCAGCCCGCTGGTGCCGCTGGTCGCCTCCATCGACGCCTGCCGCCGCCAGATGGCGCTGCAGGGCCAGCAGCTGCTTGACCGCACCCTGGGGCTGGCGGCCGACGCCCGGCGGCGGCTTTCGATGCTGCCGGGCCTGCGGGTGCTGGACGCGGCGGCGCTGGGCCTGGGACCGCGCCAGCTCGACCCGACCAAGCTGGTGGTGGACGTCGCCGGCCTGGGCCTGTCCGGCCTGGCGGCCGAGCGGGCCCTGCGGGAGCGGTTCGCGATCGCCCCCGAGGGCAGCGACCTGTCCTCGGTCATCCTGTTCGTGACCATCGGCGACACCGCCGCCAGCATCGACCAGCTCGTGGGCGGGTTCACGGCGCTGTGCGCCGAGCGCACCGTGGTCCCCGCCGGCGCCCCACCGCGCTCCTCCGGCGCGGCCATCGGCCCCGGCACCCAGGCGATGACGCCACGGGACGCCTTCTTCGCTCCCGCCCGCACGGTGCCGCTGGCCGCGGCCGCCGGGGAGGTGGCCGCCGAGCTCGTCACCCCCTACCCGCCCGGCATCCCCGTGCTGGCGCCCGGCGAGGTCATCACCGCCGACAAGCTCGACTACCTGGCAGGCGGCCGCGCCAACGGCATGTACGTGTGCGGGCCCGCCGACCCGTCCCTGGCGACCATCCGCGTGGTCGCGCACGACAAAACGGAGGCGCCATGAACCTCTTCAGCACCGGCGCGGCCGCAGCCGTCCGGCCCGCGGCCCGCTTCGCCAAGCTCCGCGCCACCGGTCCCGGCCCGGCCGTGGCGCACGACCCTGGCCCACCGAGCGACCATCGGCCGGCCACCAGGGTCGGCGCCGCCCAGCCGCGCATCCCGCTGCGGGGGCGGCTGCTGCTGCTGGGCTGCGGGTCGGTGTCGCGCTGCCTGCAGCCGCTGCTGCTGCGCCACCTGGACATGGACCTGACCAGGCTGACCGTGCTGGACTTCGACGACCGCGCCGTGCCCGACGCCGACCTCATGGCCGCCGGCGCCACCCTGCTGCGCCACCGGATCACGCGCGGGAACCTGGACGCCACCCTGCGCGGCCTGCTCGGTCCCGGTGACCTGCTCGTCAACCTCACCTGGGACATCGACACCGGCGACCTCATCCAGTGGTGCCAGGACCACGGCGTGCTGTACGTCGACACCTCGGTGGAGCTGTGGGACAACACCTTCGCCGACCACGCGGCCACCGACCCCACCGACCGCACCCTGTACGTGCGCCACATGGACCTGCGGCGCCGGGCGGCGGCCTGGGGCCCGCACGGCCCCACCGCCGTGGTCGAGCACGGCGCCAACCCCGGGCTGGTGAGCCACTGGACCAAGGTCGCGCTCACCGACATCGCCACCGCCATGCTGGCCGAGCCCGAGCGGCTGCCGGCGCCGCTCGAGCCCGGCCGCCGCGCCCGGCTGGAGGCCGCGCTGGCCGGGCCGGACTTCGCCCGCCTGGCCATGGAGACCGGCACCAAGGTGATCCACATCTCCGAGCGGGACACCCAGATCAGCGACCGCCCCAAGGAGGTCGGCGAGTTCGTCAACACCTGGTCGATCGCCGGCTTCTTCGAGGAGGGGACCGCCACCGCCGAGCTCGGCTGGGGCACCCACGAGCGCCGGCTGCCGCCGGGCGCCCACACCCACCAGGACGGGCCCCGCAACCAGATCTGCCTCGCCCGCCCCGGCATGGACACCTACGTCCGCTCCTGGGTGCCGCTCGGCGGCCAGATCGAGGGCATGGTCATCCGCCACGGCGAGGCGTTCACCATCAGCGACCACCTCACCGTCTGGGACGGGGACCGGCCGGTCTACCGGCCCACCGTCCACTACGCCTACCTGCCGACCGACGCGGCCATGGCCTCGCTGCACGAGTGCCGCATGACCGGCTACCGGCTCCAGGACCGCCAGCGCATCATGGACGACGACATCGTCAGCGGCGCCGACGAGCTCGGGGTCCTGCTGCTCGGCCACGACCTGGGCGGCTGGTGGACCGGGTCGCAGCTCGACATCAAGGAGGCCCGCGCGCTGGTGCCCCACCAGAACGCCACCACCCTCCAGGTGGCGGCGTCGGTGCTGGGCGCGGTCGCCTGGATGCTGCGCAACCCCGACCGGGGGCTGTGCGTGCCCGACGACCTCGACCACCGGGAGGTGCTGGCGGTCGCCGACCCCTACCTCGGCCCGTGCCCGTCGATCCCCACGAGCTGGACGCCGCTGGCGCAGCGCGGCTTCCCCTTCGAGCAGGTCACCGGCTCCCGCCCCCGCGACGAGGACGTCTGGCAGTTCACCAGCTTCCTGGTCCAGTAGGGATGCGCCGGCCATGCCACGGCACGCCCGGACCGCGGACCGCTCGACCCGGTTCGTCCACCTGCTGGCCGCCGGGCTGATCGACTCCTTCGGGATGACGCTCGGCTGGACGGTGTTCAGCCTGCACGTCCTGAAGACCCACGGGCTGACCTGGCTGGGCGCCTGCAACGCGGCCATGCTGGTCGGCGTGGCCCTGTCGGCGCCGGCGACCGCCTGGCTGTCGCCGCGGCTGCACACCCGCACCCTGCTGCGGGCCACCTCGGCCGTGGAGGCCGTGCTGCGGGTCGCCAGCTTCGTCCTGCTGCTGGCCGGCGCGCCGGTCGCGCTGCTGGCCGCCGTGGTCGTGGTCATGTACGCGGCCGGCCTGGCGGCCTACGCGGGGGTGCGGGCGGAGGTCAGCGCCGCCAGCCCTCCCGACTGCGCGGCCGCCGCCATGACCCTGTTCGTGGTGGTGATCATGGCGGTCGAGGCCGCCGGCGTCGCCGCCGCGGCGATGCTGCCGGGCGAGCCGCCCGGCACCGCCGGGGGGCTGCTGATCGGGGTGGTCGCCTTCTACGGCGCCTGCCAGCTCCCCACCTGGCTGGTCGCCGGCGGCGCCACGGTCGGCAAGGCGCCGCGCCGGGCCGCCGGGCGCGGCGGCGCGCGGACCTGGCCGGCGCTGCTGGCGGGAGCGCTGGTCATGCTGCTCGGCTCCGGCCCCGCCCTGCTCGCGGTGGGCCTGGCCCCGGAGCTGCACGGCGCCCGCTGGGTCGCCGGCGCGGCGCTGGCGTTCACCGCCGGGGCGCTGCTGGCGCCGTGGGCGGTCGCCCTGCTGGAAGGCCGGCGGCTGCCGGCGGCCGTCACCTGGCCCGCCTGGGGCGCCGGCATGCTGCTCGGCTGGATCGTGGCGCCCGCCCACGTCGCCGGGCTGCTGGCCGCCCAGCTCCTCGCCGGCCTCTGCATCGCCGCGTTCGAGGGCAGCATGGACGCCCACGTCGCCGCCAGGCAGGCCCGCGGCCACCTGACCGGCAGCCTGGCCGCCAGCGAGGCCGTCCGCGCGCTCGGCAGCGCCGCCGCCGTCGCCACCCTGCCGGCGCTCGCCGGCGCCCGCTCGATCGCCGCCTTCAGCGTGGTCGCGGGCGTGGCGCTGCTGGCGGCCACGGTGCTGGCCATGGTCGTCCACACCGGGACCCGGCTGGCGGCATGGCTGCTGCCGTCCAGGGCGCCGGCCGTGCCGGTGGCGGTGGCGGTGGCGGCAGGCGATCCCTTCACCGTTCGGCCCGCTCGTGGCCCGGCCCGCGACTGGAGGCGTACCCGCATGGACCCGTACGAGCCCTACCTTCCCGAGCCGCCCAGGGACTGGGCCCGGATCCTCAAGCAGTCGCGCTCCCAGCGCCGGCGGCCGGTCGCTCGCTGGGCGGCCGCCGTGGTGGTGCTGGTGGCGGTCGGCGCGGCGATGTTCCAGGTCGGGCAGGCGGTCGCCCCGACCCGGCCGGCCGCCGCGCAGCCGGGGGCGCAACCGGCGGTCGTCCTCCCGGACAGCGGCCACGGCGACGGCGCCGCGACGGCCCATGAACCGGCGCCGGCGCCGACGACCACCGCGCCGCCGCCCCGGCCGCGGGTGCTCACCCTGGTCACGAGGAACCTCCGCACCGAGGCCGACCCCAACCGGGTGTACCTGGTCCCCGGGCAGGTGACCGCCGCGCAGGCGCAGGCCGGCAGGCGACCCCGGTTCGCCGTCCGGCCAGGGGAGGCCCTGCGCGTCCGGGTCGACAACCAGGACCGCTACATCCACAGCTTCACCTTCGCGAAGGCGCGGGTGAACCTGGACGCCTGGGAGGGCACGGTCTCGGCCGCCACCTTCCGGGCGCCGAAGACCCCCGGCACCTACCAGTTCTACTGCCGCTACCGGAAGGTCGGCATGTCGGGGACGCTGGTGGTGCGGGGGTCGCCCGTGGCCTACCGGTAGCTCCGGTCAGCGGTCGACGATGGCCGCGTAGGTGTCCTGCCACTTCCGCTGCTGCTGGCCGGAGGAGGTCACGATCGACAGCTTGATCGACGACGGCGGGTAGATGGCCGGGTCGCTGAGCTGCTCGGCCGGCAGCAGCGGCTTGGCCAGCGACACCGGCGTGCCGTAGCTCACGTACTTGGAGATCCGCGCCTGCACCTTCGGGTGCAGCACGTAGTTCATGAACCGCGCGGCGTTGCCCGGGTGCGGCGCGCCCTTGGGGATGCACATCACGTCCACGAACCGCAGCGACCCCTCCTTGGGGATCACGTAGCTCACGTTCGCGTTCTGCTCCTGGGCCTGGAACACGTCGCCGCTCCACCCCTGCGCGAGCCAGGTCTCCCCCGCCGCCAGCTCGTCGATGTAGGTGTCGCTGGTGAACCTGGCGAGCTTCGGCTTGACCGAGCGGACCAGCTTCACCACCTCCGCCAGGTCGGCGTCCCTGGTGGAGTTGGGGCTCTTGCCCAGGTAGATCAGGGCGCAGCCGATCAGGTCGGTGACCTCCCGCAGCAGCGAGACGTGCCCGTCCATGGCGGCCTCCGGCCGGAACAGGGCCCCCCACGAGTCGACCTGCCCGGGGGCGCGCCGGCGGTTGTAGCCGATGCCGGTGGTGCCCCACTGCCAGGGGATGCTGTAGCGGTTGCCGGGGTCGTAGTCGGTCTCCACGAACTCCCGGTCGAGGTTGGTGAGGTTGGGGATCAGGTCCTGGCGCAGCGGCTCGATCAGGCCGAGCTGCCGGTAGGCCGGGATGAAGTTGTTGGTCGGCACGATGATGTCGTAGTCGGTTGGCCCGGCCTGCAGCTTGCCGAGCAGGTCCTCGTTGGAGGAGTAGACGTCGTAGTTGACGCGGATGTTGGTGAGGGCCTGGAACAGCGGGATGGTGCGGTCGTCGATGTAGTCGTTCCAGTTGTAGATGTTGAGCACCCGCT
>Ga0081538_10005241_pt1 | contig 11717 bp, 12 predicted proteins | sample TabmetS5T2R1_FD_71022 | JGI IMG/M metagenome (GOLD analysis project Ga0081538, IMG submission 71022) | Tabebuia heterophylla rhizosphere microbial communities from the University of Puerto Rico - S5T2R1 | ecosystem: Host-associated > Plants > Roots > Rhizosphere ... | reverse complement strand
CTACTTGGCAAAGTACCTACGGTACACCCTGTACAAGAGCTCCAGGCGCCTCTCATGATTCGGGTAATCCCGATGTGTCCTCGGTGGAGCCGCCAGAATGGCGTCCATCTCCCCCAGGGTGATACCGAACTTCTTGGCGACATACGCCTTCTCCTCCCTCGCGCGCAAGGCGTCGAAGGGTGGTGCCTTCAGGATCTCCAGCGCCTCTTCGCGGGAGATTTCTCCCGCGCAGATCTGGCTTGACAGCGTGGCCCGCCGATAGTCGATCTTGAACTTGACGGGCAGGATGTACGACTGCACGAACCCGGTGATTTTCGACTCGTAGTGCTTTCCTCCGTAGTACTCCCACCCGAGTTCCTCCTGGAGCTTCTTCATTGCCTCGGTCTTCGCGTACGGGACGAAATTGAGGACGTACACGAGCCTGATGCGCTTGAAGAACTTGTAATACGTCTCCTTCGTGAAGCCGAATGTCGGAAAGGTTCCGAGCTTTCCGCTCCCGAACCTTCGATGGACCGCCTTCAGGAAGCGTACGTCCCTGGCGTTGTAGTGCCAGGCGCGGGGCAGGATTCCCTCGGTCGCATAGTTCCCCCCGACGATGATGAAGCGGACACCGTTCTTTGCCGCAACGCGGTGGAGCGCCGCCTGAATGGCGATGTCCGTGGGTGTCTCGATCTCAGGCACGGAGGCTCTCAGGAAGGCAAGCTGCAGGTCCCTGAATTCCTCCCAGTCGAGCACGACACTCTCGTAGTCGATCCCTAGCGTCCGAGCGGCATTCTTGATGTTCTTCACCGCGGTGTCGGAATTCCAGCCGTTGTCCATGTGCACGGCCAGCGGGCGGAGACCAAGGCCCTTGACCACGTACGCGGTGTAGCAGCTGTCGACTCCGCCGCTGACGCCGATGACACAGTCGTATTCCTTCCCACGACCCGCGGCCTTGATGCGCTCGACGATGGTCGCGAGCTCACGCTCGCTCTTCCCCGGCTTGTAGGTGAGGTTGGCGAGCCGGTCGAGGTAGTCCGTGCAGTGGTTGCAGCGGCCCTCGGCGTCGAAGGTGATCTCCGGGTCGGTGGTCGACATGACGCAGCGCGTACATACGCGGCGACTGCCGTCGTCCCACTCTACGTGCGGGGTGAGTTGCGTCGCGGACATCCTTCAGCTTCTACCCACTTGAGAACTGCAAATCGGCCCGATCGGGGTAATTGATCAACACTCCCCGCTTCGGGCCGTGAAACACGAACATGCTTCCTGCCGCGAGAGCGCTCGCATGCGTCTCGTGGTACGCCTGCCTGAGATGATCCAGCCCTCCGGCGCCGCCGAGAGCCACAACCGGGATCGTGACGGCGTGCGAAACCCGCCTGATCAGGTCGAGGTCGTACCCCTCCATCGTGCCGTCACGTGAGATGGACTGCACAATGATCTCTCCTGCTCCCTTGTCCTCCGCCAACCTGGCAAACTCCTCTGGAGCGTAGCCAGTGGCCCGGGTTCCCCCGGCGGCCCAAGTTTGAGGGCCACCGAGCCGCTTCTTGTTCACGTCGATGCAGACCGTGATCGTGGAGGAGCCGAACGCATCCGCTGCCTCCGTAATGAAGTCTGGGTTCTCGGCAGCGAACGAGTTGATCACCACCTTCTCGGCTCCCGCCGAGAGGATGTTCCGGATGTCCCGAATCGAGCGGATCCCTCCCCCAACGGCGAACGGCATGTTGGCTTCTTCGCCCACGTTGCTTACGAAGTCGAGAGAGATCAGCCGGCCCTCCCGAGTGGCGAGAATGTCGAGGAACACCAGCTCGTCTGCGCGCAGGTCGTTGAAGATTCGCACCGCATTGATTGGATCCCCAATGTAGCGCTGCTTGGCGAATCCCTGGGTCTTCACCAGACCACCGTTGCGCAGGAGCAGCACCGGGATGACGCGCGGCCGGAACATTGATCAGAGGGAGAGGAAGTTCCTTAGCAGTGCCTCCCCCGCGTCATGGCTCTTCTCCGGATGGAACTGCACGCCGTAGAGGTTCTCCCGCCGCACGACAGAGGTGAACGGATATCCATAGTCCGTGTCGCAGAGCACGTCCCCGCTGTCGCGGCAGACCATGTGGTACGCGTGCACGAAGTAGAACTCCGTCTGCTCCGTCACACCCTCGAGCAGAGGGCTGGATCGGGCGAGGCGGACGCCGTTCCATCCCATGTGCGGCACCTTGAAGCGGAGCGTGTCGTCAATACGGAAGCGCCTGACGTCGGCGTCGATCCAGCCCAACCCCTCCGCGCCACCCTCTTCACTTCGGCGAGCGAAGAGCTGCATCCCGAGGCAGATCCCGAGGATTGGCGTCTTTTTGACCATCACGGCCTCGTGCAGGGCCGGGACCAGGCTCAACCGCGCCAGATGCTCCATCGCCTTCCCGAAGTGGCCCACCCCCGGGAGAAGCAGCTTGTCGGCGCGGAGCACGTCGCTGGGTTCGGAGGTGAGCTGCGCATGGACTCCTATCCGGTCGAGCTTCCTCTTGACCGAGTGCAGGTTGCCCATCCCATAGTCGACGATGGCCACGCGAGACGTCGGCAGGTTTGGGGCGTTCTGGGGGTCCATCGTCTCGAGGCTGGCGTCACCGCCTTTTACGCTGCCGACCATGTCGGGAGAGGGTAGCCGGGGCCGGCCGGAGGGCGACAGACGCTCCGGGGCGCGCTGGGGCGCCGGCCGGTCGCGGACCGAGGTCACGCCGGCGGCTGCTCGACGCACGCCGTCCGCTTCGCGCGAGCTGTCGGCGCGGGGCGCTCACGGCGCCAGCGATGCGATCGGAGCGCGACCTGCCAGCGGACACGGCAGCGGATGCTCCGCGCGTACCGATCCCAGCGATCCGCGGTGACGGCGAAGGCGTCTTCGCCGGTAAGCGCGGCGAGGATCCGAAGCTGCGGGACGTGAATGTTCCTCTGGTAGTGGAGGCTCACGGGCTCGCGCGACACGAGGTCATAGGCGGACCAGTAGCCCAGGTCGAACTCGTCCAGGTGAGCAAGCAGCGTGGCCGCGGCGCGCCTCCAGCGAGCATCGGCCTCCGAGTCGCCCGTGATGCGGGCATGGTCGAGCACCCCGAGCAAGGTGTACGCATGGCCGTTCAGGACGCGAAGAGGCGGCTCGGCCGGATACTCCTGGTACCAGAGCTCCTCCCCGTGCTCCGCGTACAACGTCATGCTCGAACGCGGGACGTGCAGCGCCCGGTAGGCGCTCGCCGCCGCCACCCGATAGCGGTCGTCGCCGAAGAGCTCGAAGCCCCGCAGCAGAGCCGAGATCGCGTTGCCGGACGCCAGCGCCGAGGTCCACGGGGCCCGGAGCCATGGATACTTCCTGTCGTCGCGACGCGTGACCCAGCAGCCCGCGAGCTCTCCGCTCGGCTCCTGGGAGTCCACGAGCCAGTCCAGCTGGATCCGCGCCACATCGGCGCGCCCCTCGTCGCCGCGGCGGGCGGCGGTCAGGTTCGCCAGGGCGTATTGAGCGGTCGCGACCGCGTAGTAGTACGCGTCCTCCCCGTGGCCCACGAGCGGCACACCGTCGCTGTCCAGATCGCCGTGATAGCCGGACTCCACGAGCTGGACCGCGGCGGAGAAGTCCTGGTAGTAGTCGCCGAGCGTCGGCGCGAGCGAGCACTCGAGCGGGGGGAAGCGGAGGCTCTCGGGGCGTATCACCCGACCGCCTCCTGGCGCGTCGGGCCACGGCGAAGGCGCGCACGCGTCTGGCCGATCGCCTCGCGCGCGGCCTGAACCTCTTCGCGCCGAACCGTCTTTGTGACGACAAGCGCGGCGAGGAAGACCGCCCACGCGAGTGTCGCCCAGGCGATCCCCGCCGCCGTGCCGCCCGGCGACACGAGCGCGGCCGCGCCCACGACGAGCGCCGCAAGCGCCACGACCTGCGCGACCCTCGTCCATTCGAACGGGATCGGGTAGACCCTGTTCGAGTAGTACCAGCCGCCCGCCGCCAGCACGACGTTCGCCAGCACCGTCGTCGCAGCCGCGGCCTGCATCCCGAGCGGCGGGATCAGGATCAGGTTGAGCCCGATGTTTGCCACCGCCGCGGTGGCGCCGATCCAGGCCATGGGAGCGGTCTTCCTCGTGACCCCCATTCCGGTCACGGTCATGATGTAGAGCCCGTAGAGCGCGTAGGCGAGCACGAGGAGCGGCACGACATCTGCTGCCGGCGCATAGCTCGGCGGCGAGACGAGCGCGACGATCTCGCGGGCGAAGACGGCGATTCCCACCCCGAGCACGCCCGCCGCGAGCACGTAGTAGCTGGTCAGCCGGCGATACACGTCGGGAGCGTCGGGCCGCGCGAAGATCCGGTAGCGAAGCGGCGCCCAGCCCATCGAGAAGGCGAGCACGGCGATCTGCATGACCTGGGCGATCTTGTACGCGAGTCCGTAGTAACCGACCTCGGCGCGCGACCGGAACAGCTCGAGCAGGTAGCGGTCGGAGGCATCGATCAGCCAGCCGCTCAGGAGAACCGGGAAGAACGGCAGCCCGAAGCTGAGCATCTGCCGCAGGAGGTCCCGTGACGGGTGGCCCTGGAACACAGAGCGGTACTGCGGCAGGAGGAGCAGCAGAACCAGCCCGGCCGCGATCGCGTTGCCCATGAGCACGCCACGCACGCCCAACCCCAGACCGACCACAAAGAGGATGTTCAGCGACAGCGTTGCCACGAACCGCGACACGGTGATCGCGACGAACAGGCCGGAGCGCTCCTGCATCCGGATGATCGTGAGTGGCACCATCGCCAGCGCCTCCGCGTAGAGCGTCGCCGCGACGATGCGCACGAGGTCGGCGTGCCCGGAGTCGCCGGTGAGCAGGTCTGCCCACGTGCCGGCCGAGAGGCACAGCACCGCCGTCAGGAGGCCTCCGTAGCCGAGGGCGAAGGCGAGGCCCGTGGTGCGGACGTTCGGGAGCGACGCGCTCCGGCCGCCGCTGTCGTCGAAGAAGAAGCGCCCGACGCTCTGAGTCAAGCCGAGGTCGTAAACCTGAGTCAGAAGGCCGTAGAACACGAGCATCAGCGCGAGCAGCCCGAATTCCGAGGGCGACAGGTGATGCGTGTAGACGGGGACGAGCACGAAGCTCGTCACGGCAATGGAGATGTAGCCCGAGCCGTATACGAGTGTGTGCCTGACGACGTCCCGTGTCGGGCGCTGCGCGCCTCCCTCAGCCGCCACGGCGCCCTCCGTCCGGGGCTCGCTCGGCCACGAGGTGGGTGTAGATCTTCTCCATGCGGCCCATCTGGGCCGAGCGCTCAGCGCGGTCGGCGACGATCCTGAGATTGTGAGCGGCGGCGCGCGCTCGCGCCGCGGGGTCCGCCAGATAGCCCTGAAGCGCCGTGGCCAGGCCACGGGGCTCGAGATCCGGAAGCAACCGGCCGCCCGGGTCGCTGACCCATTCGGCCACACTCGGGCTCTGAAGCGCGACGACCGGCTGGCCGACGGCCATGGCCTCGAGCACGCTCATGGGCGTGCCGTCCGTCTCGCAGAGCGAGACCACGACATCGGCCGCGGCGTACAGGCCGGGCAGATCCTCGGCTGGGAGCTCGCCGACCACGTGAATGCGCTCCCGCGCGGCGCTGGCGGCGATGGCGGCCTCGACCGGGTCGCCACCTCCGTTCTCGAAGCGCGGCATGCGCTTCAGGATGAGATGCACGTCCTCTGGTAGCTGCTCGTGGGCCGCCACGACCGTAGGGATGTTGCTATTCGGGATCCACTGCCGCGGGGACAAGATCGCGGACGCGCTGGCGGGAATCCCGAGCCGAGCCCGTAGCTCACCGCCATCCACGCCGGGGTGGAACTCGCGCCGGTCGACTCCCCAGCCGATGACCGACACGCGCTCGGGTGTCGCGCCCCACGACCGCAGGAGATGTGCCTGGTGCTCGGAGTCGCACGTGACCCAGTCCGCGGATCGCACGGCCCAGGGATTGAGGTGGCGAGCGAGGCGCGACTCCGACGGCGCGCGGTAGACATCCGATCCCCACGCGGTCACGACGAAAGGGCGGAAGCCCGCGGCCGCTGCGAACCAGCCGGACTCGTTGATGAAGTGGCTGTGCACGACGTCCGGCCGGTGATTCGCGAGCACCCTCCGGACGAGGCGGACGGAGCCGGCAAGGCGGAGCCCGCGCCGGGCCGAGGTCGTGGGGAGCGTGCACGCGATTAGCTCCGCGAGGGCGTCGCCCGCCTCCGTCGCGATGACGATGACATCATGCTCCGCGGCAAACCAGCGCGCCCAGCGCTGCGTGTGGACGCTCCCGGCGTCGCCGATGTAGCACAGTCTCACGGTGCCGCCCTCCGAGCGAACACGAACATGGTCATTCCGGCGCCGGCCTTCCGGGCCGCCGTCGTGACGAGCCGATTGCTGAGGGCCGCCCTGACCGGTCGCGGGAGCCGCGGGTGCGACGTCGTGGGGTCCACTGCGACCACTCCGTCGCCGCCGATCCGCTCCACGTGGAAGCCCACGAGCTTCAGGAGGCGGCGCATGGTCTTGCGCGAGAAGTAGAACTGGTGCCACGGCGGCGTCATAAGGCTCCAGTGCGGCCCGTGAAGCCGAGCCGAGAGGCTCTCGACGTCGCCGGTGGAGATGCCCACGACACCCCCCGGCCGGAGGCCCACGTAAGCGGACTCCAGCGTCCGTCGTGGGTCGGGCAGATGCTCGATGACGTCCCAGAGAGTCACGGCGTCGAGCGACCCGGGCTCGAGCGGGAGCTCCGCGAGTGGGCGCTCGTCGACGTCGAGGCCAAACGCCTCACGTGCGTGGCGCGCAGCGTGGGCGGACGGCTCGACTCCATGGACCTCCCAGCCCCGGCGGCGCGCCTCGTCGAGGAAGTAGCCATAGGCGCTTCCGACTTCGAGCAGCCGCCCTGTGGGGCCCAGCGCCTCGATCTCGTCCAGCAGCGTCCGAAAATGATGGCGCTTGCGCGTCTCCGCGTCACCGTATCCGTCGTATCCGACCTCCCCGGGATCGTCCCAGTAGGAGTGGTCGTACAGGGCGACGAGCTCCTCCGGCTCGGGCGCGCGCCCGACGAACACGAGGCCGCACGAACGGCAGCGAACGATCGGAAAGCCGTCCACGTCGTAGACCCTGTCGTGCGAACGGCCACCACAGACCTCGCAGGCACGCTCAGCGCTCACGTGCGACCTCGGCTGGCACGCCCAGGACGAGCGTCCCCGGCGGCACCTCACGCGTGACGACGGCGCCCGCGCCCACGACGCTGCCTCTGCCGAGCCGGACGCCGGGCAGGATCGTCGCGTTCGCGCCGATCCAGACATCCTCCTCGATCAGGACCCGGCCGAACTCGAGCGGCTGGTCGCGGATGTGGACGTCGCCGCGGGCGAACGTGTGCTGGTGCGAGGTGATGACGACGCCTGGAGAGATCAGCGCCGACTCGCCGATCTCGATCCCTCCGGCTCCGAATAGCACGCAGTTCGGGCCGATGTAGCTGCGTGCGCCGATGACGATTCCTCCATCGGGAGGGGACCAGTCCATGCCGCCGCAGTGCAGCACGACTCCGCAGTCGATGAACGTCTGCGGTCCCAGCACCAAGCGGTCCGGCGAGCGGATGTCGGTGGTCGGATGGATTCTCACCCCCTCCTCGCGCCGCAGCAACCTGCGACGGGCGCGGCTCCGCCCTACCCGGCCGCGCAGCGTCCCCGAGAGGCTTCTCATAAAGGCCGTCACGATCCACGCCTCACGTGCTGGATTCGCGCGCGCCATCCCTCGAGCACCCGGTAGCTGCGGGAGGAGAGCTCGACACTGCGGTATTCGCGCGGCTTGGCCCCGAAGCTCGACTTGAACTTCTCGACTCCGGTCAGCGTGCCGCTGGCTCCGAAGTCGAAGTACTCGAAGCCGCGCTCGCACGCCGATTGGATGGCGGCCCTGATCACCGCATTGCTGGGCGCGAGCCCCTGGAACTCCCGGTTCATCGCGCCGCTCCAGTACAAGACGTCGTTGGACCCGAGGAGCAGGAGGGCGCCGGAGATCGCAGAGTCGTCGTGGTACGCGAACCACACCTCTGCGGCGCCGGAAGCGAGGAGACCCCTCAAGAGGCCCGGTGAGTAGGGTGGCTCGTCGTATCCCCACGATCGGGCAGCGACCGCGTAGAGCGCGTAGTAGCGGTCGGCGGCAAGCGGCTCGGAGTCCTGCCGGACCTCGACGCCGCTGCGCTCGGCCTTGCGGCAGCTGTTGCGGTTCTTCGCCGAGAAGAAGTCGTTCCAGAGCGCCTCGAAGCCCACCCGCAGATCGAGCGTGTGCGTGACCGACGACGTCACCTCGCCGGTGCTCGGCGGCGAGCTGCCCGCCCCGCCGTGGAGGTCGAGCCGTCCACGGCCGCCGAGCGCGTCGAAGAGCCCGTGGAGATGCTCCGGACCGAGCTTCCCCTCGAGCACGATCGGCGTCCCCTCGAGACCCAGTGGCATCCCGGACGAGATGGTGAGCGACGGCAGTCGCCGCAGGGAGCGCACGAGTGGGAACAGCACGCTTGCCCCATCGGCGTAGTCGACCCGGCACGGCTCAAACCGATAGGACGGGTCCGCGGCCTCGAAGGCGCGCCCCGCCCCGGCGCGATGCGAGAAGCGGAACGGGCAACCCGAGGAGGACAGGCATGCATCCCACTCGTCGCCCCCCAGCCGAGTCAGGTGCCCCCCCTGCGCCGGTTTCATCTCGCCCGGCTGCTGGCGGCCCCCGGGGCGGCCGCGAGAAACGATTCGATCGAGCCGCACACCTCGTCCACCTGCTCCGTCGTCATCGTGGCGTAGAGCGGGAGGGTCACCGCCCGTCTGGACAGGTCCTCGGTGACCGGCAGGTCACCCTCGCCGTACCCGTGCTCCTCACGGTAGTGGCGGAACAGGTGCGCGGGCTGGTAGTGGACGCTCGTCTGGATTCCGTCCCCGGCGAGCGCGCGGCGGAGCGGATCGCGAAGCTCGGGGCGCTCTACCAGGAGCACCGCGATGTGCGCGGTGCCCCTCCGGTCGTCGAACGGCATGTGGGCCTGCGGCATGTGGCGGACGCGCTCGCGGTAGCGGTCGAGCAGGCTCATCCGTCTGGCGTTGTTGCCCTGGAGTTTGTCGAGCTGCACGCGCCCGAGCGCGCCGGTGAGCTCGGACGGGCGGTAGTTGTAGCCGACCCCGTCCACCTCGTAGGCGGCGGCGTGACCGCTGAAGCGTTCCCAGCTCATGCTCGTCATGCCGTGCGAACGGAGCTGGTTGACCCGATCCAGCACGGCCGCGTCCCGCGCGAGAACCATCCCGCCCTCGCCCGTCGTCATGTTCTTGTTACCGAAGAAACTGAAGCAGCCCGCGTCCCCGATGCTCCCGAGCGCCCGGCCCTCCCACAGCCCGCCCGGCGCGTGGGCCGCGTCCTCGATCAGGAAGAGCCCGTGCCGCTCGCAGATCGCGAGCAGGTCGTCCATGCGGCACGCGAAGCCTCCGTAATGCACGCACATCACACCTCGCGTCGCCGGGGTGACGCGGCGCTCGACGTCCTCCGGGTCGAGCGTCAGGTCGTGCGGGCCGAGCGCCTCGGCGAAGACGGGCCGGCCGCCGGCGAGCGCCACCGCATTCGCGCTCGCCACGAAGGTGAGCGACGGCACGATCACCTCCACTCCGGTGGTCACTCCGAGCCCGAGACAGGCGAGGTGCAGCGCCGCCGTCCCGCTCGAGACGCAGCTGGCGCGATCGGCCCCGCAGAACGCCGCGAAGGCCTCCTCGAAGGCGCGAACCTCCGGCCCGAGTGTGAGCCAGCCGCTGCCAACGACGCGGGCCACCGCCTCCTGCTCCTCGCGGCCGAGGTCCAGGTCCGACAACGGTATGCGCCAGTGAGCCATGCGGCACTCAGACCCCGAGGCGCTCGCGGACCGACTGAAACTCCTCGTTCGCGCGAGCGAAGTCGTCCGGGCGCCCGAGGTCAAGCCAGTAATCCGAGTGGATGTGCGTGTGCACATGGCGCCCGCCCTCGAGGAGCCTCTGCACGAGGTCCGGGAAGTCCAGGCGCTTTCCCGGGCTGATGAGCTCGACCACTGGCGGTTCCAGGACGTACATGCCCATGCTCACGAGATACTCGTGCTCGGGTTTCTCGCGGTACTCGATGACGCGTCCATCGCCGTCGACTTCGATGATCCCGAGCTCGTCCCGCACGGTCCGGCGGAAGGCGGCAATGGTCAGCTCACCTCCGCTTCGGCGATGCGATTCGAGCAGTTTGCGGAAGGAGAGGTCGCTCAGCACGTCTCCGTTCATGACTATGAAGGCGGAGTCGGGCAGCCTGTCGATCTCCGCGAGGGCGCCGACCGTGCCCAGCGGCTCGCTCTCGTGGAAGTACTCGATGTCGATGCCCCACCGGCGCCCGTCGCCGGAGTAGGTCTCGATCAGGTGCCCGAGGTGGCCGACGGTGAGCGTCGCCCGGGAGCAGCCCTCGTTCACCAGCCGCGTCAGGACGATGTCCAGGATCGGGCGCTGGTCCAGCGGCAGCAGCGGCTTTGGGAGCACGTGGGTGAAGGGTGACAAGCGCGTCCCCTTCCCGCCGGCCAGCACGACCGCCTCGAAGCTCATATCGCGTATCCCTCCGTGAGCCGCTCGGGGCCAGGAGTCGCGATCCAATCGACCGTCGCCTGAAGCCCGTCCCTCAGCGAGGTCTCGGGCTCCCAACCCAGCCGTTGCCGTGCCTTCGTTGCATCGCAGACAAGACGCTCGACCTCGCTCGCGGGTGGCCTCAACCGCTCCTCCTCCGGCGTGACCGGCAGGTCGCGGCCGACCAGATTGCGGATGAGGGAGGCGAGATCCTCGATCGAGATCTCCTGCCCGTGTCCCAGGTTGAATGTCTCACCCTCGACGCCGCTTGCGAGAGCCGCCTGTATCAAGCCCGCCGCGGTGTCGCGAACGAACGTGAAGTCGCGCGTGGTCTGCAGCGCGCCCAGGCGGATGCGATCGCTCCACAGCGCCTGACTCGCGATCGTGGGGATCACGGCCCGCATGGACTGCCGCGGGCCGAACGTGTTGAACGGCCGCACCGTCACCGCGGGCAGCTCGAAGGAGCGGACGTAGCTGAGGACAAGCTGATCGGCGGCGATCTTGCTTGCCGAGTACGGCGACTGGCCGACCATCGGGTGCCGCTCGTCGATCGGGACGTACTGGGCTGTGCCGTACACCTCGCTCGTGGACGTGTGGACGACCCGGCGCACTCGCGCTGCCCGTGCAGCCTCGAGCACGTTCAGGGTTCCGAGCAGGTTGGTCTCGAAGTTCTGCCGCGGTGAGGCATACGAGTACGGAATCCCGATCAAGGCGGCCAGATGGAAGACCGTGTCGCAGCCCTCCGTGCAGATGCGCATCTGGTCGGGATCCCGGACGTCGCCGAGGACGACCTCGACTTGCTCCTGGTACTCGTCGTCGAGCTCGCTCAGCCAACCGCGGTGTCCGCGACTCGTGTAGCGCACCAACGCGGTCACATGGGCCCCCCGACGGCACAGCTCCTCGATGAGATGGCTGCCGATGAATCCACCTGCGCCGGTGACCAGGCAGTGCCCGAGTTCGCTCATGCCGTGTTAGCTCTCCTGCTTCGCGAGTCCCCGCCCTTCCCGCGGATGGTAGACGCGATCGGCATGCGTGGCGCTCGGCGCACGCAGTCGCCCTGATGGCTGCAACAGGGGCGGAGCGCCAAACCCGGTGTACCCTCGGGCGGGAGATGGCCGCGGTCCGGCAATGGGGGAATCGCCGCTGATGTGCGGGATA
>Ga0081538_10005240_pt1 | contig 11718 bp, 14 predicted proteins | sample TabmetS5T2R1_FD_71022 | JGI IMG/M metagenome (GOLD analysis project Ga0081538, IMG submission 71022) | Tabebuia heterophylla rhizosphere microbial communities from the University of Puerto Rico - S5T2R1 | ecosystem: Host-associated > Plants > Roots > Rhizosphere ... | reverse complement strand
ATCGTGGGGCCTCCCGGCTGTGATGGGCTGGCGCTGTGGCGTGTCAGGGCGCGGCCGGTGTAGCGGACGGCGGCGCCGGTGCCCATGAGCGAGCCCACCAGCACATCACCCGGATAGTGCACGCCGGCGTGGACCCTGGAGTAGGTGATGGCGGCGGCCAAGGCGTGCAGCGGCAGCCAGGCCAGGGGCAGCTCGTCGCCGACAGCCGTGGCAAAGGCAAAGGCCGAGGCGGAATGCCCTGAGGGGAACGACGTCGAGCCGGGCATCTTTACCATGCGCCCGACCGACATTGTAGCCGTGATGCTGATGAAGAGACCGGCAATCCAGCGCTCATCAACATATAGCGCCACGATGGTACCGGATCGGTGCTGCATCAACCCAGCCAGCACCCTCATCAGCTCACCCGTGCGCCGTCCACCGCCGACGCTTCAGGTACCTCACACCGCCGGCTTCACGCCCTGATCGCGCGGCTGTCACACAGGCACTCCGGTTAGGGAACCCGGTGGCACCAGACCGGATATATGAGCCCCTCAACGAGAGCCTCACTGCATCCCTCACATAGGCCCTGAACACGGCCTTGCAGCCCTCATACCCCTCACACCCATGAGCTGGCGTCTGGCCTCACCAACCTGCGGCTCCTTGGCCATTGCAGCAGACCTCCACAGCAAGGCAGCAACGCCGACGCGGCCGACACCGAGGAAGGTGCCGATTTCAGGGCTACCCAGGCTGATCGGTGACCTTGACATCGCTGAACAGGCCGTAGACCTTGACCTGGATCTCGGGACCGTCGCCGGCCCCGACCTGGATCTGCCGGTCGCCCAGCAGGCTGAACCCGCCTTCGCGCACGCGGCTTCCCGCAGGAACCCGCAGCACCAGGTCACCAGCAAGGCCCACAAAGGTCAGCGAGGCCCCCGGTCCGGCACCAGCAGCCGCGTCAAAGGCCGCCTCGGCCGCGATGGCGATGGCCGTCTCCTTGGTCCAGTTCGCCGGCAGCGTGCTTTGTCGGTCTCCCAGGATCGCGACGAACACCGGTGTCCTCTCCTTACCGTGGGCATCACCAGATGGAGCATAAGACCTCCCGCCAGGCGGTGGATCCATCCCGTTGCGGCGGTGCCGGGGTGGGCGCATTATCCCGGCAAGCGGAGCGGGAGGAGGCAGCCATGGACCCGCGAGCCCAAGCAAGGCAGCGGCTACAGGCCAAGCGACGGTTCCAACGCCACGCCCTCATCTACGCCATCGTCATCGGCCTACTGGTGGTCATCTGGGCCCTGACCAACTTCGGCAACTACTTCTGGCCCATCTGGCCGGCCCTGCTCTGGGGCATCGTCCTGGGCATCCATGCCTGGACGGTCTACGGCCAGCGGCCCATCACCGACGCCGACATCGACCGCGAGCTGAGCCGCGACCACCGACCCGACCAGCCGGCTGGCGGGTAGGCACCCATGCGCCGCTCATGGCGGTGGCTGGGCGCCGCCTGCCTGGTGTTGTTCCCGCTGCTGTTCATCGTCTTTGGCGGGACTGGCATCCACCCAGGGCCGTCGGGCAGCACCGAGGAGCAGATCCGGCTGGTGGCCGCGGCCGAGGGCCGCTGGCGGCTGGTCCACCTGGTGTTGGCCGCGGCCAGCCTGCTCGGCATCGGCGCCGTGATCACCCTCTGGATGATCGCCGTCCGGGGACGCTCCGGGGTCCTGGCCTGGATCGGTGACCTTGGGCTGGTGTTCGGGGTCGCCGGGGCGGCGCTGCTGTCGGGAGTGGTGCTGATGGAGGCAGGGCTGGTGGCGCCCCTGGCCACAGCCTGCACACAGTCGCCAGCCTGCCTGGCTCCCGAGGGCGCCGGGGTGGCCGAGGCCATCGCCGCCCTCGGCTGGCGGAACGTGGACCCGCTGACCTGGGCCGGTGGGCCGTTGGCGACGGGACTGCTGTTGCTAGGCCTGGCCGGTGGCCTGCTGCGCACCTTGCGGGTGTGGGAGGCGGCGCTGCTGGTCCTGGCTGCCATCGGGCTGGTCTTCACCAACCCCGGGTTGCATGCTCCTGCCCACTATCCCCTGCTGTTCGTGCTGGTGGTGTTCGGGAGCCTGGCCCTCCGGTGGCTCACCGGCGGGGCGGCCGACCCGGGCCGGTTACCGGCCGGGCCGGCCGCCCGCGGCGCTCCGGCGGCCCCTGGATAGGGCCTGGCGAGCGGGGAAGCTACACATACGGCTGTTGGGGTTCGCATAAACAGCCTGAGCACAGAGGGCGGTCAAGTGTCACTCGCACACGGCCACCCTGGCCCCCGCAGGAGATCAGCGGGAACCTTACCGTCGAGGGGAGCGACAGGGTGGTTGACCGATCCAACCATCCGCGTGAAGGAGTTGCTCGATGGCCAGCGGCGCCCACGTCCGCATCGACGGGCTGGGCAAACGCTATGGCGGGGTGGCCGCCCTGGCCGGCCTCGACCTGGAGCTGGAGCCCGGGATCACCGGGCTGCTGGGGCCCAACGGGGCCGGCAAGACCACCCTGATCCGGATCCTGGCCACCCTGCTCGCCCCCAGCGCCGGCGAGGTCCGGGTCAACGGCTGGCGGGCGGCCAGCCCGGCCGACCGGGTCGAGATCCGCCGCCGGCTCGGCTACCTGCCCCAGGACCTCGGCCTCTACCCGAGGTTCACGGTCTTCGAGTTCGTCGACTACCTGGCCATTCTCAAGGAGCTGGACGACCCGGCCGACCGGCACCGGCGGGTCCGGGCCGCCCTGGAGGCGGTCGAGCTCGAGGACCTGGCCGGCCGCAAGCTCCGCACCCTGTCGGGCGGGATGCGCCGGCGGGTCGGGATCGCCCAGGCGATCGTGGCCGACCCCCAGCTCCTGCTGCTGGACGAGCCGACCACCGGGCTGGATCCCGAGCAGCGGATGCGGTTCCGTCAGCTGATCGCCGGCCTGGGCGCCCAGCGCACGGTGGTGCTCTCCACCCACCTGGTCGAGGACGTGGCCGCCGTCTGCACCCAGGTGGTGGTGCTCTGGCAGGGCCGGGTCCGGTTCTCCGGCACCCCCAGCGGGCTACGCCAGCTGGCCGACGGCCAGGTCTGGAGCTCGCCGGAGGACGGCCGGGGCGCGTTCGCCTCCTGGCGGACCGAGACGGGCGCCTACCGCGTCCTCGGTCCGCGGCCGTCGGCCGAGGCCGAGCCGCTGCCCCCGACCGTCGAGGACGGCTACCTGCTGGTCACCGCCCGCTCCCGCCAGGACGCGGCGGCATGAGGGCGGTGGCGCGCATCGAGGCCAGGCACCTGGCCCGGTCGCCACTGCTCTGGATCGGCGTTGCCCTGGCCGCCTGGTCGACCGCGCTCACCTTCCGGTCGGAATGGCCGGCCCTGGCCCCGGCCTCCCTGAACGCCTACCTGAACGGCTTCCTGATCAGTGCCGGCGCCGTCTGGGCCGGGGCGTGGCTGGGGCTGCGGGACCGGGTGAGCGGGGCCGCCGACCTGGTCGCGGTGACGCCCACCACCCCCCGGCGGCTGTGGTGGGCCCGCCTGACCAGCGTCGGCGCGGTGGCCGCGGGCGCGTTCGCGCTGCTGTACGCGACCACCCTGGCGGTCTCGGCCGCCGCCGGCGGCCGCGGCACCCCCGACCTCCGTCTGCTCGCCGACGGCGCGCTGGGGGTGGTGCTCAGCGCGCTGGTCGGCATGACCGTGGGCCGGCTCAGCGGCTCCCGGACGGTGGCGGTGCTCGCCGGTCCGGTCTGGTACCTGCTGTGCATGGTCTCCGGCGACCCGTGGGGGCGCCGGCTCTCGCCGGCCCTGCTGCAGCTCGGACCGGACTCGGTGGAGCTCGGCTTCGTGCCCGACCCGCTCTGGCCGCACCTCGCCTACCTGCTCGGGCTGGTGCTGCTGGTCGGGGCCGGCCTGCTCACCCAGGCCGCCCGGGGCGGCGGCCAGCGCCCACGGCTCGCCCCGGTGCTGGTCGCGGCCCTGGCCGGCCTGGCCCTGGTCGGAGTGGGCGGCGCAAGGCTCGTCGCCCTCCCCGAGACCCTGGTCATCCTGGGGCCGGACCCGGCCGACTGGAAGCCCCCGGCCGAGGCCGAGGCGGTCCTCAACGACCCGTCGTTCGCCTATCCCGACGACGGCCGCGCCTCCAGCTGCGCCGGGGACGCCACCCTCACGACCTGCGTCTACCCGGCCTACCGCCCCGCCCTGGCCCGGCGGGTGAACGAGATCGTGCAGCCGGTGGCCAGGCTGCTCGCGGGTCTGCCGGACGTCCCGACCCGGATCCGCATGGTCCCGACCGACTCCGGGCACTGCAACGGCGACGAGGTCCAGATGGCGGAGACGACCCTGCGCTGGTTGGGGCCACCCGGGACGCTCGCCGGCCCGTACCTCAGCTGCGCCCTCGGCCACGCCCACCAGCCGACGCCGTCCGGGAACCCCACGGGCGACGTCAGGGACGCCGTCAAGCTGTGGGCGCTGGCGGCCGGCGGTGTCGTCACCGCCGAGGAGCTGCAACGGGCCGGCGACACCGGCCTGTGGCAGCTCGGGGCCACCGGCGAGCGGCCGTCGGCCACGGTGGCGCCGGCGCTCGCCATGCTCGAGCTGCCCGCCGACCGGGTCCGGGCCGAGCTGGCCCCGCGCTGGGAGCGGCTGCGGGCCGGCACCCTGCCCATGAGCGAGCTGCCGGGGCAGCGGCCATGATGTCGGCGGCGCTGGTCCGCTACCGGCTGCGGCCGGTGCCCTGGGCGCAGCTGGCCGCGCTGGTCGCCGGCTGGCTGCTGGGGGTCCGGTTCGTGGCCGACCTGCCCGGCGACCCGGCCATGGGCGTCGCCACCTTCCGCTGGGCGGCGTTGCTGCTCGGGGTCGGTGGGGCGGTCATGGCCGCCCCCGAGACCGACCCGCCCCGGGACGTGCTCCGGACCGGGCCGGTGCCGCCCTGGCGCACCCTCGCCCTGCGCCTGACCGGCTGGCTGGCCCTGGGGGCGGCGGCGATCCTGCTCCTGGCCGTGCTGCTGGCCGGCGCGGCCGGCTGGTCCGCCGCCGACCTGGTCAGGGCCACGCTGCCCGGCTTCGGGCTGGTGACCGCGGTCGCCTTCCTGGTCGCGGCCAGGACCTCGGTCCTCGGGGGCGGGGCGGCGGCCATGGCCGCCGTGATCGGCCTGTCCACCGCCGGGCGGGCCTGGCCGTCCTGGTTCCCGGTCCAGCTCGCCAGCGCCCCCGGCGACCCACGCTGGCCGTCCAGCCGGGCCTGGACGGTCGGGCTCGGCCTGGTCCTGGTGGCGGCGGCATTGGCGATCGAGGCCCGCGCCGGGGCCGGTGCCGGCCTGCCCCGGCGCCGCCCGGCGACCCGGCCCGGCCCCGCCTCCGAGGCCAGGTCCCGGTCATGATGGGCCTGGCCCGCGCCGTCCCGGACGTGGCCGGGACCGCTCCCGACCGGGTCACCACCGGCACGGCCGACGACCAGCTGGTCCGCGCGGTGGCCGCCGGCGACCGCCGTGCCCTGGAGCTGCTGTACCGGCGACACGCGCCCTGGCTGGCCGGGCGGCTGGCGGCCCGGACCTCCTCCCGGGAGCTGGCCGAGGAGGCGCTCCAGGACACCTTCCTGGCCGCCTGGCGCGGCGCCCGCGCCTACCACGGCACCGGCGAGGTCCCGGCCTGGCTCTGGGGGATCGCCCGGCGGCGGCTGGCCAGCCTGGCCCGCCGCCAGCGACACGACAGCCTCGCCCTGGAGGCCGCCGGCGAGCGGGTCGACCCGGACGCCGGGCCCGAGGAGGCCGCCCTCGGCCGGGACGCCTCGGCCCGCGTCCGCGCGGCCGTCGCCCGCCTCCCCGACGACCAGCGGGCGGCCATCACCGCCGTCGTCTACCACGGCCAGTCGATCGAGCAGGCCGCCCTGGCCGCCGCCGTCCCCCAGGGAACCATCAAGAGCCGCCTGCACCGGGCCCGCCTCCAGATCCGAAAGGAGCTGCAGTCATGACCGAGCACCCGACCGAGCTGCTGCTCCAGCTGGCCGACGGCGCCGTGCCGCCGGCGGAGGCCCGCGCCCACCTGGCCACCTGCCAGCGCTGCCGGCAGACCCTTGAGGCGCTGGCCCCGCTCGACCTCGGCTATGTCTGGGAGGGGGTCGCCGCCGAGCTCGACGCGCCCAGTCCGGGGCTGCTGGAGCGCCTCCTGGTCGCCGCCGGCGTGCGGCCGGGGCTGGCCAGGTTCACCGCCGCCACCCCGACCCTGCGCCTCGGCTGGCTGCTGGCCAACGCCCTGGTGCTGGTGCTGGTCGCCCTGCCGCTGGCCCTGTCGCCGGCCACCACCTGGCCACCGGCCGTCCTGCTGACCGCCCCGCTGGTGGCGGCGGCCGCGGTCGCCTTCGCCTACGGCCCGGCGGTCGACCCGGCCCATGAGGCGGTCGCGGCCACCCCGCTGTCGCCGGTGCGGGCCCTGCTGGTCCGCCTGGCCGCCGTCCTGGCCGCCAACACCGTGCTGGCCGGCGCCGTCGACCTCGCCTTCGGGGGGCCTGGTCCGCACGCCGGCTGGCTGCTGCCCATGACCGCCGCCGCCCTGCTGGCCGTGCTGGTCGCCTCCCGCCGGTCGCCAGCTGCCGGCGCGGCCGCCGGCATGGGCGCCTGGCTGCTGGTCCTGGTCGCGTGGAAGGTCAGCCAGCAGCCGGTGGCCTGGCTGACCGGCCCCGGCGCCCAGGCGGCCTACGCGGTCACCGCCGCGGCCCTGCTGGCGCTGCTCGTCAGGAGGGTGGCCAGGGAGGGCTGGGCCCTGCCTGGAGCGAGCGAGGCGGTCTGACGTGCCCGGCGAACCGGCCCAGCCGGCGGCCGCGCCGGGGTTGCGCCCGATGCGGCCCACCGAGCTCCTCGGCGTCGCGTTCGGGCTGTACCGGCGGCGCTGGCCGGCCCTGCTGGCCATCATGGCCGTGGCCGCTCCCGTCGCCGTCTCGATCCCCAGCACCAGGGCGCTCCCCGGTCCGGGGAGCGGCTACCAGATCCTCGTCCACCACCGGGTGGTGGCGACCGGCATGTCCTGGACCGACAGCGTGATCGTGCTGCTGGCGGGGCCGGCCGGGTGTGGCCGCTGCTCGCCGTCCTGCTCATGACCTGGCTGCTGACCATGCTCGGCCTGGCCGCGCTGTTCGATCATGCTGGTCACCCCGTTCGCCGCCCTGGTCGGGGTGCTGCTCTACCTCGACCTGCGGGCCCGAACGGAGCGGCTGGACGCCGCCGCGCCGGGCGGCGACCCGCTGCCGTCACAGACTAGGGGCGCCCCCCGAGCAGGTGGCGGCGCAGGAACGCGACCGTGATCGACCAGGCCTCGGCGGCCTGTTCGGGGGTGTGGAGGGGCACGTCGCGGTTGGCGAAGGAGTGCTCGGTGCCCGGCCAGGTGTGCACCTCGACCTGGGTGCCGGCGACCCGGAGGGCGGCGACAAAGGCCTCGTAGTACTCCGGCGGGTCGAACTCGTCGGTCTCGGCGAGGTGGAGCAGGACCGGGCAGCGGAGCCGGGCCGCGTCGTCGGACTCCAGGAAGGCGTAGTAGATGGCGGCCGCGTCGACGTCGCCGGCGGTTGCCCGGTCCAGGGCGTAGCTCCCGCCCAGGGACCACGCGAGAACGCCGACCGGCCCGCCGTCCACCCGGGCCCGGAGCGTCTTGACCGCCTCGTCCACCCGGCCCGGCGCGGCCGCCCGGTCCATCGCGTTGGCCAGCGCCTCGGCCTGCTCGGGGTTGCTGGCGGTGCGGCCGTCGTAGAGGTCGGGGGCCAGGGCCACCAGCCCGGCCTCGGCCAGCTCGTCACAGGCGCCGCGGACGTGGGGCAGCAGCCCGTACCAGTCGTGTACCACCAGCACCCCACCCCGGGCGGCCCCCGACCCGGCGGCGCCGGCCGGTTCGGCGAGGTAGGACCCATCGATGTCCGGCATGATCGCTCCTTGGTCGGGGTCGGCGTGCCGGCACGCTACCGTAAGGCCATGACAGCCTTCCTCAGACGGCGCCGCCGGCACGTCGAGCTCCACGCCTTTCGCGGCTACGGCACCCCGACCCGGCTGCGGCTCCGCGGGCGGGTGCTGCGCTCGACCGGGCTGGCCCGCTCTCGTCTCGGCGACTCGGTGCTCGACAACCTGCGCAACATGTTCCACCGGTTCGAGAGCGACGAGGTCCCCGGTGCGGTGGTGGCCGCCCGGGCCTCGCTGGGCGACGAGGTCCGCCTCCGGGCCGACGACGAGGGCTACTTCGACCTGGACCTTGAGCTGCCCGGGCCACTGACCGACCCGCGGGTGTGGGAGCCGGTTGACCTCCAGCTGCTGGAGCCGGTGACCCCGGCCGGCGTGACGCACGCCACCGGCCAGGTCCTGGTGCCCCGTGACCCCCAGTTCGCGGTGGTCAGCGACCTGGACGACACCGTGCTCCACTCGCACGCCACCAGCCTGTGGCAGATGGCCAAGCTGACCCTGCTCCACAACGCCCACACCCGGCTGCCGTACGAGGGCGTGGCCGGGTTCTACCAGGCGCTCCAGCGCGGCCGGGACGGCGAGGCCTACAACCCGGTGTTCTACGTCTCCAACAGCCCCTGGAACCTGTACGACCTGCTCGAGGACTTCCTCGACGTGCACGGCATCCCCCGCGGTCCGCTGCTGCTGCGCGACTGGAGCCTGCGCACCCTCAGGGCGGGGGAGCGCCACAAGCTGGCCGCCATCGAGGGCCTGCTCAGCCTCTACCCCGGGCTTCGGGTGGTGCTGGTCGGGGACTCCGGCGAGCGCGACCCGGAGATCTACCGGGAGGTGGTCCTGCGCCACCCGGGCCGGGTCCTGGCCGTCTACGTCCGCGACGTCGCCCCCGAACGCCACGACGACGTCCGGGCCATCTCCGCCGAGCTGGCCGGCCACGGCGTCGACCTGGTGTTCTCCCCCGACACCGAGGCCGCCCGCCGCCACGCCCTCGACCGCGGCCTGATCGTGGCCGCCGCCCTCCCCAGCGACCGCTGAGCTGGGGACCGCGGCGGTCAGCCGAGCTCGGCCACCCCGGCGAGCAGCCGGTCGACGTCTCCCCGCGAGTTGTAGTGCAGCAGGCCGGCCCGGACGGCGCTGCCGGCGTCGCGGATGGCCAGCACGCCGGTCAGCTCCCAGGCGTAGTTGTGCCCGTTCCAGACGTTGACCCGGCGGGCGGCCAGGTGCTCGGCGACCTGCCGGGGAGTGTGGCCGGCGACCGTGAAGTAGGCGGTGGCCGTGCGCCGGGCCGCCTTGCCGTAGGTGGTCACGTGCCTCATCGCCTCCAGCTCGCCTAGCAACACCTCGAACAGCTCCAGCTCGTAGGCCTCGGCGGCGGCCATGGAGGTCAGCAGCCGCCGGCGGCGGCTGCCCGTGGCCGCCGGGTCGAGCGAGGCCAGGTGGTCGACGGCGGCCACGACCCCGGCGTAGTCGGCGAACGGCGAGGTGCCGTGCTCGAACCGCTCCGGGACCGTGCCCGGGGAGGAGGCCAGCTTGTCGGGGCGGAGGCGCTCCAGCAGGGCCGGGTCGGCGACCACGGCCCCAATGTGGGGACCGGACCACTTGTAGGCGCTGGTGGCGTAGAAGTCGGCCCCGAGGGCGGCCGCGTCCACCGGGCCGTGGGCCGCCGCGTGGACCCCGTCCACGTAGGTGAGCGCGCCGACCGCGTGGGCGGTGGCGCTGATCGCGGCCACGTCGGGCCGGGTGCCGAGCACGTTGCTGGCCGCGGTCACCGCGACCAGCCGGGTCCGCCCGGTCACGAGCTCCTCGTACTGCGCCGCCGGCAGCTCGCCGCTGGCCAGGTCGACCTCGGCCCACCGGACCACCGCTCCGGCCCTGGCCGCCACCTGCAGCCAGGGCCGGACGTTGGCGTCGTGATCCAGACGGGACACGACCACCTCGTCGCCGGGATCCCAGGTGCCGGCCAGGGCGTTGGCCAGCCGGTAGGTGAGGGTCGTCATGTTCGGCCCGAGAACGACCCCGTCCGGCTCCCCACCCACCAGGTCGGCCACAGCCCGCCGCGCCCCGGCGACGAGCTCCTCCGAACGCCCACTGGCCGGAAAGGCCCCACCCACATTGCCAATCCCGCCCCGGTAGGCCCCGGCGATCGCCTCAATGACCGACCCTGGCAGCTGCGTCCCGGCCGCCCCGTCGAGATAGGCAAACCCGTCAGCCAGCGCCGGGTACAGCGCCCGAACCCGCCCGAGGTCGAAGCTCATCCGGCTCCCCATCCGTGTGTGGACAACCCGGCGCCCCCGTTACCCGGGTCCTCGGCTGTGGACAACCCGGCGCCACCGTTGCCCAGGTCGGCTACCCTCCCGGTCCGGGGGCCCGCAGGCGGGCGAAGCCGCGCGCTTCGGCGTGGGCTCACCAGGCGTACGCCTCCGGCGCGGGGCCACCTGGGCCCGGCCAGATCTCGTCCAGGCGCTCCAGGGCCTTGTCGTCCAGCGTGATCTCTAGGGCCCGCAGCGACTGCTCGAACTGGTCCAGGGTCCGCGGCCCGATGATCGGGCCGGTCACGCCCGGCTGGTGCAGCAGCCAGGCCAGGCCCACGTCCGAGGGCCGCTCGCCGAGCTCGTCGCAGAACGCCTCGTACTCCTCGACCTGCGAGCGGTACCGCTCCAGCCGCTTGCGCTGCTGCTCACCGACGGCGCGGCCCTCCTCGGCCTTGCGGAGCGCCCCGCCGAGCAGCCCGCCGAACAGCGGGCTCCAGGGGATCACCCCGAGCCCGTAGTCGCGGCAGGCCGGCAGCACCTCCAGCTCGACCGAGCGCTCGGCCAGGTTGTAGAGCGACTGCTCGGAGACCAGGCCGAGCGAGTGGCGGACCTTGGCGGCCTCGTTCGCCTTGGCGATGTGCCAGCCGGCGAAGTTCGACGCCCCCACGTACAGGACCTTGCCCTGCTGCACGAGCAGGTCCATGGCCTGCCAGATCTCGTCCCAGGGGGTGTCGCGGTCGACATGGTGCATCTGGTACAGGTCGATGTGGTCGGTCTGCATCCGCCGCAGCGAGCCCTCGCAGGCCCGGCGGATGTTCAGCGCCGACAGCTTGTTCTCGTTGGGCCAGTCGCCCATGGACCCGAAGACCTTGGTTGCCAGCACCACCCGCTCACGGCGGCCGCCGCCCTTGGCGAACCAGCGGCCGAGGATCTGCTCGGTGACGCCCTCGCCCTTCTTCCAGCCGTACACGTTCGCGGTGTCGAAGAAGTTGACGCCCTCGTCGAGGGCCCGGTCCATGATGCCCCCGGAGTCCTCCTCGGAGGTCTCCGGTCCGAAGTTCATCGTCCCCAGGCACAGCCGGCTGACCAGCAGCCCGGTTCGTCCAAGATGGGTGTACTCCATGCAGCACCTCCGACGGCGCGGCGGCCTTGGCGGCGGCCGCATATGCTTGATCCATGTTCGATACCCTCTCCGACCGGCTGCAAGACACCTTCACGCGCCTGCGCGGCCACGGGCGCCTGTCCGAGGCCCAGGTCGACGCCGCCCTCCGCGAGGTCCGCCTGGCCCTGCTCGAGGCCGACGTCAACTTCAAGGTGGTCAAGGACTTCATCGCCCGGGTGCGTGAGCGGGCGGTGGGGGAGGAGGTCACCCGCAGCCTCACCCCGGCCCAGCAGGTGGTCAAGATCGTCCACGAGGAGCTGGTCGTCACCCTGGGCGAGCGCAACGTGCCGCTTCAATGGTCGCCCCGGCCGCCGACGGTGCTGCTGATGGCCGGCCTCCAGGGCTCGGGCAAGACCACCACCGCGGCCAAGCTGGCCCGCTGGCTGGCCGGCAAGGGCCGCAAGCCG
>Ga0081538_10005239_pt1 | contig 11718 bp, 13 predicted proteins | sample TabmetS5T2R1_FD_71022 | JGI IMG/M metagenome (GOLD analysis project Ga0081538, IMG submission 71022) | Tabebuia heterophylla rhizosphere microbial communities from the University of Puerto Rico - S5T2R1 | ecosystem: Host-associated > Plants > Roots > Rhizosphere ... | reverse complement strand
CAGAAGACGAACGGCTTGCCGGTCAGCCCCATCCCGGCCCACTCGTCGTCCTCGAGCCGTTCGAGCGCGCTGCCGAGTGACTCGAGCGCCGCCCGCCCCAGCGATGTCGGCTTCGTGTGATCAGCGCCGTTGTCGATCGTGACGAGCGCGATTGGGCCGCGCTCCGTCTCGACCCGCGCGAGCTTGAACTCAGTCTCCAACCAGCGACTCCCAGAGGACAGCCGCGCCCATGCCCATGCCGATGCAGAGCGCAGTCAGCCCGTAGCGGGCGTTCGGCCGCTCACTGAAGCCGTAGGCAAGCTGCGCCATCAGCCGGACACCGGTTGCTGCGAGCGGATGGCCACACGCGATCGCGCCGCCGTATGGGTTCAGTCGCTCGTCGTCGGGGGCGACGCCCATGCCCTCGCACCACGTCAGCACCTGGACGGCGAAGGGCTCGTTCAGCTCGAAGAGATCCACGTCGCCGATCTCGAGGCCGGCTTGCTCGAGCACACGCTTGGTCGCCGGGATCGGGCCGATCCCCATCAGCTCCGGCTCGACTCCGGCGAACGCGTACCCGACCATCCGCATCTTCGGCTGAAGCCCGAGCTCCGATGCCGCCTCCTCCGAGGCAAGCAGCGCCGCCGTCGCGCCGTCCGTCAGCCCCGCCGAGTTCCCGGCAGTGACGCGTCCACCGGCCCGGAAGGGAGTGGGCAGCTCGGCGAGGCCCTCCATCGACGTCTCCGGCCGCAGGAACTGGTCGCGGTCGGCCATCGCCCAGCCCTCGTCCGTGAAGACCGACATCGGAACGACCGTCTCGCGCATGATCCCGTCCTGCCATGCCGCTGTCGCGCGGCGCTGGGACTGCACGGCGAACTCGTCCGCGTCCTCCTTCGTGATCTGCGGAAACCGGTCGTGAAGGTTCTCGGCTGTCGCGCCCATCGTCACCGCGGACGTGTCGACGAGTCGCTCCGCGACGAAGCGCGGGTTGAAGTCGACCTCCGCTCCCATCGGGTGGTGGCCCATGTGCTCGACCCCTCCGGCGAGGACGACGTCGGCCGCGCCCATCGCGATCTCGCCGGCTCCCGCCGTCACCGCCGTCAGCGCACCCGCGCACATGCGATCGAGTGCGAAGCCGGGAACCGACTGCGGCAGCCCGGCCAGCAGCCCGACGTCGCGTCCCAGCGTCAGGCCCTGGTCGCCGACCTGGGCCGTCGCCGCCATGATCACGTCGCCGATCCGCTCGGACGGCAGACCCGGGTTGCGTCGCAGGAGCTCGCGAACGACTTTGACGGCCATATCGTCGGCGCGCGTCCGCCAGAAGAACCCCTTCGGCCCGGCCCGCCCGAAGACGGTCCGCAGACCGTCGACGTAGACAACCTCGCGTAGCTCGCGCCCCACGAGGTCACCCTATCCTCCTGCCGTGGACTCGTGGGAGAGCCATCTGGAGCGCGAGGAAGCGCGCTACCACGACGGCGCGAGGCGGATTCCCGACGCCCCCGACGCCAAACAGCGACAGCTCACGCGGATCGGGAACGCTGCCTACGGAGCGGGGCTCGCCCAGCTGATGCTCGACGAGCCGGACCAGGCCGCCGAATGGCTAACGCGCGCCGCCGAGACCTACGAGCGCAGCTACGCCGACGCCCCTCCGGGAAGCTGGGGCAGGCTCGTCGCGATGATCAAGTCGAGCGTTCTCGCCGATGACTGGTCGGCGGCCGAGGCCCACGCTCGCCGAGCCCTCGACGAGGGCGCAGCGGATACCGACTCCCCGATCGGCCGCTACGCCGCCGCGCTCGCGCTCCTGGTCCTCGGCCGGGACGAGGAGGCGCGCGTCGCCGCCGACTCCATCCGCGAGCGGGAGGACTTCCCGCACGACGTCGCCGACGCGCTCGCGACCCTGGCTGCCGAGGACGTTCTCGGCTACACCTACGCGATCGAGAGCGTCCTCCAGTCGTTCGAGCAACGCGACGAGTACCTCGAGGGAGTCCCCGTGGCCGACACCGTTCTCGTGCTGCAGGCTTTGGCCCGGCGGCACCGCATGGCCGCCGAGCTCGCCTCCCCCCTCCTGCCCCCGAGCTAGCCCTTCTCGGGCGACTCGTCCGGAGTGTGCGGGTGCATGATCGCCGTGATCGTGAGCATCTCCTCGTTCTCGTCCTCGAGCTCCTCGAACGTCGGAACGAGCTGCGACAGCACCTCGAGAGCCTTGTCCTGTGAGATGCGCACGTTGATGCGCACGAACCGGAACTGGCCCTGCTCGGCGTACGCGTCCCACCCGTGCCGAACGTCCTCGACGACCGTCGCCTGCAGCTCGGACGCCCCGGCCGAGACCAGCTCGGGCGCGACCTTCAGCGTCTTCGCCGCCGAGCGGTACGGCTTCTCGCGTCCCTTCGCCGACGCCACCTGCTGGATCAGCCCAGCCTTCAGGAGCATCCGGACATGGAAATGGAGGTGCCCCGGGTCGACGCCGAGCTTCTGGGCGAGCTCCCGGTTCGACATCGCCGCCTCGGTTTCGCCGAGGGTCTCGAGCACGCGCAGGCGCAGCGGATGCCCGAGTGCCTTCAGCTGCTCGGGCTGGTCGATCGTCAGGACTTCGGGGATCGGATCGGGCTCTGGGACCGGAGTGCTCATCTGGCCGGAGCTATATATACGCCTCGGACAACAGTCCTGTCTAGCCGACTAGATCCTCGAGCTCGGCCGCAGCCGCACGATCGAGGAACGCAAACGTCGTTCCCGACACGGAGCGAACGAGGCTCGCGGGCGTCGCCGGGCTCGGCTTCTCACCGAACGTTCGCCGGATCGCGTCGGCCTTGTCCGCGCCGACGGCGAGGAACACGATCTGGGCGGCGCCGCACAGCAGCGGAAGAGTCATCGTCACGCGGTCGACGTCGGCCCTGGGCACGGGGACCGCCCGTCGCACCTCTTCCTCCAGAGCCGGGTCGTTCGGAAACAGGGAAGCCGTGTGTCCGTCGGGGCCGATTCCGAGTAGCGCGAGCTCGAGCTCGACGCCACGCAGTTCGGCCTCGTACTGGTCGGCGGCCGCCGTTGCCGGCAGCTCACCGCGAACTCTGTGCTCAGCTGCGGGGGCGCGTTCGAGCCGGTCCAGCAGGTGCTCGCGGACGAGCTTGTAGTTCGAGCGCTCGTCACTGGGCCGCACGCAGCGCTCGTCCGCGAACCAGAGCTCCGTGCGGCTCCAGTCCGGCTCGAGCTCCGTCGCGACCTCGTACGCCGGCCCTGGAGTCGACCCGCCCGAAACGGCGATATGCCCGCCGCGGGCAGCCGCCTCCGCGAGCAGCTCCGCCGCCTCACGCCGGGCGGCGTCCGCACTCGCCGAGACTCTGAGCTCGAGGTCCAATCAGGCGTCGCCGGCCGCGAGCTCCCGGCCGCGGTCCATCGCCGCCTGGATCGCGTTCAGGAACGCGGCCCGAACGCCCGCCTGCTCGAGCTCGCGGATGGCGCGGATTGTGGTCCCGCCAGGCGAAGTAACCATCTCTCGCAGCTCGACCGGGTGCATCTTCTCGTCGCGCAGCAGCTTCGCCGTGCCGAGCATCGTCTGGACGACGAGGTCGGTCGTGTCCTCACGTGAGAGGCCGAGGAGGATTCCGGCCTCGATCATCGCCTCCGCGAGCAGTGCGAAGTACGCCGGGCCCGAGCCGGAGACGGCCGTGACGGCGTCCATGTAGCGCTCGGGAACCTGGACGACCCGACCGACGTGTGAAAGCACGTCCTCCGCCAGTGCGAGGTGCTCGTCGCCCGCGTGGGCCCCCGCACACAGCCCTGCGACGCCCTCGTGGACGAGCGCCGGGGTGTTCGGCATGGCCCGCAGGACCGGAACCCCGGGGGCGAGGCGATCTTCGATCGCCGAGGTAGGCACGGCCGCCGCAATGGACAGCACGGTCTGCTCCGGCGAGAGGATCCCGCCGATCTCGCCGAGCAGCGCGTCGAAGTCCTGCGGCTTGACCGCGATCACGATCATCGCCGAGCCGCTCACCGCCTCGATGTTCGAGGTCGTGGCGTGGACGCCGTGTCGTTCGGCGAGCTCCGACACGCGCTCCTCGCGGCGCACGGTCGCGACGATCTCACTCGGCTTCCGCCAACCCGTGCTGAGGAGGCCGGCGAGTAGTGCCTCGCCGATCTGCCCGGTGCCGAGGATCGCAATCCGGCGCTCGTCGACCGCCATGCGAAAGGAGTCTAGGAGGCTGGGAGCTTAGGAGCCTGAGAGCTGCGCGACGACCGCCGCGACCTGGGCGATGCGGTCCTGGTCGAGCTCGCCGGAGTTCGTCCGCGCCGACGCCTCGAGCGTGATCGCCCCCTCGTAGCCGCGCTCGATGAGCCCCGCGAGGAAGCCCTGGAGGTCGAGCCTGCCTTCGCCGGGAAGCAGGTAGCGGCGGGTGTCGCCGTCCCTGAGCCGGCCGTCGAAATCCTTCAGATGGACGTGGCCGACTCGGCTGTCCGTCCAGAGCCAATCGGCTTCGATGCTCGCGGCGACCTCGCCGTGGAAAGCGAGGAATTCCGTGTCGAGTGTGACAGCGCACCGCGGGTCCCGCGCAGTCGCCAGCTGGATGTTGGAGAGCGGCGTCGCGTACAGCCCCGGAATCGTCTCCACCGCGAGCTTGAGCTTGTACGCCTCGGCGGTGTCGAGGCAGGCCGGCAGGCGATCGAGGTTGCGCTCGATCGTCCGGTCGCCCGTCGGCAGCTCCCAAAGGTGCACGACGATCGTGTTCGCCCTGAGCGCCGCGGCGACGCGGCAGTTCACCTCGAGCAGCCCGAGTGCCTCCTCGGCCTCGTCGGCGTCCTCGCTGCCGAGACCAGCTCCGATCGCCTTGTCGGCGTGGACGACTGGAAAGCTCAGGTCCGACGACCGCAGGTCTTCGACGACCTCGTCCAGGTGGCCGTACCACTCCTCGTAGACGGCGAGCTCGAGCGCATTGGCTCCGAGTGCCGCGCCATGCTCGAGGATCGCCTTGTGATCCGTCGCGTCGGGGCGCCGGGTGACGATCCCGGTCGAGCAGAGGATCGTCCGGCTCACGCCGCGACTGGTGTTCGCTCGTTGCGGACCGGGAGAAGACCGGCCGCCATTCCTGCAAGCAGGTACGTGCTCGCGAGCCCCTGCCACTCGCCGTAACGGGCGAGCAGCTCTGCCGTGTCGTCGGCCTCCGCGCGGCGGCCGAGCAGCGCGGTACAGAGCTTGATCAACCCAAGGTCGCCCACGAGGCCGAAGTGGTAGCAGCCGAGGCCCTGCAGGCCGATGACGCCGACCGACCACGGGCCGAGCCCCCGCTCGCGCTCCAGCCGCTGCGCGACGCCTTCCGGCGGTGCCTCCCTCAGCCGTTCGAGGTCCACCGTCCGGCACAGGCGGACGAGCGTCGCCGCCTTGCGGGCCGAGAGGCCGAAGCGCTGAAGCTCGGCCGGGGCGAACGCGCAAAAGGACTCAGGGCTCGGCGGGGTGTACAGCACGCCGTCGCTGAGGCTCGTTTCGCGGATGAGCCGGAACTCGATCCTCCGCGCGATCTTTGCCTCGATCAGCTGCCCGCACACGGCGCGGAGCAATGCGTGCGTGACGCTGCCGAGACGCAGCGGTCGCTTCCCGCGGAGCTCGCGGACGGCGCGGCCGAGGAGCTCATCGTTGGCGAACCGCTGGAGGAACTCGGAGTGATCCTTGTCGAGCGGCAGCACCGACCTGAGCCGCTCGAGCCCGTTCTCGCTCAAGGCCCTGAGCGCAATCGCGCCGTCTGTCTCCTGCCAGCACGCCGCGCGTTCGAGCCGCCCGTCGAGCTCGAACAGGCAAACCAGGATGCGGCCGTCGAAGCGGCGAGTGGCATCGCCGACAAGGCGCGTGGAAGCGCGCAGCGAGAACGGGCCCCGCGGGCGGACGAGGTCCTCGACCATCGGCGCAACCCTACGCGAGCAGCAGGCTGTTCCCCGACGGGTCGCGGACTACCGGGCCGTCCGGCGTCTCTCGTGGCTCCTGGCCGTCGTCTGCGACGCGGCGAACGACCTCGTCCCGTGCGGCCTGGTCCGGGAGAACGATCGTCGCATGGCGGAGCGCGGCGGCGCCTTCCGGTGGCGGTGAGGCGCCGGCGCTCTGCCACGTGTTGGCGCCGATGTGGTGGTGGTAGCCGCCGGCGGCCAGGAATGCCGCCGACGGGATGGTCACCATCAGGTCGAAGCCGAGCACGTCGCGGTAGAACCGCAGTGTCTCGTCAAGCTCGGCGACCTGCAGGTGGACGTGGCCCATCGTCGTCCCACCTGGCAGACCGTCGAACGACGCGCTCTCCGGATCGCCGACCTCGCCGAGGAGGCCCTCGAGGTCGAGCGGCGCCGTCGTCATCCTCGCCACCTGGCCGTCCCAGACTTCCCGCGGCCGGTCGGCGTAGATCTCGATCCCGTGCGCGTCCGGATCGCGGAGGTAGATCGCCTCGCTGACGAAGTGGTCGGAGGCCCCGGTCAGCGGTAGTTGCTGCCGGATCGCGTGTGCAAGCCACGCGGCCAGGGCGCGGCGCTCCGGGACGAGAAGCGCGAAGTGGAAGAGACCAGTGCTGCGCGGCGCGGGTTGCGCTCCCGGCATCTCGTCCAGCATGAGCAGCTGGGTCCCATCCGCCCCGAGAGAGGCGCGCCCGGCCGCCTCCTCGAGAACATCGAGGCCGATGGCCCGGCGGTAGTAGTCCACCGACCGTTCGAGGTCGGAGACCGTCAGCTCGACGGGGCCGATGCGCGTCTCGGGGGGCAAGGAGCCCATGGGTCGAGCCTAGCGCCGCTGGGGAGGGTTACCGTCCCGCATTCATGCTCGAGCAGCTGATCGTCAAGCCGGTTGACCTCGCGAACCTCGCGGGCCGCGACCCGCGCGACACGCTCGGTCTAACCGGCAAGCCGGAGGGCAGCGACCGACTGAAGTCTCTCCTCGCCGAGTTGGCGGACTACCAGACCCGCCTTTGGGCGGAGGACCGCAGGAGCGTGCTCCTGATCCTCCAAGGGCTCGATGCCTCGGGCAAGGACGGCGCGATCCGCAAGGTCTTCACCGGGGTCAACCCGCAGGGTTGCCGCGTCGTCTCGTTCAGGGCGCCGACGGAGCCGGAGCTCGATCACGACTTCCTTTGGCGGATCCATGCCAACTGTCCGACACGCGGCGAGATCGGGATCTTCAACCGCTCGCACTACGAGGACTACGTGACCGTCGGTGTGATGGAGCTCGCTCCGGAGGAGGTGTGGCGGCCGCGACTGGCGCAGATCCGCGACTTCGAGCGAACGCTGACCGAGGAGGGCACGACGATCGTGAAGTGCTACCTCCACATCTCGAAGGAGGAGCAGAAGCAACGACTCGAGGCACGGCTCGCCAAGCCGGACAAGCGCTGGAAGTTCAACCCCCGCGACCTCGAAGCACGTCGGCGCTGGGATCGATTCATCGCAGCGTATGAGGAGGCCATTGCGGCGACCTCGACTGAGTTTGCGCCCTGGTATGTGGTTCCAGGTGACCGCAAATGGGTGCGGAACGTCGCGATCGCCGAGCTGCTCGTCGAAAACCTTCGCCGCCTCGATCCGCAGTTTCCCGAGGTGCAGATCGACGCCGTGACGATCGACTAGGCCCTAGCGGTCCTCCTCGAGCCCCGCGAGCACCTTTCGAAGCAGCTTGTTCAGCTGCGCCAGCTCCCGACCGTCGAGCGCCGCCGCCAGTCTGGCCTCCTTGGCGGCCTGCGCGTTGATCGAATCGACCCAGACGTTGTGGCCCTTGTCCGTGAGCTCGACCTTGAGCGCCCGGCGGTCCTCCGGATCGGGCATTCGGCGGACGAGGCCGGCCTTCTCGAGCTGATCGAGTCGGTTCGTCATCGCACCGCTCGATAGACCTGCCCTCTCTGCGAGCCGTCCAGGCGAGCTGCGGTACGGCTCTCCCTCCATCGCCAGGTCCCTGAGCAGCTTCCACTCGCCGTGCGTGAGGTGGTGTTCACCGAGCGTCTCGTCCATCTCACGCTCGATCAGCTTGTGAATCCACTGCAGGCGCTGCACCGCGGCCTCGATGTCGAGATCGATCGGCGGAAGCTTTGGCGCCCACTCTTCGAGCAGCTCGTCAACGCGGTCAGTTTCGATCTTCTTGGTTGCCATACGCAGATTGTGGTCGAATTTTGTCTTGACGTCAAACTAATCGTTCCGTAGACTCTCGAAGATAAGTAGTTCGATGTTGAGAATATCGATTCGAAGGAGGTAGGCGGCGTGCAGCCGATGGATGTACAAACCAGAAGCCAGCTGGCCGCCGAGCACGTAGCGGTGCTGGCCAGGTCGATGGAGACCCCGAAGAGAGGGAGGAGCGCATGGCAACTACGACTGAGAAGGCTTACCGGGTCGTCACCCTCGACGGAATCGAGCCCGGAGACGAGGTCGACGGGCGCGTACGCCTAGCCGTCCGGCAGGAGCTCGACATCGAGGCGTTCGGCGTGAACGCCTTCCGCGCCGTCTCCGACGACGCAAAGATCATCAACGAGCACAACGAGCTCGGACTGACCGGGGCCGGCCAGCAAGAGCTCTACGTCGTCCTCAACGGGTCAGCGACCTTCAACATCGACGGCGAACGGGTCGACGCGCCGGCCGGCTCGCTGGTCTTCGTCCGCGAGCCAATAACGAAGCGCGGCGCCGTTGCGACCGAGGCCGGGACGACCATACTGGCGATCGGCGGAACGCCCGGCGAGGCCTACCGCGTGTTCCCGCCCGAGGGCCAGGAGGCGATGAAGGCCTATAACGAGGGCGACTTCGAGAAGGCGATCGAGCTCCTGGGTCAGATCCTCGCGCGCGAGCCCAACGACGTGCTGTCGCTCTACAACACCGCGTGCTTCGAAGCCCGAGCCGGACGCACCGACGACGCCCTCGAGCATCTGCGTCGCGCCGTCGAGCTCGAGCCGCGGGCAGCGGAGTACGCCCGCGGCGACGAGGACTTCGCCTCCGTGCGCGACGACCCCCGCTTCAAGAAGCTGGTTCCGTAGCGAGTCCCTTTTGGGCGGGGGCGTACATAGCCCCCGCCCACGCTTGCGGGGAACCAAGGCTCCCCCGCGCGACACCGGTGCTATACCTGTTTCTGCGGGGTAGATGGCGAAGCCTGTCGAACAGCTCGACCGTGTTGTCATCCGGTTTGCCGGGGACTCGGGCGACGGGATGCAGCTGACCGGGTCGCGGTTCACGAGCGAGACGGCAGTCCTCGGGAACGACCTCTCGACGCTCCCGGACTTCCCCGCGGAAATCCGCGCGCCGGCCGGTTCGCTTCCCGGCGTCTCGGGCTTCCAGATCCACTTCTCCGACCACGACATCCTCACGCCCGGCGACCAGCCCAACGTCCTCGTCGCCATGAACCCGGCGGCGCTCCGCACGAACGTCCGCGACCTGCCGAAAGGCGGGACGCTGATCGTCAACCGCGACGCCTTCACAGACCGCAATCTCGACAAGGCCGGCTACACGGCCAATCCGCTCGAGGACGGCACGCTGGACGAGTTCCACGTGCACGAGGTGCCGCTGACCTCGCTGACAATCGAGGCACTCAAGGGCGTGGACGTGACGAAGCGCGAGGCCGAGCGCTCGAAGAACATGTTCGCGCTCGGGCTCATGTCATGGCTGTATCACCGGCCGACCGAGGGGACGATCGCCTTCATCGAGAAGAAGTTCGCGTCGAAGCCGGCGATCGCCGAGGCCAACGTCAAGGCCTTCAAGGCCGGCTGGGCCTACGGCGAGACGAGCGAGGACTTCGCCGTTACCTATGAAGTCGCGCCTGCCCAGCTTCCGCCGGGCACCTACCGCAACATCCGCGGGAATCAGGCCCTCGCGCTCGGCCTGATCGCGGCCAGCGTGAAGAGCGGGCTGCCGCTCTTCCTCGGCGCCTACCCGATCACCCCGGCGTCCGAGATCCTCGAAGACCTGTCCCGTCGCAAGGACTTCGGCGTCCGCACGTTCCAAGCCGAGGACGAGATTGCCGCCGTCGGCGCCGCGCTGGGTGCCAGCTTCGGTGGATCGCTCGGCGTCTGCACGTCGAGTGGCCCCGGCGTCGTGCTCAAGATGGAGACGATCGGGCTCGCGGTCACGCTCGAGCTGCCGCTCGTCATTCTCGATATCCAGCGTGCTGGGCCTTCGACCGGGATGCCGACGAAGCCGGAGCAAGCCGACCTGCTGCTCGCGATGTGGGGGCGGAACGCCGAGTCGCCCGTGCCGGTCATCGCCGCATCAACCCCGGGCGGCTGCTTCGAGGCGGCGATCGAGGCTGCGCGGATCGCCTTGAAGTACCGGACGCCGGTCTTTCTGCTCTCGGACGCGTATCTCGCGAACGGCTCCGAGCCGTGGCTGATTCCGGACGTCGACTCGCTGCCTGACATCCCGGTCGACTTCGCCGACAAGCCCAACCACGAGGGCGAGTTCCTTCCCTACCTGCGGGACGCCGAGACGCTGGCGCGGCCCTGGGCGATCCCGGGAACGCCCGGCCTCGAGCACCGGATCGGCGGTCTGGAGAAGGCCGACGGCACAGGCAACGTCTCCTACGACCCCGACAACCACGACTACATGGTTCGCGTACGGGCACAGAAGGTCGCCGGCATCGCCGCCGACATCCCCGACCTCGAGGTCGATGACGAGGAGGGCGCGAAGCTTCTCGTCCTCGGCTGGGGCGGGACGTACGGCCCGATTGCAGCAGCGATCAGGCGTGTCCGTCTTGGCGGCGGCAAGGTCGCGCACGCGCACCTCCAGTATCTGAACCCGCTCCCGCGCAACACCGGCGACGTCCTGCGCCGATACGACAAGATCCTCGTTCCTGAAATGAACCTGGGTCAGCTGCTGAAGCTCGTGCGTGCGGAGTTCTTGGTCGACGCGGTCGGCTACAACCGGGTGCGCGGCCTCCCGTTCCGCTCGTCGGAGCTGGCCGAAGCGATCGAAGGGATGCTATGAGGCGCGGTCTGCTCGCAGTGACGGTATTGACGCTCGCCGGCTGTGGCGGCGACGGCGGCGGCAACGGCGGCGGTGGCGGTGGAGCGGTCGGCGGCGGGGAGGACGTCCAACCGGTGACGATCCAGCTGAAGGAGATGAACAACTCGGGCAAGTCCGGGACTGCGGAGCTTCAGGCCGGTGCGGCCTCGACTGACATCACCATCGAGCTCATGCCTCCGCAGGGAGACAACGAACCGATTCACATCCACACCGGCACGTGCGACTCGCCCGGCGCAGAGGTCGTGCACGACATCGGCTTCACGACGGCGGGGCTGGGGCAAGGTCAGGCATTCGTCGCGCTTCCGGAGCTGACCACGGGCGAGTACGTCCTCGACATCCACAGCGCGCAAAACCCGGACGAAGTCGTCATGTGCGGAGCGATACCGAAGCGATGAGCGAGGGCAACGGCGGAAAGCCGCTCATCCAGCTGACCGCGAAGGACTTCAAGTCCGACCAGGAGGTTCGCTGGTGCCCGGGCTGCGGCGACTACGCGATCCTCGCTGCGGTCCAGTCGTTCATGCCGGAGCTCGAGCTGCCGCGCGAGCGGATCGTCTTCGTGTCGGGGATCGGTTGCGCGGCGCGGTTCCCGTACTACATGCAGAGCTACGGGATGCACTCGATCCACGGCCGGGCGCCGGCGATTGCGACGGGGCTGTCGACGTCGCGGCCCGATTTGAGTGTGTGGGTGGTCACCGGCGACGGCGACGCGTTGTCGATCGGCGGGAACCACCTGATTCACGCGCTGCGCCGGAACGTGAACGTCAGGATCCTGCTCTTCAACAACCAGATCTACGG
>Ga0081538_10005238_pt1 | contig 11720 bp, 13 predicted proteins | sample TabmetS5T2R1_FD_71022 | JGI IMG/M metagenome (GOLD analysis project Ga0081538, IMG submission 71022) | Tabebuia heterophylla rhizosphere microbial communities from the University of Puerto Rico - S5T2R1 | ecosystem: Host-associated > Plants > Roots > Rhizosphere ... | reverse complement strand
GCGTCGTTCGCACCTTGAGGCCCTTCCGGCGTGCGACCGCCTCGGCAGTGTCACGCGCGCGCTGAAGATCGCTCGAGTAGATCGCGTCGAGCTCGGTGTCGTCGAGGCGGTCGGCCAAGTCCTCCGCCTGCTGCCGGCCTCGCTCAGTCAAGGGGCGGTCGGCGAAGCCTTGCCAGCGCTTCGTGTGGTTCCAGTCGCTTTCGCCGTGCCGCGAGAGAAGAATCGTCGTCACCGCCGATACGCTAACCGGCGATGGACCTCGGCCTGCGCGAACGCGTCTGCGTCGTCACCGGGTCGACGGGCGGGATTGGGCGCGAGACAGCTCGCCTGCTCTCCGAGGAGGGCGCGCACGTCGTCGTTTGCGGGCGGGACGCGGAGCGGGTCGAGAAGGCTCGCGCCGAGCTCGGGGCGGCGTTGGGCGTCGCCGTTGACCTGGCCAACGAGGGAGCCGCGGAATCGCTGATCGGCCGCGCGGCGGCGGAGGTGGGGCCGGTCGACGTTCTCGTGAACAACGTCGGGATCGCGTACCAGGTGGCGTTCGAGGACGTGTCCGACCAGCAGTGGAACGAGATGTGGGAGCTGAACGTGCTGAGCTACGTGCGTGCGATCCGCGCCGTGCTCCCCGCGATGCGAGAGCGTCGCCGGGGCGCGATCGTCAACGTCTCTTCGACGGCGGGGAAGCGCCCCTCGACGTCGATGCCGAACTACTCGGTGACGAAGGCGGCAGTCCTCTCGCTTTCGAGACTCGTTGCCGACCTGTACGCGGGTGACGGGATCCGCTGCAACGCCGTCACGCCCGGGCCGACCGCAACGGACGCGTGGCTCGGTGAAGGCGGTCTTGCCGACCAGCAGGCCGCCATGTCGGGAAGGTCGCGCGACGAGGTGCTCGAGGCCGTCGGGAAGGGGCGTCCGCTCGGACGGCTCGCGCAAGCGGAGGAGATCGCCGGCGTGATCGTCTTCCTGTGCTCGGAGCGGGCGTCGTATGTGACCGGCTCGGCCTGGAGCGCCGACGGCGGCACCGTCCCGATCATCATCTAGCCACGCTTTCGGTACGAAGCCGGCGCACTTTCGCGGGCTGCGGGCACCTACGCTTCGCATCCCCGTGGGTGGGTGGGGGTTAGGGATGGGACCCGGACCCGGCACTCGCGCGTGCATGCCGTGGCGGCCGCCCGTTCGGCGATTCCGGTGGCCGGATGAACCACTAGCCTTGGCCGCATGTCCGAGCTCGCCGGCCGCGTCGCCGATTCGTTCGAACTCCGCGTTCGCGAGCTCGAGGAGCGCTGGCTTTCCCCGCTCGCCGTCCGGTCCTACGAGACCCGCGGGCGGGCTCGCCACGAAGACCCGTGCCGGCTCCGCACACCCTTCCAGCGCGACCGCGACCGCATCGTCCACTCGAAGGCCTTCCGGCGGCTCCGGAACAAGACACAGGTCTGGATCGATCCCGCGCACGACCACTTCCGAACCCGCCTCACCCACACGCTCGAGACGAGCGGGATCTCCCGCGGCGTCGCCCGCGCACTAGGGCTCAACGAAGACCTCGTCGAGGCGATCGGGCTCGGTCACGACCTCGGACACACGCCGTTCGGCCACACCGGCGAGGACTGCCTCGACGAACAGCTCCGGCGCCACTTCGGACGCGGCTTTCGCCACAACGAGCATTCGCTGCGCGTCGTCGACTATTTGGAGCGCGACGGGCGCGGACTCAATCTGACCCACGAGGTGCGCGATGGAATCCTCAACCACACCGGGCCGACGGAGCCGGCGACGCTCGAGGGCAAGGTCGTCAAGATCGTCGACCGGGTCGCGTACATCAACCACGACATCGACGACGCCGTCCGGGCGGGCGTGCTCGACCAAGGCGAACTGCCGAGCGAGGAGATCGAGCTCCTGGGCGCGACCGGCGCGCGCCGCATCGACCGCCTGGTGCACGATCTCGTCGAAACCTCGGAGGCAGCGGGCGACATCCGACAGAGCGAGGAGATCGGCGCGGCGATGCTCGCGCTCCGCACCTTCATGTTCGAGCGCGTGTACCTCGGCCCGCATACGCGCGAACAGCATGCTCAGGCGCGCGAGGTCGTCACGAAGATCTTCGAGCACCTGGTCGAGCACCCGGATCGAATCCCGCCGGGCGAGGGAGAGCTCGCCGACCGGCTCGCCGACCATCTCGCCGGCATGACCGACCGCTACGCGCTCGCCTACGCCGAAGAGATCTGATGGCGCGGATCAAGGACTCGTCCAAACGGGAGGTGATCGAGGCCGCCGACATGGTCGAGGTCGTCTCCGGGCGAACCCAGCTACGCAAGCAGGGCGCCCGCTATCTCGGCCGCTGCCCGTTCCACGAGGAACGGACGCCAAGCTTCTCGGTCAACGCTCAAGAAAAGCTCTACTACTGCTTCGGCTGCGGGCGAGGCGGCGACGTGATCACGTTCGTGCGCGAGACCGAGCAGCTCGATTTCGCCGAGGCGCTCGAGTGGCTCGCAGAGCGGTTCCGGGTCACGCTCGAGTACGAGGAGATCTCGCCACAGCTCGAGGAATCACGCCGGCGCCGGGAACGCCTCTACGCGGTCCTCGACCAAGCGGCATCGTTCTACGAGCGCTACCTCTGGGAGACCGAGGCCGGCGCGCCAGTTCGCGAGTACCTGGCCGAGCGAGGTCTCAGCGAGCCGGCCTGCCGCGAGTTCCGGCTCGGGCTCTCACCCGGCCGCGGTCTCGCACAGAAGGCGCGCGAGAAGGGGTTCACGCAGGAAGAGCTGCGGCGTGCCGGGCTCACGAACGCGCGCGGCAACGACTACTTCCCGCACCGGCTGATGTTTCCGCTCGCGGACGCACGCGGTCGGATTGTCGGCTTCCAAGCCCGCAAGTTGCGCGAGGACGATCCCCTGCGCGGGAAGTACGTCAACTCGCCCGAGGGGGAGCTCTTCCACAAGTCCGCGATCCTCTACGGGCTCAACCTCGCCCGCACGGCGATCGCGAAGCAGGAGCGCGCCGTCGTCGTCGAGGGGAACACGGACGTGATCGCGCTTCGCCAGAGCGGGTTCGAGCCCGTCGTTGCGTCGATGGGGACCGCGCTCACCGAGCAGCAGCTGAAGGAGCTTCAGCGCCTGACGCGTCGGCTGTACCTCTGCTTCGATTCGGACGCCGCAGGAGAGGCCGCGACGCTGCGCGGAATGGACCTTGCCGCACAACGCGGGTTCGAGCTCCGGATCGTGACGCTCCCGGTGGGCACCGATCCCGCCGACGACCCCGACGGGTTTCAGGAGCGGCTCGCAAAGCCGGCGAGCTACCCGCTGCACAAGGTTCGTCTGGAGATGGACGCCGCGGCGGACCGGCAGGAAGAGTTCTTGCGCGCTCGCGAGACGCTCAATCAGTTCGCGGACTCGCCCGAGCGTCAAGAGGCCTGGCGCTACGTGAACGACCGGCTTGGCATGACGGTTCAGCTGCAGGCGAACGCGGCGGCGACGAACCTCGGCGCTGCGACCCGGCGGGTACTCGAAGCGGGTGACCGGCTCGAGCGGGACGTGCTTGCCGCGTGCTTCGCGTTTCCCTCACTCCTCGGCGCGCTCGAGACTCTTTCTCCCGACCACTTCGACAACGAGCAGAGCCGACGTCTTCGGGAGGCGCTGCTCACCAAGGATGCGGATGAGCAGACCGCGCACGACCTCGCGGAGCTCGACGCCGTCGCCGCGACGGAGGCGATCGACGAGACCACGGCGAAGGAGCTCCTCCTGCGTCTTCGCGAGCGTCACCTGCGTCGCCAGCTCGCCACGGCCGACCTCGGCGAAAAGGCTGAGTTGCAGCAAAAACTTCTCGAAATCCGGGAGGCCGTGGCGGAGCTGGTCTGACGGAAGCCTCGCTATCATGCGGCCGCTGCTACCGCGTTCCCCGGTAGCTCAATTGGCAGAGCATCCGGCTGTTAACCGGAGGGTTGTTGGTTCGAGTCCAACCCGGGGAGCTTCAGCACGACCACACCCCTACATAGTCTGTGAACGTGAGCGAGCACGAGTCGGGTCGACGCCTGCAGCTCATCGAGCGTGTTCGCGCTCGACAAGAGCGTCATCGTCAGCGAAACCGGTTCTTTCGGATCGGCTTTGCGGCCGTCGGCTTCGCCGTGCTGCTCGCTGGACTGGTCATGCTGATCACCCCGGGGCCTGGGATTCCCGTCGTCATCATCGGCCTCGGCATGCTCGCGCTCGAGTTCGCATGGGCCGAGCGCTGGCTGGAGCGCATCACGAACACCGTCGAGCAGGCTGTCGGACAGGTTGCCGAGGGCAGCCCCGTGCGACGCGTAATCGTCGTCGGCATCGGGCTTCTCGGCCTTGCCGCCTCCTTGGCGGTCGCCTTTTTCTGGGACATTCCGTACTTCCCCGGCTAGGGCCCGCGCCGCCGAGAGGAGGCTAAGATGCGATCAGTGGGCTGGGTCTGGATTGCACTGCTCGCCTGCGCGGTCGCCGTCCTCGTGGCGGCCGAATGGCCACGCCTCTCGGAGCGGTTCGGCTTCGAGGGCCGAAGGCAGCGCGCGCGCCGAAAGCGCAAGGCGAACCTGCGCGTGCTTCGGCCGGAGGACGACGACTTCGCGGCGAGTGTCGAGCGCGATCTCGCTCAGCTGCCGACGATCACCGAGCGCGACCGCAACACCTAGCCGCGCACGGTGAACGTGGCGGTGAAGACCGCCGTGTTCGGCAGGATCCGGAGCGAGTTCTCCATGTTCTTGGCCTCCTGGTGGTCGGAGACCTCGAGCGTGACCCGGTGACGGCCGCTGGAGAGCGAGCCGAGGGGGACCCGAATACGCCCTGCCCGGTAGCGCGCTAGCCGGAAGCCGCCTCCGTCGATCCGGACGAAGACGGAGCGCGGGTCGACGCCGGCGCCGGCGTCCGCGGCCGAGGCGACCAGCACACCGCCCGATCGGACGCTCGGCGTCAGTAGCCGCACGCGCGGCGGCCGCGTGTCGTTGACCCAGAAGCGGAACGTAAACGCCCCTGCGCCGGCCCTCGTCGGGCTGTCGAAGACGATGTGGTACGTCCCAGCCGCCGGCCGGATGAGTGCTGCGACCGGTGTCGGATCGAGGAACGTCGGCAGGTAAGGGTTGGTGTTCAGCGGCAGCGCAGTGGGGCCCGCCTGTCGGTTCTCGTCCCCGCCGACGACGATCCGCGGCTGAACGCGCGATCGCGAGAGAATCGCGACGCCGAGGTTCTCTGCAGGCCGGCGGAGCCGCACGCGGAAGACCTGCTCCGGCCCCTTGAGCTCGCGCGCGAGCCCGATGCCCGACGGGTTCTCGGGGTACCGATAGAGCGAGACGAGCGATCGACGTCCGCGAGTGTTCCCGCGGTAGACGCCGCCGCGCCGGAGCAGGCGTGCCGGGTGTCGCGTCAGGCGCGGGGCGGTGATTCGGAGCCAAAAGGGGATTCTTCTCGTCTGGCCCGCTCGGGTGAGGACGACGAAGCCTGTCGCTTCGCTCTCGGCCGCTCCGCGACGCGCCGACGCCATCACGGCAAGATTTCCCGGCACGGTCACGCGGGACGGTGCGCTGACCGAGACCCCCGGCGTTGCTGCCTGACGCAGGATCGAGACGGTCCACTCGCCGGCGCCGCCGCCGGCATCTGTGAGCGAGATACGTCTCGACGCGGCCTGTCCGCGCCGCATGAAGCCGAAGGCGAGATTGACGGGCTGCGCGAAGACGAGCGGCTGATCGGCCTTTGGGAGATCGACGATTCCGCCGCCCTGGCGGGTCGCCGACGCCTCGCGTGATCCGCCCTCGAGCGCCGGACGCGCCGTGATTGCGAGCGCGGATTTGATCTGCGCAACGGTCCAGGTCGGGTGCCGCTGCGTCAGCAGCGCTGCGGCGCCGGCGACGTGGGGCGCGGCCATGCTCGTCCCGGAGAGGTTGCCCCATGTTCCTTCACGCGCGGGAAGCGACGAAAGGATGCCGACCCCCGGCGCGCTCACCTCGGGCTTCAGCCGGAGCGACTGCGGCGTTGGTCCGGCCGAGGAGAATGAGGCCATCCGTCCTGCCACGGTCGTCGCGCCGGCCGTGATCGCGCCCGCGGCGGCCCCGGGTGAGGAGACGGAGCCGTACCCGTAGCCACCGAAGTCGTTCCCGGCCGAGACGACGGGGACGACGCCGGCCGCAGCGGCTCCGTCGATCGCGCGGATGACGAGGTCGCGCCCAGGAGAGATCTCAGGCTCGCCGAGCGAGAGGTTGATCACGTCCATGCCGTCGCGCACCGCGGCCTCGATCCCGGCCGCGATCTCCGGCGAGTTGCCGTCGAGACCGACGTTCGAGACCGTCGGGACCGTGAGGACGCGGTAGTTGCCCAGGTACGCGCCGGGCGCAACGCCGGAGACCGTCACGCGGCCGCCGCCGAGTGACGCCTGCGTGTTCGCGTTGCCCGCCGCGATGCCCGCGACATGCGTGCCGTGCTCCGAGTGGTTCGGGTCGAACGCGAGGTTGGAGTTCGGCGGCCTGGGGGAGGGGGCCTGGAAGACGCGAGCGACGATCACCTTTGCCGTCGTGTGCGAGGCCTGGCCCTTCGGGAAGCCGGGCGGCATGACGTAGCCGGCGGGGTTGAAGAACGGATGCCGGTGGTCGACGCCGTCGTCGATGATTCCGATCTTCATCCCGTGTCCGCTCGTCGCGAGCTGCGGCCCCCAGACCGCGGGCGCGCCGATCGACGGCACGCTCCTGTCGAGGCTGGGACCGAAGCGGGCGCTCGGATAGACGTCACGAACGCCGGGAATGCGCTCGAGTCGCCCGACGGACCTCTGCGGGACGAGCACCGCGATTGCGTTCAAGACGACCCGATAGCGCCAGCGCACCGTCGCCGTCGGGACGGCGGCCTCGATTCTTTCTTCGACCAGCCCCTGCTGAATCGCCAGCCGGGTCATCCCTCTCAGGGCCGCTCTCGACGCGAGGTCGAATCGCGCCGGACGGTCGAGCGCCTTCGCGAGGCCGGGCTCCTCGAGCTCGACCACGATCTCGGCGAGGGGCTCCGAGGCAGGCGCCGGACCCCGCGCAGCGGCAAGCGCCGGCAGCGCGGCAACAACACAGACCCCGAGGAAGAGCAGCCGCTTCAGACAGTCAATGGTACGTTCCCTGCCGCCAAAAGTTGGCGGCAGGGACGAAGCTACAATGCGCGTCCGCGCGGATGTGGCGGAATTGGTAGACGCGCACGGTTCAGGTCCGTGTGGGGGAAACCCCGTGGAGGTTCAAGTCCTCTCATCCGCATCTCCTACGGCACGAACGCCACCCCCGGTGCGCAATACGCGTAGGCAGTGACGATCGCCGCGGAGACACCGGGTGGGTTCTCTGCCTCGACGATCCACCCACGGCCGTTTCCATACGACTGCAGCGCCGCTGCGTCGGGGCTGTTCAGCCCGTAGCCGCCCGACACTGCGATCTCGCCTAGTGGACACACCGCCTCCACCGGTGTCCTCGGCGTGTCCGGCGGCATCGACGCCAAAGCGGTGACGAGCCTGAGTCGCTGAACTCCCGGCGGGCCCTGGATGCCCTGCGGGCCTTGCGCCCCTTGCGGTCCCGGAGCGCCGGTGAGCCCACGGACGCCTCGGCTTCCCTTGAGCGCCAGCTTGGCCTTGCCGCTCAAGTCGACGGCCTGAATCGTGCCGTCCTTGATGTTCTTCGACGTGACGACGAGCGTCGCCGCCGTGCCGGTCGTTGCCGCCACAACGGCCGACACGACGGCTGCGATGAGTGCGCTTTTCATGGCAACCCCTTTCGCTCAGCCCCCTCCCGGAGCAGGAACGTGGTTGCCGCAGCACTCTCGAGGCTACGACTCGGTGCGCCGCATGCCTACCGGTCTTTCGGCTAGGGCACGAACGTCACTCCCGGCGCGCAGTAGGCGTAGGCGGTCAGGATTGCCGAGGCCGCCGGGGTCGGGTTCTCGCCCTCGACGACCCACGACCGTCCGTTGCTATACGACTGCAGAACCGCGGCATCGGCGCTGTCGACCCCGTACCCGCCTGAAACGGCTACCTCGCCCGGTGCGCAAGCGGCCTCGGCCGTACGCTGACTAGGCGAAGGCATCGTCACGAGCGCCGTCACGAGGCGAACCCGCTGGAGCCCTGGCGGGCCCTGAGTGCCTTGTGGCCCCTGCGCGCCCTGAGCTCCAGGCGGGCCCGGGACGCCTGCCGCCCCGCGTGCGCCTCTGGCACCCCTCAAACCCTTCTTGGCCGCCGCACTGATGTCGACGAGTTGAATCGTGCCGTCCTTGATCGTCTTCGACGTGACAAGCGTTGCCGCCGTGCCACTTGCCGCGGCGACGACCGCAGCGACCACGGCCGCGATGATCGCGTTCTTCATCGATAAAGCTCCCTTCCCCCTGTCCGTTTCGGCCAACAACATGGCCGCCCTGAGCCATCGACCCTATGGGTTCAAAGTGAGAAGACGGTGACTCGGTTCTGAGACGAGCATGAGAAGCGTTTACGAAATGCGAACGGGGCCGTAACGGCGCAGCCCTACGCTGGAAGCGATGCGGAGCTCATTCATCGGCGTGCTACTCGTCGTCGCGGTCTTGTCGACAAGTGCTGCCGCGACGCCCGCCAGCAAGGCGCAGACCCGCCGAACGAGCGGCCCCGTCCTGGCGCTCGCCGCCGACGGCGGCCGCACGGCCTTCATCGTTCAGGGCCGCGTCAGAGAGTGCTGGAGCGTGATGGTCTGGGAGCCCGCTCGCGGCCGGATCGACCAGCTCCAGTCGGCGGCACGCTGCGAGGCGAGCGACCGCCCGAACCGCAGAGGCACTCCGACCGTCGCGCTGGCCGGGACGCGCGCGGCGTGGCTCCAGTACAGCGGCGGAAACACACTAGAGACGATCGTTTACTCGGCGAGTACCACGCAGCGCAATCGCTCGCTGCTCGCGTGGGGCAACGCGCACGACGGCCGTGTCGGCACTTTCGCTCGAAGCCCCGCCGGCGACGGCTCGCTCCTCGCCTTCACAGTCGAGAAGAACTGCGGCATCGACTACGACCCCTACGTGTGTCCGCCGGGGCGTGGGGAGCGCGACATCGTCGAGTCGACGATCTGGCGCGTGACCGGCGGCCGAGGGTTCTGCCTCAATCGGCCACGTGAGTGCTCGCGCGTCGCAACCGCGGACCGCGAGCTGCGCGTGCTGGCCGTGGACGCCGGGCGGATCGTCGCGCGCACTGAGCGCGGCGTAAGCGTGCTGGACGCCGCGGGCCGCACCCTGCACGAACTCGACGTCACGCCTGACGGAGCCGCACTGTCTGGAAACCGGCTCGCCGTGCGGACGGCGGACGCGGTCGAGGTATACGACCTTCGGACCGGTGCCCAGTCCGCTCGGTTCGTTGTCGCGAAGAACGTCAAGCTCGCCGATCTCGAGGGCGACATCCTCGTCACCACAGCCGGCGGTGCGGCAACGCTACGGAGACTCGGTAGGAATCGGATGTTCACCTTCCGCGCCCGCGGAGTCGCGCTCGCTCAGATCGAGCGGCCCGGGCTTTTCCTTGCAGGCGCGCGCGGCGTCACATTCCTGCCGATGCGCGACGTGCTCCGCCGTCTCGGCTAAGCCGGGAGCTCGGCGAGCACTTTCTCGACGTGTGTGTCGGGCTTGACCCGGCGCATGACCTTCGCGATCCGCCCGTCCTCGTCGATTAGGAACGTCGAGCGCTCGACGCCCCAGTAGGTCTTGCCGGCGAACTTCTTCTCGCCCCAGACGCCGTATTGCTCGGCTACTTCGTGTGTCGGATCCGCGAGCAACGTGAACGGCAGGCCGTACTTCTGCTTGAACTTCACGTGCGAGCTCTCGTCGTCCGGGCTGACGCCGAGCACGACGGCGCCACGCTCGGTGAAGTCGTCGTAGCTATCGCGAATCCCGCACGCCTGCGCCGTGCAGCCTGGCGTGTCGTCCTTGGGATAGAAGTAGAGAACGACCGGCTGACCGCGAAACTGCGAGAGCCGCACGCGCTCGCCGGAGTCGCTCGTCAGCTCGAAATCGGGCGCTTCACGACCTTCCTCGACCACGACCCGAGCCTATCCTTTCGCCGATGCTTGGCGCGCACGAGGTCGTCGGCATTTGCGTCCTCGTCGTCGCCGCCGCTGCGACCGTCTGGGGAGCGGCTGCGTACTTCCGCCGGCGTGAGCCCGGACGGACGCTCGGACACGTGCTCGCGCTCGTCCAGACCCTTCTGATCGCGCAGGTCGGCCTCGGGCTGTTGCTCGTTTCCGACGGCCGAAAGGCCGCTGACGAGCTCCACTACGCGTACGGCACGCTCGCGCTCGTCGCGGCGCTCGCGCCCTGGATGTATGCGCCAGCCGAGCCTCGCCGGCGGCTGGCCTGGTTCGTGGGGGCTACCCTGCTCGCAGGGGCACTGGCGACGAGGGCGTACTTGACTTCAGGATGAGGGACTTCTTCGCGGACATGAACCCGACGCTGCGCGGGTTCCTGATCATCATCGCGATCGTCCTCGTGATCGTGCTCCTGTCGCTGGAGAACACGGTCATCTCGCTCCTGCTGATCGCGCGCATCGCCTTCTTCCTCGCGATCGCGTTCTTCATCTACCTGCTGTGGCGGGAACGTCGCTCGGACATCGGGACGTGGTCGGCGCGTGCGCGGTTCGCCTTCTACGGCGGAGCGCTGCTGATCGTCGGCTCGCTCGGCATGTTCTTCTTCACGGAGGTCTCTGGACGGAACGCGCTCGCGTTCTTCCTCATCCTCGCGCTCTGCGCCTTCGCCATGTTCCGGGTCTGGCGCGACGAGCACACGTACGGCTAGGGCGAGGCCTCCGCGCGAACACCCGATCCGTCCAAAGCGTCCAGCGCCGCTCGGATCTCCATCGCCTGCCCGACGAAGATCGGCGTGTCGCGTTCGGTGTAGCGGCTCGCCTCGCTCTCGCGCAGCGTCAGCATCAAGTGCATGAAGTCCGCGGGTTCCTCGCACTCGAACACCGTCATGAACTCCTGGTCGTCGATGCCGAACGAGTACGTCGTGTGGTTGTGGATCGAGGCGAACTCGGCCCCGATCCGCATGTGCTCGTCCATCGCGCGCTGCCGCTCGTCCTCCGGCAGCGCGTACCACGCGCGGATCTTCACGAACGGGTAGACGACGAGATACGGCGAGCCCTTCGGGACGATCTTCCGAGGGCGGCGCGCCGCCGTGTACTGCGACGCCTTCGTCGTCGCGAGGTAGGAGTACGGCGTCTCGAGGTAGCCGGCGAGCGGCGTCCCGTTCAGTTCCGCGCCGAGCGCGCCGAGGTCGGCGTAGCGCTCGGTGATCTTCCAGAGGAAGAAGTCAGCATCCGGCCGGACTCCGGTCGTCGAGTAGGCGCGAAGCGTGGACATGCGGCCGGCCCACTCGTCGACGACGTCGGCGAACGCCTCCTTGCCGGCGATCCGCTCCTCGACGGGCAGGCGCCGCCAGGCCGGATCGACCCTGTAGAAGGTGTACGCGACGTACTGCCCATCCATCAGCAGGATGGTAGATCGACGAATGCGTCCCGACTCGTCTTTGGCGTCTGGTCGGCGTAGTAGAGGCCGGACTGCCAGCCGAGGAGGTCGGGCTCGTCCCAGACGTGGAAGATGTAGATGCCCTCGACGGTGGGCTGGTCGCACGCCATCTCGACGGCTCTGCGGTAGTACTGCGCCTGCGTCTCCTCCGGGACCGCATCGGCGGCGACCGGCGAGTCGAGGTTCGTGTAGGACGACTCCTTCTCCTCGGGAATCTCCGTCTGGACGCCGAACTCCGTGTAGAGGA
>Ga0081538_10005237_pt1 | contig 11720 bp, 8 predicted proteins | sample TabmetS5T2R1_FD_71022 | JGI IMG/M metagenome (GOLD analysis project Ga0081538, IMG submission 71022) | Tabebuia heterophylla rhizosphere microbial communities from the University of Puerto Rico - S5T2R1 | ecosystem: Host-associated > Plants > Roots > Rhizosphere ... | reverse complement strand
GCCGGCTCGCGCAGGCTCTCGTCGGGGTGATCGAGGACAACGGCGGCACGGTGCTGTGCGACCGGGTGGTGACGCAACTGGTGCTGGAAAGGGGGCGCTGCATCGGCGTCGAGACCGAGGGCGGGGAGCAATTCCTGGCCAGCCGCGCGGTCGTGTCGACGATCCACGTCAAGCACCTGGTCGAGATGGCGCCGGCGGATGCCTGGGATCCCGACTTCCGGTACGGGGTCGAGCGCTACGACGTCGGCCTGTCCGGCTTCGCGGTCTATATGGCGACCGCGGAGCCGCCTACGTTCGAGGCCAATCAGGGCCCGCGCACCGCGGTGTCCGCCGGCCTGGTCGGGTGGCCCCAGGAGCTCGTCGACCACGGGCGCCGGCTGCGGGACGGGCGCTACGACCCCGATCCGGCGTGGCTGCTGGTCGCGACCCCTACGCTCGTCGATCCGTCCCGGGCGCCGGAGGGCCGACACACCGTGAAGTTCCTCAGTGGCCAGGCGTGGCGGCCCCCCGAGGGCGAGCCGGGATGGGAGGAGCTCAAGTACCGCCAAGCCGCTCGGCAGCTCGAGCGGGTGCGCCGCTTCGCGCCCAACCTCACCGACGACGCGATCCTGGCGACATTGGTCAAGAGCCCGGTCGACATCGAGCGCTCGAACCGGCACATGATCCACGGCACGTTCCACGGCGGCGACCGTGGCCTCGCCCAGAGCGGCTCGCTACGCCCGGTCCCGGGGTGGGGACAGCACCGGATGCCGATCCCCGGCCTCTATCAAACCGGAGGGAACACGCATCCGGGTGGCTCAATCACCGGCGGGCCCGGTCGCAACGCGGCGATCGTGATCCTGAAAGACCTCGGGAGGAGCCTGGAGGAGGTGGTCGAGCGATCGAAGTCGTCGATGCCCACGCCCACGTGATCGTCCCCGAGATCCTGCGCGATCCCCGGCATCCCGAGGAGTGGCGGCCCCGCGTGCGCCACGCGGGCGGCGCGGTGGCGATCGAGCTGGATGGCCACACAATCCGCTCCGCGCGACACGAGTTCGTGGACGTGGAGACGGTCCTCGCGGTCGAGATGCGGATGGGGATCGACGCCGTCCTGCTCTGCCCATGGGTCGCCCTCCTCTACCCGGACGCTGAGCGCCACGCCTGCCTCGAGCGGTGCAGGATCCAGAACGAGGGGCTCGAGCGGCTGGTCGCCGCGTGCCCGGACCGTGTGGCGGCGCTCGGCGCCGTGCCGCTCCAGGACCCCGAGCTGGCGGCGGCGGAGCTCGCCGAGGTGCGCGCCCGGGGGCGGCTTGCGGGGATCGAGGTCACGGCGAGCGTCGGCGGCGCCTACCTGGGCGACCCACGCTTCGAGTCCCTGTGGGATGTCGCCGAGGAAACCGCCGCCCTCGTCTTCGTCCACCCGACGACGCGGGGGTTCGACTCTCCCGCCTTTGGCGACTACTACCTGTGGAACACGATCGGGAATCCGTTCGAGACCACGGTCGCCGCCGCCCACATGACGATGGCCGGAGTGATGGAACGCCACCCTCACCTGCGGATCCTCCTCGCCCACGGCGGCGGGGCGCTGCTCGCCCTCAGCGGTCGGCTGCGCCACGCCCACACGTTCCAGCCGCAGGCCGGCGAGCGACTCGCCGAGTCGCCGCGTGCCTCGATCCGGCGCTTTCACTTCGACACGATCACCCACGACGCCAAGCTGCTGCGCGCGCTGATCGAGTCGGTGGGGGCCGGCCACGTTCTGCTCGGCTCGGACTACCCGTTCGACATGGCCGATCCCGACCCGGTCGGTGCCGTGCGCGCGCTGGGCCTCCCGCGCCACGACGAGCAGGCCGTGCTGGGCGGCAACGCCGCCAGGCTGCTCGAGATCACGCGTTTGCCGGGCGACGGCGATCCGACCCGCAACCACGTCCAAGCACGAGAGGAGTGACCGCTGATGCCTGATGCCCGCGTGCAGGCGGCGATCGACAACTGGGCCCCGCGAATGGTCTCGCAGGGAATCGACTACAACGACTTCGTCCGCACCACCACGAGGATCGAGCGCTGGGACGAGTGGCTGGACCAGTGGTGCGACACCGCGGAGCTCCATCTCCGGCTCGCTCGCGAGGCCGAGGAGGCGGGCCGCCGGCGCACCGCCGGCGAGGCGTTCGTTCGAGCGGCGCTTTGCTTCCACTTCGCGAAGTACGTCTGGGTGCTCGACGGCGCGCGCAACCGGGATGCGACCGAGCGCGCGAGGGAGACCCTGTACGAGGCGCACCGCCTGCTCGACCCGAACGCGGAACGCGTGCAGGCATCGCTCGACGGCGGCACGATCGTCGCCAATCTCCGGCGGCCGCCCGGGATCGACCGGCCGGCGCTCGTGATCATGATCCCCGGCCTCGACTCGACCAAGGAGGAGTTCTTCAACTTCGAGCAGGTGTTCATCGACCGCGGGCTCGCGACGCTCTCGCTCGACGGCCCGGGGCAGGGCGAGACGGGATTCGAGCTGCCACTGCGCCACGACTACGAGGTGGCGGTCACGGCGATCCTCGACGAGCTACAGGGCCGCGACGACATCGACCTCGACCGCGTGGGGGCCGCCGGCGTCAGCCTCGGCGGCTACTACGCGCCGCGGGCGGCCGCGTTCGAGCCCAGGCTGCGGGCAATCGCCGGGGTCGCCGGGCCGCTGAACTTCGGGAAGCTGTGGGATGACCTCCCAGTGCTGACCCGCGAAGCGTTCGTCTACTACTCACGCTCTGCCGACGACGAGGCCGGTCGCCAGGCGGCCCTGCGGCTCGACCTGGACGGAGTCGCCGGCCGGATCGAGCAGCCCGCGCTGGTGATCACGGGAAAGCTCGACCGCCTGATCCCGTGGGAGTCGACAAAGAGGATCGCCGACCAGGCCCCGAACGGCACCCTCGTGGTGTACGAGGAAGGCAATCACGTGTGCAACAACGTCGCCTACCGGTACCGGCCGCTGCTCGCCGACTGGCTCGGCGAGCAGCTGGCCTGAGCCGGTCAGCCCAGCAGAGGGGCGCCGGCGTCGGCGACCGGCACGCCGTTGCGTGGCACCGCCTCCTGGGTCTCGGGATCGAGCCGGGTGTTGAGGTTCGACTGCGTCTCCCGCTCCAGCGGCAGCGCACCCCCGGCCGTTTGGTAGGAGGCTCCGGCGATAACCAGGTCCTCAGCCGGAAAACGGGTGATCACCTCGCACCCGTCCGCGGTCACGACAAGCTGCTCCTCGATGCGGGCTGCGGACCAGCCGTCCGACGCCGGCCAGAACGTCTCGAGCGCGAACACCATCCCCTCCTCGATCTCCTCCGGGTGGCCGAGCGAGACGAGGCGGCTGAAGATCGGCTTCTCCCAGATCGCCAGGCCCACGCCGTGCCCGAACTGGAGCGCGAACGCCGCCTCCTCGTCGGGGAAGCCGAATTCCTCCGCCCTCGGCCACACCTTGACCACGTCGGCCGTGCTGACGCCCGGCCTGATCAACTCGATCGCAGCGTCGAGGTAGTAGCGGCACCGCTTGTAGGCATCGATCAGGCTCCGGGACGCGCTTCCCACCGCGAACGTGCGGTAGTAGCACGTCCGGTAGCCCATGAAGCTGTGCAGGATGTCGAAGTAGGCCGGGTCGCCGGGACGCAGGGCGCGATCGGTGTACACGTGGGGATGCGGGTTGCAGCGCTCGCCCGAGATCGCATTCACCCCCTCTACGAACTCGGAGCCCATGTCGTACAACACCTTGTTCACGAGACCTACACACTCGTTTTCGCGCATACCCGGGCGCATCGCCCGGTATAGCTCCTCGTATGCGGCGTCGACCATCATGCACGCCGTGTTGAGCAGCGTGATCTCGTCGCCGGTCTTGATCACCCGGGCCCGTTGCATCAGCTGCTGACCGTCGACGACCTCGATCCCCTTGCTCTGCAGCGCAAACAGCACCGGCGGCTCGATCGCGTCGACGCCCACGGGATCCCCCATCAGTCCACGCCGCTCGAGCTCGAGGCGGATCTTCTCCGCCACGTCCTCCGCCCGACCCGACTCCGGGCCCATCGCGCCGCGCATCGTCGAGATCCCGGCGCGGGAGCGCTCCTCGCCGAGCCACGGGTTGTAGAGCTGGTGGTGACGCGCCGCGGAGCCGAAGTCCCACATGATCGGTGGCTCGTCGCGGGCCAGGAGGCAGAACCGGTTCAGCTTGTCCTGGGCCCAGGTGCCGATGTGGGTCGCGGTGATGTAGCGGATGTTCGGCATGTCGAAGCACAGGAGCGCCCCGATCTCCGAGCCGGCGAGGAGCCCCGAGATGCGAGCCAGGCGCTCCTCGCGCAGCCGGTCGAAGCGGACCCGCTCCTCCCAGTCGACGCCCATCGATCCGTAAGTGTGGAACCCCATCGAAACTCTCCGCAATCGTTTGCAAGGAGTCTACCCCCAGCCGTCAACTGGACGCATCGCGGCCGCTTCGGGTACGCTACGGTGCAAACGATTGCAAGAGGTTTGCAAACCCGGAGGGAGAAGTCGATGCAGGACCGCAAGCTCGCTGGCACGCCGCTCGGCTGGGTCGGCACCGGAAGGATGGGGTACGGCCTCGTCAGTCGCCTGCTCGAGGCCGGATGCGACGTCGCGGTCTACAACCGGACCCGACCGAAGGCGGAGCCGCTCGCGGAGCTGGGGGCCACGATCGTCGCTTCGCCGTCCGAGCTCGGCGATCGCGAGATCGTGTTCACCGTCGTCGCGGGCTCGGACGACTTCAAGCACGTCGTGGTGGGGGAAGGGGGCCTCTTGTCCAGCCCCGACTCGGCGCCCCGGATCATCGTCGACTCGACCACGGTGTCCCCAGAAGCCTCCGAGGAGGTGCGGCAAACGGTTGCCGAGCGGGGAGTCGACCTGCTCGCCGCGCCGGTGAGCGGCAACCCGAAGGTCGTAGCGGCGGGCCTTCTGACGTTCGTGGTCTCCGGGCCACAGCCCGCATACGCCGAGGTCGAACCGTACCTGGAGGTGCTCGGGTCCGGCGCCACCTACGTCGGCGAGGGAGAGCGCGCCCGGCTCGCGAAGATCTGTCACAACCTCCTGCTCGGCGTGGTCTCGCAATCGCTTGCCGAGATTGCGGTTCTGGCCGAGAAGGGCGGCATCGCCCGCGCCGACCTGCTCGAGTTCATCAACGACAGCGTCATGGGGTCGATGTTCACGCGCTACAAGACTCCCGCGTACGTGAAGCTCGACTACTCACCGACCTTCACGCCGGTTCTCCTCCGCAAGGACCTCGACCTAGGGTTCGAGCTCGCCCGCGAGGAGGGGGTCCCGATGCCGGTGGCCGCGGCGGCGCGCGAGATGATCCAGGCGGTGATCAGCCAGGGCCACACCGAGGAGGACTTCGCGAGGCTGCTCGACCTGCAGGCCCAGGTATCGGGCCTCGACATCGCCCCCGAGGACGCCCCCGTCAGCGACGGCCTAGGCGAGATCGCGGAGACCGTCGACGCCGCGACGGGCCCGAGACCGTGAGCGGCCGCCACCCAGAGGTGGCGGAGCAAAGGCCTGACGGGCAGCACCACGCCGCGGAAGGCGCCCGCACGTTCCTCGACGCATACGCCCGGATGTTTCTGATCCGCGAGTTCGAGCAGGCGATCCACCGCCTTTTCCTCAAGGGAGAGGTCCACGGCACGACCCACCTCTCCGCGGGCCAGGAGGCGGTCCCGGTGGGGGTGTGCATGGCGCTGCGGCCGGACGACTACCTCAGCGGCACGTACCGCGGCCATGGCCACGCGTTGGCGAAGGGGACCGACCCGGAGGCGCTGGCCGCGGAGATGCTGGGCCGCGCCACCGGGGTGTGCGGCGGCCGGGCCGGCTCGATGAACGTAGTCGACCTCGAGCACGGCATGGTGGGCTGCTTCGGGATCGTGGGCGGAAGCATCGGCGCCGCGACCGGCGCCGCCCTGTCCGGGAAGCACCAGGGCCGCGTCTCGGTCGCGTTGTTCGGCGACGGCGCGGCCAACCAGGCCTATTTCCACGAGTGCCTGAACTTCGCCCAGGTCCTCCGCCTCCCGGCGGTGTTCGTGTGCGAGAACAATCTCTACGGGGAGTTCACGCCGATGCGCGAGGTCACCGCGGGCGGGCAGATTGCGGCGCGGGCGGGCGCCTACGGGATCCCGTTCCAGGTCGTCGACGGTAACGACCTGTGGGCGGTCACCGAGGCATCGGCCGAGGCGGTGGCCAGGGCGAGAGCCGGCGACGGTCCCACCCTGCTCGAGTGTCAGACCTACCGGCACTTTGGGCACTCGAAGTCGGACCCCGCGAAGTACCGGCCCGCGGACGAGGTCGAGCGGTGGCTGCAGCGCGATCCCCTCGGCATCGCGCGCCGTCGCCTGCTCTCCGAGGGGACAGCCGAGGTCGAGCTCACGGCGCTCGAGAATGACGTGCGGGAGCGGCTGGCGGCCGCGATCGAGGCCGCCCGAGAGGCGCCTTTTCCCGATCCGGCCGCGCGGCGAGGCACGGAGTACCGTGAATGAGTCAGCTCGAGTTCAGGGCCGCAGTCCGCGACGCGATCGCCGAGGAGCTGGAGCGCGATCCCACGGTCCTGTTCTTCGGCGAGGACGTCGCCGCCCCGGGAGGGGTGTTCGCGGTCACCGGCGGGCTCCAGGAGCGATTCGGTCCGCAGCGCGTGTTCGACACCCCGATCTCCGAGCTCGCGCTGGCGGGGGCCGCGTTCGGGGCCGCGGTCACCGGGATGCGTCCGGTGGTCGAGGTGATGTTCGGGGACTTCATGGGGCTGGCCATGGACTCACTTGTCAACCAGGCAGCGAAGCTGTGGTACGTGTCGAACGAGCAACACTCAGTGCCGCTCGTGATCCGGTCGGCCGTCGGCGCGGGGGGCAGGTTCGGGGCCATGCACTCACAGAATCACGGCACATGGTTCCAGGGCGTGCCGGGTCTCAAGGTCGTTGCCCCCTCCTCGCCGGGAGACGCAAAGGGCCTCCTAAAAGCCGCGATTCGCGACGACAACCCGGTCATCTTCCTGGAGCACAAGCGGCTCTACTCGCTCAAGGGCCCGGCGCCGAACGGCGAGACGGTTCCGCTGGGGCGCGCAGCAGTGGTGCGGGAGGGAACCGACCTCACGATCGTCTCGGTCTCGAAGGGGGTGCGGGACGCGATCGATGCCGCCGAGACTCTGGCCGGAGACGGGCTCGAAGCGGAGGTCGTCGACCTGCGCTCGCTGCGACCCCTGGACCTCGAGACAGTGCTCGCGTCGGTGACGAAGACGAACCGCGTGCTGGCGGTGGAGGAGGGGCCGCGCACGGGCGGATGGGTCTCCGGCTTGCTCGGGATGATTGCGGAGGAAGGCCTGCACGAGCTCGACGACGCGTGGCTGATCGCCACGGAGGAGACACCGATTCCCTACAGCCCGACGCTGGAGGACGCGTTCCTGCCGGCGGCGGAGACGATCCTGGAGTCGGTTCGGGGACGGCTCGGGATCGGCTCCGAATGATCGAGCAGGGCCGATACAATCGTTTGCAAGCCGCACGCTGAACGAGCGGAGGAGGACACGGTGCCGCGGATCGCGTACTACCCCGTCGAGATCGTCGAAGATCCCGAGCTGCGGGCGATCCTCGACCACGCGGCGCGCCACGGGACCCCGCGGCCCGAGAGCCAGGCGATCCGGGCGCACGCCCCGGCTACGTTGCGCGACTTCTGGTGGCAGTGGGAGCGGACCTTCCGCAACGGTGTGTGCGACCACGCGATCAAGGAACTCTGTCGCGTCTACGTCTCGAAGACCGTCGAATGCCGGTACTGCGGTGACCAGCGATCGACCCGGGCCCGGGACGGCGGGCTCGTGGAGCGCGACTACGACGATCTGCTCGAGTTCGAGCGATCCAACCGGTACGACGAGCGCCAGCGCGCGGCGCTCGCCTACGCGCGGGCGATCGCCTGGAGCCCCGAAGAGGCCGACGACGCGCTGTGGGAGCGCCTCCATCGGCATTTCTCCGACGAGGAGCTAGTCGAGCTGGGCTACTTCATCGCCGTCACATTCGGCCAGCAGTCCTGGGTGAGGACGCTTGACATCGGGCATCGCGAGGTGCTCGACGAGGGAGACGAGGGTCTCGCGCCGAGCGCCGCCTGGGTGGGAACCCGGTAGCGGTGCACCGGGTGGATCCCGTGGGAGCGGGCGACGCGATCCGGGCGCGAGTTCCGGATGTGCTGCGCACATACCAGGAGACCCGGGTCAACGTGATCGAGCGCGGGGTCGTCGACGCGGACCTGAAACGGCTCTGCGCCCGCTACCTGAGCGGCGATCCGGACGTGGTCACCTTCGAGGACGGCGACCGCTACGACGAGCGCGAGCGGGCGGCGCTTGGCTGGGCGCAGGCGATCGCCTGGGACCCGGCGAGCGCCGACGACGAGCTCTGGATGCGCCTCCACCGGCACTTCACCGAGCCCGAGCTGGTCGAGCTCGGGTATTGCATGGCGATTGTCCACGGCCAGCTCCGCTGGATGCGGGCGCTGGGAGTGCCCCCGCGACACGAGGACGCGCTCGGCTACTAGTAAGTGAGGGGCTGCTCCCCCGGCCCGACCTTGGCCAGACAGCCTCGGCTCCGTTGAAGGCTTGACCCCGAGAACCTGCGCGAGGCTGCCCGGGGGCCCGCGACGATCAGTCGTGCCCCCAGAGTCACCGGAACATCCGTGTGCGATCGCGCTAGCGGGGGCCTGACTGACACCTTCGCTGACACCCCATCGCGCCGAGCAACATCGGAGCCGCCACGGACACGGCGCACCGCATTAGAAAGCGGTCTCTAGGGATGCCGGAGGAGGGATTCGAACCCCCGACACGCGGATTATGATCGCGCCGCCACGTTCCGGCGGGGTCCACTCGGGTCCGCTCGGGTCGGCTCTCAGGCACTGATCGGTCCTACCTATCCGCCCGGGGCGGCTCGGCTTCGTCCGGTTCCGTTCTCGCTCTGTTCTCACCGTGGATCGCGACGGCGCTCGCAATCGCCCCTGCCCCCGGATGGCCTCATTCTGGCGAGAGCGCAAACCAGGCGACGTCAGCCGGGGGGCAGACCTGCCTGTAGTCCTGCTCCGGCACGACCTCCTCCCACTGCTCCGGGGTAAGGTCGCCGCCGGTGATGGCGCAGGCGCGGCTCCTCCAAGCGGCGGGGTCAACCTCCCAGCGGAACGCCCGCCCGTTCTCATGCACCGCGTACAGGTGCTTCCCGTCAGGGGTGAATCGCGCGGTCACCCAGGCGTCGAGCGGACCCGGCAGCGCCGAGCCGATCGGTTCCTGCGATTCCACATCCCACAGCGCGACCGTGCCGTCTTCGTTGGACGTGGCCAGGGTGCGGCTATCCGGGGAGAAGTCGAGCCCGAGCACGAACCTGTGATCGACGGGCAGCGGGGCCCCCACCTGTCGCCAGTCGTTGGTTCCCCACAAGATCGCCGTAGCGTCGACCTGGCCGCTTGCGAGCAGCCCGCCGTCCGGTGAGAAGGCGACCGAACGGGTCTCGGCTTCGGTGCGAAGCCTCGTGACGCGCTCGCCACTCCCCACGTCGAGGACCTCGACACCGTCGGGCCCCGGATTGTTGTAGCCGAACGGGATCGCGAGCTGCGAGCCATCGGGGCTGAAGGCCAACCCGATCACGAACGGTGGGAGGCCGATGGGCGGGCGGACCAGCTCCCTCTCATCGAGATCCCAGATCCGTAGCTCCCCCGCGATGCTCGCGGCGGCGAGCAGATTGCCCGGGCCGAACGCGAGCGCCCCCTGGATCGTGCCCTCGTAGCAGCCCGGGGTCCGGAAAGTCGACCGGGGATCAGCGCAGGGTCCACCGGGAGCGTCGAGCAGAGGGCCGATCCGCCGGCCCGACCGCACATCCCAGATCCCGATCAGGCCGCGGGCCCCGCCCACCGCCAAACGCCGCCCATCGGCGGCGAACGCGATCGCGGGCGCCGGCGTGTCCTCGAACGCTACGAACGTCTCCCGCCGTCGCAGCGTCTGGGCGTCGATCAGATCCACCTTGCCGTCGAGTCGCCCTACCGCAACCGTGTCCCCGTCGGGGCTGAGCGCGACGGCGGGCGGGTAGGAGTCCTCCGGGATCGTGCGGAGGCCGGTGCGGAACGGACTCCGGAGGCGGCGGTCGCCCGCGACGTCCCAGATCATCACGGTGGAGTCGGCCGCGGCCGCGTAAAGGGTGTGGCCGTCGGGGCTGAACGCCTGGCCTATTCCCTCTCCAGTGTGGCCCTCCAACGTCTCGACCTTGACTCCCCGCCCCACGTCCCACAGGTTCACGATCCCGTCATCGCCCCAGGTCGCCAGGGTCCTCCCGTCGGGGCTGAAGCTCCCGACCCCCTCGTCCGAATCCGGGCCGCCGGGCGCGGCCAGCGTCTCCACCCGCCCCGTGGCGAGGTCGAGCAATCGAAGCCCGCCGTCGGTGTCCTCGATCGCGACCGTGGCCCCGTCAGGGCTGATCCCCGAGGAGAAGGCGCCGATCGGATAGCGGCGTACGACGTTCAGCGTCTCCGCGTCGATCGCGTAGGTCGCCCGATCGCTCGCGGCGAACAGGCGCCCGTCCGGGCTCATCAGCGGCATAGTGCTGACGGAGCGGTTCGCGACTCGAACGGCCCTGCCCAGAGGCGCGGCGCTGTCCGCGTCATACCGGCGCACGAACAGCGGCAGCTCCCTGTTGACGTCGCCGCCGGAGTAGGTCACGACCAGGCTCCGACCGTCCGGCGCGTAGGCCGCCGACTCGAAGTACTGCAACCCCGGTTCGGGGGCCGCGGGATGGCGGCCCAGCGCTGCCGAGCTGCGCACGTTGGCCGTGTCGGCGTCCAGGATCGCGAGATACCCCTCGAACGCCTCCGCCCCCTTCCACCCGGCGATCGTGAGTGAGTCACCGCCCGGATCGAAGGCGACCGACCACACGTCACCCGGGGCCTTGTGATCGCCGATCAGCTCTCGCGTCTCCGTATCGAACAGCCGCACGGTCCCGTCCCTCTCACCGATCGCGAGCGTCCGTCCGTCCGGGCTAAGGGCGCTCGAGCTCAGATCGCCTCCGACGTTCAGGACGCCGAGCGCCGCGGGGCTGCGCAGGAGCGTCGAGATCAGGTTCGAGCGGGTGGTCACCGAGTCGTCGAGCGCGACGCCGGCGTTTGCCAGACGCAGGGCGTCACCGAATCGATCCTCGTTCAGCGCCTCGGCACCGAGCCGCTCGGCGTCGGCGACGGTGGCGGCACTGTGCGCGCTCTGGCGCTCGGAGATAGCGATCACCCCGGCCACGACCGCGGCAGCGAGCAGCACACCGACGCCGGCGAGCAGCATCCGAAGGCGGCGGACAGCGCGGCGCTGGCGCTCGGCCTCGCGCTCGCTCGCCACCCGGCTCTCCTCGAGGAACTCGCGCTCGAGCTCGTTCAGCTCGGCGTCGTGGCTCGCGGCCCAGTCGAGCGCCGCTGCGAGCCGGGCGCCGCGGTAGAGCTCGGCCGGGTCACGCTCGGAGTCTCGCCACTCCCGAGCGGCGCCGATCAGGTGATGGTGCAGGCGCCGTCCCTCGGCGTCCTGCTCGAGCCAGCCGCGCAGGCGCGGCCATTCGCGAAGCAGCGCCTCGTGGGCGACCTCGACCGCGCCTTCGTCGACCGTCAGCAAGCGGCTCTCGGTGAGCACGGCGAGCGCACGGGCGGCGTGCTCGTCGCGGTCGAGCTCGAGCTCGTCGAGCGGCACGCGACGGCGGACGAGCGTCTCGGCCTCCTCGTCGTCGCCGGCGAGCCGCAGC
>Ga0081538_10005236_pt1 | contig 11722 bp, 15 predicted proteins | sample TabmetS5T2R1_FD_71022 | JGI IMG/M metagenome (GOLD analysis project Ga0081538, IMG submission 71022) | Tabebuia heterophylla rhizosphere microbial communities from the University of Puerto Rico - S5T2R1 | ecosystem: Host-associated > Plants > Roots > Rhizosphere ... | reverse complement strand
CGAGCTTGGAGTCTATCCTGATCCAATAGTATATGATGTGATCTCAACTACCATGGGAAAAAAATCTTATCGATATTCAAGCGCACCTTAACGCGATAACTAGGCAGTTCGATTATATACCTCCAAAAAGGTAAACGGCAAATGTTCTCCTATTTGTCTTTACACGACTTGCTAGCCAGTTACCATTTCATAATGAGGTGTCATGCAACCCTCTTCTGTCGCCTGCAACTTCTTTTAACACATAAAATGCATCAGGCATATCGTTTTTCGAGATCTCTATAGTGATCGAGATCCATAAATCGGTTAAAGTCCTTGAATGTTACCATAATATTGCGAGCTTCTTTGGTTGTGCCGGTATTTTTTAACTCTGTGAGGACCTGCCTCATAGCAAATGTAGCGCTGTAAATAGCAGATAGAGGAAAAACAGCTATCCGGTAGCCGATTTTTAGAAGCTCACCTGCACAGAGGCTTGGAGTGACCCCGTCTTCGATCATATTTGCAACAAGAGGCGCATCAATTTCGTTGGCCACTTTTTTTAACTCTTCAACTGAGCGGGGTGCTTCTACGAATATAACATCAGCACCTGCCTTCCTGTATGCTTTTCCACGCTCAATTGCTTCCTCAAGTCCTATTGGTGCACGGGCATCAGTCCGTGCGACTATGATAAAGTCCTTACTGCGTCTTGCTTCAAGCGCTGCTCTAAGCTTAGGTATGTATTCGTCCTTAGGTATTACGTCTTTTCCAACCATATGGCCACATCTCTTTGGCCATACTTGATCTTCGAGAAAGATGCCTGCGGCACCCAGGCTTTCAAGATCTCTGACAAGCCGCCAAACGTTGAGGGGATTGCCATACCCTGTATCTGCATCAACGAGCACGGGGGCTCTAACAGCCCGAATTATCCTCATAGCATTATCAACAGTTTCGCCGGAATTTAGCAATCCAAAGTCAGGCATTCCAAGCAGAGCCGCCGAAGACCCATATCCTGTCTGAAACATTGCCTCAAAGCCTACATGCTCTGCTATTTTGGCGCTCAGTGCGTCAAAAACTCCTGGAAGCACAATTATTTTATTCCTGTCCTCAAGCTGCTCTCTTAAAGAAGCAGATGTTTTATTATGCATCAATGAGAAATGGATTGAAGAGAATGTTATATTAGCTTTCTACTGGCCACCCACCTGGTGTTATCAATTCGACAAGGTTCCCCGCTGGATCACGAAAGTAAATTGACTTTGCTTGGCTATTCCAGTTAACTTCTTTTTCTATTACGATCCTATTGCTTGTCAAAAGCTGCTTGCTTGCATGGTACTCTTGTTCTTCTATCTCCATGGCAAAGTGTATACATGACGGAGGAGTCACAGCGCCATGTACAGGTAGGCTTCCGTTGTTGCTTCTAGTCCGCATAGGATCAAATATTAAAAGCATGCTCTTTCCGGCCTTTAAGAAAATCAGTTTATCTTGTTCCTCTTGAATAACAGACAAACCAAGAATTCCTGCGTAAAAATTCTTCATACTCTGAAGATCTGAAGAGTAAATGCAAGTTTCAACAACTTTTTTTATTTTCATTATCACTGTTCCTGCTGCATCTCTGAGCCAATGGGGATCACCTCGTAGTTACCGTCTTGATACATCACAACGAACAACTGGCATACCCTGCATTCATACTGTTTGACTGGTGGGTCATGTAATACTGATCCATTAAGCCATACCATGATTGCGCCACAGTTAGGACAGTTCATCATACGGATGCTAGTTAGACTAAGGGTCTAGAGTTAATATGTCTTATTAAGAGATTGATTATTCAATTCCAGCAAGACTATTCACGGTGTGAGTTATTACTATTGTCATTACAGGCGATGTAATTTGCAATATTTTCAGCATTATCCTCGTTGTCAAATCACATGTAGAGGGCATCCTCATTAAACCCGTTGCTTCATGAACGAAAACAAGGAATAAAATGGCATGCAAAAAAGGCGTTGATTTTTTAGTCCCTCTCGAGTCAATAAATTAAGATTGATATCGCTTTTAGAAGGGGCTGACCTCGTCTGTTTGGCCAGATCGGCTGTCGAAAAATACTTGCAAGAATCAGTCATAATTAAACCAGGGAAGGAGACCTCAGAAAAGGCAGGGGTCTTCGTAACACTGAACTATGTGACTCCGAGCAGAAGGGAACATTTGCGGGGTTGCATCGGATTTCCGCTTCCCGAGAAGACACTCTATCAAGGCGTAATAGATGCAGCAATAGCAGCAGCAACAGAAGACCCTCGCTTTCCTCCATTAGACGTACAGGAGCTTAACTATATCGTTTTTGAGGTCAGCATACTTACTCCTCCGCAAGAAATTAGGGTCAATAACCCCGCAGACTATCCGAAGGAGGTTGAGATAGGAAGAGATGGACTAATACTGCAATGGCGCTTTGGTTCAGGGTTACTCTTACCTCAGGTACCCGTCGAACTAAACTGGGATGTCGAGGAATATCTCGCAAATATGTGCTACAAAGCGGGGGCGCCACCAGATGTGTGGGTAGACCCAAGTTCAAAGCTATACAAATTTCAAGCAACAGTGTTCAAAGAAGTTGAACCAAAGCGCCAGATCATAAGAGTAGGCTATCACAATAATATATAATCAAATATGATATCTGTTCGTTGGCATCAGTAGCATATCTCACACCATATGGTGTAGGCCTTGGGCATGCAAGTCGACTGGTCATGGTGGCCGAACGACTCAGACAAAATCGCATAAACATACAGTTCTCATCATACGGTGAGGCGGTAAGTTACGTTTCGCTAAGAGGATATAAATGTGCGACCGTTTCACCCGTCGAGTTTGCGTGGAGCATGGAAGGTGGTTTCTCCGTCAAAGATAGCATAGCAAATATACCTCTGTGGTTTGCCAATTTTTCAAGACAGGTTAACGAAGAAACTCGCAACATGCTCAAGTTCAAAGCAGATATCGTGGTTTCGGACAGTAGGCTGTCACCACTTATGGCAGCCAGATTGCTCAAGGTTCCTTCGATAGTGATTCTAAATCAGATTAAGCTTTTGTTGTCGCCTAGACTGCGTACCTTAGCAGTATCACGCATTTTTGAAAACCTCACAGGCGAGTTCTTGGGAACACTGTGGACAATGGCGGACAGAGTGCTAGTGCCAGATCTTCCGCCACCTTACACACTTTCTGCGCACAATACTTGGGGTCTAGGCTCAGCGTCAAGAAAGATAGAATACATCGGTTTTGCTTCACCAAGACCCGCAGTGAACAAAGAACAAGCGACGAAGGTCGTGAATAATCTTGGCTTTGACAAGACTCGACCACTGGTTTTTGTGCACGTAAGCGGCCCGTTCCAGACTCGACCAGCTCTCCTCAAAATTGCAATTGAAACTGCAAAAACACTAGATCCAAAGATCCAATTTGTCATCTCAGCAGGAAACCCTAGTGGCAAAAGTGACCCAATAAGGATCGGGAGAAAGAGCTGGTATTATGAATGGTGTCCTGTGAGAGATGAAATATTTGCCGCTAGTGACCTTCTAGTGCTAAGAGGCGGTCATGTTGCACTCTCCCAGGCGATCCAGTTTGGAAAACCCACCGTTACTGTGCCTATCGACAATCATGGCGAGCAGTTGGGGAATTCCACTAAGATTTCCGAGCTAGAAGCAGGGATTATGGTGCATCCAAAGCGGTTGAGACCTGAACAGCTAGGCGAAGCGATAGAAAAAGTACTTGGCAATCCGCACTACAAGAAAAAAGCTGGTGAACTTCAAAGGTTAGCTGAAACGCTAAATGGAATCGATAATGTCGTGCAGATAGTTAGGTCCTACCTTTAGCTCTATTTTCTTGATATGTCTATTTGCTGTTCGTGCCTCAGATTCAACAGTCTTGCTGTACTTTTGTAGCTTGTCCTTTTGAACTTTTGCAGTTGAAAAGTTTAGAAGATCTATTCCTACCTCTTTCGCATAATTGCCGAGTTCGTTTGAAAGGGATATCATTGGCGCAATTGGGAACTTGCCTGCAAATACAGCGTCTTGAATGACAGATTCTATAAACCAAATTGGATGAACTGCAGTGGTTAGTGGAAAAGTGATGATTCTGGCCTGGCACTGAATCAGAATCTTTGCGACGATCTTCTCCTTTAACAATGCTGATAGGAACCCTTTTTCAGGCACTTTAACTGCTGTTGCATAGATTGTTTGTTTTTTTCTGCCTGTTTTTGTGGCAAAGAGTTGAGCAAGTTTGGCGGTGGTTTCAAGATCGCTATCGTCAGCATAAGGCAATACAATGCTTGTGCAATCAAAGCCTGCCTTAGCGGCCATCATACATGAGATAAATGATAGAGAACTATGGATGCTACCCAAGGCATAGCCTTGAGAACCGGCGATAAGTCCCCCAGGAGCTCTTAGTATTTTGATGCAAATATATGCAAACTTCTTGCCTAGTACCGTCAAAATAAGTCGGCTGGCTTCCGACTCGGTTTTTGCAGGCAAGGCATTCATTGAACCTAATTTTGCAGCAAGGGTGCCAGTGCATGCAAACTCTATATCTCTACCCCTATAGGAAAAATTGGCAAGAGGCGGTATGAGCACTTTGACATAGAACCTGTCACCAGGAATGATAATCCTGCTGCCAGCTTCAACTATGGCATCTGAAAGTTCAGAAAACTTACTTGACACTTTCGTTGCAATTGCCACTCTCTCGACACCGGACATCTTTGAAAGCTCGGACGCGAGCTCAACGACATTATCCGTCTCACATGAAATGAAATCGTCTTCAATATTGACATCTTTGATTCCTTTGTAAAGCCTTCTTATGACTTGAGCAAGTGTTTGCTCGTCGGTAAATATTGACGGAAAGACAATAACTATGTTCAACCGCAGATAAGGAGATGTGGCGGATAATTAATCATACTATAATAAATAAAATAATATAATGGGGACACTTCCCCAACGAACTTCTACCAGTGATGCTTCTCGTCTGGAATCAAGCCGATCTGTTCGCGCTCAAAGTACCTTTCCAGCTCTTGTGCCCACTTTTCTTTCGCTGCGCCACCGCCAAGTCCCTTTCTTCTTAGCCAGAAGGCGATGACACCTAAGAGGAACACTGCGAACAGCATGGTCCCGAATATGTATACCATGACGTCATAGAACAGCGGGTCGTACGCCGGACCTATCTGCGCAAATAGTTGTTGATACCACATTAACTCTATGCAAAAAAATCCGAATATATATATTTGTCGGTTTGTCGACAATTCACCCCAGATGTATAAAATTTGTTTAATACCTTGTAACAGCAATAAGCCAATATCTATAGTAGATTACAAAAAGATGAGGGTAGCTTAATTCTCATTAAGAACCGAGCAGCGAATAAAACAAAAAGAGGGGAAATTAAGTCTTTACTGGCCTTGCGCCCCTGCCCTTGAAGAAGAATGCTGCAGCTACTCCACCAAAGATGGCAGCTAGGATTCCAATAAACACAACCGTTTGATCTCCTCCAGTTGACAGCATTGGTGTTCCAGAACCAGTAGCTGGGTTTTCCTGTGCAGCGGTTAGCCTCTTTTTAGCTAAAATTGCAACGTCGTTGCAGTTCTCACGCGGTATTCCAAGTGCTTCGCATTCTTGTAGCTGTTCCGGTGAGGCAGTCCCTGTGCTACCCCCCGCACCTCCATATTGCGCATAGGCTACGCCCATGGTGGAAGCCATTACTACCAGCGCAGACAGAGCCGCTATTATCGGCATATTCATATTACATAAGCTCTTCGAATTCTAATATATAACTTTTTATGTCAAGCTTTACCGAATCATGAATCATTTGCATATTTCCGTTAAGATAACACAGATGACATTTAGAAGATTAAACTTGAATATTTTCTCTTGGGGACATTCATGCATATGTCTAAAGAGAATATTCATCTACGTAATGCAACTACTTTGTTGCCATCCAATCATGTCTTCCATACTATTTAGCTACGACGTCACCATCGTGTCCATCAAGTCCCGATGTAGAACGATATATATATAAGCAGCAATTCATACATCGTCAAAATGGCACGAATTCACGTTCATACTCATGGTAAATCTCATTCAACTCGTCCCACTTCAAAAGGACCAGCACTCTGGCTTAGCCAGAATAGAGATCAGATCTCCGCCCTCGTTCTCGACTCCGCAAAGGAAGGTCTGAGCCCAAGCGAGATAGGATTGAGGTTGAGGGATGTTCATGGGATACCACTTGTCAAACCTGTACTGGGCAAGAGCCTTACGAGTATTTTGGCAGAGAACGGGATAAAGTCAGACATGCCAGAGGACCTAGACAAGCTAGTACGAAAGGCCCTAGGGCTCCAAAAGCACCTTAGGGTTCACAACAGTGACCACAGGAATGTTCGGTCGCTCGAGTTAATAGAATCAAAGATCCACAGGCTGTCAAAATATTACAAGCGAGAGGGCAAGATTCCTAAGAACTGGAAATATGCGGCAGTAATTGCGCAGCTAGAGTAGTAAGGTTCGTTAGATGAGTGACAGGTTTACTCATGCGCTTAAACACTTTTGTGAAAGATTGAGAGCTGTTATAGAAGGGGGCAATGAAGTTGCAATCATCTCTCATCTTGACGCTGATGGAATTACATCTGGTAGCATAATTGCAATGGCCCTCAGAAGGATTGGCGCGCGCTACTCTGTCAGGACGGTTTCTTGTATGAATGGCTCGGTGCTAGAGACAATCAGGGGGGATGGTCGAGATTTCTATATCATTACAGACCTTGGATCGGGCTGGATTTCACGTCTACGAAATACGATTGGTGACAAATGGCTAATTATCGACCACCACCAAGTTCCTGAAACTGGGGAATCAATAGAACAAGAACGTGATGACGGTCAGATACTAAATCCATGGAAGTACGGAATGGATGGCGGAAAGGAAGTATCTTCAGGGGGAATGGCATACATGGTTGCAAGCACTCTTGATCCTAGGAACCGAGATCTATCAGCAATGGCAGTTGTTTCAGCGGTGGCGGATAAACAAGACCAAGGAGACAAGAAATCCTTGGTCGGTCTGAATGAAGAGATACTCAGAAATGCTCAATCTCTCGGAATTGTATCGGTTGATCTCGATATTATACTGAATGGCAGGGAAACAAGTCCAGTATATGATGCTTTAGCATACTCTTTATCTCATTACATTGATGGTCTTACGTGGAACAGGGAATCTTGCTACTTATTGCTCAAGAACGCTGGTATAAGGCTCAGAAATAATAATGGCCGCTGGCGGGTGCTGGCAGAGTTTTCACAGGAGGAGAAAACCAGCATTGTTGAAGCAATTGCCAAGTTTGTCGCTACATCAGATAGGAGATTATCTGATATAATGCTGCAGGATTTTTTAGGCTATATCTACACGCTGACAAGAGAAGACAAGCGAAGCCTGCTAAGAGACGCAAGGGAATTTTCAACACTGCTCAACGCATGCGGAAGGAAAGGGAGCTCTGGAGTGGGTGTCGCAATTTGTATGGGGGATAGAAATAATGCATTAAACACCGCAGAAGAGATAATGAGTAATTATAAGATGACCCTGTACAATATTATTTCCACTATCTTCGATGAAAAATGGAGACTCTCAGATGACGGCAAAACTGCATTTGTCAATGGTGATGGGGTTTTTGAGGAAGACATGCTGGGAGAGGTGTCAACCCTCCTCAGCAGGTCGCCGTCCTTTTGGGGCAGACTCCTCCTTGTCCGGACCCTTACGAGCAATGGCACTTACAAGTTCTTCGCAAGGAAGTGCTTAGATTGCCAGTTGCATGCAAATCTTGGCAGAATGTTGCAAGAGTGCGCCGCTTCCTTGAAGGGAGATGGAGGAGGAGACTCAGAAGCTGCTGGTTGTACAATTCCATCTCCTCTACTTGAAGCTTTCATGTCGCGTATAAAGGCGAGGGCAAATGATTCAGAAATTACCAACGTGTAATCTTGATATCCAAGTTGAGGTCGAAATTCCCTTTTCTAGCATAGAAGAAGCAAAGGCGACAGTCAAGGCATTAATACCAGACAATATTAACTTTCCAAAGGGTCTTTCATTAAAAGTGTTTTCTAGAGGCTCCACAGTTGCAATTCAGTTGACAGGAAAAAATGTTCCAGCTGCGACATTGTTGAGCACACTTGACGAGATTCTTGAGCACATTTCAGTAGCTAAGAAAGTGATGATTGTTTAATGTTAGATCCCCGACTTTTGAAGGAAAACCCTGAAGCTATTCGAGATATGCTAAAAAAAAGAAATATGACCGATTTTCCATTAGATGATTTGATAATACTTCATAAGCGCCGCGGTGATATAATTAGCAAAACCCAAGAGCTCCGGCGGCAAAAAAATTTACTTTCTGAAAACATCGCAAGCAAGAAAAGATCCAAAGAAGATGCATCATTAGAACTTGACGAAATGAAGCAGGTAAGCATGCAGCTTCATAGCATAGAGTCTGACGCAATTCAAATCGAAGAAAAGTTCCATCAGCTCATGATGACATTGCCCAATTTGTTAGATGAGAGCGTCCCGACTGGCAGAGACGAGCTGGACAACATGGTTGTCCGAGAATATGGCAAAATCCTACCTCCAAATTTCAAATCAAAGGATCACGTCGAGCTAGCGCACACGCTCGATCTAGTAGACCTGAGTCGCGCTGCTAAAGTTTCAGGCGCACGATTCTACTTCCTAAAAAATGACCTGGTTAGGTTAAATCAAGCATTAATCAACTTTGCGCTTGACTTTCTATCGACTAATAATTATACACTTATCCAACCGCCTTATATGATTAGAAAAGAACCGATGGCGGGTTCTATGATACTCAATGACTTTGAAGATGTCATTTACAAAGTAGAGAATGAGGATCTCTACATGATCGGAACATCAGAGCATGCCATAGCAAGTATGCACATGGACGAAATCCTTGAGGGCATACAGCTTCCGATAAGGTACGGCGGTTTCAGCTCATGTTTCCGCAAAGAGGCTGGTGCACATGGTAAGGACATGAAGGGCATATTTCGAGTTCATCAATTTGAAAAGGTAGAGCAATTCATCTACTGCCGGCCAGAGGAGTCAGAGAGGGAGCACAAGCAGATGCTTGCGCTATCTGAGGATTATTTTAGACAGCTCGGAATCCCATATCGTGTAGTACTTCTCTGTTCTGGTGATACAGGTAAAATATCTTCCAAGACATACGACATCGAGGCATGGATGGCCGGTCAGAACGCTTACAGGGAGATCGTTTCTTGCTCCAACTGCTTAGACTACCAGGCCCGGAGGCTGAGCATACGTTTCCGTGACAAGACAAACGAGGACACTCGCCTCGTCCATACACTAAATAGCACACTTGTCGCGACAGAACGTACCATGGTGGCGATAATTGAGAATTATCAGATGCCAAATGGCAATGTGAAACTGCCAGAAGTCTTGCAAAAATACATGGGGGGTATTGAAGAGATTCAACCTCGAAATTGACGCATCATATATATATTATTCACTTTAGTCAAAGAATGGGAAGAAGAACTCTATATGGCGAAAGGAGCAAGAAAGGGAGGCAGAGTTAGGGACAAATGGCGGGACAAGCAATGGGTAGTTGTCAATAAACCGTCAGGCTTTGAGCCCCAGATGCCAATTAACTATATTCCGGTTACCGATCCAACACAGATAAAGGGACGCACAATTGAAAATACGTTGCACGATATGATGAGAGGGAACCCTGACCAAAGCATGGATCAGCACCAAATCAAGATCTTTATCCAGATAGATAGTATAAGTGATGGCGTGGCAAACACTATATTTAAAGGACATGAATATGCCAAGGAGTTTCTCAGGAGCCTTGTCCGAAGAGGGAGCTCGATGATCACGTTTACTCATGACTATACTACGATAGATGGTCACACCTTTAGAGTTGCAACGGTTGCATTCACGCTACGCAGAGTTAATTCCTCTAAGAAACATGAGATAAGGTTGATAGCACAAAAGATACTTGCTGAAAGAATTCCTCAGATGACCGTTGACCAATTTATACTAGAAGTCACAGGAAATAAGGGTGAAGATATTCCAAGGGAGACGAATAGTAAGATTGGAGCAGCGGTGCTTGAGGAAGCAAAAAAGATAACTGCAATGCGCCACCTCGGGATCAAAAAGACGAAGCTTATCTCCACGGCAGAATCACGAGCGGTTAACGAAGCGAAAACAGTTGAAACTCCGCCGCCCGCCTTATGACATATCACAGTTTTTAAGCAACTCTTCCAAGCATTGTTTTATAAATGACCGAGGAAGGAAGCATCAAATTTGCAGCAGCGGAAGTCAGCCTTGTTTTGCATGCCACTGAAGATGAGATCAAGGTCCTAAGGGCGATAGAAGAAATACTCTTGGTCCCGTCTACCCGCTTTTTGAGATCTTCTTCGGAGGGACATTATAAAAATAAGATTGTGTTGCAAAAGGCGATACTTTCGAGCAAAGAGTCAGCCATGTTGGCCAAAAGAGTGATCTCGCTCTTGAACAGTGCAGACAGGAACCATTTGTCTCGTCTAGTAGATGATTATGCTGACGAAAAGGGTAACCTATACATCAGACTTGACAAGCAGAGGATATGTCAAGGAAGAGTTCTGCTATCAGAAAATGACGCTATAAGAATTCGATTCAAGCCAATAAGACGTTTCAAACCTTTAGACTCTGTTCAAAATTACATGACCCTCTTCCACTCAGATTTTGCCGATTGAAATAATCAAAAGATTCTTGTTTCTTCACCAGCTGGAAAAATATATAGGTCATGTCAGCATACCTGCAAAATTGCATATTGAACATAGGAGGCGCTGTTCTTAAATCGGATAGACCTTTTCGTCAGTGGCGACTTTGATATTGCATCAACCACCAAGGCGCTTTGCATAAGCAGGGTGGGTAGTCCGTTTAATGGAAAGCCTCAAGAAGATGTAATTTACAGATTAGGAAAGGCCCCAACAAATGCTTTCAACTATCCTTACCTGGTCGTTTCAGAGAATCTGAGTGAGCCAGCAGATATTTTAACAATTAGAGACTTTAGTAAAGTTAAGAAAGAGTTGAAAAAGAAGCTGAAGAAAGGAACTGGCCTTGAGATAATAATTAATCCTGCAAGAAAGATGGACAGCGTTTCTGTGGGCAGGTGGTTTAGCACCTTAACGGAATTGTACAAGTTCTGCCATTGGTCACACTGCCAATTCATCATATCAAGTGGTGCAACATCGACATATGAAATGATTTCGGGCCATTGTTTTGATGCAATATTGAAGACCGTGGGTATAGAACCCCAGAAGTATTGGTGCAACTTGACAAAATGGCTTGAGCAAAGATTAGTAAGGAATGTGTCTTATGCTCAAGAGGCGACCTAAGCGACGCTATCTTTCTGTTGTTCAGGCTGACATATCCAGCGATCCGTTTGCTGCAATCAAGAAACGATTCTCAGAACTTTTTGGAACAATTGCTACGGAGAACGCTGCATTGAGGCTCATCGAACATAGAGAAAATGAGTTCATAATAAGATGTGCAACAGAGCAGTTAGAAAATGTCTTGGTTGCAATTGCGCTAACTGATCCTCCTGTGATCACAATCGATATGTCAGGCACTCTAAAGCAATTAAGAAGGCGCAGGCAATACTCTTACTGGAAAGTAAATCAATCGCCTTAGAGAAACTAAGATATAGGCTGGCTAAACCATTGCTTGCTCAAGCAATTTGCCATCAGTGAATAAGAATTTG
>Ga0081538_10005235_pt1 | contig 11722 bp, 12 predicted proteins | sample TabmetS5T2R1_FD_71022 | JGI IMG/M metagenome (GOLD analysis project Ga0081538, IMG submission 71022) | Tabebuia heterophylla rhizosphere microbial communities from the University of Puerto Rico - S5T2R1 | ecosystem: Host-associated > Plants > Roots > Rhizosphere ... | reverse complement strand
CGTTCGCGGAGACCGGCATCAACATCCTCGAGGCGCGCTGCACGGTGGTGCACCCGATGGTGAAGAACCGCTTCGTGGTCGAGGTGGGGGACACGCAGTCGCTCAAGACGTGCATCGGCCGGCTGCGGAACATCGAGTCGGTCTTCGACGCGTATCGGGTCACGCCGACGAACTGAGGCGTCGGGCGGCGCGATACTGCGTCACATGAAGCTCCAGGCGACGGTCGTCATCTCCTATCGGGCCGACTCCTTCGGCGACGCCGGCGAGGCGCTCGACGACGTGCTGCGGCGCGCCCGTGAGCGCGATGACGTCGAGATCGACAGCATCCAGCTCAGTACGCCGGCGAGCGCGGGACCGGTGAGCCTCCCATACGTGGAGCCTCCGCCCGCCCCGCCGCAGAGGGTGCCGCATCCGCTGCCCGACGGCGAGCCGCGGTCCCGCCGGGCCCCGTCTGCTTAGACCGACGGACTGGGCGCGCGCACCCGTGGTGCGTCGCTGGGCGACGCGGCGCCGGCGAGGATCCCGGCCGCCGCGATCGCGAGGTGCAGGAAGTTGTCCTCGGTGTTGACCGCGATCAGGCCGAAGAGCGTGCTGTTGTCTCCGGCCGCGAGGCCCAGGATCGTGACCAGCACGTAGACACCGCCGAACCCGAACGCGAAGATTCGTGCGTTCGGACGTGAGCCGGCCACCGCCAGCGCCGCCAGGCCCGACAGCAGGTGCACGACGTTGTGCCAGCCGTTCACGTCGAAGAGGCCGATCAGCGCGTCGCGCGGGGCGTCGTCGCCGGTGTCGAAGGATGAGTTCGTGAAGAACCCGGCGATCGCGGCGAGGACGAGGACGACTCCGAAGACGAGGCAGTAGACCTGGGCTGGCGTTCGGGCGTTTTCGTCCACGTTCTTGCGGCCGGGAGGCCCGCCTAAAGGCCCCAATCTCCGATGACGAAATCTATAGGGTGACTCGGACACTCCCGCCTGGGCTGGCCCGGCTCTGGCCGTACGTGGTGGCCGGTGTCGCGCTCGCGGTAGCGCTCGTCGCCGCGGTGGCGGTGGCGCGCCAGTACGAGCTCGCCGACGATCAGCGCCGGGGGCAGCTCGCGCTGCTCGAGGTGCGCGGCGACGTGGCCGGAGGACCGCTGACCTTCCCAGACCTGTCGCTACCGGTCGAGCTGGCCGGCGATGCGGTGATAGCACGGGAGTTGCGCGCGGCCCAGGCGGCCCGCACAGACCGAACCGCCGTCCGTGCGGCGCTGGGGAGAGCGGCGGAGCGCGCCGGCGAGGTCTCCGAGGAAACGCGGCGCGAGGCCAACGCGAGCGCGGCGTACGCCGCCGCGGCCGGCGCGTTCCTGGTGGCGGGACTGCTCTGGGTGCTGCTCGCCGGTCGCCGCCGAGCAGCCGTCGAGGCCGCCGAGACCCGCGGCGTTCGCCGCAGCGAGCGTTGGTTCAAGGAGCTCGTGCAGCACTCGTCCGACGCCATCCTCGTCGCCGGCCAGAGCGGCGAGATTCGCTACGCGACGCCGTCGATCGAGCGCATCGTCGGATACCCGTCCGACGAGCTCATGGGCCGGTCCTTGCTCGACCTGTCGCCGAGCAGCGAGCTCGAGGCGGTGGCCGCCACGCTGTCGGAGGTGGACGGATCGCCGCGCTCGGAGGAGTGGAGCCTGCTGCATCGCGACGGCACGAGCGTGCCCGTGGAGGCGCTGCTGGCCCGCTGGGGCGAGAGCGACGACGGCTACGGGGTGCTCCTCAACCTGCGGGACGTGCGCGAGCGCAAGGCGCTCGAGGACCAGCTTCGCCACCGTGCGTTCCACGACGAGCTCACCGGGCTCGCCAACCGCGCCCTGTTCGAGGATCGTCTGACCCATGCCCTGGCCCGTGCCCGCCGCCACGGCGGGCGGGTGGCGGTCCTGTTCTTCGACCTCGACGACTTCAAGCCGGTCAACGACGCCCTCGGCCACGCCGCGGGCGACGCGCTGCTCAAGGAGGTCGCACGGCGCCTGGCGGAGTGTCTGCGGGCGAGCGACACCGGCGCGCGGGTGGGCGGCGACGAGTTCGCCGTGCTGCTCGAGGATCCGAGCCTGCCCGACGACGTCGACGACGTGGCCGGCCGGCTGCTCAAGTCGCTGGGCCGGCCGCTGGTGGTCAACGAGCGGGAGCTCTTTCCGAGCGCCAGCATCGGCGTCGCGGTCGACGACGGGGGCACGACCACGGCGACGGACCTGCTGCGTGACGCCGACGTGGCCATGTATGCCGCCAAGCGCAGCGGCAAGGGCCGCATGGCGCGCTTCGAGCCGACGATGCGGACGCTGGCGGTCGAGCGGCTCCACCTGCGCGCGGACCTGGCGCGCGCCGTGGAGCGGGAGGAGCTGACGCTGCTCTACCAGCCGATCGTGCAGCTCGATTCGGGCGCCGTGATCTCCGTCGAGGCGCTGGCTCGCTGGCAGCACCCGCTCCGCGGCCTGCTCGATCCGGATACCTTCATCCCGCTGGCCGAGGAGAGCGGGCTGATCGTCCCCATCGGCCGTTACCTGCTGCGGCGCGCCTGCCGCGAGGCGGCCGGATGGCGCGACGGGGCGGGCCTGCCCTCGGAGGTGTCCGTCAGCGTCAATCTCTCGGCCCGCCAGCTCCAGCATCCCGACCTGGTGGCCGACGTCCGCGCGGCCCTGGCCGACAGCGAGCTGTCCCCCGCCCGCCTGCTGCTCGAGGTGACCGAGAACGTGCTGATCGACGACGCCACCCTGGCCATGGAGCAGCTCAACGAGCTGCGGGCGCTCGGCGTCCGCATCGCGCTCGACGACTTCGGGACGGGCTACTCGTCGCTCAGCTACGTGCGGCGGTTCCCGCTCGACGAGCTGAAGATCGACCGCTCGTTCGTGGAGCGGATCGCGCAGGCCGACGGCGACTCGGCGCTGGTGTGCACGATCGCCACCCTGGCGGAGCAGCTCGGACTGCGGCTCGTGGCGGAGGGGATCGAGCGCGAGGAGCAGGTCGCCGCGCTGCAGATGCTCCATTGCGAGCTTGGCCAGGGCTTCCTGTTCGCCCGGCCGCTCGAGAGCGATGCACTGGCCGCCCTGCTGAGCGAAGGCTCGGCCGCGAGCTTCAGGCCTGACGCGGCAGCTCCGTGAGCGCCTCCTCGCGCGGCACGTGGAGGACCACGTTCTCGCGCGCCACCGGGCGGAAGATCCCCACGATGAAGGCGGCGTGGAGCGGGTCCACGCGGGCTGCCGCCCGCGCCAGCATCGGCGGCAGCGGGTAGTACCCGACGGCCGTCAGGCTCTCGAGGGCGAGGCCGTGGTAACCGGCCAGCTCGCTCAGGGCGCGGGCGGTGAACAGGCGCAGGTGGGTGCGGCCGGCGTCGCGGTGCCCCCAGCGGTGCTCGGGGTTGAGCGGGTTCCCCACGATGATCTCGTCGCTCACGTGCATGGGCATGGGCTGCATCCCCAAGCCGAGCGACAGGACGTTGTGCCAGCTCGCCAGGTTGTTGGTCGAGATGCAGGCCAGGCCGCTGGGCTTCAGCACCCGCCGGACCTCGCGCATGAACACGTCCGTGCGGCGCACGTGCTCGAGCACCTGGTTCGCGTGCACGACGTCGAAGCTCTCGGAGTCGAACGGCAGCCCCTCGTCGAGGTCGCCCACGGTCACGTCGACCCCGCGCTGGCGCGCGACCGCGGCGTGGCGCTCGATCAGCTCGATGCCGGCCATGCGGTCCGCGTCGAGGCGGTCGGCCACTCGCAGCGTGAAGTCGCCGCGGTGGGTGCCGAGGTCGAGCAGCACCCCGCCGCGCCCGGCCGGCAGAGCGCGCAGGATCGCCTTGCGGTTGGCCTCCTCCGAGGCATGGAAGACGCGGCTGAGGTACCCCACTGGCCGAGATTCTTACCGCTCGCGGGTCACCGCAGCCGCCCTACGGCGTTCTTGAAGGTGTAATAGGCGGGCTTGAACTCGCCTCCCAGCCGCAGCAGGCCGGTGTGGAGTCCCCAGAAGTTCTTGAAGGCCGGGGGATATCGCGGCAGATCCCGCCAGGAGTAGTAGACGACGCCGCGCAGGCGCAGGCGGCGGCGCTCCCGGCGGATCACGTCGAACGACTTCTTGATCCGGTTGGCCTGCCCGCGCGGCCCCACGATGAAGCGGTGCCTCGCGCCGCGGTCGCCCCAGCCCAGCTCGCTGATCCAGATCGACGCCCGCCGGTCGCCGTGCCGGTTCATGAGGCGCCGGATCTTGCGCAGCAGGTTCCGCATGTGACGGTGGTTCTTGGCGTAGGGGTTGATCGCCAGCGAGTCGAAGCTCCGCCGCGCGCCCGCGCGGTACATGCTGCGGAGGTAGCGCTCGAGCGGCACCGAATTGCGCAGCCGGCTGGCCGGAAGGCCCGCGGTGAGGATGTGGGCGCGGCGGTCGACCTGCTTGATGGCCCGGCCGACGATTGCCTGCATCGCGACGTAGCGCTTCGCGTTCGGACGGCCGCACCAGTACACGCGGAGGTTGGGCTCGTTCCAGATCTGCCACGCCTCGATCGGCTTGCGCGGAACCTCGGGATGCTCCCGCCAGAGGCTGCCGCTCCGCCCATAGCGCTGCACCAGCACCTGGGCGAAGCGCGCGAAGTCGCTGTCGCTGAACGGCGGACAGGTCGCGCGCCGGTGGCTGGGTCGCCGGAAGCTCGGCGGGTTGAAGAGGACCGGCAGGATCCGGATGCCGTGGGCCGCGGCCTTCGCCACAAAGCGGTCGTGGTAGCTCAGGTCGTACACCCCGGGCTGCCGCTCGATCGTGGACCAGTCGAACGTCTGACGGATCGTCTGGATTCCGATCGCGGCCTGGGTACTGAGGTTCGTGGTGCGGTAGTCGTCGGCGCCGGCGAACACGTCGTCCGCGGTCACGCCCACGAAGCCGCTCGGAACCCTGGCCGCTGCGGGCGCGGCGGCCATGAGGCAGGCGGCGGCTATCGCAAGCAGCCCAAGGGCGGACCCACCCATCGCGGGCGACTATACGCCTGGATGGTCTACGGGACGAGCGCCTTCAGCCGCCGGCCGAAGGACTCGAAGGCCTTCTTGGGCGTGCCGTTCACGTCCAGGAGCCCGGTGTGGAGGCCCCACTGGTCCTCGAACTTGGGCGCGTAGGGCGCGCCGTCGCGCCAGGAGAAGTAGACGATGCCGCGGAGCCCGAGCTTCTTGCGCTTCGCCTTGATGAAGGCCAGCGACTTGGCGATCTGCTTGGCCTGGCCGGCTTCGCCGACCACGAAGCGGCTCTTCGGGCCCTTATCGCCCCAACCAAGCTCGGTGATCCAGATCCGCCCGCGGGCATCGCCGCGCTTGTTCATCAGCTTGCGAATGGAGCCGAGCAGCCGGGCGAGCTGGCGATGATCCTTTGCGTAGGAGTTGATCGCAAGCGAGTCGAAGTACTTCGCGGCCTTGGCCTTGTACATCTGGTCCAGGTAGCGCGGGAGCCGGACCGCGTTGCCCAGGAGGCTGGGCGGTAGCCCGGCCGTGACGATGTGGGCCTTGCGGTCGGCGCGCTTGATCGCCTTGCCGACAGTCCGCAGCATCGCGACGTACTGCTTGGCCTTGGGACGGCCGCACCAGTACTGAGCCAGGTTGGGCTCGTTCCAGATCTGCCAGGACCGGATCGGGAGCTTCCGAAGGCCCGGCCGCTCCGCCCAGAGCGAGCCCTTCGGCCCATAGCGCCGGACGAGCGCAGCGGCGAAAGCGGCCAGCGAGGCGTTGCTCTTCGGCGCGCACGCCCAGCCGTTCGGATGGCGGCGCCCAGCGTGGAAGTCCGGCGCGCGGAAGAGGATCGGCAAGATCGTGATGCCGTGGGCAGCGGCGGCGGCAACGTACTCGTCGTGGTAGCTCAGGTCGTACTGCCCCGGCGCCGTCTCGATACGGGACCAGTCGAAGGTCTGCCGGATCAGCCCGATCCCGAGCGCCGACTGGGCGGCGAGGTTCTGGCTGCGGTAGCCGGCGTCACCGGCGAAGACGTCCTCGGAAGTGATTCCGACGAAGTCGCGGCTGACCTTCGCCGGGGCGGCGGGCGCCAGGGCGAGGGCGGCAATCATCGTCACTACGACGGCAAAGAGGCGTGGCACGGACGAGTTCTCCTCCAGAGCTCGGTGGGGCGGTGCTCAATAGGGATGTCGGCATTTCGACCGAGCCCTTGAGCGAGAACGTGCGCGCCCCAGGCGAATTTTCAGGGGCGGGTCGGCTGGATCAGTCGGGTTCCCGCGTGATATACCGAAACAGGTATAATCTCTCGCCGTGCACGAGGTCCCGCTAATGCTCCGTAGGGCTCGAGAGAGCGCTGGGCTCAGCCAAGCCGAGCTCGCCGCGCGCGCGGACACCTCTCAACCTGCGCTTGCTCGTTACGAGACAGGTGCCTCCCTTCCCACACTGCCGACGCTCGAGCGGGTGTTGGCGGCATGCGGACAGCGGCTGCAGCTCGGCGCCGTTCGGACGACTGGCCCTTTCCCTGCGAGCACGTCAGTGCGGGGGCAGCTCGGCCCCCGCGCCCGTGAGCTACGGCGACACCGCAGGCGCCTCTTGGGCGCAGCGCGCGAACGCGGCGTGCGCCGCGTTCGAGTGTTCGGATCGCTGGCGCGCGGCGAGGAGACTCCGGGCAGCGACATCGACCTGCTCGTTGACCTCGAGCCGGGCAGAAGCCTGCTTGATCTCGCCGCCTTCCGCCGCGACGCCCAGGGGATCTTGGGCATCACCGTCGACGTTGCGACCCCCGACATGCTCAAGGAGCGCATCCGGGCGGAGGTCGAGACCGAGGCGGCATTGCTGTGACTGGCTCGGGCTCGCGAGCAGCCAGACGCTGCCCCTGGTTGGACGTCGCTGGGCTGCGGGACCTGATCGCGCACGAGTACTTCAGGATCGAGATCAACCGAATCCTCGCCATCGTCGAGCGCGATCTACCGCCCCTGGAACGAGCGATCGACCGGCTGCTCGAGGAGTGACGCCTCAGATCTAGCCGCTCGGCCGCGCTACCGCGCGATACGCCGCCAGCGCCGGCTTCGGATCGCCGTCGATGTCGAGCAATCCGGTGTGCAGCCCGAAGAAGTCCTGGCCGCCCTCGTACACGGGAGCGTCGCGCCAGTTGTAGTAGATGACCCCGCGCAGGCCGAGCTCATTGCGCCGGCGCCAGTAGGCCGAAAGGGTCTCCCGGATCCGCTCCGCCTGCCGCGCGGCGCCGACGGTGAACGGGCTCGCCGGGCCGCCGCTGGCCCATCCGATCTCGGTGATCCAGATCGGCGCGTTCGACCCGAGCTCGCCGAGCAGGTCGCGCGTGGTCTGCGCGGCGCCGAGCGCGCCCGGGGAGTCGCGGGCGAACGCGTGAAGCGCGAACACGTCGAGCGAGTCGCCGGCGCCCGCCTCGAACATGCCCTCGACGAAGTCCTCGAACGGGATGCCGTGCCGGCTCTCGCTCAGCCCCGCGCTCACGACGACGGCCCTCCGGTCGGCGCGCTTAACGCCGTCGGCGACTGCGTCGAGCAGCTCGGTGTACTCCTCCGGGTCAGGCCCGTCCGGCCAGTAGGTCGGCAGGTTGGGCTCGTTCCAGACCTGCCAGGAGCGGATCGGATGCGGCGGCACGTCCGGGTTCTCGCTCCAGAACTCGCCACCCGGGCCATACCGGCGCACCAGCTGCTCGGCGAACGTCCCCATGTCCTCCGGCTGGTCGGGCGGATAGGTGCCGCGCTCGGACCCCGGGCGCGCGCGGAACTCCGGGGGCGTGAAGAGGATGGGGAGGAGCTCCATGCCGGCCCGGGACACATCCGTGACGTAGGCGTCGTACTCGGCGAAGTCGTACTCCCCCGGCGCCCGCTCGATCCGGTCCCAGTGGAAGGCCTGGCGGATGAGGCGCACTCCCGCGGCCCGCTGCATGGCGAGCACGCGACGCCGGTAGGCGGCGTCGCCGCCGAGCACGTCCTCGGCGACGATGCCGAAGAACGACTGCGTCGTGCCCTGCGGGATCCGGGTCGGACCCGGGTCGCCGCCGCCGTCGTCGTCGTCCCCGCCGCAGCCGGACAGGACGACGAGCACGAGGAGCAGGGCTGAAAGCGCGCGCTTCACCGGCGAGCGAGGCGCAGCGCGCCGCCGCACGCGACCACGACGAGCGCGGCGGCGCCCACCCAGCCCAGCGCGCTGCCCAGCGAGTTGCCGGGCTCGGCCCGTTCGCCGGCGCCTGAGCCGGCTGTCGCCGGGAGCGCGAAGCCCGACGGGAGGTCGGCCGCCGAGACGCGGAAGCCGCGCTCGAGGTCGGCGGCGGCCAGATCGGCGGCGAGGCCGCGTCCGGGGGCTGGGAGGGCGCCGACGAAGTCGCGGGCGACCTCGGGCCCGGCCGGCTCCGGGAACGGTTCGTATAGTCCGGCGCCATCCTGAGCCGCCGCCTGCCCGGCGCAAGCGGCCCAGAGGACCAGGCCGGCCAGCATTGCGGCACAGCGCCTCATGACCGCGCGGACGATACACACGCCCTCCGCAGGCGAGCGCCTGCGCACCCGGCCGCTTGCGGCGGCCGGCGCGGCGCTCATGGCGCTGGAGGCGCTGCTCGCGCTGATCGGCGCGACGTGGGGCCCGCTCGCCGTCGCGGCGCTCGTGCTCGGGCCCGGGCTCGCGCTCCTGCCCCTGCTGCCCGCCTCGGCGCGGGAGAGCCCGTCCGCGGCCCTCGCGGCGGCGCCCGCCCTCGGGATGGCGGCCGCGGCCATCGCCGTGATCACGGCCTCGAGCCTGGGAATCGAGCTGACCGGCGTGTCCGTGCGCCTGGCGGCGGCCGTGCCGGTGGCCGCCGGCCTGGCCCTGAGGCTGCCCGAGCCGGAGATGCGCTTCGACCGCGCGGAAGTCCTCGCCGCGCTCGGCGGCGTCGTGGCGGTCGTGCTCGCGCTCGTCATCCAAGGGCGGCTGCTCGGCGACACGCCGGTGCCCGGGAACGACTGGGCCAAGTACGTGCTGTACGCCGACGAGATCGCACGCCACGGCGCGCTCCTGATCGACAACCCGTTCTGGATGCTCGGCGTGCCGTTCCGCGAGGATCCCGGCGCGCCGGCCCTGTACGGGGCCCACCTGCTGATGACGGGCCAGCCGGCGGCGGTGCTGCAACAGGGAATCGCGCTCTTCGCGCTGGCCCAGGTGGCCTCGCTGTACGCGCTCGGCCGGGCGCTGTGGGGCGGGCTGGCGGGCGTGGTGGCGGCGTTCCTGTGGGTCGCGTTGCCGCTCGGGTACACGCTCCTGGGCTGGCACGGGCTGGCGAACGCGGCGGCGCTCGTCCTGCTGCCCGTGCTGCTGATCTACCTGGACGCGTTCACCCGGGGGCGCCTCGACACGCCGGCCGCGGTCGGCGCGGGGCTCGTCATGGTCGGCATCGCCGCGACGCACCGGCTCTCGTTCGGGATCGCCGCGCTCACGGCCGGCCTGACGGTCGCCGTGGCGCTGATCCTCTCCCGCGAGCGCCGAGTGCTCTTGCGCCAGCTTGCGATCGCGGCCGGGGCCGGGCTCCTGCTCGGGGCGGCGGTCGCCTACGACCTGCTCGAGCGCAACAGCAGCTTCGGCGGAACGCAGGACCACACCGCCTACCTGTCGTCGAAGATCGACCTGGACCTGCTGATCCGCGACCTCACGATCCCGCTGGCGGTGGGCGGTGCGATCGCGCTCGTGGCGGCGCCCCTCCTGGTGCGCGACCGCCGGACGCTGGTGCCGGTCCTCTGCTTCCTGGCTGTGGTCGCCGCGCTCGGGTACTCGTGGATCGTGGAGCTGCCGCTGCACTACACGCGCATGGCGTACTACCTGCCGCTCGCCCTGATCCCCCTGATCGGCGCGGCCGCGGGCTCCGCGCCGCGGCCCACGCCGGCCGGCGCGCTTGCGCTTGCCCTCGCCGCCGCCACAGCCGTCGCGGCCTGGAGCCAGGCCGACAACGTGCGCCGCTTCTACCAGTTCGCCGACGAGGCCTCCGAGCGCGGACTGGGGCACGTGTCCGCCGCGCTGCGGCCCGGCGAGGTTGTCGTCACGGACCGCTGCTGGAGCTTCCTCGGCACCTGGCTCCTGCGGACCCGCACGCTCCCCGCGCTCGACCCCGCGGACATCCAGCCGAAGGCCGAGGTGCGCTTCGCGCGCCAGGCGCACGCGGTGCTCGACGACACCCCGCGCGGCGAGGCGATCGCCGACCGGCTCGGAATCCGGTTCGCGCTGGTGGACCCCACCTGCGTCGACGCCACCGGCAGGGCCACCCCTCCGCCGCAGGTCGGGCGGCCCGTCTTCGTCAGCCAGCGCCTGGTGGTGCTGCGCATCCCTCCCGGCTGAGCCGTGTTGGGGTTCGGATGACCCTCCTCGCCAGGCGGGCGGTCGCCCTTGCCACGGTGGCCGTGGCGCTTCTCCCGACGTCGGGAGCCGAGGCCCGCCCGCTCGTCGGCATCGCGGACGACCTCGCCTTCGCGGACTTCCGCTCCGGCCCGCGCAAGGCCGCGTTCCGCGCCGCCCGTTACACCGGGGCGAGCGTCGTGCGGATCACGCTCGACTGGTCGGCCGTCGCCCCGGAGGGCCGTACCAAGCCGGACGGATTCGACGCCGCCGACCCGGCGTCGCCGCTCTACAACTGGGGCTACATCGAGGACGCCGTGCGGGACGCCGCGCGCTACCGGCTGCGTGTGCTGCTGACGGTCGTGCGCGCGCCGCGCTGGGCCGGAAGCCGCAGCCCGGATCACGGCGAACTGGCCGCCTTCCTGCGTGCCGCGGCGCGCCGCTTCTCCGGCTTCTACCCGGACCCCAAGCGGCCCGGGGACGGCCTGACCACGCCCGGCGCGGCGCTTCCCGGCGTTCGTCTCTGGCAGGTCTGGGACGAGCCCAACCGGAGCTCGTCGCTCCGCCCGGCCGGGCCCGCGCACTACCGGACCCTCCTGAACGCGGGCGCCGACGCGCTCCGCGCGGTGAGCGACGACAACGTCGTGGTCGCGGGCGGGACCGGCCCCCGCGGCGCGGTCGGCTTCTGGCGGGGGCTTCGGGGCGCCAGGTTCGACGTGGCTGCCCACCACCCGGTGAGCGGGAGAGGCCCGATCGCAACCCGGCCGCTCAGCCGGATCGTGCGGCAGCTCCAGGGCAAGCCGCTCTGGCTGACCGACCTCGCGTGGTCGACGCCTCCGCTCGCCCCGCGCGGGGTCGGCCTCGAGCGGCAGGCGCTCAACCTGCGGGTCTCGCTGCGTCGTGCGGCGAGCGTGCCCTCGGTGCGGCTCGTCGCCTGGGAGGGCCTCCGCGATCGCCGCACCTACGTGCCGGGCCGCTTCCCGACGATCGCCTCCGGCCTCTACAAGCGGAGCGGGCGCCCGAAGCCGGTGCTGCGTGTGTTCAGCCCGCGCCTGCCATCATCGGCCGCCTGGCTGCGGGAGATGGAGTGATGAGGAGGGCCTGCGCGGTCGCGGCGTTCGCCGTGGCGATGCTCGGCGTGTGCGCTGCGCCGGGCGCTCACGCGAAGCCGCTGCGGAAGGCGATCTGGGGACCGGCGCAGGTAGACGGCCGCTCCCAGTTCCCGATCTACCGCCGGCTCGGCGCCCGTATCTGGCAGACGCAGCTCAATTGGCACGACGTCGCGCCCACGTTGCCGACGCAGGCCCGCAACCCGTCGGATCCCGCCTACCGCTGGCCCGCGGAGCTGGAGGACGGCGTCCGCCTGGCCGGGCCTCAGGGCATGCAGGTGGCGGTACAGGTGCTCTTCTCGCCCTCGTGGGCCAACGGCGGCCGCTCGCGCGAGTGGGCGCC
>Ga0081538_10005234_pt1 | contig 11725 bp, 10 predicted proteins | sample TabmetS5T2R1_FD_71022 | JGI IMG/M metagenome (GOLD analysis project Ga0081538, IMG submission 71022) | Tabebuia heterophylla rhizosphere microbial communities from the University of Puerto Rico - S5T2R1 | ecosystem: Host-associated > Plants > Roots > Rhizosphere ... | reverse complement strand
CGACGGCGGCGTTCCACCATGAGATCCACGGCATGATTATGGAAGAGGAGGAAGGCAGCATGGAGGCCGGCGAGCACCAGGTGTTCATCGTTCCGCGGGTCGGCAATGATGGCGGTACCGTCCGCGGTGCGGGGTAAGTCTTCGAAGCGGCCACCGCTCTCGACCCTTTGAGGACTCGCTTGCGCGAAGGAGGGAAGCTGAGGGAATAGGCGGCCAAACCGGTCTTCCGGGATAACAAACCGTCTATGCCTGGCATGTTGAGCATGAGCGGCACGGCGAGGGAGAACGCGCAATTTGGAGGCGGTCACCAACGCCCATGTACTCTGCTAATGAGCTTTCTTAAGGGGATAGAGAGCTTGCATGCCACAATGTGCAGTAAATACGCCATGACTAAGGAGCAGAAAGCCAGCAGCACACCCGCAAAATCAACCCTCGCCAAGGTGACCGACAGGTACACGGCCAGAGGAGGGAGTCTGGTTGAGTTTGGTGAGGATCACATCGGCGGCTCTGGTCCATCTGAGACCAATAAAGGAGCTAGGGGATCGGCCCTGCGTATGATCAGACCATCACGTCGTTAACTGAGGCTGCCGGGATAGTCCTGCCAGATACTGGGCTCAAGGTGCAAAGTCGTACTGGCCGGGTAGTGCGCTTGCCAATAGTGCGCGCATTGTGCGGCCGTGGGATTCCAGATATCCGGGAAGTCTTGCAGATGGCTGAAGAGCGCTTCGAGGAGGCGCATACGATGACCAAAGCCGATGATGTGCGGGTGCAGGACCATACTGAAATAGCGTCCGCGCTTGTACTGGGCAGCAAACTCCAGCAGACAGTTGGTCAAGAAGGGCTTGGGGTTTTCCAGCCCCGACCCCAGACCGGGGGGCGGGAACATCAGGAAAAACTGATCGTCAAAATGATAGTAGTAGGGCAAGGTGAGCAGGGCGCGCGGCGTCCGCACGTCCGTCGCCCAGTAGTAGGGAATATCATCGGCGAGACCGTTACCCATGTATGCGTAGCCAGCGTCGAGCAGCAGGTCGATGGTGTGCGGGCTGATGGTGCCGACCGCAAACGGATCGCGCTGGCGGGGCAGGGAGTACCATCCTACCGGGCGCTGCCCGGTGAGGCGGGTGAGGCTGGCGGTCGCGGCCTCGATGCGCTCCCACTCCTGGTCTTTGTCGAGCTGGCTGACATCTTCGTGCTTGAAGCCGTGCGCGGCGACCTCGTGGCCATGTTCCAGGATCGTCCGCACCGTGGTCGGATAGATTTCGGCAATGACGGCCGGGACGGTGAAGGTGGCGGTCATGCCGAAGCGCTGCAACGTGTCCAGGAGGCTCCGGAGACCAACCTGGGTGCCGAATTGGCTTGTGGCCGTGGTGAGATCAGCGGGCGTGATCCCCTCCGGTCCACTGGCGACGCTGAGGTCAATGACGATAACACAGGCACACTGCTTGCCCTCTGGCCATCGCACCTCGTGATCGGCCAGGCTTTTCTCGTCTGAGGTGGTGTAACCATCTTTCCAAGGCATTGTAGAAGGCTCCCCTGGGACAACGCACCGTTCCCCGCCACTGCGTGGGCGGAGGGGCGCCAGCTTAACGGCGCCCCGTTCCCCGCGTCTGTGACGGCGGAGGGGGCACAGCTTAACGTGCCCCCTTCCCCTCTGTTAACCACGAGGCGGTGGAAAATGCTCTAGACAATAGCGCGCCAGTGCTTCGCAGGTGATGAACCAGACGCCGGGCAAGGATTTCATGCGGGTGATGAACCTGTCCAGCATCGCCGTCCTGAGGGCGCGACCGGAAATGAAGGGATGCAGGCAGACGTTCAGGTAACTGCCCTGTTTGTAGAGGGACTGGAAGGCCTCCCACCAGATGTCCAGCACGCTTTCCGGGTCGGCCAGGCGTTGCCCATGCGGCCCACTGCCAATCCAGCCAAAATTGAAAAACATGGCGTCGTCAATGGCGTAGTGGAAGGGCAGATTTAAGAGCACGTTCTGGTGCTGCGCGTCGGCGACATAATAAGGCACATGATCAGCGGTATCGGTTGAGGTGTAGATATAGCCCAGTTGTTTGAGAAATGCGAGGGTGTGATGGCTGCGCGTACCAACAGGGCGACGACCGGTGAGGCGTTCGAGAGCCTGCGTGGATTTGACCAGATGGTCGTATTCGAGATCGCGTTCCTTGGGCACCCGATGCTCCCACATGTGGTCGGCAATCTCGTGACCCGCCCGGGCTGCGGCCACGACGGCCTGGGGATACAGTTCACAGATGCGCCCGGGCGTAAAGATGGTGGCGTGTATGCCGTGGGACGCGAAGAGTTCGAGGAGGCGCCAGATGCCGACGCGTCCGCCAAACTCGCCTTTGGCGAGCTGCATGGGCGGCTCATTACTGGCACGCCGCAAGAGCATGGCGTCGAAGTCGACGGTCAGATTCACGGCCATGCGTGTGCCCGGCGGGTAGGCAAAGTGCTCAAGGTGCACATGCCGCGCGCCATGGCGCTCAGCAGCCTCACGGAGTGCCTGGAGTTCACGCTGCATCGTGCTGGTCATCTCGACCTCTCTTTCTGGCGAAGGCGCAGCACAGCTACCGCGAACGGCCAGGCCGGTACTGGGCACCGTGAAGAGCAATCTCGCTGCATACGCCGGCAGCTTCATCCTCTGAGACACTCACCCCTTCACCCTAGCACAGTCTCGCCGGGGCGCGCAATCCGTAGGGGTCCCGAGTCTCCTCTCCCTGGCAGCCTCAGCACACTACCACATTCCCCGAACCCGCCTCACCCTGCTCGCTACCGCTAGGTAGTAATGGAGTTTCAAGACTTTTTGCCGCAACAGCCTCAGCCGTGCTGCACCAGGCCTTCGGTGAGCATGGCGTGTAGAGCCCCGTCAAAGGCTTCGAGACTCTTGTCAATGTCAGCTTCGGTATGGACGCCGGAGAGGACACCGCTGCAGCGCGACATCAAGTCCACACCCCGCACCTGTACAGCCTGACGGAAGCCGTTCTGTACCGCGGCCGGAACGTTTTTCAGCGTATTGGCATCGTACCCAGCAATGGACCGAGCCCCAAAGTAGACGTGGAATGTCGACGCCTCCCCGTAGACACAGGCGGCAACTTCCTGCTGGTTGATAATGTCGCGCAGGCCCTGGCGCAGGCGCTCAGCCATGCGGTCGGCCTGGGCCTGCATCGCGCCGGTAGCGACGATGCGCAGGGCCGCATTCCCCGTGGCCGCACAGTAGGGATTGGCGTTGAACGTGCCACCGTGCGAGACGCGCTGGAAGCGATCATGTTCGGGATCACCGGTCTGCGCCATCACCTGCATGACCTCGTCCCTGCCAGCCACTGCCCCACCAGGCAAGCCTCCCGTGAGGATTTTCGCGAGGGTGCACAGGTCAGGCACAATACCCAGCTTCTGCTGCAAACCGCCAGGACTCCAGCGGAATCCAGTGATCACCTCATCCAAAATCATCACCACGCCATACTGCTGGGTGAGCTGGCGCACGCCGGCGACAAAACCAGGCGGCAACGGCACCGTGCCATAGGACGCTCCGGAGCCTTCGGTGATGACCCCAGCGATAGTGTTGTCCGTAGCTAATACACGTTCCAACGCATTGAGATCCGGAGGCAGGACGATCACCGAATCCACCGCCCCCTGCGGAATGCCAAGAGAGGCTGGACGATCAAAGGGTGGCAAGGTCCCCGGCATGGCGTAATCGTGCCAACCATGGTAGTGCGATTCCCAGCGGATAATTTTCTCTTTGCCGGTGTAGCCCCGCGCAATGCGCATCGCCAGCATGGTGGCCTCAGCCCCAGAACCGACGAAGCGCACCTTATCGGCACAGGGCATCAGGTTGCACACCCGTTCGCCCCACTCCAGCTCCGCCTCGATAGGCTGCCCAAAATGGGAGCCGTACGGCGCTACGTTGATCAGCGCCTCGACGACCGCCGGATGCGCATGCCCGAGTAACAACGATGCCGACCCCAGGCCGTAGTCAATATACTCATTGCCATCGACATCCCACTTGCGCGCTCCCTGACCATTTGCCATGACCAGGGGGAAAGGGTCGGTGACGCGCATGTCGTGGCTCACACCGGTAGGAAAGACGTCCCGAAACTTCGGATACAGTGCCGCCGATTTGGGATTTCTCCGTATATACGCCTCACGGATTGTCTCAGCCATCTCTTCCTCCTTACCTTGAGACTACTCAAGGACACAGCGATGCACTCGTTTGCCACTCAGCAACCGGTCGATAGCTTGAGGCGCTACCCTACCCCATCCTGAGACGCATGTCCAGCATCAGCCAACGTCGCGCTGCGCTATGCGGGGGTGCGAGGAGACTCCAGTAGGGGCACGCTTACGGGGGGACGCGAAAGCAGAGCGGCGCATTTGAAAACAGTTGCACGTGAGCGTCTGCTATGCTAAGGTTGCTCGGCCTTCCACCCAAGGACAGAGAAAGGGAGAAATAGGGAAAGCTTATGTATTTCTTTTTCTTTCTTTTTGCGATCGTTGGTGTGTTCTCGGCGATTATGGTGATCACGCGCAGGAACGTCATGCATGCGGCGCTGTTCTTGCTCTTGACCTTCGCCTGTGTCGGTGCCACGTATGTCCTGTTGCGGGCTGAGATGCTCGCCGCCGTGCAAGTGCTCGTGTATGCTGGCGCGGTGACGGTGCTCTTTCTTTTCGCCATCTTGCTGGTGAATATTCCGCGTGTCGTACGGCTACGGCAGTGGAATCGCCAGACCAGCCTGGCCGTTGCCATTGCCGGCCTCACTGGCCTGTGGCTGATCATTGCCATGACGCAGACCTTCCGGGCGTTGGCGCCTCCCGCTGGTGCTCTCGATCAACCGCTTGGCACGCCACGAGCCATTGGCCAGCTCCTCTTTTCTGATTTTATGCTGCCGTTTGAAATTGCTTCACTCATCCTGCTTGCGGCGATGGTCGGTGCCATCTTCCTGGCACGCGAGACAGCCCTGGAGGAGGAGCGCGCGGACACGGACGTCCCCGCGCCAGATCAGGTGGGGAGGCCACAGAGTGGTCGGCAGCTTGTCTAACCCCCCGTGGATGTGGAGGATGCCGTGGTTCCCCTGCCTTTATACTTAGCCTTCGGTGCGCTGCTCTTTGTGATCGGCGTGGTTGGGGTCTTGACACGTCGCAATGCCATCATTGTCCTCATGTCCATCGAACTGATGCTCAACGCCGCCAATCTGACGTTGATCAGTTTCTCGCACTATTTACAAGATCTCCGCGGTCAGATATTTACGCTCTTTATCATTGCGGTGGCTGCCTCGGAAGCAGCGGTTGGTCTGGCCCTGGTGATTTCCCTCTACCGGGGGAAAGCCACGTTCAATCTCGACGAAGTGAACCTCTTGAAATGGTGAGCGACCGACGATTCCACACGCACTTCTTAGGTCTAGAAGGTAAGTGTTACAATCGTTCGCTAAAGTCTCAGGAGTGGTCTGTGAGGGGGGAAATGCGCGTACTATGAACGTTCTAGTCTGGCTGATCCCGATTTTTCCAGCCCTGGCTGTGCTCCTCAATGGTCTCTTGGGGCGGCGTACGATTCGCGATAAGGCCCACCTCCTTGGTGTCGGTTCGGTCGGTTGTGCTCTGATATGTGCACTGATCGTGATTTTCCGCCTCATGGTGAACCCGAGTGAGCCCATTAAGGCCAAACTCTACCCCTGGATCTTTGCCGGTACCTTTGTGGCTGACATGAGCCTGCAGGTTGATACGCTCAGCGCCATCATGCTCTTTGTCGTCTGTGGGGTTGGCTTCCTGGTGCACGTCTACTCTATCAGCTACATGCACGGGGACCCGAGCTATTACCGCTTCTTCACTTACCTCAACTTGTTCATGACCTCTATGCTCATTCTGGTCCTGGCCGACAATTACCTGCTCATGTTCGTCGGCTGGGAAGGGGTGGGGTTGTGCTCTTATCTGCTCATTGGCTACTGGTATGACCGGCAGTCCGCCTCGGATGCCGGCAAAAAAGCCTTCCTGGTGAACCGCATTGGCGATGCCGGGTTTATCCTGGCTATGGCGCTGATTGTCTGGACCACAGGTTCACTGAGTTATGATGAGGTCTTCGCCAAAGCCGCCGAGGGGCACGTCACGACGGGCATTGCTACGGCCATTACCCTGCTCCTGTTTGTCGGTGCCATAGGCAAATCGGCGCAGGTGCCCCTGTACGTGTGGCTGCCGGATGCCATGGAAGGCCCCACGCCCGTGAGTGCCCTGATCCACGCGGCCACTATGGTGACAGCTGGTGTCTATATGGTCGTCCGCAGTCAGGCTCTGTTCCTCCTGGCGCCGGTGTCGATGCACGTGGTGGCCGGTATCGGAGCCTTTACGGCGCTGTTTGCGGCGAGTATTGGCCTGGTACAGAACGATATCAAGCGTGTCCTGGCCTATTCCACCGTGAGCCAACTCGGGCTCATGTTCCTGGGCTGTGGTGTGGGGGCGTTTGCCTCGGGGCTGTTTCATGTCATGACGCATGCCTTTTTTAAGGGTCTGCTCTTTCTGGGGGCTGGCAGCGTCATCCATGCCATGCACGAGGAGCAGGACATACGCCGCATGGGCGGTTTGCGCAATCACATTCACGGCACCTACGAAACCATGCTGCTGGCGACTATTGCCATTGCCGGCATTCCGCCCTTTGCCGGATTCTGGAGCAAAGACGAAATCCTCGGTGCAGCGGTCAAAAGTGGCGGGCTGAGTGTGCTGTGGTGGTTGATGGGGCTGTGTGCGGCGTTTATGACTGCATTCTATATGTTTCGCCTCATTTTTCTGACGTTCTACGGTGAGGAGCGCTTTGATACGCAGCACGTGCATCCCCACGAATCGCCACCGACGATGCTCACGCCGTTAAAAATTCTCGCCTTGCTCTCCGTGATTGGCGGCATAGTGGTAGGTCTCCCACCGGAGAACGGATTGTTCCACGCCTTTCTGTCGTACGCGTTTCCGCATGGGCAGGCGCACCATGGGGCGTTTCATTTCTGGCCAGATGTGCCCTTGATGCTGCTGTCGACGCTGGTCGCAGTGGCGGGCTGGTTCGCGGCGTATCATCTCTACATCCAACGGCCGGAGCGTGCCAATGAGCTCGCGGAGAAGTATGCCTTCGCGCATGAAGTGTTGCTCAACAAATATTACATTGATGAGTTCTATCAGGCCTTCATCGTACGGCCTGTGATGTGGAGTATGAACGCGTTCTGGACAGTGGACGAGCGCGTCGTGGATGGTTTTGTGAACGCCTGCGCCACCTTCACCCGGCTCTACTCCAACTGGTCTGGCTTCCTCGACCGCCTGGTGGTCGACGGCTCGGTCAATGGTGTGGCCGTGCTGGTGCAGAGCGGTGCACGCGCCTTTCGCCTGATACAGACCGGTTTGGTGCAGAACTATCTGCTGGTCATGGCGGTCGGCGTCTTTGTCTTTGCTACTCTCTATCTGATCTTTATATGAGTCAGGTTTGGACCTGCTGCAGGCACCAGGTATAAGGGAGTTCGTTCATGGAGTACATTCTCGCGCACCCGGAGTACATTCTTCAGCACCCTTCGGGAACGACCCACATTTTGTCGCTTATCACCTATTTGCCGCTCCTGGGCGCCGTGATCATCGCCCTGTTCCTGCCGCGTGGCGACCAGCGGGCCCCTAAAGTCGTCGCCACGATCACGACAGTGCTGACGTTCGTGCTGTCCCTGGTGATGTTGAGTCACTTTCAGGGCGACACGCACAAGCTGCAACTGGTGGAATATGCCAGCTGGATCCCGTCTATTGGTGTGGCGTACTTTCTCGGCGTTGATGGGATCAGCATTCTGCTGGTGCTGTTGACCACGCTGCTGTCGGTTATCGTGGTAGTCTGTTCGTATTCGCAGATCGAGGAACACGAGAAAGCCTACTATGCCTGCCTGCTGTTTCTCGAAACGGGCATGTTGGGCGTGTTCGTGGCGCTGGATTTCTTCCTCTTTTACATCTTTTGGGAAATCATGCTGGTGCCGATGTATTTCCTCATCGGCATCTGGGGGCATGGACGGCGCCTGTACTCGGCCATTAAATTCTTCTTGTATACCCTGTTTGGCTCGGTGTTCATGCTCTTAGGTATTTTAGCGCTCTACTTTTTCAATGGAACTCCCGATTATGGCACTGGCAAGCTCACCTTTAACATGATCGAGCTGATCAATAACCTCAGAGTGCCAACCCAGCCAGTCTTTGCCGGTCTGTCGGCGCAGGATCTCATCTTTCTCGCCCTCTTCCTCGGTTTTGCCATCAAGGTGCCGATGTTCCCCTTCCATACCTGGCTTCCCGATGCCCACACGGATGCACCCACGGCTGGCAGCGTCATCCTGGCCGGTGTCTTGCTGAAGATGGGCACCTATGGTTTCGTGCGTTTGAGCCTGCCCCTGTTGCCGGTGGCGAGCCAGAACATGATTGGTTTCGTGGCGCTGCTCGCCATTATTGGCGTCTTGTATGGTGCCCTGGTCGCCATGGCGCAGCACGATATGAAACGCCTCATCGCATACTCCAGCGTCAGCCATATGGGTTTTCTGATGCTGGGGATTTTTGCCCTGAATGCCGAGGGGGTGAGTGGTGGCATTATCCAGATGGTCAACCATGGCGTGACCACGGGGGCGTTGTTTTTGCTGGTGGGCATCATCTACGAGCGGCGGCATACCCGTGAAATTGCGGCATTCAGGGGTCTAGCGACGACGGTTCCAGTGTTTGCCGTGTTCTTTGGCATCACGATGTTTTCCTCCATTGGGTTACCGGGCCTGAATGGCTTTGTGGGTGAGTTTCTCATTCTCGTTGGTATGTTCAAAACCAGTGTGACCTATGCTACCTTCGCCGTCCTGGGGATTGTGCTGGGTGCAGCGTATATGCTCTGGCTGTATCAGCGCACGATGTTTGGCACCCCTGATACGCCAGAGAACCAAAATATGCCAGATATGAACTACCGCGAAATCGGCTATATGCTGCCGCTTATCATCTTGATGTTCTGGATTGGTCTGTATCCGCGACCCTACCTCAATCTCATGCAGCCCACCGTGAATCACTATGTCGCCCGGATGCAGGAGCGGCAACTGGCGGCGCAGTCTGAGAGAGACCCCGTACCAACCCTGCTGCAGACCCGTACGGCGCCCTCAGGCACACTGGCTGCGCAGACGGAGGGCCGTTAGCTATGGCACTTCCTGTTCCACCGGCACGTGAGCTTATAGCCCTGTGGCCAGAGACCCTCATGACTGTGACAGCGTGTGGGGCCCTGATTGCTGATATTGTGACACCACGTGATCGCAAGCGTCTCATTGGCTGGGGTTGTTTCGTCGCGGTATGCGTGACGTTGCTCTTGCTTCTTGTGGTGCCCCCGCAAGGCGGGAGTCTGCTCGCCGGCATGTTCGTGGCCGATGGCTACTCGGCTTTTTTCAAGGCTCTGTTCCTCATCAGCACGGCTTTAACTGTGCTCATTTCTCTACGCTATTTGGACGATGAAGGCAGCCACTACGGCGAATACTATGCCCTGTTGCTGTTTGCTGCATTGGGTATGATGTTCATGGCTGGCGGTGGCGACCTGATTACCATCTACCTGGGCCTGGAATTGATGTCGCTCCCGACGTATGTCCTGGCTGGCTTCATCCGCCGTGATGTGGCCTCGACCGAAGCCGCTGTAAAGTATTTTCTCATGGGAGCGTTCACCTCGGGGATTTTACTGTATGGCCTGGCCCTGCTCTACGGCCTTGCCGGTACGACCAACCTGACGGCAGTGGCCGAGAAAATAGCCGGGCTTTCCCTCGATGATCCCGCCCTCATCCTGGCGACGATTCTGGTGGTAACCGGCTTTGGCTTCAAAATTGCCGCCGTGCCCTTTCACATGTGGGTGCCTGATGCATACGAAGGCGCGCCGACATCGATTACGGCCTTCATGTCAGCAGCGGTCAAAGCCGCAGCGTTTGCCGGTCTAATGCGCGTGTTTGTCATTGCTCTCGCTCCTGCAGCGCTACGCTGGGAAGTGCTGTGGTGGGTGCTCGCTGCCCTCAGCATGATTCTGGGGAACGTCGTAGCAGTGGCCCAGACCAGTCTGAAGCGCATGTTAGCCTACTCCAGTATCTCGCACGCGGGTTACGCCCTCATCGGCGTGGTCTCTGCGGTACAGGCCAGAGGCCCAGGGGTAGCAGGCGTGCTGTTCTATCTCTTTGCCTATATGTTCACGACCATGGGCACGTTCAGCATGATTATCCTGCTGACGCGGCAGGGCTTTCGTGGTGACCACATTGCTGACTTCGCGGGTTTGGGGCGTACGCATCCGCTGCCGGCCTTTATGTTCATCGTCTTCTTCCTGTCGCTGGCAGGGATTCCACCGACGGCTGGCTTTGTGGGCAAGTTGTTAATCTTCCGTGCGGCGATCGAAGCCGGCTTCGTGTGGCTGGCCGTCATTGGCGTGGCGACCAGTGCGATTGCGGCCTATTACTACTTTATGGTCATCAAGGCCATGTACATGGACGAACCTACTGGTGCGGTTACCCTCTCGTCTTCACGTCCGTTATCTGTTGGCCTGGCGATTATGGTGGTGGCCACGTTTCTCCTCGGGCTGTTTCCCAACCTGGTGCTGCAGGCGATCGAGGCCGCGAGAATCGTGCAGTAAATGCGGCTAATCCATTGGCATATGTCCTGCCCGCTGGTAGCACTCTTGTGGTCTCCACGGGCTGCAAGCGACTAGGCACCTGTGCCGTTCTTTTCCTCCTCGGTCCCAGCGGGTGGCAGTGTTACATACACATCGTAGCCGCGCACGGTGACCGGATAGGTGGGCACAGCAGGGGCTTTGGGCAGGTTAGCACAGACGCCATCGTGGAGGTTAAACCGCCAGCCGTGCCACAGGCACGTCACTGTGCCACTATAGATGGGGCCGTTATTGAGCGGCGCGCCGGCATGCGGACAGACGTCTTCCATGGCGTAAAACTGTCCCTTATGGCGGAAGATGGCTACAAAGCGATCACCCACGCGGAATTCACGTCCTTGGCCTTCGGGGATGTCATCGATACTGGCGAGTCGGATCATGTCTGATGTTTGGACGCTCATGGGACAGCCTCACTCCTTTGATTAACGTGTAGAGTACAACAATCGCAGCAGCACATTGGCCAACAAGTATACCACCAGGATAAGACTCATCCAGGTGAGCTGGCGGTCCAGGCGCCGCATACGCTCAGCATATGCGGGCAAGACAGACAGCAACACGCGGTGCACCAGATAGAGTCCCATGATGAACAGCAGCGTGCGCATCGTATGCCTGGGACCCTCACCCTGTTTTCACGCTCGATCAGCCCGGAAATAGTCGGCCTCCGGATGATGAAATACCAGGGCTGAGACCGACGCCTCTGGATCCATCATATACCCCTCCGTGAGCTGCACGCCAATGTCTTCTGGCTGCAGCAGGGCAAACAGCTTGGCTTGATCCTCAAGATCGGGGCAGGCGGGGTAGCCGAACGAGACGCGCAGGCCGCGATACTTGGCCTGAAAACGATCGCGCATGGTCATCTCGGGCGGATCGGGGAAACCCCACCAGGCCCGCAGGTCCTGATGCAGCTTTTCCGCATAGGCTTCAGCCAACTCAATAGCCAGGGCCTGGATGGCATGCGAACGCACGTAGGCGCCAGCGTCCTTGTACGCGTTAGCCAAGGCACGCACCCCGAGGCCGCACGTAACGACGAAAAAGGCCACCGCATCCATCTCACCTGAGTCGACAGGACGGACGAAATCG
>Ga0081538_10005233_pt1 | contig 11725 bp, 13 predicted proteins | sample TabmetS5T2R1_FD_71022 | JGI IMG/M metagenome (GOLD analysis project Ga0081538, IMG submission 71022) | Tabebuia heterophylla rhizosphere microbial communities from the University of Puerto Rico - S5T2R1 | ecosystem: Host-associated > Plants > Roots > Rhizosphere ... | reverse complement strand
ACCAGCACGTCGTGCGTGTCGTGGTGCACCGCGAAGCCCTGCGAGCCGCGCGGCGTGTAGTAGGAGTTGGCCTGCACCGGGTGCTCGAGTGCGTCCTCGAGCTGGCGGCAGAAGACGGCGAGCGGATGCCAGTTGACGTGCAGCGCCTGCAGGACGATGGTCGCGCCGGCGTCCCACTCGGCGAGGACGCGCGGCACGTCCGCCGTCTTCGTGAACGGAGGACGCCACGGCACATCCGCCGTGTAGGCGCCCAGGTCGAGCTGCCCTCCCTCCCGGACGAGGCGGAAGGCGGGGTAGCGGATCGCGGTTGAGCAGACGAGCCGCTCGACGTCCGCCTCGGACAGGAGGTCGTCGAAGCGCCCCGGCTCGTCGCGCGGAACGACGAGCGGCCGCTGCTCCCAGTGCTCGGCGAGGAAGACGTCGGCGGAGATCGGCTCGAGGCAGCGGGCGAGCGCCGCCTCGGCGGCTCTACGCGTCGGTGTCGTCCGAGTCGGCGTCGGTCGCGTCCGTGTCGGCGTCGTCGGCGTCGGTGTCCGTGGCGTCGCCGTCCGTCGTGTCGGTGTCGTCGCCGTCCGCGTCTGCCTGCGGGTCGAGGCGGCCGCTCTCGGTGATCGTCCGGATTTCGTCGTCGTGCAGGGTGCTCATCGCTTCCTCCTCTGAGGGGTCCGGGCGAACGCTACAGCTCGGGCGGTATACCCGGAAGGCCGCCGTGGTGAACGTGTGGTTACGCCGTGACGCAGGCAGGAGAGTCGAGGCGGAGCACCGCCTCGTCGTAGCGGGCGTCGAGGAGCTCGGCGGCGCGGGTCTTTGCCTCGAAACCCTCGCGATCACCGGCCCGCTTCGCCTCGAGGGCGCCGTCCGTGAGGTCGAGCATCGCTCTGCCGAGATCGCTGACGCGATCAGCGCCGGCCTCATAGCGGCGTGGAGCCGGCAGCGCCGCAAAGTTCTCGGAGTAGTTCGCGAAGATCGCGCGCCAGCCCCGCAGCCGTCCGACCACGTCGACGCTTTTCACTCTGCGCTCGAGCCCTCGCAACCGCTCATTCCTCGCGGCGCAGAGGTCGCCGAGGTCGAGGACGTAGCGGCGCTGCGCGGCGGTGAGCTTTCGTCTCGGCGGCGCGTGCGTGCTCCCGGCCTCGACTCGCGCCGCGAACTCGGCCGCATCCCGGGGCGGAGCTTCGAAGAGGGTGCTTCCGAGCGCGACTGCGCCGCCGATAGTGGCGGCGATCACGGCCAGGATGAGCCCGGCCTTCACGAGCGTCTGGACGAGTCTCACGGGGTGTCCCCTGCGCAGCATCGCCTGTTCAGGGACGAGGCTCATCGTCCGAACGAGTGATTCCCTGTTTCCCGCTAGACTCGCGCCCGGCCGTGGATCTCTACGAGTACCAGGGGAAGCAGCTGTTCGCGCGCGCCGGCATCGCCGTGTCGGAAGGGCGCATGGCGACGACGGCCCAGGAGACGCGGGCAGCCGCCGAGGAGCTCGGCGGGCCGGTCGTCGTCAAGGCTCAGGTGCTCGTCGGCGGGCGCGGCAAGGCCGGCGGCATCAAGCTCGCCGACACGCCTGCGGAGGCCGAGGGCCACGCCGAGGCGATCCTGGGCATGGACATCCGCGGCCACGTCGTTCGCCGCCTCTGGATCGAGCGCGCCTCGGACATCGCGAAGGAGTACTACCTCTCGGTCACGTTCGACCGCGGCGAGAAGAAGCCGCTGGTCATACTGACGACCGAGGGCGGCGTCGACATCGAAGAGGTCGCCGAAAGGAGCCCGGAAGCCCTTGCGCGACTGCACGTCGACCCGCTTATCGGGCTCCAGCCGTGGCACGCGCGCTGGCTGATCTTCACCGCGGGCATCGACGACCCCGGCGAGCAGAAGCAGGTGGCGGCGATCGTGGAGAAGCTCTACGGCGCGTTCGTCGACTTCGACGCGATCCTGTGCGAGATCAACCCGCTCATCGTCACGCCTGACGGCGAGGTGAAGGCGCTCGACTCGAAGTTCACGGTCGACGACAACGCGCTCTATCGCCATCCCGACGTCGCCGAGATGCGCGACGTCGAGGCCGCGGACCCGCGGGAGCGCCTGGCGCGGGAGAAGGACCTCACCTACGTGAAGCTGGACGGCGAGATCGGCATCCTCGGAAACGGAGCCGGTCTCGTCATGGCGACCCTGGACGTCATCGATCAGGTCGGCGGCCGCCCGGCGAACTTTTGCGACCTCGGAGGCGGCGGCGACGCGCAGGGTGTCGTCGACGCGCTGGAGGTGATCACCTCCGACGACCAGGTGCAGGCGATCCTCTTCAACATCTTCGGCGGGATCACGCGCTGCGACGAGGTCGCGCGCGGGATCCTGACGGCGCTCGGGCAGATGGAGATCCACCACCCGATCGTCGTCAGGCTCGACGGGACGAACGCGGAGGAAGGCAGGCGTCTGCTCGCCGAGGCCGCTCCGGCCAACGTCCATGTCGAGGAGACGATGCTGTCGGCGGCGGAGAAGGTGGTGTCGCTCTAGACATGGCGATCGTCGTCGACCGCGACACGCGCCTCGTCGTCCAGGGGATCACCGGGCGCGAAGGCTCGTTCCACGCGACCCGCAACCTGCGGTACGGGACGAACGTCGTCGCGGGCGTCACGCCCGGGAAGGGCGGAGAGAGCGTCGAGGGGATCCCGGTCTTCGACACCGTCCGTGCGGCCGTGCGTGAGACTGCGCCGAACGTCGCCATGGTCTTCGTCCCGGCGCGCTTCGCAGCCGACGCGATCTACGAGGCCGTTGACGCGGGCATCGAGACGGTCATCTGCATCACCGAGGGCATCCCTGCCCACGACATGCTTCGGGTCTACAACTACGTCCGGCCGCGGGGGGTCACGCTGGTCGGGCCGAACTGCCCCGGCGTCCTTTCGCCTGGCAAGGCGAACGTCGGGATCATCCCCGCCGAGATCTTCAGCGAGGGGCCCGTCGGTCTCGTCTCCAGATCCGGCACGCTCACGTATCAGATCGGGCACGAGCTGACACAGTTGGGCATCGGCCAGTCCACTATCGTGGGTATTGGGGGGGACCCCGTCGTCGGGTCGTCGTTCACCGACGTCCTCGCCCGCTTCGAGGCCGACCTCGAGACGGAGATCGTCGTCATGGTCGGCGAGATCGGCGGGGCGGAGGAGGAGAAGGCGGCCGAGTTCATCGGCGCCGAGATGACGAAGCCCGTCGTGGCCTACATCGCCGGCTTCACCGCCCCGCCCGGCAAGACGATGGGGCACGCGGGAGCGATCATCTCCGGGAGCGCGGGCACGGCGCAGGCCAAGAAGGAAGCGCTCGAGGCCCACGGCGTCCGCGTTGGGACGAACCCGACCGAGGTCGCCCGCCTGGCCGCCGACGTCGTCGGCAGCCGGGCGGGCTGAGTTCTTCACCGCTAGCTCGGTGAACCGCGGCGTCCGTGAAGCGCCTTCAGACCACCGACGAGGCCGACGAGCAGTCCCAGCGCTGCGAGCGCGAACAGGCCGGACACGAGGAAGCTGGCCGTAGAACGGTCGCCAAACGGCGCGCCAAGGTCCCGGCCCGGCGGAGGCGATGTGTCCTCTCCGAACGCTCCCGCGCCGAGGACCCCTCCGCTGGGGTCTCCGTCACCGCCGCTCGAGGAGCCTCCCGAGCGCGAGGCGGCGAGCACGGAGCTCGCGTCACTGTCCGCCGTACCGATCGGGCACTTGTCGTAGTCCCCGGCGACCGGGTACCCCGTTGCGGGCGTGACGCAGGGGCACGGAGCCGAGCCTGAACGGTCGCCGCCGCCTGCCCCGGAACCGGAGCCGTCGTCGCTCGAGCCGCCGCCGCCCGAGCCGCCGCTTCCGCCCGAGCCGCCGCCGCCCGAGCCGCCGCCCCCGCCCGAGCCTCCGCCCCCGCCGGTGCTCGGCGGCTCGAGCGGAGGAATGGGGACGCCGCCGCCGCCACCACCGCCGCTACCGCCGCCGCCACCGCCGCTACCGCCGCCGCCCGGAAGCGCGGGCAGCTCGACGTCGGGAAGGTCGGGCGCCTCGACGTCGGGAACCTGGGGTACGGGCACCTGGACGTCGGGGAGAGGACCCGCGGGGAGCTGCGCTCCGGCGGGAGCAGCGCTTACCGACAAGCCCGCAAGAAGCAAAACCACCATTCGCCGCATGTCTAAACCCCCTGGATGGGTCCGCAGTTGGTCGTTATCTATCCGTCGCCTCCACCGAGCAAACCTCGCCGGACGAGCCCTCCGCTTGCAGTCCTCGCCCGTCGCCGCGCACGCAGCCTTCCCAGACCCTTGGACGCTCCGCCCGCCACGCCGAGGACGGCGAGCGCGAGCGCCAGGAAGAGGAGCGCCAGGGGGAACGGGCCGGCCGGCTTCGCCGGCGACGGCGGCGGCCCCGCTGTCGACCCGCTCTCTTCGCGGGCACCGACCGACCGGGATTCCTCCGGCGCCGGATCGAGCGGGTGCTCCCTCCATAGCTCGGAGAGGTCTCTCTGCCCGTTCTGAGGCTGCCCGGCGGCCGTGGAGGTCAGCGCCCCCAGGACGAGCAGGGCCAGCACGAGGGAGAGGGCTCGCAGCGGCATGGATCAGGCGCGGATCATCAACGGCGTCCCGATGGGCATGAGCTTCGCGAGCCGGACGATCGCCTCGTTGCGCAGGCGGATGCACCCGTGCGACACCCGACCCGGGATGAGCTCGGGCTCGCTCGTCCCGTGGATGCCGACGAAGCCGCCCGCGGGCCAGTCCGTGAGCGTTGCGGACCGCGCGCTCGTCCCGAACGCGATCGGGCCGTAGAACGGGCTTCGGTACCGGGTGAGCTTGTTCCTCACATAGAACCGGCCGCGGGGCGTGGGGAACTCGGCCGTCCCGACTCCCACCGGGGCACGGAACGCCACGCGCCCGTTTCGGAAGAGCGTCGCCCGGTGGTCGCCGAGGTCGACGACGAGATGCGCGCGCACGATCCCGTAGCCGCCGAGCGTCGAGCGCGGCACCCAGCCCGTGGTGTTGTTCCGGAGGACGGGAAGGCGCACCCGGATCCAGAGCGTGCCCTCGGCGTCCGTTCGCCGGGCGAGCACGAGGACGATGTTGATGGTTCCCTCGGGCGTGCGGCTGTCGACGCGTGCCACGACGGCAGATCCAGGGCGCGGAGCGGACCGCGCCGCGACCGCGCGCTCGACGGGCGCCCACGTCGACTCCTGGGCTGACCTCGGCAGCTTGACCGGCGCGGGGACGTCGAACGCCGGGTCGAGCGGGTCGGCCAGCGGCGGAGCCCGATCCGAGACAGAGCGGACGCCCGGCTTCGTCGCATCGTCGCCGTAAGCGTCGATCGCGAGCGACACGGACGCTGTCCCGATCGCGGCGAGAGCGAGGGCCGCGACGCTGACCAATGGCGTGCGGCCCGGCGCTCTCATCCCGTGAAGGCAGGCTTCTTCGCCGCGGTGGTTCGCGGTCTCGCGACGACGAACCTCGTCGACCTGACGAGGCTGAGGGTCTCCGGCCTGCTCCTGCCCTGGTCGAAGGCCTCGGCGGCGGGCAGGGTCCCGGCGATGTACCTGATCCAGGCGGCGTGCCGGGCCTCGACCGAGTGGATGCCCACGGCCGCGGCCAGGACCTGCGGCGACTCGATCAGGTGCGCCTGACCCTTGTACGCGGCAGTGCCGAGGTCCTCGAAGGCGACCGCGGTGCGGACAAAGCTCGGCGGGCTCTCCGTGACGCCGCGGAAGTCGAAGAAGGGCCGCGCGACCGCCTTGCTCCCGAGCACGTCGCGAAGGGCGCGGACGTGCGCACGCTCGACGGCGCCGACCACCCGCGTCAACCGGGCGGCCGCGCCGGCGAGCGCGCCCTTCCGCTCGGCCTCGGTGTAGAAGGCGTCCTGCAGGTACTCGAGGGTGAGGGCGTAGTTGAGGATGGCGACGTCGCCTCGTGCCAGCGCCGCCCGTGCCCCCGGTGGACGCCCGAGCGCCACGGCGCCTGCGATACCGCCGGCGACGACCTTCAGGAACCCGCCGCGCGACGAGCGGGGCAGGCGGTCGGCCGCCTCTCTGATCGCACCGTCGCGGTCCAGATCCTCGAGGGCGAGATCGGGAATGTCTCGAAACGTCATGGCATCTCCTCTCATGCCTCTCGCAGGAATCCGGATTCGTCGAGCTTGGCCAGAACCTGCGCGCGCGAGAGCGGCTGGTCGACCGGCTGTGACGCCGCGGGCCTCCCGACGATGGCGCGAATCCAGGCCGCGTGCCTGGCGTCGACCGAGACGATGGTCGCCGCCGCCCGCAGGGCGCCCTTCGTGAGGTTCGCCGCCTGGCCGTTGTAGGCCGCGACGGCGAGGTCTTCGAGGGTGATCGCGGCCGCCGCGAATGCGTCGGGATCCGTCGTCGCCGCCCCGAAGAACGTCTTGGGCGCCTCGACCGCGGAGCTCCCGAGGGCTTCCTGGAGGTAGTCGACGTGCTCGCGCTCGTGCTCGGCGACGACCTTGGCGAACTCGAGCAGCTCCCCGTCGAGCTCGGCCGTGTCTGCGGCCTCGCCGTAGAACGCGGCCTGCAGGTGCTCCAGGAGCAGGGCGAAGTTGAAGATCTCCGCGTCTTGCTCGGGAGACTGCGCGGACGCTGCCAGCTTCGGCAGCCCCGCTACCAGTGCTCCACCGGCGAGCAGCGTTCCACCGGCGACGAGCGCACGCGTGAGAAAGCGGTCCCGCGACGCGGGATCGCCGACCGATTCCAGCCCGGTAATGCCAGCCACAGTGATCCTCTCCTTCCAGACGCCGAGTGGTATTCGCACGGCGGGCCGATTCGGTTCGGTCCGGAATCAGCGGTTGGAGGAGGAACGTGGGACCGGGACCCCCGGGCGCCTGGGACGGCGCCCGGGGGCGTCCCCGTCCACTAAGGAGTCAGGCTATTGGAGAAGATGCTCGAAGGTCCAGAGCCCAGGGTCGATCCCCAGGCGGTGGCAAAGCCGCCCCCGCCGAAGTCAAGCCCCATGTAGTCGCCAAGGAAGTATCCGCGGGCGAACGGCGCCTCACGGATGTCGAACGTTGGCGAGACCTGAGTCTCCTCGTTCCAGCTCGCCGGGCTGGCGCAGTTCTCGGTCGCCGGATGGCAGTGCGCCGCCCAGTGGGTCGTGCCGAGCGTTGCCGGCGAGGCCGTGTTGTTGCGGAAGTCGTAATACGTCACCGTGACGGTGCCGTCGGCGCCGACGGCGACCGAGGGCGTGAACGCTTGCGAGTTCTGGTTGCTCCCGGGTGGGGTCGAGTTGACCTGAATGGCGGGCGACCACGTCTGTCCACCGTTTGTGGACTGGCTGTAAGCGATGCTGTCCCACCGGAAGGCTCCCGTCTGGAAGAAGCTGAAGCGGGCGTCCATCCAGACTGCGTAGAGCTTCCCGTTCGTCGAATCGACCGCCACGTCCGGGATGAAGTCGCCGCCGCGAATCGGGCAGGCCCCGGTCTGGGCAGGATCAGGGCAGGGGACGGGCTCGAGATCGACGGTGCTGCTCGTGCGGAACAGGCTCATCGGCAGCTGGTCGTCCACGCGGGTCGGCTTGTTCCAGGTTTCCCCTCGGTTCCGGGAGACGATGAATGAGACGAAGATCGGCCCGAGGCCGTCACGGCGCCGGGAGCGGTTGACGATGTCGCCGAAGAAGTCGTAGAGCTCGCCCTGCGGCCGCACGACGATCTGGTTGCCGATCGTCTGCTTGTTCGCGCCCGTCTCGTAGATCTTGCGGGCCGGCTCCCACGAGTCGCCGCCGTTCGTCGTCCGCGTGAAGTAGATCGGGCCCTTGAAGCCGAGCCCGATCGGGTTCTCGGGTGCGTGAACCGCGCGCCCAGCCTGCTGGACGCGATCCCAGACTGCGTACACGAAGTCCGCATCGTTCGGATCGGCCGTCATCGAATTCTTGTCGTGCAGGAAGCGCGGGTCGGACTCCGTCACGAGCAGGATCGGGTCTTCCCACGTGAGCCCACCGGTGGTGGAACGGCTGTAGACCATGCCATTGTCCCCGAAGCCGCCCGTTGGCAGATCGGGGTCGGTGACGAGGCTCATCGAGTGGGCCGTGCCGTCCGGCCCGAACGTGACCCACGGATCGGAGGCGCGCTGGAACGGGCCCCCCGTGCACCTGGTCTCGGTCGGCACGGCGACTTGCGTCCACGTTGTGCCTCCATTGAAGGTGACCGCGGCGGCTGTCCCCTTCGCGCCGCCGTTCGAGTAGCGGTCCTGCTGGTAGACGACGATCCGGTTAGCAGCGTTGGTCGGGTTGACCTCGATCCAGGGCTCCACCTCGCTGCCGGGGAAGTTGATCCCCGCGCCATCGGGAGGACAGGCCGCGAATGGGTTCGTCGTGGAGGCCTCGACCGGTGGCGATGCCGCCTGCGGTGTCGCTCCTGCGGCCACGGCCGTCACGGCGACGGCGAGAGTGACGAGAGCGACGAGGGTGCGGAAACGACCCCTACTGCTGCCCATGAGCAGCCTCCTTCCCCTAGGCCCGGGCCCGGCCAACCGGGCTGTTGATACGCGGCGAGTCTAGCGCCGATCGGCACGACCGGCTCCCCGCCGTAGGCGTCAGTAGACTCGGGCCATGACTCTCATCTCCTTCGCCCGGGGCATTCCGGGCCCGGACCTGCTTCCCATCGAGGAGTTCGGCGACTGCGCGAGGGCCGCGCTGGCGCGCGACGGCGCCACGGCGCTGAACTACGGCCCGCCGCTGGGCTACCTGCCGCTGCGGCAGTGGATCGCCGACCGCCACGACGTCGACGTCGAGCGCGTCATGATCTCGAACGGGTCGCTCCAGGCGTTCAACTTCGTCGCGCGCCACCACGTCCAGGCCGGCGCGACGATCCTCGTCGAGGCGCCGTGCTACGACCGGTCGCTCCAGATCCTCCGGCGCCTGGACGCTCGGGTCGAGTCGATCCCCCTCGCAGACGACGGGATGGACCTCGGCGCGCTCGAGCGGGCGTTGGCCGGCACGCGCGGTCCGACACTCGTCTACACGATCCCGACCTTTCAGAACCCGAGCGGCCGCACGCTCTCCGAGCCGAACCGGCACCGCCTGCTCGAGCTCGCGCGCGCGCACGGCGCCACCATCCTCGAGGACGACCCGTACGGGCTGCTCCGCTTCGGAGGGGCGGGCCTGCCGCGACTCTTCGAGCTCGCCGCAGGCGACGGCGTCATGTTCATGTCCTCCTTCTCGAAGACGGTCGCGCCCGGCATCCGCGTGGGCTTCGCGATCCTGCCAGAGGCGCTGATGGGCGCTATGCAGACTCTCGTCTTCGAGAACTACGTCTCGCCGGTGATGTTCGTCGAAGCCACGCTCTACGAGTTCGTCTCGCGCGGCCGCTTCGACCCCAACATCGAGGCGATCCAGGAAGCGCTGCGCGCGCGGCGCGACGCGATGATCTCCGCCCTGGCGCGCGAGATGCCCGAGGGGACGAGCTGGAACGAGCCTGACGGCGGCTATTTCCTCTGGGTCGACCTGCCGGGCGGGCTCAGCGCCGAGGGCCTGCTCGCCCAGGCCGACGAAGCGGGTGTGGCCTTCATCAAGGGGCCCGACTTCTTCTTCCATGGCGGCGGAGACTCGGCCATGCGGCTCGCGTTCTCCTACGAGCGCCCCGAGGTCATCGACGCGGGCATCTCGCGGCTCGGGCGTCTCGTGCGCGACGGGCTCGCCGTGGCCGCGTGAGCCGGCAGCCGGTGTTCCAGACCGCGCGGCTCGATCAACTCGAACGCTTCGAGGGCCGCTTCGACACGATTCCCATCCGGATCCCGCTCGGGATCGCGGCCTTCGGCGTCAACGCCTACACCTCCCGCCAGGCCGGTGGGGAGATCATCGAGGAGCACGACGAGCTCGGCGCCGGCGCCGGCGGGCACGAGGAGCTCTATCTCGTCCTCGCTGGCCACGCCCGCTTCGTGGTCGGCGGGGAGGATCTCGACGCGCCCGCCGGGACGCTCGTCTTCGTCCGCGACCCCGCGACGCGCCGCGAGGCGACGGCCGTCGAGCCCGATACGACCGTCCTCGTCGTCGGCGGCACGGTGGGCGAGGCGTTCCGGCCCTCTCCCTGGGAGTCGTGGCTGGAGGCGCTTCCCTCCTACAAGGCGGGCGACTTCGAGGCGGCGGCGGCCGTTCTGCAGCGCGCCCTCGAGCTCCATCCCGACAACCCGAACGTCCTCTATAACCTCGCCTGCTGCGAGGCTCTCGCCGGGCGCGCAGACGAGGCTCTCGAGCACCTCATGCGCTCCGCCGAGCGCGATCCTCGCGTCGTCAAGTGGGCGGCGTCAGACGAGGATCTCGACTCGATCCGCGACGACGAGCGCTTCCCGCGGTCCTAGGCGGCAGCGTGCGCCCGGACCTGGGGGCGGGCGACGAGCCTCGCCTGCTCCGGCGGCTCGAGCCTGGCCGCCCTGGCGGGCCGGAATGTCGGGCAGGGCCCGTCCGCGAGGGCGCAGAGCGCCGCTTGGCGGAAATAGCAGTCTTTGCAGGTAATTTCTCGCCGCTTCGCCATCGCCGGGGGAGTCAATCTTAGGACGCGAGGGCTCGCGGGTTAAGCGTTGCCGTGACGAAAAACACGCAATTTCCGTAAGGTTCGTCCGCGCCGTTGCCGGATGCGAAAACTAGTCCGTCGCCAGAGTCGACAACGCTTCGTCGAAGTCGGACACGGCCACGACGTCGAGCCCATCGACCGCGTCTCGGGCCTCTTCGTAGTTGTCGTCCGGCACCAGGAAGAGGTCGGCGCCCGCGCGCTCGGCTGCGATCGCCTTCTGCTTCACGCCCCCGATCGGGCTCACCGTCCCGTCCAGCCCCAGCTCTCCGGTCGCGACGATCGTGCGGCCGCGGTCGATGTCCTCGCCCAGCTCGTCGACGATGTCGAGCGCGAACGCCAGCCCGGCCGACGGGCCGCCGATTCCCCCGGCGTCGATCTCGATGTCCACCGGGAACTCGAAGGTCTCCGCATCCTGGACCTGGACGCCGACGACCGCACGCCCGGGCTCGCCCTCCAGCGCCCGGGTACCCACGTTCAGATCCACCGGTTTCCCCTCGCGCTCGACGGTCATCTCGACCTCGTCGCCGGGCTCGACGTCGGCGAACGCCGCGCGGAGGTCGTCCGTTCCCTCGACCGGCTCGCCGTCCACCTCCACGATGAGGTCCCCGACCTCGATCACTCCGTCCGCAGGCGCGCCCGGCAGCACGAGCACCACCTCGGCGCCGGACGGGGTGATCTCGACCTGCCGGCCCAGCTCCTCGAGCGCCACCGCGATGGCGATCTTCTGCGACCGCGTCATGTCGTTCAGGCTCGAGCGGCGACGCTGGCGGTCGCTCACGCCCTCCGGGTTGAGCACGCGCTCCGGAACGAGGGTCGCGCCCTCGTGGATCCCGGGGAAGATTCGCTCGAGCAGGCTCGCCCGCCCGACCTTGACGTCGACCATGTAGATCCGGTTGCCGCCCGGCTCTTCGCCGGGGATGGCGACGAGGGGATCGGTCGGCCGCGCCTTGTCGGGGAGGATGATGTAGTGGTCGGAGGGGATCCAGGTCAGCGCGAGCACGGCCGCGACGGCCAGGAGGATCACGCTGAAGAAGATGATGAGGCGACGGCGCACGAATGCGATCGTAGCCCCGCGATTCGGCGCTCCGCGCCGTTTTAGAGAGTTCTTAGCCCGCGAGGACCGCGACGACGTCGCGGACGGCAGCGGCCGACTCGTCGAGGGCCGCCTGCTCCGAGGCGGTGAGCTCGAGCTCGTAGATCGCCTCGATCCCTCTGCCGCCGAG
>Ga0081538_10005232_pt1 | contig 11726 bp, 13 predicted proteins | sample TabmetS5T2R1_FD_71022 | JGI IMG/M metagenome (GOLD analysis project Ga0081538, IMG submission 71022) | Tabebuia heterophylla rhizosphere microbial communities from the University of Puerto Rico - S5T2R1 | ecosystem: Host-associated > Plants > Roots > Rhizosphere ... | reverse complement strand
TCGCGGATTTGGACCGTCGTCAGCCCCTCGAACGCGCCGTAGTTCCACTCGACGAGGTCCGGCGTCACCTCGGCGTCGGCGAAGCCGGCCAGCTCTGCGGTGGTGCGGGCCCGGGCCAGCGGACTCGTCAAGACGAGACCGAACCGCTGTCCGTCCAGCCGGCCGGCGAGCTTCCGGGCGGCCTCCACACCCTCCGGTAGCAACGGCAGGTCGGTCGTGCCGGTGTGGCGACCGGAGCGGCTCCACTCGGTCTGCCCGTGTCGGGCCAGCCATAGCGTCACGTCGGTGCTCATCAGCTCTGCTCGCTCCGGACCCAGGCCGCCACGCCGGCAGCGGCGGCCGCCATCGCGAGCATCAGTAGCCAGCTTCCGCCGGGCTGGTAGCCCTCTCGCCCGAAGCCGCCGTCGCCGTCGTCTTGGTTGATCCCGATGACGAGGACGAGGAAGGCCACGCCGAAGAGCAGGCTCACGACCTGGACGAAGCGCGGACTGGCCGGCGAGTCGGAGTCGACCATGACGGCCAAACCCGCGATCAGCAGGAGATGAAGGGCCACCGCCACGACGATCAGCAGAGTCAGGAACGTCAGATCGCTGTCGTGAGCTTCGCTCCAGAGGCCGGCCACAGTCACCGGCTCGCCGTCGGCGCGAGACTCGGCGAGCCCGGTCACGACGCCGGTGGCTCCGGCCGGGTTGAAGACCGGCCAGAACAGCATCAGTACGGCAACCGTGAGGACCGGCCACACGGCGGTGCGCACCCGTACTCGCTCGAGATCCGCCGACAGCCGGCCCAGCTCGTTGCGCAGGCGACGCAGCGACCTCTCGGTCTCCTCGACGGGCATCGTCACTGGTTCTCCGCCGGCTCGGGTCGGCCCGGCTGCTCGCCACCGCGCGCGTCGAGGTAGCTCTGCTTGGGCACCATCACCTTCCGCCGGAAGACGCAGACCAAGGTGCCGTCCTGATTGTGGCCCTTGGTCTCGACGTGGACGATGCCCCGGTCGTCCTTGGACGTGCTCTCCCGCTTGTCGAGCACGGTGGTCTCGCCGTAGATCGTATCGCCGTGGAAGGTCGGCGCGACGTGTCGCAACGACTCCACTTCGAGGTTCGCGATCGCCTTGCCCGACACGTCGGGGACGCTCATGCCGAGCAGCAGCGAGTAGATGTAGTTGCCCACGACGACGTTGCGGCCGAACTGGGTCGTCTCCGCGGCATAGTGCGCGTCCAGGTGGAGCGGGTGATGGTTCATCGTGAGCAGGCAGAACAAGTGGTCGTCGTACTCGGTGACGGTCTTGCCCGGCCAGTGTTTGTAGGTCGCACCGACCTCGAACTCTTCGTACGTGCGCCCGAACTGCATGAGCGGCACCCTACTCACTCCCAGGTCGTCGGCACGCCGTGCGGCGCGGCCACGCCGAGGATGCGCCGCTCGCCCGGCCAGCACTGGAGCCCGACGAGGAACTCGTGCTCCGCGTCGGGAGTACGCCGCTGCGGCTCCAGCGTCAGCCGGGCCAGGACCGACCGCTTGGTGGCCGCGGATCCCAGGGCGTCGAGTCGCGCGTCGATGGCGTGCCGCTCGGCTCGCGGCAGGTACTGCCACATCACCGAGTGCCACAGCACGGTGACGCAGGCGGGCGCCAGCGCCAGCCGGCGCACCGTCGACAAGGCGTCCTCGCGGCGCACCGTGACGGGAACACGCTCCGAGATCTCGAGCGCGCCCCGCAGCCGGGCGAGCCGCGTCGTCTGATCCGGCCAGACGTAGGACAGCAGTCGCAGTCGGCCGTCTCGCCTGCCGGGGTCGATCGGCGCCAGGTCACTCCCCTCGCGGTCGATGATGTTGAGCTTGGCGTCGGTCGGCGGCGACGACCCGCGCCAGGCGTCGTCGAGAACGACCGGACTGTCCGGTGGTCCCCAGTCAGCCTTGCCGGTCACGTAGCGATAGTGGTCGGCCCGCAGGTTCAGCCCGGCGCTGGCGCCGATCTCGTGCAGCCAGATGGGCAGGCGGAACTCACGAGCGATGTGCAGCAATCCACCGAGGAGCGCGGCCGAACGGCCGACCTCGTTGGTCTGCGGCGCCTGGTCGAGCAAGGGGACGAGGCGGTCGCGGTCGCGCGCCAGGAGGTCGCGGAGCGCGGGCCAGGCCGCGTCGGCGTCGGCCTCGCCACCGACGCTCGGATAGTAAGCCGCGAGGTCCGGCGCGTCGCCCTCCAGGACGAGTCGATGGACGGCGCCCATCAGACGCAAGGCCAGGGCGGAAGGACCGGAGTCGTGCTCGTAACCGACGAGCACCTCGTGCGTCGGCCCGCCGGACTTGAGGTCGTCGGCGAGCCGGTCGATCAGCGCGGCGTAGAGCGGCGATCCGAGCGTGTGGCAGGCGGCGGCTTGCGTACGGAAGTGGTCAACCCGTGGGTCGACCATCTCAGCTGCTGCGCCAGGCGAGTTTGGTCAGCAGGTTCTGCGCCTGTTCGGCGTGCTGGTGATGGCAGAGCACGTCGTACGTCGTCGCGACGACGCTGCTCGTCGAGGTGAAGTCCCGCTTCCCGCCGGTCAACGCGTAGCCGATGATGCCCATGATCGCGCCGAAGACGGCACCCGCGATGACGGCGAGGATGACGAGGAGGAACCAGTTGCTCTCCTCGGCGGTGAAGAGCGTCAGGATGGCCCCGGCGAACAGTCCCCACCAGGCGCCGCCGACGGCACCCGTCCCTGCGGCCCGGTTGCGGTCGAGGCGGCCCGTGACACGCTCGACCATCCGCAACCCGTTGCCGACGATCGTCACGTGCTGGACGGGAAAGCCTTCGTCGGACAGGAAGTCGACTGCCCGCTGCGCCTGTTCGTAGGTGTCGTAGCTCCCCACGGTCGTCCCCGACGGCGGGACCGGAAGCTTCATCGGCATGGCGGACTCCCTTCGGACTCACTGCTTCCATCGTCCCACTCTGGAATGAAATGCGCCTGAGGGTCGACCTCGGCCGCCCGATAGGCTCGCGTGGATACCGACGCGACTCGGGGAGACACCTTTGAGCACCCAACCTCCCGGCCATCAACCTTCCTACGGACAACAGTCGCCCTACGGCCAGCGGCCGCCCGGCCAGCCGCCTCCCGGTCAGCCGCCGACCGGCCCGCCGCCGTACGGCCCGCAACTGGACAAGCGCAAATCCAACACCACGCTGATCGTGGTCATCGTGATCGTCGTGCTGGCTCTCGCCGGTGGCATCGTCGGCGCTGCCTTGCTGCTCGCGGGAGACGACGACAGTGCGAGCAGCGGCGGCGAAACCCTCGAGGGCGACGGTTACAGCTACGCGATCCCGGAGGGCTGGAAGGAAGCCACCAGCGCGGCGGGAGGCACCGAAGGCATCGACTCCGTCGTACGCGCCGAGGACGACGAAGCAGGCTTCCGCAGCAACATCCTCGTCGAGGTACAGCCCGCCTCCGGGGCGACGGACCCAGCGTCGATCAGGGACACCTGGGAGGCCAACATCGGGTCCGCGGTCGGGGCGACGCCCGAACCGATCGACGACACGACGATCGACGGCCAGACGGCCCTCGGCGTCCGGGTCGAGACGACGCAGGAGAGCATCGACGTGATCCAGGTCGCCTATCTCACGATCAACGACGGCAAGGTCTACTCGATCGCGATGAGTTCCCATGCCGACGCCGAGGAGGAGGCGACCGGGGAGTTGGACCAACTCCTCGACAGCTGGTCGTGGGCATAGGGAACCGCGACGGCGGAGGCGCTCGTCGTGCCCCCGCCCCAGCAGCAGGAAGTGAGGACTTCGTGAGCAGCCAGCCCCCTCCGTACGGGGAGCCCCCGCAGCAACAGCCGTACGGCCAGCAATCGCCCGGGCAGCCTCCGTACGGGCCGACTCCCGGGGGACCTCAGCAGCCGCCGTACGGATCTCCCGGTGGTCAGCCGCCCTACGGGCCGCCGCCCCAGAAGCGCAAGTCCGGCACCGCGGTGATCGCCACGATCCTGATCGTCGCGCTCGTGCTCGCCGGCGGCGCGGTCGGCGGCATCCTGCTGCTCGGCGGCGATGACGACGGCGGCGGGAGCTCGGGGGACACGATCGCCGGCGACGGCTACTCCTACGCCCTGCCGGAGGACTGGCACGACGTGACCGAGCAGGCCCTCTCCGGCAACCCACCGGGTGCGATCGACACCGTGTCCGCGTGGGGCGAGCAGTTCAACGGCGCCCCGGCGAACGTCATCGTCGAGATCGGACCGGCGGTCGGTGTCAGCGACCCCGAGGAGCTGCGCTCCTCCTGGGAGTCCAACATGGCGGCCGCCACCCAAGCCACGCCGGAGCAGATCGACGGTACGGAGATCGGCGGCGAGGCCGCCATCGGCACGGAGATCCGCCGGTCCAACGAGAACGGCATCGACATCGTCCAGATCGCCTATCTGACCATCCACGAAGGCAACGCCTACTCCGTCGCGCTCAGCACCAACGCGGACAACGAGGACGAGGCCCGCGGCACGTTCGAGGACCTGCTGAGCAGCTGGAGCTGGACCGGCAGCTCCTGAGGCACTTGCCGTCAGCCGGACACGCACTCGATGAGGTCGGCGAGCTCGGCTCGGGCCAAACCTGACCGGCCCGTCGGCCAGCCATCAGTACGTGGCGGGTGCGTCGAACTCACGTCGGGTTCGGTGCACCCGCCACCAGGTCAGCGCAGCTTGTACTCCTCCAGCAGCCGCCGCCCGATGATCATCAGCTGGATGTCCGCCGTACCTTCGCCGATCAGCAGCAGCGGCGCGTCGCGGTAGAGCCGCTCGATCTCGTACTCCTTCGAGAAGCCGTAGCCCCCGTGGATGCGGAACGACGCCTCCACCACCTCGGCGCAGTACTCCGAAGCGAGGTACTTCGCCATCCCGGCCTCGAGATCGTTGCGCTCACCGGAGTCCTTCTTGCGCGCGGCCATCACCATCATCTGGTGCGCGGCCTCGACCTTGGTCGCCATGTCGGCGAGCCGGAACAGCACGGCCTGATGATCGGCGATCTTCTGGCCGAAGGTCTCGCGCTGCTGGGCGTACGCGATGGCGAGCTCGAAGGCCCGCATCGCGACACCACAGCCGCGAGCGGCGACGTTGACCCGGCCGACCTCGACGCCGTCCATCATCTGGTAGAAGCCGCGGCCCGGCTCTGCGCCGAGGATCTGGTCGGCCGCGATCTCGTGGCCCTCGAAGATCAGCTCGGTCGTGTCGACGCCCTTGTAGCCCATCTTCTGGATCTTGCCGGGGACGGTGAGGCCGGGAGCGGTCTGCCCGAAGCCGCTCTCCTTCTCGACGAGGAAAGTCGTCATGTTCTTGTAAACCGAGTCGGCGCCCTCGTCGGTCTTGACCAGCGTCGCGACCAGGTTGGCCGACGCGCCGTTGGTGAGCCACATCTTCTGGCCGTCGATGGAGTACGAGCCGTCGTCGCGTCGGGTGGCCTTGGTCTTGATCGCGCTCACATCGGAGCCGCAGCCGGGCTCCGACATGCTGAAGGCGCCCCGAACCTCGCCGGTCGCCATCCGGGGGAGGTAGCGCTGCTTCTGCTCGGCGGTGCCGTGGTGGATCAGCATGTGCGCCACGATGAAGTGGGTGTTGATGACGCCGGAGACGCTCATCCAGCCGCGGGAGATCTCCTCGACGGTCAGCGCGTACGTCAGGAGCGACTCGCCGAGCCCGCCATACTCCTCCGGGATCGTGAGTCCGAAGATGCCGAGCTCCTTGAGTCCGTCGACGATGTCGGCGGGGTACTCGTCCTTGTGCTCCAGCTCGGTCGCGACCGGCAGGATCTCGTTGTCGACGAAGGCCCGTACCGTCTTGAGGATCTCCTCTTGAACGTCGGTCAGGCCCTCGGTCGCGGCTAGACGACTCATGTCGAGGAGTATCGCTCGCAGGCGACGTGGGTTGCCATGAGGACCCTCACACGAGGGCTGCGTCAGCGTCCGGTAGCAAGCCGAGGCTTCGGGAAGTAGTTCACGCCCTTCTTGTCGGCGTAGCGCGAGGACACCTTGTAGAGCCGCCGCGGCACCCGTGGACTCTGGCTCGTGATGTCGGCCCATCGATCGGCCAGCTCGCGGAGCTGCTTGCGGGACTCCTCCGGATCGGACTGCCGCTCGAACTCCCAGGCGTCGCGCGCCGAGAGCTGGAGCGCGTGATACCACGTCGCCGACTGGAGGTGCTGCGCCGACAGGTCGCCTGGGCGCAGCGCCGTCATGAGCGCAGCGGTCGCGGCGGCGGCGAGAGCGGCGATGCCGGCATAGGTCGGATAGTCGGCGAAGGCGGTCCCGCTGGCGACGGCGGCGAACACGGCGGACAGCCCGCCGACGAACCACTGGAAGGTTCGCCAGTACCCCGACGCGGTGACGTGCCGTTCGGCCTGCAACCAACTGTCCCGCTCCAGCTCCTGGATGAAGTCCCGAGTACGGACGACGACATCGGCCGGGTTGGGTGGGTCCGGCTCCGTGAAGTCTTCGAGGATGCTCGATGTCTGCGCACTCTGCTCGTTCACGATCCCTCCATTCGACGCTCTATCCCATCTTCTCGCGACGGCTACCCTCACACGAACCGGGCGATCTGCCCGAATTAGCCCGGGTCTGCGGTGCACGCGTCCGCCTCGGGTACGTCAGCACACCGTAGACGTCGAGGGGCCGTCGCCTGTGCTCCCGCGCCCGGCCAACGCTCTCGACGGCGAGAGATGCCGCACCGAGGCCCTCGGCGCCCGCTCGCGGGTGGCGATCAGACCAGCGTCGCCGCATGGTCGGGCACCTCGGTCTGCATGTCGCGTGGAGGTCGCTCGTATCCGGTCGACTTCGGTCGCGGCGGCACCTCCAAGGAAGGTCGCTGCACCTCGTGGTAGGGGATGGTCGTGAGCAGGTGGGCGATCATGTTGATCCGCGACCGGCGCTTGTCCTCGCTCTCGACGACGTACCACGGCGCCTCGGGGATGTCGGTGTGGACGAACATCTCGTCCTTGGCGCGGGAGTAGTCCTCCCATCGGCTGATCGACTCCAGATCCATCGGCGACAGCTTCCAGCGCCGCATCGGATCCTCGAATCGCGAGTGGAAGCGGCGCTCCTGCTCCTCGTCACTCACCGAGAACCAGTACTTGCGGAGCATGATGCCGTCCTCGATCAGTAGCCGCTCAAAGATCGGGCACTGGTGCAGGAACCGGAAGTACTCGTCCTTCGTGCAGAAGCCCATGACCTTCTCGACGCCGGCCCGGTTGTACCAGCTGCGGTCGAACAGCACGATCTCACCGGCGGCCGGGAAATGCTCGATGTAGCGCTGGAAGTACCACTGTGAACGCTGTCGCTCGGTTGGCGCCGGCAATGCCACGATCCGAGCGACCCGGGGGTTCAGGTATTGCGTCACCCGCTTGATCGAGCTGCCCTTGCCGGCCGCGTCCCGGCCCTCGAAGACGATCACGACCCGGGCGCCCTCCGCGCGCACCCACTCCTGGAGCTTGACCAGCTCGCCCTGCAGCCGCAGCAGTTCCTTCTCGTACGGCTTGCGCGGAAGCCGTGGGGGCCGGTCTCCGTCCTTGTCCGCCATGCTCGCCTCCCGGAGTCTGACCTATATGCCGCAACGGTACGGCTGTCTCAGCTCGGCGGACATCGCCCGATTCGGGTGGCGTCAGGTGCCCAGGCCGTCGCCGAGTGGCGCCATGCCCCGGAAACGGCGTCCGACCGGGACACCGGGCGCTACTCGCGGCCGTCCGGCTGCGGGTGTCGACACCGCCCCCGATCGCGTCTGTGAGCAGAATGGGCACGTGGATCTCGACTCGGTCGCGCAGGAGCTCTACGGCGTCGCGCTGGACGACTTCGTGGCGACCCGAAACGGCCGCGCCAAGGAGGCCCGGGCCGCCGGCGATCGAGAGCTCGCTGCCGAGATCCAGGCCCTCGCGAAACCCACGACGGCAGCGTGGCTGGTCAACCAGCTGTCCCGCGAACACGCCGACGACCTCGCACCGCTGCTCGACCTCGGCCGGGAGCTGCGCGACGCGAGCGCCAAGCTCGACGGCGAGACCATGCGCCGACTCGGTCGCCAGCGCAACGAACTCGTGAACCAACTGCTCGTCCAGGCGCGACGCCTCGGCGCCGCCCGCAGCAACAAGGTGAGCGACGACGTGGCGGAGGACGTCCGCCGTACTCTCGAGGCCTGCTTCTCCGACGCCGAGGTCGCCGACGAGGTGTCCACCGGGCAGCTGACCCGGGCGGTGGAGTACGCCGGCTTCGGCGAGGTGGCCGGCCTGGGCGGACCGACGGGGGTCGTCGGCGAGAACCGATCGACCGGCCGGAAGGCCGCGAAGCAGTCCAGCCAGCCGTCCAAGCGGACCTCCAAGAAGGCGGCGAAGACCACGGCGTCGGCGCCAAGCAAGCCGACCGACCTGGGCGCCCGCCGACGACAGCGGGCCGAGCGGGAGGTCGCTGAAGCCGCCCAGCGGCTGGAGGCGGCCCAAACCGCCCGGGACGAGGCCACGCAGGAGACCGAGCGCACCACGGCCGAGGTCGAGCGGACCGAGGGCGAGGTCGAGCGGCTGCGTGCCGAACTCAGCGCCGCCGAGCGCGAGGCGAAGTCGGCTCGGCAAGCCGACCGCTCGGCACAGCATCGGCTCACGCGCGCCGAGCGGGAGCTGGCCGGCCTCGAACGCGTCCACGACCGGGCCAAGGACCGGCTCACCGACCTCGACGGCTGACCACCGAAACGTCCATGCAGATTCTGACCTTCGGTCACGGGACCGCGGACTCGGCGCAGATCGTACGGCTGCTCCGCGCCGCCGACGTCGCTCGACTGGTCGATGTCCGCACGGCGCCGGGCAGCCGACGCAGTCCGCACGTCGCCCGAGCCGCGATCGAGCGCTGGCTCCCCGACGCGGGCATCGGCTACCGATGGGACCAGCGGCTTGGCGGCTGGCGGAAGAGTCCGGCGGACTCACCCGACACGGCGTTGCGCAATCGGCCGTTCGCCGGATATGCCGCCCACATGCGTACGGCCGACTTCCTCGCCGGCATCGGCGACCTGCTCGACGAGGCGGCCCGCGTCCGCCTCACCGTGATGTGTGCCGAGTCGGTGTGGTGGCGGTGCCATCGCCGACTGATCGCGGATCACCTCGTCATCGTGCGGGACTGCGACGTACGCCATCTCATGCACGACGGCTCGATCCGCGAGCACCGACCGACCGCCGAGGCCCGGCTCGATCCGGAGCGCGGCGGACTGGTCTACGACGCCGGCCAGGAGCCGCTCGATCTGTGATCGACACCGCCGCACCCGTACGGTTGGGGGATGGCTGACAAGGCAGACGTGATCATCGTCGGGATGGGCGTCGGCGGCGAGACCGTCGCGGGTTCACTCGCGGAAGCCGGGCTCGACGTCATCGGCATCGAAGGCAGGCTGGTCGGCGGCGAGTGCCCCTACTGGGGCTGCATCCCCAGCAAGATGATGATTCGGAGCGCGAACCTGATCGCCGAGGCCGACCGGGTCCCCGGCATGGCCGGGCAGTCGGAGGTGAGCACCGACTTCGAGCCGGTCGCGACGCGGATCCGCGACGAGGCGACGGCCAACTGGGACGACACGGCGGCGGTCGAACGGTTCACCGGCAAGGGTGGACGCTTCGTGCGCGGCTGGGGACGTCTCACCGGGCCGGGTCGGGTCCAGGTCGACGGCACCACGTACGAGGCGACGAAGGGTGTCGTCGTCGGCACCGGTACGGCAGCGTTCGTCCCACCCATCGAAGGGCTCGACGGCACGCCCTACTGGACCAACCGCGAGGCTCTGGAGGCGACCGAGGCGCCCGAGTCACTGCTGGTCCTCGGCGGCGGCCCGATCGGAGTCGAGCTGGCGCAGGCCTACTCCAGGTTCGGCACCGAGGTGAGCGTGATCGAGCGGGCGGATCGGCTGCTGTCGGTCGAGGAGCCGGAGTCCTCGCGGCTGATCGAGGACGTGTTCGAGCGGGAAGGGCTCCAGTTGCACCACGGGTGTACTGCGGTCCGCGTGAGCCACGACGGCCAGGCTTTCGCCGTGGGGCTCGACAACGGCGCCGAGCTGACCGGGGAGAAGCTGCTGGTCGCGGTCGGCCGACGCATCCTCCTCGACAAGCTCGGCCTCGACTCGGTCGGGCTCGATCCCGGCGCACGGGCGATCGACGTGGACGGGCACATGCGAGCCGGGGACGGAGTGTGGGCCGTCGGCGACGTCACCGGACACGGCGCCTTCACCCACCTGGCGACCTACCAGGCGGCGATCGCGGTGCGTGACATCCTCGGCCAGGACGGTCCGGCCGCCGACTATCGGGCGCAACCGAGCGTCACGTTCACCGATCCGGAGATCGGATCGGTAGGGCTCAGCGAGTCGCGGGCCCGTGACGGCGGGCTCCAGGTCGCGATCGGCATGACAGAGGTCCCGGCCACGACCCGCGGTTGGATCCACAAGCCCGGCAACGACGGTTTCATCAAGCTCGTCGCCGACACCGATCGCGGCGTGCTCGTCGGCGCGACGTCGGCCGGTCCGTGGGGCGGCGAGGTGCTGGGCGCCCTGGCCGTCGCCATCCACGGCGAGGTGCCGGTCGATCGGCTGCGCCACATGATCTATGCCTATCCGACGTTCCATCGCGGCATCGAGGCCGCCCTGGCGGATCTGGGGTGAGGCGTACGGCCTCGCTCGTGCTGTGGACGCGGCACGGCGAGAACCACGCGAACCTGACCCGCAGCCTGTCGCATCGCGTCGTCGACCGCGAACTCACCGAGCGCGGTCTCGCTCAGGCGAAGGCCCTCGCGGACTCGCTCGCCGACACCGCGTTGCACCCGCACGTGTTCACGTCGCCACTGCGCCGGGCTCGTGAGACGACCGCGATCGTCGCCGAGCAGTGGGGACTGCGGCCGGTGGTGATCGAGGAGTTTCGCGAAACCGACGTCGGCGAGCTGGACGGGCGAAGCGATCCGACCGCCTGGGAGACCTACGACCGGGTGTTCAGCGACTGGCGATCGGGTGCCGCGGAAGCCCGCTTCCCCGGTGGGGAGAGCCTCGCCGAAGTCGTCACGCGGCTGCGACGCGGTCTCGCCCGCGTCGTCGAGCCGGACGGCACCGGTGCCCGCCTCGTCATCGCGCACGGCGCCAATCTGCGCTGCGCCCTGCCGGATCTCACCGGAGCGATCGATCCGGGTCACGACCTCCCACTCGGCCGCTACGCCACGCTGGCGGCGACTGCCGACGGAATCCGGCTGATCGAGTGGCCCGAGGCGACCTGAGGAGTACGAGCCGCCGTCCGCGTTCCGACCCTCGCGGACGGCGGCCCGTCGTCAGTGCACGTGCGCGGCAGCCGCGTGCTCACACGTGACGAGCGGATTGAGATTCGCGAAGAGGCCGTGCGGGTTGGGCCGCCACAGCCAGACATGCAGTCCCCAGACGCCGGCTGCCCCGACCTCGGGGAAGAACGTGAACTCCTGGCCGAACATCTCCGGCGCTGGCGCCGTGCCGGGCAGGTCCCGTGCCGGGATGATGTACTCGACGGCGTTCAGCCGCCACGTGCCGTCGGCCCGCTTCTCGTAGAGGACCAACTCGGGCTCACCCGGGTCGATCCGTCCGCCGTCGCTGAGGTAGGCGACGTTGAAGAAGTGGTGACCCATCGTGCCGGGCGGCTCGCCCATGTAGCCGTCCGGGTAGTCCATGCACCTGGGCTCCTCGGACCAACCTGCCGCCAGGGCGCGGTCGACGTCGTGGAACGGTGCCGTCACGCGGTGGGCCTCGATCAGCTG
>Ga0081538_10005231_pt1 | contig 11728 bp, 11 predicted proteins | sample TabmetS5T2R1_FD_71022 | JGI IMG/M metagenome (GOLD analysis project Ga0081538, IMG submission 71022) | Tabebuia heterophylla rhizosphere microbial communities from the University of Puerto Rico - S5T2R1 | ecosystem: Host-associated > Plants > Roots > Rhizosphere ... | reverse complement strand
GGCCAGCATGGCGGCCAGCTTGGCCAGCCGGTAGACGAGGTCGTCGGTGTCGAAGCGGTTGGCGTAGAAGGTGAAGCCGGCCCATGCCCACCACACGCTGGTGAACAACCCACCGAACACCATGGCGCCGTGCGGGGTGAGGTCGTTGCGCAGCCCGCTGGCCAGCTCGGCCACGACCAGGACGAAGGCGAGGTCGAAGAACAGTTCCAGCCAGGTGGCGGTGCGTTGGGTGCCGGCGTCGGTCTCGCTGTGCTGTAGCTGGGGTGGGTGGATCAGTCCCGGCCAGGCCATGACCGCCGATCCTCCTTCCGCTCGGCACCGCGGCTCGCCAGGGCCCAAGGGGCGGGAGGCGTCACGATCGGCTGCAGCTCGGCCGCTGGCAGCGGCCGCCCGACCGTGTCACGGTGGTGAACCACGGCGGCCGCTGGTCTCCGGTTCGGGCTCGCCGGTGTCGGCGGGTTCGCCGATGGGCTCGTCCCCGCGCAGGTAGGTGCCGACGGCGGTGACCACGGCGGCGATGGGGACGGCCAGGAACGCGCCGATGATGCCGCCCAGGATGGCCCCGGCGGCCAGGGCCAGGATGATCACCACCGGGTGCAGCGACACGGCCCGGCCCAGCAGCAGCGGGGCCAGCAGGTGGCCCTCCAGCTGCTGGACCAGCACCGTCAGGCCGACCACCAGCAGGGCGGTCGTCACGCCCTTGGTGACCAGGGCCACCAGGGCGGCCAGGGCACCGGCGACGAACGCCCCGACCAGCGGCAGGAACGCGGCCACGAAGGTCAAAAAGGCCAGCGGGACAACCAGGGGCACCCCCAGCACGGCCAGCCCGATGCCGATGAAGACGGCGTCGACCAGCCCGACCGTGGCCTGGCCGCGCAAATAGCCGCTGACCGCGATGGCCGAGCGGGTGCCGATCTCGCGCAGGTGGCGCTCGCGGTGGCGGCCGGCGAAGTCGAGGATCCAGCGGGTGAAGCGCTCGGAGTCCTTGACGAAGAAGAAGGTCAGGAACAGACACAGGATCAGCCCGGTGAGCAGCTCCCCGATCAGGGTCACCCCCGAGATCGCCCCCCGGGTGAGGCCGGTGGAGTTCTCGGTGAAGCGCTGGCGGGCCTGGTCCAGGTAGCGGTTGAGGTCGGCCTCGCTGAGGCCGAAGGGGCGCGAGGCGATGAACTCCTGCACCTCGGCCACGCCCTCGTCGGCCCGCTGGCCCAGGGTGCCGAGCTCGTTGCCGATGAGGGGGATGAACCCGGCGATGATGGCCGCGATCACCAGCACGGCCCCGACGAAGGTGGCCAGCACCGCCCAGATGTGGCGCCAGCCGCGGGCCTCCAGCCAGCGCACCAGCGGGACCAGCAGGGTGGCCAGGAACAGGGCCACGATCACCGGCACGACGATGACCTTGAGCACGATCAGCAGATACAGCAAGAGCCCGGCGGCGGTCAGCACCACCAGCAACCGCCAGCTCCAGGCGGCCAGCTTACGCAGCATCGGCGGCACGTCCCGCCGGGCCCGGTCCTCAGACGAGTCCTTGGGTCGCGGCAGGTCGGGTGTTGGGGTGGTCATCTCTGCCGGCGGCCGGCCGTCGATGATGCTCATGGCGTCCTCATATCTGGCGTGGCTAGGAGATGCCGGGCAGACCGCCCCCGGTGAAGCGGCTGATCAGCTCTTGTGGGTTGAGCCCGAACCGCTCCAGCAGACTGGCGTGCTGGTCGGTGTCGACCTGGTCGGGCAGTTCCTGGTCGGCCTGGTCGGCCTGCTGGTTGTTGCCCTGCTGGCGGAGCAGGTCGATGATCTGTGCCTTGTCGAGCTGCATGGCCGTAGCTCCTCTCTGCTGTGTCAGTGCTGATGGATGGATCTGTGTGCCAACGGCATCGCCGGTGCAATCCAGCGGTTGTGGTGGCAGCTAGCTGGACGACCCACGGTCGCCCGGAGGCCGCGATGGGGCCTGGTCCATGCGGGTCGCCCCGGTGCGGGTCGCTCCAGTGCGGCCGGCCGGTGCACGGTCGGACGGGTCACGACGATCCCACTGTCGGGGATCCGGAACGCCCGGTCGAGGTCGCTGGTGTGGTCGGTGGTGGCCGGCCGGTACTTGCCGCTGACCGCCCGGCGGGTCAGCTTGGAGTGCCAGCGCTCACCAAGAATCCCGCCCAGCAGCGCGCCGATCAGCATGGCCGTCAGTGAGGCGATGCCGGCCAGGGTGCCGATGTTGCCCCATTCGGTGCCGGTGATGGGGATGCCGAGGCTGCGCAGGTTGCCGTGGATCGCCTCGGCGTCGGCCTGGCTGGCCGCGACCGCGCCAACGGCGGCGACCAGCACCACGGCCAGCACGAAGACGGCCAGGCCGTTGAGCAGCCCGGCCCGGCGGGCCATGCGGCCGGCCACATAGCCGCCGAACAGATAGGCCAGCAGCAGCACCACGGCCAGGGCGATGGCGCTGCCGGTACCGAAGGCGGCCCAGTCGTTGCGGTTCAGCTCGGTGGTGAGACCGATGGCGGCCGCGGCCGTGGCGGCCAGGGCGGCCAGGATGGCGAAGGCGCCGTAGGCGACCAGCACCCCAGCCAGCACGCTCGGGAGCGACAGCTTGCCCAGGCCGGCCTCGCGGACCAGGCTGGCCCGGTCTCCCGGGGTCTCGTAGGAATGGTCGGGTGCGGTCATGATCGTCCTCCGATCCGGCAGGACAGGGGTATCGTCAGGCAGCTGGCCGCAGGCGGCCGAGCAGTCCGCCGGCGACCCGGGCGGGTCGCTGCTGCTCGCCCATGGCCGCGTTGACCACCAGCATCGCCCCGGTCAGAGCCGGGATTGTCCACTGCAGGACCTTGAGCTGGCGCTGGGCCTTGGCCACGTCGGTGGGGGTGTCGCCGCTGCGGTCGGTGCCGGCCTCGACCGGGACCTCGCCGGCCTGGTCGAGCTTGGCCCCCAGGCTGCCCGACCAGGCCGTGGCGGCCAGGGCGGCGCCGGTCAGGGCGGTCTTGAGCACGGTGGCCCGGCCGACGCCCCGCTGGCTGGCCAGCCGGCCCTTGTTGGCCACCAGCAGCACGGCCCCGCCGGCCAGGTGGGTGGCGATGCCGGCCAGGTTGACCGGGGCCCAAGCCCCCCAGCCGGTGTTGGCCACCTCCAGACGCTGGCGGGGCTCCTGGACCGCCCCGGCGGCCCGGTTCAGACCAACCGCGCCCATCAGCGACCCGCCGAACCAGGCCGCCAGGCCAACATCGTGCAGGGACCGCGACCAGGTGTTGTCAGCTGTCATCGCCTCGCTCCTTCATCCATCGATGGTGCGGATAGGGCAGGGTCCGCCGGAGCCACCGGCGGTCCCTGCTCTTGTCGTGAGCAGCTCAGCGCCGATCCTGCTGGCGCAGGCGGTCCTGGTCTCCCTCGACCTCGATCTGCTCCTTGCGGACCTCCTCGGCCACCTGGCGCTCGTCGGTCACCGTGTCCTTGTCGAGGCGGACCCGCTCGCGGGGGACGACCCGCTTCTCGACCACGGCCTCCTCCTCGTGCAGGGTGACCTCGTGCTCCTCCTCGGAGATGTCGGGGCCGGTGGTGGCCGCAGCGATGTTGGCGTCGGTGATCGGCTCGCGCTCGACCCGCACCTCCTCGCGCTGCACCGGCACGGTGACCTGCTGGGCCTCGGTGGTCACGTACTTGCGCAGCCGCACCCGGCCGCGCTCGCGGGCCTGGGTGCCGACCTGGAGCTCCTCCTCGGAGCGGGTCATGGCGTCGTCGGTGGTCGGCCCGGAGACGTCGCGGCCCACGGCGGTGTCCTGGACGTCGTCGTAGACCCTGTCGCGGTTCCGGTCACGCGGGTGGACGTCGCCGCCGGCCAGGCCGGTGCCGGCCACATCGCGGTCGTCGTAGCCGACGGTCCCGGCGCCGTAGTCGAGGCCGTAGTGCCGCCAGAGCTCCTGCTCCTCCTGCTCGGACAGGTGGCCGTCGGGGTCCATGTTGGGGGCATCCTTGACCCGCTGCTTCTCGTAGGGGACCTGGACCTGGTCGCGGTGCGAGGTGGCCTGGGCGATGGGCACAAAGGTGGACCGGGTGCCGAACAGGCCGGTGTTGACCAGGGCCCACTCCGGCTGGCCGGTCTGGTCGTCGACATAGATGGACTCGATGTCGCCGATCTTGTCGCCGTCGCGGTCGACCATGGTCTGGCCCTGCCAGCCGCGTACGGTGTCGACGTCGGGCATGGGAGCTCCCTCCTTTAGGGGTGGACTTTGGTTGTGAGTGGGTTGGTGGCGGCGGTGGGGCGGCGCGCCTCGGCGGTTCGAGTAGGACACGGGTTTGAGGTAGAGGTTTCGCAGTCTGACCAAAGTCACCTCGGGCTTCCCAGGTAGACGGTGCTGGTACGCCGGCCGGGTACCCGATGGGCACTTACATTAACCTCCACACTATGTATAGATTCATGTTGAGATCTTCGGTGTAGGATAGGAACAGCGGAGCAGGCTTCCTGGGAGGGGATGTGAGCAGCCAGGACGGGGATCCGGCCACCATGCCGATCGGTGAGGTGGCCCGCCGGACCGGGATGACCGTGCCGACGCTGCGGGCCTGGGAGCGCCGCTACGGGCTGCTCATCCCTGTCAGGACCGCCGGGGGTCACCGTCGCTACCGCGAGGAAGATGTGCGGCGGACCCTTGCGGTGCTCGAGCTCGTCCGCCAAGGCTGGGCGGTCGGCGCGGCCGCCCGCCAGGTCGCCGGCCGCAGGTCCGCACCCTCTGCCGCCCGGCCGGTCGACGAGCTCCGCGATCGGCTGTGGAGTGCCCTGGAGCAGGCGTTGCGGGACCTCCCCGCCGGGACGGAAGCCGCTGGACCCGCCGGCGAGTCGTCAACCACGGGCCAACCTGAGGCCTCGGCTGGGGCGCTGGAGGCCTCGGGATCGCCCGGCTCCTCGGGCAGGGTCGCGGCCGTCCGGCAGCGGCGGCGGACGGCAACCGCGGCCGGGCAGCCAGACTGGGAGGTGCTACAGGCAACCCATCAGGCGACGCGCGCCCTGCTGTACATCACCAGCGTCCGGGAGGCCACCGAGATCCTCATGGCCGCCGTGCGGCGGCTGGGCGGCACCACCATCCCCGCCAGCCAGGCTGACAGCTGGGCATTGCCGATCGACCTGTCGTTCGGGGACGGGGAGCCGATCCTGCCCGTGGCCGAGCCGTTGAGCCTGGCCAGGATGCAGCTGGAGCAGGTGCTGCCCGGGCTGGTTGAGGATGCCCGTCGCGCGGTACAGCTCCTGCGTCGGTCAGAAGACCTGGGCGGCTAGCGACGCCGCGCACCGGCCTTGTGCCGGAGTTCGAACGTAGGTGTGGCCCGTCTGCTTGGCGACGGTGCCACAAAGCAGGTGGTGGTCGATGCAGCAGCCGCGGATCACAGCCGCCGAGGTGGAGCGGTTCGTCGACCATCTCGCACGGCGGGACCGCAGGTCGGCGGTACGCCAGGCGCTCGGGTTGCTTGATGCCGGCGCGTCGGTCCAGGACCTTGTGCAGGGGCTTCTGGCCCCCGCCCAGGCCGAGGTCGGCCGCCGCTGGGAGGCCAACCGGTGGAGTGTGGCCGATGAGCACGCTGCCACCGCGATCAGTGACGCGGTGCTTGCTGCCTTGGCGTGGCGGATCGAGGCGGCCGAGGATCAGGGCCATGTGGTGGTGACCTGTGCCGAGGGCGAGTGGCATTCGTTGCCGGCGCGGATGGTAGCCGAGGTACTGCGAGTGCACGGCTGGCTGGTGACCTTCCTTGGGGCCTCGACCCCAGCCGACCATCTGCGCCGCTTCGTGGCCGAGGTGGACGCCGTCGGGGTGGTCGTCGGCTGCTCGGTGCCGATCTTTCTCAGCGGTGCGCTCCGGTCGGTCCAGGCGGCGCAGGCGGAGGGGGTGCCGGCGCTGGTCGGCGGGCGCGCCTTTGGCCCTGATGACCTGCGGGCCCGCCGGCTTGGCGCCGACGGCTGGGCACCGGACGCCGCTGCCGCAGCCCGCCTCCTGGCAGCGTGGCGCCGCCAGCCGCCGGCGGTGGGGACGCGGCCTACCGGCATGCGTGACGCCGAGGCCCTGGAGCTCGAGGCGGCGCGGTCTGAGCTGGTCGAGGCGGCGATGGGTGAGCTGTTCCTGCGGTTCCCGCCCCTGGCCGGCTACAGCGAGACCCAGCTCGCCCGGACCCGTGAGGACCTCGGTTACATCCTCCAGTTTCTTGAGGCGGCGCTGCTGACCGACGACCCACGCCTGTTCCTGGATGAGTTCCTGCCCTGGCTGACGGGCGTGTTGACCTCCCGTGGCCTGCCCGCCGCCGTGGTGGCGGTTGGCCTGGAAGCGATCGGAGCGGTGCTCGATGGCTTTCCGCACGGTCGGGAGCTGATCGCGCGGGGCAGGCAGCTGGCGGCCGACCGAGCACTGGACGGCTGAGCAGCCAGCAGCGTCCAGACCGAAGGCGGATCATCTTGACAAGAATCTATACACAAGTCTATACATGATGTAGAGATATTGCCCCCCACAGGCTGGCGGAGCGCTGGCATAGGTGTCGGAAGGTTGGGCATGACCAGGGTGACCAGCGGTGCGACCCGTACACAACAGACGCCACCACCCGGCGCCTGGCATGGCCCACCGGAGCGTCGACAACCGGTCCGGGATGGCGGGGCCTCGTCCTGGACCTGGCAGCGAGACGCCGCGTGCCGGAACCTCGGCAGCGCGTTGTTCTTCAGGCCTGACGGCGAGCGGGCGGCCACCAGGCGTCGACGGGAAGCGGCGGCCAAGGCGATCTGTGTGCGTTGTCCCGTCCAGATGCCCTGTGCGCTCTTCGCCCTCGCCTCCCGCCAACCGTATGGCGTGTGGGGAGGCCTGACCGAGGATGACCGCCACCCCGTCCCCGATGAGCGTCGGCGGACATGGGTCCCCCGCCGGTGGCTCCACCGCAGACGGCCTTGACGATGGCAGCGGAGCAGGCCGTGGACGGTCTCGGAGCCCAGCTCGTTCACGATCGGCAGGAGGCGATCGGCGAGATCTATGTCGCCCTGGGCACGACCGTGCGCAGCTACCTGCAAGGCCTCGTCGGCCACGATGACGCCGACGACATCCTCCAGCGCGTCTTCTACGAGGTCTGGCAACACAACCGTCGCTACGACCCATCCAGAAGCCTGACCGCATGGATACTCGGCATCGCGCGCAAACGGGCCATCGACCACCTGCGCCGCCCCCGCAACATCGCCGTCGCATTGCACGAGCTCGGCGATGTTGCCGGCGAGGACGGCCGCGAGCTGGCCGAGCGCTACGCTCGCGCTCATGAGGTTCGTGACGCGCTCACCCGCCTACCTGACGAGCAGCGCGAGGTCCTGGTGCTGGCTTACTTCGGCCGCTTCACCCAAACGGAGATTGCGGCGTACCTGGACGTTCCACTTGGGACCGTCAAGGCTCGAGCGTTCCGGGGCCTGCGCCGCCTCGCCCAATTCCTCGACCCTGGCCAGCAGGTCACGGAGTCTGCACAGTTCGTAGTCCATTGAGTTTCACAGGTGAAGGCGACAGGCGCTGAGGCCGCTACCTTTGCCTCGTTAGGCGACGCACTGCGACTCAGCGAGTACAAGTCGGACTGGCAAATCTCTGGCAAACGGCGGTTGGCGGCTCTCAGTCACACCACAGGTCGGGTACTGGACCCGGCCTGGCCTGCTGGTTTGTGGTGGAGCCCCCCGCCGGAATCGAACCGGCGACCCCATCCTTACCATGGAACCACCAGGAACCGCTGTGCGAACCGCCGTTTCCCCAGGTCTGTCGGCGACGCGTGAAAATCTTCGGCCGTCGTTGACAAGGTCAAGCCCGACCGTCGGGGCCGAAGTTATCGGTTCTCCTTCATGAAGTTATGCGCTCACTTCCCGGTCATGCTGTTCGTGATCGGCGCGAGCCATCCCAGCGAGCGATCAGCGAACTCAGTTGGTGTCCCCCGCTGGATTGGGCATTTCTGGCGGATGGCATCAGTCGACGGAGCTGTATGGGCCCTCCCGCCACAGTGTCACAGCGGCGTCAGCCGCCTCCCGGATCGCCGCGCCGTCAATCTCAACCCGCCAGATAGGGATCCCGCGTCCCGGCTACGCGCCGATGAAGGCCAGCGGCCAGCGCGACCCAACCACCACAACTCTTCGCATCAGGCCGTTGCAGCGGAGCAGTGAGGACGTCACTTGGCCGGCTCGACTGACGCAGGCACTCGAACTGGTCAAGTCGGGATGGCTCAGCGCCAGTGGCTCATCGGCAGACCAGGGATCGGGGAACGGAACGTGGGCAGCCGCGGCATCGCCAGCGAGCCCACATAAGCCGTGCGCAGGTCCTCGCCGGCGAAGCACACGCTGGTCGGGAACTGCAGCCTCGGCCCGGCGGCGGCCAGCATGTCCTCGGGTGTGGCCGCGCCCGCCGCCAGCTTGTCGACAAAGGCGGCCAACACATCCTCGCGGGGATCCTCCAGGACCACATGCCAGTCGCCGTCGCGGGTCAGCACCCCAAGGCCGTTGCGCACCACTGTGGTGACCCACAGGTTGCCCTCGGCGTCGAAGGTGAACCCGTCCACGAACCCGCCAAGGCCCAGCCCGTCGGGGCCGAACACCTCCCGCTCGCCCAGCGACCCGTCACGCCGGACCGGGAAGCGCAGGATGCGGGCCTTCATCGTCTCGGCGACGTACAGAAACCGTTCGTCGGCGTCCAGCCGGGCCTCGTTGGTGGCGTGGATGCCGTCGGCGACGATCCGGGCGCCGCGGTCGTCGACCAGCACGACGAACCCGTCGGGGCGAGGGTGGGCGACTGCCGGCCACCAGTGGTCCTCGCGGGTCAGGCAGGTCAGCCACAGCCGCCCCCTGCGGTCGTAGAACACGAAGTTGGCGCTGGTGGTGCGCTGCCCGTCGACCTCCTCCAGCACGGTAGAGACCTGGCCGTCGCGGGTCATCCGCTGCACGCGCCCCAGGGCGATGTTGGCGGTGACCAGGTTGCCGTCGGGGTCGATGGCCAGCCCGTTGGGCTCCCCGCCCCAGCCGCCGAGCAGCGCCTGGTTGCCGTCAGGGTCGATGCGGGTTACCCCGCCGCGGCCGTCGGAGGCCCATAGGGTCCCGTCCGGCTCGGCGACCACCGACTCGGGGCGGTGCAGGTCCTGGCCGGTCCATCCCAGCTCGTCGAGGTCGAGGGTAAAGCCGCTGATTCCGCTGCCCGTGGCCATCGGGTCCCTCGCTTTCGGTCCCACTGCGATGCCGCCGCGACCGCGAGGTCCAAGCGGCCCACACGTGCTTCTCAGCCGCATCATGGCGAAGCCATTGCGGGCACGACAGTGCCGTATTCTCGCCCCAGCCCTTCAGGCCTTGCCGGTCGGCTGCATCAGCGTCAGGCACCCCGGAACCGGCCGTCAGCGGCGGGACCAGTGCTCCGGTGTGACCTCGGTCTCGGCCAGCTCGAAGGTGGCGGCATAGCCGTCGAAGGCGACGTGGCGGTTGACCGCATACAGCGCCTGGGGCGCGCACAGGAACACGCTGAGGGCCTGGTCGTAGACGAACCGGTCCAGATCGGTGGTGAGCTCGGTCACGACCCGCTGGTCGGTGGCGGCAGCGAACCGCCCCAGCAGTTCGTCGAACTCCGGGATCGGGGGGCCGGCCCGGAACGCGCCCGTGCCGGAATAGAACTGGCTGTGCATGAACGCCGGCGGCGCGTCCGACGAGAGGTCGATCCAGGCGTGGACGAGCACGTCAAAGGGGATCGGTAGCACCTTCTCGACCAGGGCATGCTGGGCAGCCAGCAGCTGGTCGGCCGGGATCAGGGTCAGATCGACCTCGACCCCGAGCGAGGCAGTGAAGTCCTCGGCCAGCCGCCGGGCCACAGCCTCCAGGTCGGCGGGAGCGGCCAGCCGCAGCTCCCGCCCGGCCGGCCAACCCGCGGTGGCCAGCAGGTCCCGGGCCTGGTCGGGGTCGTGCTGGTAGGGCTGCTGGCCCGCAGGCACCCCGGCCGCGTAGTGCGGGGTGAGCCCGGCCAGCGGGGCGGCGTAGCCGGCGAACACCTCCCGGATGAGCCGGCCCCGGTCGACGGCCAGGTTGAGGGCCCGCCGCGCCCGCACGTCGTGCAGCGGTACGCCCTCTGCGCCCCAGTTGACGATGCCGGCCAGCACCCGCATGGCATCGACCCGGACCAGCTTGGCGTGCTCGGAGGCAATGACCCGCTGGGCGTCGGCCGGGGAGACCTCGGTAACGATGTCGACCTCCCCCTCGCCGCCGCAAACCAGCTCCAGGGCATCGGCCGGCGGAAGCTCGTTGCGGAACACCACCCGCTCCAGGCGCGGTCCGCGCACGCGGTTCCAGTGGTCGCGGTTGGCCTCCAAAACCACCCGCTCGCTGCGGGGCGTGCCCGTGTCCAGCCAGACGCAGGTCAAGGGTTCGGCCTGGATCAGCCCGATCTCATTCTCCAGCGACGAGAAGCCTTCAACCAGGGTGTACGGTCCGGTGCCCCACGGGCCCGGTGCGTCGATTACTCACCAATGGCCTTCGGCCGAGCCTCGCTTGCGGTAGCCGAACCCCTCCTCCTCCCAGAAGCGGGTGCTCGGCAGGTGGAAGCCGCGGAACTTGCCGAGCACCTGCCCGTCCGGCTCAGGGAAGACCATCCGGACGGTGTGGCCGTCGACCATCTCCAGCCGGGTCTCGGGATGGAAGTTGATCGAGGTCCCCGGCGGGTGTGGGGCCTTCCAGCGCTGCACCTCCTCGAAGGCCCGCCGGAAGTTCTCGGCCGTGAACTCCTCGCCGTCCTGGTAGCGAAGGCCCTTGCGCAGCCGCACCTCCAAGGTCGCCTCGTCGACCCAGGAGGACTCCTCCATCGCCGCCCCGACGATGTGGCCCCGTTCGTCGGTCCGGACCGGCTCCTCCATCGTGTTCCAGGTGATGAACAGCCAGTTCAGCGGATGCGGGTCGACCACCTGGACGGTCCCGACGGGTGCGGAGGAGGTCGCGTCCGCCATGATGCCTCCCTCGGTAGCCTGCCGTCAGGGTGGCATACGCGTTGGTCGATGGGAAGGATGCGGTCACCTCGGTGGGTGACCAGTCGGTTGGCGCCGTCACGAGCGGTCGGCCCTCTACCAGGACGCGGTTCAATGACGACGCGGTACAACCAGGGCTGAGGAGCCGGTCCCGACGATGACGAAGCCCGGTCCAGCGTCCGGGCCGGTCGATGTCATCTGCAAGTGGCCAACCTGCTCGCCGAGTCGCGCTCAGCCTGAGAAGCAACAACCTGCGGCGCCGCCGGTCCCGGCTCATCGGCGGTCGCGCCGCGACCTCAGCAAGCGCCCGCGGTCATCCAGACCGTCAGCGGGTCAAAGGCCAGGCGTTCCATGACGCCGAGGCCCAGCCCCAGATCGCTTCGGCTGAAGAACAGCAGGCAGGCAGCCGACCCGACGACCCCGCACACCACGGAGAACGCCGCCACCCCTCGCCGGACGCTCCAGGCGGCCACGCCGAGCAGCAGTGGACCCACCGCACCGGGCACCTGCAGTAGCGCACCGGCGCCGTGGGCTGCCAGGTTGACGTCGGCGGGTGCCAGGCCCAGCAGGATCCCTCCGACACCGGCGAGCACGACGAAGGCCACCCCCACCGTGGTGAGCCGGTGCCGAGGCCAGATGCCGCGCGTGAGCAGCGCACCGGCGCTGGTTAGCAGGCCGACCAGCACGAAGACCGTGTTCATCAGCGCGTGCCGGGGCGAGCACGCGTAGATCACCCGGTCGTCGAACTGTCGGAAGTCGCCGCAGCCGGTGA
>Ga0081538_10005230_pt1 | contig 11729 bp, 8 predicted proteins | sample TabmetS5T2R1_FD_71022 | JGI IMG/M metagenome (GOLD analysis project Ga0081538, IMG submission 71022) | Tabebuia heterophylla rhizosphere microbial communities from the University of Puerto Rico - S5T2R1 | ecosystem: Host-associated > Plants > Roots > Rhizosphere ... | reverse complement strand
CATGATCTTCAGCATCCTGTCAGACCCCGACTGAACGGGCAAATGAAGCCGCTTCACAATGGTATCCCGCTCCCCCATAGCCCTTAGCGTGCGGTCCTCCATGTTGGAAGGGTGGCTCGTCGTAAACCATACCCGCGGCGCACTCTCCGAGACGGCCTCCAAAAGATCGCAGAACCTCTTTCCCTCGTGTCTCCACGCGTCCACCGTCTGGCCCAGAAGCGTAACGTACCCTGTGCCGCCGGCGACGAGGTTCTCTACCTCCCCGATCACACTCTCCATCGGGCGGCAGACCATACGCCCCCTCACGGTAGGAACTATGCAGTAACTGCACTGGTAATTGCATCCAGTCATTATCGTGACGAAGGCGTTGTGCCCACCCTCCGTCCCCGGTAGTTCGGGCGTGTACGTCTCCCTCATCGTCGGTAGTCCCACGAACTCCGCCAGCTCGTAGGTATTATGGGTGCCCAAGACGAGGTCTATATCGTAAGTCTGCCTCAGGGCTGCCGACTCCTCGGCCGCACCGATGCATCCTGTCAGGGCCACCTTCTTCACCCGCCCCTCGCGGCGGAGACGATTTAGCTCTCCTAGGTGCCCTCTAACGCGGTCCACGGCATTCTCGCGGACGTAACAAGTGTTCAGTATTACCAGGTCCGCATCCTCGTAGCGCTGGACCTCCGCGTAGCCCGCGTCCTGGATCATCCGCCTTATACGATCCGAGTCGTGCACGTTCATCTGGCACCCGAAGGTCCTGATGCAAGCGGTATTGGTTCCAGGTTCGGCCGGCCTTTGAGGCTTGCTGGAGAGCGGTATGGGTGCCATCTTTGTCGTGCTACTCATACTGTTCCTCCGGCTCGTAGACTCTGGCTCTGAGGGAGATCTCCCCCGGACGACTCTCGAACCTCAATCCCTCGACCTCCAGATACCCGGCCCGCGCCGCCCGTCTGAGTATATCCGCAATGCGCTCACTTTCCTCCTCCCCAAGCTCTAGCACAGGCCCCCCATCCCCAACAGCCCTCCGACCCCTGATCCCTTTGTCACGCTCCCCTCCCGAAACAACCTCGACAGGCCGCACCTCACCTCGCAATATCCTTTGTACACTTCTCACCGAAACGTCAAGACCAAGCCCGATAGCCGTCTCCCGTAGATTCGAACTGTCTCGCTGTCTCTGTATTATGCGGTGAAGTAAGAGTGTGGCGAGGATGCGGGCTGGTGGTCCGTAGTAGGAGTGAAGTCTGGGGCTTTGGGCGTTGGTTGTTGCTGTAAAGCGTTCGAGGGTGGCGCGGAGGTTGGTTTTCGAGGGTCGGGTTGTTGACTGGAGGGTACGTTCAGGGAGGATATTGGTATCGAAGGTGGCCTGAATCGAGGTAGGCGAGGATGTGGAGACGACCCTCGTCTTTAGGGAGTGGCCATTGATCTGGTACAGGGAGAGGCCTGCGCCGTGGACGACTGGGTCGCCTGGTTCCGTGACGGGGTTCAGATGGCGGGTAGTAACGCCGGGTTGTAGGATCAAATCCCTGTGCGACTCTGGGATGCCGTGGCCGTCGTCGATGACGGTCAGGGTTCTGAAGCGACGGTTTTTGAGGGTAGAGGCCACGTAGATATTGGCTGCTCCTGCATCTCGGGCGTTGCGCGCCAGCTCGAGTAGGGCGTCTTCTACGTGCGTGATGCGGGAAGGACCGCGGCGGGCACCCTCCACGCCGGTCAGGCGGGCGAAGCCTGCGCCGAGGTCCCTGTAGGGGCCATCCACTAGAGTTCCTCGTCTACCTGGCCACCTCGCTGACCCGGCTCTCGCGGATGACCGTCACCTTTATCTGGCCGGGGTATTCGAGGTCGGTCTCTATCTGCTTGGAGATATCGTAGGCCAGCTTGGCGGCGATCCGGTCGTCCACTTCGGAGGGCTGAACCATGACTCTGATCTCACGTCCGGCCTGAATCGCGTAGGCTTTGTCTACCCCTCTGTGGCCGAGGGCGATATCTTCCAGTGAGCGCAGGCGCTCTATGTAGGTCTCCGTCGTTTCGCGCCTGGCGCCGGGGCGGGACGCCGAGACCGCGTCTGCAGTGGCGACCAGCACGTCCTCGACGGTCTCCATCTCGATCTCGTGGTGATGGGCGCTTATGGCGCGCACAACATCGTCTGACTCCCCGCTCTTCTTGGCGAATCGGCCTCCGATCAGGGCGTGGGTACCCTCGACCTCGTGGTCTATGGCCTTACCGACATCGTGCAGAAGGGCGGCCCTGCGGGCGATCTTGACGTTGGCGCCGAGCTCCTGGGCCATCATGCCGCAGAGGTTGGCGACCTCGACAGAGTGGGCCAGCACGTTCTGTCCGTAGGACGTCCGGTACTTCAGCGCTCCGAGAAGCCGCAGGAGGTCGTTGTGCATGCCGCCTGAGATCTTGGCGTCGTAGAGCGCCTGGCGGCCTGCGGCCTTCATCTCCTTCTCCACGTCCTTGCGAGCTTTCGCCACGATCTGCTCGATGCGCCCAGGATGGATGCGTCCGTCCTTCACAAGCCGTTCCATCGAGACCCTCGCCACCTCGCGTCTGACAGGATCGAAGCTGGAGATCACCACCGTCTCTGGCGTGTCGTCGATGATAACGTCTACCCCCGTCGCGGCCTCGAAGGCTCTTATGTTCCTGCCCTCGCGGCCTATGACCCTGCCCTTCATGTCATCAGAGGGCAGAGACACGGCCTTGACCGTCGACTCGGAGGTCAGGTCCGAGGCGAGACGCTCCATAGTGGTGGAGATCAGACGCCGCGCTTCGGCGTCAGCCCGCTCCTCGGCTTCCAGGGTCTGGTCGCGCACCATTCGCCCGAGCCGGCCCTCGAGCTCCGACTCCAGCTCGGAGAACAGCCGCCTCTCGGCCTCCTCACGGGTCAGGCTGGAGATCTCCTCGAGCATCCTGAGGTGGTCAGCCTCCCTCTCCCTCAGTTGCTCTTCTTTGCGCCGCATCGCCTCCTCGGTCTCCGTGAGCCTGCGCCTGCGTTCATCGAGCTCGCCTTCACGCCTCTGCAGGGCGGTATCCCTATTATCCAGGCGCTCCTCGACGCGTGCGATCTCAGCCCGCCTGGAACGTACTTCGGCTTCGGCGTCGTCTTTGATCTTGAGCGAGGATTCTTTGGCCTCGAGGTCGGCCTCGCGGCGTTTGGTCTCGGCCTCGCGCTCGGCATCCTCGAGGATGGACCTTGCATCGGCCCTTGCCTGGGCCTGTCGGGTATCTACACGTGACTTCCATGCGAAATAGCCCAGGGCAGCACCGACGGCGAGGCCAGCGACCAGTCCCAGGACCAGTAACAAAACACCCACAGGTTTTCCTTCCAGCGGACCCGCCGCGAGAACGACGGCCCGGCATCAAGCTAGCTCGACTATCCCTGGGCCTCCGGAGGCTCCCGGTACTCCCGGGCAACCTGGGCACATACCTCCGCCGAGTAACCCCGGCGAACCAGAAAGCCGTAGACCCTACGCGCTTCTGCGTCGGACCCACGCTCATTATACCGCCGAGCGGCGGCGGATCGAGCCTCCCCTACCTCCGAGCGGCCTGCGAACTCCTCTTCGACTACCTCCCGCGCCAGAGCCTCCCCCACTCCACTCTTCTTGAGCTCGACCGAGACCCGCCGGGGTCCGTACCAGCGCGCCTTCTCGCGGGCCTTTAGACGCGCGAACTCGGCGTCGTCGAGATAGCCGAGCTCCTCGAGGCGAAGGACGACGGCATCTATAGTCTCCACGACGTATCCGTAACGCTTCAGCCGGTCGCGCATCTCGGCCTCCGACCTGGCCCTGTATCCAAGCAGATTGAGCGCCCGCCCCATCGCGATGGGCTTCTCCCCCGCGACGCGCACCCGGTCGAGTTCCTCCTGCGAGAATACAGCCCCCTCGCGGAGTCCGCTCTCGATGGCTACAGCAGCGTCGATCTCCGCCCAGAACTCCCCGTCGACGGAGACTCTGGCCCTGTTACGGCGCTCGCGAATACCAGTTATCTCGGGCATAGACTCTCCCGGGGCAGATCAGTCGACCCGCGTCGAAGCATAGTCGAAGCCAAAGGGCTGAAATGCTGGAGGCGGTCGAGTAGGCTCGACCGCAGCTTTAAAGCACCTGCCCCGCGGGCTCCTCGGCTACCTCATCGGCAGTCTCGACGGGCTCGAGTAGACCTAGCTTCTCGTAGATCTCCTCGAGGATGCGCTCGCGGACCTCGTAGTTCTCCTTGAGGAACTGCTTGGCGTTCTCCCGCCCCTGCCCCAGGCGTTCGTCGCCGTATGCGAACCAGGCGCCGCTCTTCTGGACCACATCGTGCTCGATGCCGACGTCGAGCAGGCTTCCCTCGCGGGAGATCCCCTCTCCGTACATCACGTCGAACTCGACCGTCTTGAAAGGTGGTGCGACCTTGTTCTTTACGACTTTGACCCTGGTCTGGTTGCCCACAGCGTCGCTGCCGACCTTGAGCGCGCCGATGCGCCGGATGTCCAGACGCACGCTGGAATAGAACTTCAGCGCCCTCCCTCCCGGCGTCGTCTCCGGAGAGCCGAACATGACCCCTATCTTCTCCCTCAGCTGGTTGATGAAAATGGCAGTAGTCCCGGAGCGGCTGAGGGACCCCGAGAGCTTCCGCAAAGCCTGACTCATGAGGCGGGCCTGAAGTCCCACGTGAGAGTCTCCCATCTCTCCCTCGATTTCAGCCCTGGGTACGAGGGCAGCCACAGAGTCTATAACGACGACGTCGAGGGCGCCAGAGCGGACGAGGGTATCAGCTATCTCCAGGGCTTGTTCGCCATTATCTGGCTGGGAAAAGTAGAGGTTCTCGAGGTCGACTCCGATAGCCTGGGCGTAGGTCGGGTCGAGGGCGTGCTCGGCGTCGATGAAGGCGGCGAGGCCTCCTGCTTTCTGCGCCTCGGCGATGATGTGCAGAGCGAGGGTCGTCTTGCCACTCGATTCCGGACCGAAGATCTCGACGATGCGGCCTCTGGGGACACCGCCAACGCCGAGGGCGATGTCGAGGGCCAGGGCGCCGGTCGGAATGGAGGCGACGCTCTGGCGCTCCTCGTCGCCCATGCGCATGATCGAACCCTTCCCGAACTGTCGCTCTATCTGGGAGATTGCGGCGTCTATAGCCTTGCTCTTATCCAATGCATCCTCCAAAAAGCGAGTGTGCCAGCAGATTATGTAATCGGCATTTACTGCGCCTGATTATACTGTGGGGATCTTGGGCTCCCAAGGGGTTTCCGTCCTCCTGCGGGGCGCTTTTCAGCTCGCGGTCTTCAGGGTGTAGTTCCTGGCGACGATCTCACCCGGCCCCCCCAGCGCGCCCGCGTCCTGGCCGTTGATCTCCACCCTCACGGCCCCTGCGTCCCCGCTCTTGATGTACAGTCGCTGGTCGGCCTCGAATGTCTTGGAGAACCCCGGCTGGGCCACCTGCTCGTAGGCCGCTGTCCCGTCGGTGCGGATGAGAAGCCACGAGGGCCGCTCGCTTACGATGACAAGCACCCGCAGCGTATCAGGTGGAGCACTCTGCTCCGCTACTGCGGGTTTCTCGTCTTCGCCGGCTGTGCCTCCGCTCCCGACGGCGCCTTCCTTTGGAGACCCGGCCTCGGGAGCCTTCTCCCTGCCGGCCACGTTCTGCTGCTCATGGCGAGGTGGGGACTCCCCTGAGGGTGGGTTACCCTCCTTCGAGACCTGCACGCCGCGTCCGACAAAGTACAGGGTTCCGATAACGGCGGCCAGGGCGAGCACGGCGACCAGCGGGGTCACTACGGTCGAGGTAGAGACCTTGCGTTTCTGAGCCCCCCTCAGGCCGCTGGGTGGGATCAGGGGCTTCTCGAAGTCGCTCTCGGGCCTTGGGTTGTAGTTGATGCCATGCTCGCGCCGCGTTTTTCTGCTGCTCTTGAGCTGCTGTGAGAGGGCTTCGCCGTCGAGGCCGAGGTAATTGGCGTAGGTCTTCAGAAAGCCCCTGGCGTAGACCGCATCGGGTAGAATTGCATAGTTCTCACGCTCTAGGCCTGTGAGGTAACGCTTGCGGATCTTGGTTGCCTGCTCGACTTCCTCCAGGGTGAGACCCCGCTCCTTGCGCTTGTGCTCGAGCAAGCGGCCGATCTCGGCCTCACCCCTTGATTCGTCGCCTGCCGCCGGATTATGCGTGTGCTGCCAGTCTTCCATCGCGCCTATGAGCCTATCACAAAAGCTACCAGCCCTCGGCTAGATCGGTCCTCCCTTCGTCCTCCCCGAACATGGACTCAAGATCCATCGCAGAAGCCACCACAGCGCGGCTCTTGGAACCCTCGTAGGGCCCCACGACGCCCTTGCGCTCCAGCGCGTCGATTATCCTGCCGGCCCGCGAGTAGCCCACCCTGAAGCGCCGCTGCACAGCGCTCACGGAGGCCTGCTGTGTGGAGACAACGAAGCTCGCCGCCTCGGGAAGGAGGTCGTCATCTGGCTCGTCGTTTTCCTCCTTTACGCTCCTCGGTTGGGTCACCTCCTCCACAAAGCGCGCCTCCGCGCGCCCCGAGGCCGCCTCGACGGTGGCCGACACCACCCTGTCGACCTCCGCCTCGGAGATGAAAGCGCCCTGCACTCGCGATGGCCTCGCGGCAGAGACGGGCTTGTAGAGCATGTCCCCCATCCCGAGCAGGGCCTCGGCGCCGGGGGAGTCCAGGATCACCCGGCTGTCCACCTGGCTGGAGACGGCGAAGGCGATGCGGCTTGGCACGTTGGCTTTGATCATGCCCGTTATCACATCCACACTGGGCCTCTGCGTGGCGACCACGAGGTGAATGCCCACCGCGCGCGCTTTCTGGGCTAGCCTGATGATAGCATCCTCGACCTTGGCCCCAGCCTGCATCATGAGGTCGGCTAGCTCGTCTATGACGATGACGACGGAGGGTATCTGAGCTTCGGCCCTGTCATTGTATCCTTCGACGGATCTGACCCCGACCTTCTCCAGCACCTCGTAACGGCGCTCCATCTCGGCCACGGCCCAGGCTAGCGCGTTGGCCGCTTTCTTGACGTCGGTTACCACAGGCGTGATAAGGTGCGGTACCCGCGCGAACTGCGAGAGCTCGACCCTCTTGGGGTCTATGAGGACCATCTTGACCTGCCGCGGGTCGGTAGTCAGCAGCAGAGAGGTCAAAAGCCCGTTGAGCATTACGCTCTTGCCGCTCCCCGTGGTCCCCGCAACGAGCAGGTGCGGCATCTCGGAGAGGTCGAAGAAAACGGCGCGCCCTGAGATGTCCTTGCCCAGTCCTACAGGAAGAGCCCAGTCGTTGGCGTCGGGGTATGCCTGGAACACGTCCCCGAGCGTCACCTTCGCCGGCCTGGTATTGGGCACTTCGACCCCCACCGCGCTCTTGCCCGGGATCGGGGCGAGTATCCTGACCTCGGTCGCCGCCAGGGCATACGCGATATCCTGTTGCAGATTCCTGACCTTGCCGACCTTTACCCCGCTTCCGAGGCGCAGCTCGTAACGGGTAACCCGCGGGCCGACCACGGCGCGCACCACGTGGGCCTCCACCCCGAGATCAGAGAGCGCCAGGGTGAGCTTCTGGCTCGTACTTTGGGCGTCGTGCGCGGGATCCCCATGCCCCAGACTCAGCATTGAGAACGGCGGCGGTGTGTACTCGCCAGGCGCAAGCTCCCTCTCCTCGTTGAAAACCTGGGCAGGCCCACGCTCAGGCAAGACGACCTCGAACTCTCGGGTCGTAGCACTCTCTGACTCCCCTTTTTCTAGCTCGGTGGGCACCCCTTCGTCCGTGTTCGAGCCCCCTGGGTCAGCCTTCTGGCTAACCTTCGCAGCGTCGGTACGGCTGCGCTTCGCGCGCGGATTGGGCCGCCCGTCTCTCCTTTCCCACAGCCCTCGGGCCAGACCCACGGTCTTCTCGCCTACGGTCTTCAGCACAGCCATGGCCGTGGCAAAGCTAAGGCCGGTGAGCAAAGACAGGCCAACTGCGTAAAGGAGCGCGATCGCAAGCACAGCCCCGATGACACCGGCGGCCCACTGCACGCCTGCGTAGATTCCACTTCCTAGAAGGCCACCGGCCTCGGGATAGTGCCTGGCGGAGAACAGATATCTCGGGGACAGAGTAGCTGCGAAGGTGGCCGCGCCGCCCAGCAACAAGAGAGCTGCGCCGGCGACGGTCCGGCCCCTCAGGCGACCGAGCAAAAGGAGCAGGCCAGCGATCACCGCCAGCGGGGCGAGCGCGAGGCCTACCCTCCCGAACAGCTGGGCGGTTGCAAAGGATCCCGCATCCCCGAGGAAAGCGCCGCGTCCACTCGCGAACGCGGCGCTGAAAAACAGCCCAACAGCCAGTAGGAAGACCCCGATAGCCTCCCTACTCACCACCCCGGCAAGGCCATCGCGCACGCGGGTCAGGGTCGGGTTACCCTTGCGCTTCGACTTCCCCCTGCCGGAGGAGCGCTTCTTCGCAGTTTTCTTTGGCGCCCGCTTGCCTGTAGCCACGCCTTAAGTCTAGCCCATGAGCCTCTAGTCCACCGTCAACCGCAAGGTGTAGTACAGGGTTAGATCTAAACCTCAACTATTAGCGGCAGGATTATGGGGCGTTTCCCTGTACGCTCGGAGAGAAAGCCGGAGAGGTCTTTACGAATAGCGTTCTTCAGTTCGCCCCAGTCTGTGATGCGCTGGCTGGCGGTCTGTTCCAGGGTCTGGCTGACCACCTCGATGGACTGGTCGACCAGGCCGTTGGCGCTCTGCGGGCTGACGAAGCCGCGAGAGATGACGTCGGGGGGTCCGAGAAGCTGACCGTTCTGGGCGTTTATGCGGGCCACCACGATAAACATACCGTCTTCGGAGAGCTGCTGGCGCTCGCGCATCACGCCTGAGGAGCTCTCGGCGATGGCGCCCGCGTCGACGAAGAACATGCCTGCGGCGACGTTTCCGGCCAGGCGGGCTTCACCGTCCTCGAACTCCAGGCAGTCGCCGTTCTCCAGGATGAAGATATTGTCCTCGGAGATGCCCAGGCTCATCGCGGTGTTCGCGTGGTGGCGGAGGTGCCTGAACTCGCCGTGTACAGGGACGAGATAGCGTGGCTTGAGGAGCGAGAGCACTATCTTCTGCTCCTCTTGCGCCGCGTGTCCCGAGACGTGAACCGGCATAAGGGGGCTGTAGAACACGTGGGCGCCACGCTTCATCAGGTTGTTGATCGTGCGGGAGACGCCGCGCTCGTTGCCCGGGATAGGGTGTGCGGCTATCACGACCGTGTCTTCAGGTCCGACCTCGATGGTGCGGTGGGTTCCGTTGGCGATCCGGCTCAGGGCCGCCAGGGGTTCGCCCTGGGAGCCTGTGGTAAGGACCACGATGTCGGAGTCGGGAATCTGGTTGACGTCCCGCTGGTCGACCATCATCTCCTGAGGTAGGTCGAGGTAGCCGAGCTCGCGTGCGATCTGTACGTTACGGATCATCGAGCGGCCCGTTACCCCGACGAGCCTGTCGTGCTTCTTGGCCGCCTCGACTACCTGGCTGACGCGGTGGATGTGCGAGGCGAAGGAGGCCACGATAATGCGGCCTTTGGACCTCTCGAAGACCTCGTTCAGCGTATCACCGACGATCCTTTCCGAGGGCACGTAGCCCGGCCGCTCAGAGTTTGTGGAGTCGCCGAAGTAAGCGAGCACGCCTTCCTTGCCAAGCTCGGCAAGGCGTCCCAGGTCCATCGGCGAGCCCTCTATCGGGGTAAGGTCGATCTTGTAGTCGCCGGAGAATAGGATCACACCTGCGTTGGTACTGATGGCTATCGCGACGGCGCCGGGTATAGAGTGGTTTACCTCTATAAACTCGAGCCCAAAGCCACCAAGGTTCTGCCTGTCGCCGGCATTGATCTCGCGCAGATCTCCTCTCCTGATCCCGAACTCCTGCAGCTTGCTGCGCACGAGTCCGAGGGTGAGCTTTGTAGCGTAGACAGGCACATTGAATTCACGTAGCAGATACGGCAACGCGCCCACATGGTCCTCATGACCGTGCGTGAGCACAATCCCCTTCAATTCATCCGCGTGTTCCCGCACGTAGGTAAAATCAGGGAGCACGAGATCTATCCCCGGCATCTCCTCGTCAGGGAACGACATACCGGCGTCGACCAGGATCATCCCGCTCGCCTGGCGCACGGCCGTCATGTTCTTGCCGATCTCACCCAACCCCCCGAGGGGAACGACCTGCAAGGTCTTGTTGTCTAACAACAGTTCGTAAAACCTCCCTTTGAAGGTATCAGGTGTCAGGCATCAGGAAAACCTGTAACCTGAAGCCTAACTTTCAGTTCAGGTACCTCCCCAGATCGAGCTCCTCCGGCCCGACGGCGGAGAGGTACATCCGGTCCGTTCTCAGGTGCTGTTTCGCGAGGCGTGCTATGTCCTGCGCCGTCACGGCCTCGATGCGGGCGGAGATCTCCTCTGGCGTCAGGAGCTCCGCGCCCGTTATTACGCTGCGGCCCACGCGATTCATCCTCGCCGAGGTGCTCTCCAGGGCGAGCAGCGTCGAGCTCTTGAGCTGCTGCTTGGTACGCTCCAGCTCCTCTCCCTCGACCTCCTCATCCATGATCTTCCCGAGCTGCTCGACGATCACCCTGACCGCCTCCTCCACGTTGCCCGTGGTGGAGCCGACGTAGGTCTTGATCGCCCCCGCGTCCGAGTACCCTTGGTGGTAGGAATACACCGCGTATGCGAGGCCGCGCTTCTCGCGCACCTCCTGAAAGAGGCGGCTGCTCATGCCGCCGCCCAGGACGTTGTTCAAAGCGGCCATCGCGTAACGGTCTTCGCTCTTCGCAGGTATTCCCAGGGAGCCCAGCGAGACGTGGTATTGCTCCGTCTCCTTGAACTTGAAGAAAAAGCGGCTCTCCGGCGGCGTCGGCCTCGCCTCGCGAACGAAAGGCTCTCCTCCTGGCAGGCCGGAGAGCTTCTCTTCGACCTTGCGCTCCACGTCGTCCGGGTCGAGCTTGCCCGCGGCGACGACGAAGATGTTGGGAGCCGTGTAGGTGTGGCTGTGGAAGTCCTTGAGCGTATCGTGGTCCACCCCGCGAACCGTCTCGGCCGACCCGATAATCGGGCGACCGAGGGGGTCTGCGTGGAAGATCAAAGACGACAGGTACTCGTCGGCGAGCTGGTCCGGCCTGTCCTCGTACATCTTGATCTCTTCGACTATGACCTCACGTTCCCTCTCGAGGTCGACGAGCGTCGGCCTCAGGACCATGTCGCTCATGATGTCGAGGGCGCGCCCCAGGTGTTCGGGCAGAAAGCGGGCGTAGAGCACGGTGTACTCCTCGCCGGTCGCCGCGTTCTCCTGGGCCCCGATGCCCTCGAAAGCCTGGGCGATGCCCAGGGCGTCCATTTCGGGGGTCCCCTTGAAGAGCATGTGCTCCATCAGGTGGCTGATCCCGGCGACCTCGTCCGTCTCGTCGCGCGAGCCGGCCCGGATCCAGAGCCCCAATGCGACGCTCGTCGCCTCGGCCAGGGGCTCGGAGAAGACCCTGAGGCCCCCGGGAAGATCCTTCCGCCTTATGTTCGGATCGGCCACTAGCCCTCCAGTTTCTCGAGGCTGATGCGGTTCTGCTTGTCTATCTCCAGGACACGCACCTTGATGCGGTCGCCCTCGTTTACGACGTCCTCGACCCTCTCGACCCGCTGCCTTCCTGGCGCGAGACGCGAGATGTGCACGAGCCCGTCGCGGCCCGGCGTGAGCTCGACGAAGGCCCCGAAGTTGGTGGTCTTCACGACCTTGCCGGTGTAGATCTCACCGGCCTCGAC
>Ga0081538_10005229_pt1 | contig 11730 bp, 13 predicted proteins | sample TabmetS5T2R1_FD_71022 | JGI IMG/M metagenome (GOLD analysis project Ga0081538, IMG submission 71022) | Tabebuia heterophylla rhizosphere microbial communities from the University of Puerto Rico - S5T2R1 | ecosystem: Host-associated > Plants > Roots > Rhizosphere ... | reverse complement strand
GACCAGGGCGAGGTGATCGGGCTCTTCATCGAGGAGAAGATCCCGCGCGGGATGACGCTGCAGGAGACGATCGCCGAGATCCGGCGCCAGGGCGGGCTCGTCTACGTGCCGCACCCGTTCGACCGCATGCACGCGGTGCCCGACTACGAGCACCTGCTCGACGTGGTCGGCGACATCGACGCGATCGAGGTCTTCAACCCGCGCGTGGCGTTCTCGGCCTTCAACGAGGAGGCCGCCCGCTTCGCGGCCAAGTACCGCATCGTGGCGGGCGCCGGCTCCGACTCGCACGTGGTGCAGGGGCTCGGCTCGGTGAAGATCAGGATGCGCGACTTCGACGGGCCGGAGGAGTTCCTCGAGTCGCTGCGCGACGCGGACATCGTGCGAAAGCGCCAGTCGCTGCTGTACGTGCAGGCGCTCAAGTTCATCCAGACGCGCGGCGGCGCGCGCGCCCGCGCCGGCAAGAAGTGATGCGTTCGAGAGGAGCGAAGCCCGGGCCGTCAAAGCCTTCAGCTCAGGTGCCGGCGACCGACGACGAGATCAGGGAGAAGTACCTCGAGCGCGCGATCCGCGAGCTGAACCAGCTCACCCGCGAGATCCAGTCCTGCGAGCACTGCCCGCGCGGCAACCTCATGCCCGTGCTCGGCTCGGGCCACCCGCAGGCCGACATCTTCATGCTCAAGTTCATCCCGATGCCCTCGGAGATCGAGGAGGGCGTGGCCTTCTACGGCCGGGCGGGCAGCGCGCTGATGAAGAGCTTCAAGCGGCTCGGGATCGACCCGCTCGCCGTCTACGGCACGGTCTTCGTCAAGTGCCCGGTGCACGACAGCGACGACTCCGCGCCGGAGTGCCGCGCCCGCGTTCTCGAGGAGCTCGCGATCGTGCAGCCCCGCATCGTGGTCGTTATGGGCGAGGACGCGCTCGAGGAGCTGAACATGCTCGGCGTGCCGCTCGGCCGCGTGGTCGAGCCGAAGCCCGGCGAGATCCAGCGGCTCACGCCCTCCTGCGAGGTGCTCTACGTGCCGGACATCGACCGCTCGCTCGACGAGGAGGGCGCCAAGCGGGAGTTCTGGGGCGCCTTCCGTGCGCTCGGCGAGTGGTACGCCGACTTCCCTCCCTACTAGGCGCCCACTAGGGCCGCGGTCCGCCGAGCCAGGTCCCGTTCCATCCCGACCATCCCGTGCCGGCCTGCCAGACCTTGTGGTACAGGGTGTTGTCGGCTCCCCGCACCCAGGTGTCGATCCGGTTCGAATTGGGCGCGACAGCCGCGGGCGCCGAGAGCGCGGACCCGCCGAGGCTGGTCCACGACGACCAGGTCGAGCCGTTGTAGGAGCGATGCTGGACGTCCCCGCCGGCGCCACGCGCGAAGAGGTCCACCCTGTTCGTGCCACGCGAGGCGACCGCCGGAGCGGACGTGGCCGTCCCTCCCAGGCTCGTCCACGGCCCCCAGGATGTCGTCCAGCTCCTCCGCCAGATCCCCGAGTCGGCACCGCGGACGAAGACGTCGATCCTGCCGGTCGAGTTCGAGACGGCGGCCGGTGCAGACCTTGCCCCGCCGGGTGGGGCGCCGATAGAGACCCACCCGGGAGACCACGTGCCGCCGTTCCGGTAGCGGTGGAGGACGGCGTCGTCCTTGCCGCGGATGAATACGTCGACGATCGACGTCCCGCGCCGCGGCGAGGCGGCAGGGCTCGCGTAGGTCACCCCGCCGAGCGGCGTCCAGCTCGACCACGCGGTGCCCTCGTAGCGGCGCTGCCACACCTGGTTGTCGCTTCCGCGGACGTATACGTCGAGACGCCTGGACGCCGGCGCCACCGCGGCCGGGCCCGACGACGTGGCCCCGCCCAGCCCGAAGACGCTCGACCACGCCGAGGTGTCCCACGAGCGGGTGTAGATCGACGCGTCGTCCCCGCTGCCGCGCCAGAACACGTCGAGCCGGTACTGGCCCCACGACGCCACTGCCGGCGAGTCGTCGTAGCAGGCTGCGTCCCGCTGCCGCGACGCCAGGCACCACGTGAACCACGCCGGGCGCTTGTCGCCGCACGCGCGCACCAGTCCGGTGTCCCACGGGAAGCCCGGCTTCGGCTGGCAGCTGGGCGACGCCGTGTCGGGTTCCTGGCGCATGTTGTAGTAGTTGATCCGCGTGACGCGGTCGTGTGAGGCGAGCCCCGAGGTCGTGTCCGTCATCCACTTGACCTGGCTGTCCTGGACAGCCTCGGTCTGCCCCGGCACGAAGTTGTCGTTCACGTGCGCACCCGCTTCGGTAACCCAGATCGGCAGGGAGGCGCCCGACGTGGCGTTCAGGGTGGCGACCAGGTCGTCGGTGCTGGCCATGCTCTTGCGCCGCACCGCCCCGTACGGGTGCCAGGCGATCGCGCTTCCGAACTGACCGCCCGCGCCCGCGAATTTCATGACGTAGCGCTGGACGAATGAGTCACCGGCCGGGTGGCGCTTGATCGTGCCGTCGGCGTTGTAGTGGTCGTTGAAGTCCGGCGACAGCAGCCTGTCGGAAGGGTGGTTCTGCTCGAGGTGGCTCTTCAGCCGCACCGAGGCGTCGGCGAGGAAGCTCGCGCCCGCTGGGGTGAAGGTCCAGCCCTTCAGCCCGGGCTCGTTCATCGGGCTCCACCACTCCACCTCGGCGGAGAAGCTGTCGATGAACGGCTTCACCTGATCGATCCAGGCCTGGCCGGTGAGCGCGACGCCCTGCCAGGTCTGCGGCGGCACCGAGAAGGTGACCGCGATCTCCATCCCGCCCGGCGTGCGCACCGAGGCGTTTGCCTGGGCGATCCGGTCCCGGACCTGCGCGACGTAGCCGGGGTCGTTCAGCGCATGCCACTGGGCGATCAGCCGGAACGATTTCGGCTGGAGCTCGTCGAAGGTCTCGTCGAGCGAGATGCCCGGGATGTGGAGATCGTCCGAGATGCCGAACCCACCCGGCCCCACGTCGGCCGAGGACGACGCCGGGAAGGCGGCCGATACGGCGCCGGCGAGGGCTGCCAGCGCCAGGACGGGGGCGCGTCCAAGCACCACCTCAACGCTCTCATGGAACCCCAAGAACGGAAAGCGGTAGATTCGCGCTATGGCCAGCGTGCTGGTCGTAGCGAACCGCACCGCCGAGTCCCCCGAGCTGCTGGACGCCCTTCGCGCCCGGGCCGTGCAGGGCCCCTGCGAGTACACCCTGCTCGTCCCCTCCACGCCCCACGGGATCGCCTGGGCGGCCGATATGCACGCCGGCGGCGATGAGGCCGAGCAGCACCGCAAGGCGTTCGTCGAGGAGCTGCGCGAGGAGGGGCTGAACGTCAAGGAGGCCAAGGTCGGCGATCCGGACCCGCTCGCAGCGATCTGCGACGAGTGCAACTTCCACAGCTACGACGAGCTGATCGTCTCCACGCTGCCGCTGAAGCTCTCGAAGTGGTTGCATGTCGATCTCCCGCGCAAGGCGGGGGCGGCCACCGGCCTGCCTGTGACCCACGTGATCGGAAGCGAGAGCTGATGGACCTGGAGGAGCGCGAGGGGGTCGACCCCGTCATCGAGCGCAAGTGCGCCGAGTGCGGCGCGACGCTGACCCAGCAGGAGATCCAGGCCGCTCTCGACAGCGGCGGGCCCTACCTGTGCACCGTCCACGCCAACGAAGAGGTGGCGCTGGGCGAGGACGTGGAGCAGCCGGGCTAGGGGCGCTCCAGCAGCGCCACGCACTCGATGTGCGGCGTCTGCGGGAACATGTCGACGGGCCGCACGGTCTTCAGCACGTAGCCGGCGTCCGCCATCTGGCGCGCGTTCGGGGCGAGCGTGGTGGGGTTGCAGGACACGTAGACGATCCGCCGCGCCCCGGCCTCCAGCACGCGGCGCACCACCTTCTGCGACAGCCCCGCGCGCGGCGGGTCCAGCACCACCACGTCGGGGCGGCCCGACTTCTCGAGCAGGGGGCGCATCGCCAGGCGCACGTCGCCCGCGAAGAAGCTCGCGTTGTCCACGCCGTTGAGGCGCGCGTTCTCGATCGCGTCGGCCACCGCCTCCTCGACGATCTCGACTCCCCAGACCTCGCCCGCGTCGAGCGCCAGCACCAGCGCGATCGTGCCGATGCCGCAGAACAGGTCGAGCACGCGCTCCCGGCCGCTCAGCCCTGCCAGCTCGACCGCGCTCCCGTAGAGGCGCTCGGCCATCTCGGTGTTGGTCTGGAAGAAGGCGTCCGGCGAGATGCGGAAGCGAAGGCCGGCCAGCTCCTCCTCGAGGTGGAGCGCCCCCTTAACGGCCTCCGTCTCGCCCTCGCGCGTGGTCTCGGCAACGCCTGCGGCCCGCGTCAGGAGGAAGCTGTCGGCGGGCGCGGCCGCGGCCAGCTCGTCCACCCGGAAGCTCGAGCCCGCGCTCGTGACGATGCGGGCCTGGAGCTGCCCGGTCCGGCGCCCCTCGCGCACGACGAGGTTCCGGAGCAGGCCCTGCTGGGCGCGCCGGTCCCAGGTCGAGAGCCCCTCCTCGCGGCACCAGGCCTTGACGGCCTCGCGCAGCTCGTCGACGCGCTCGGAGGCGAGGATGTCGAGCGAGACGTCGTCGATCGCGTCGAAGCGGCCGGGGCGATGGAAGCCCAGCACGAGCTCGCCGTCCTCGTCCTCGCCGAACGAGTACTCGAGCTTGTTCCGGTAGCGGAGCCGCTCGACGGCGGGCACGATCGGCTCGACCGGGGGGTCCTCGAAGCGGCCGATGCGGGCCAGGGCGTCGCGCACCTGGTCCTCCTTCTCGCGCAGCTGGAGCTCGTAGGGCAGCACCTGCCACGGCGCGCCGGGGTGCGGCGCCACGGGCTCGACCCGGTCGGGCGAGGGCTCGAGCAGCTCGAGCGTGTCGGCCTCCGCGAACGAGCGCTTCGACTTCCCGATGCGAGCGCGCACGCGGTCGCCCGGTACCGCGCCGCGCACGAACACGACGTAGCCGTCCGTGCGGGCCACGCCGGCGCCGCCGTGGGCGAGCCGGTCGATGGTCAGCTCGAGCTCGTCGCCCGTGCGGGGCCTCGTCGTCTGTGCCTCGGTCATGCGGGACCGAGGCTACTCATCCGCCCTAGCCGAGCTTCGACTCGATCGCGTTCAGGATCGTCTTGCGGTTCGCGTTGCGCTTCTCGTGGTCGCGCACCTTGCGCAGCTGCGCCGGCGTGAGGTCCTTCAGCCGGGACTGGATCTGAGTGGCGTTCAGCTCGTCGTACGCCGTGATCGGGAAGTTCGGGCCCACGCCCGCCGTGCGGCGGACCCTGTCCACCTGCGCCAGCGCCGGGGACGCCGTGCGCACGGCGCGGCCGCGCGCACCCGAGGCCTCCTTGCGCGCCTTCCCCGCGGCGCCGCCCGCGGCCTTGCGCGCGCCGGCGGTGCGGCCGCGGACCCCGCTGCGCCCGCGGTCGAGCAGCGACTCGAGGTCCTTCAGCACGTCGCTGGTCTGGCGCTGGCCCCGCTTCACGAGGCCGGAGGTGATGCGCTGGGCGTCGCGCGCCGTCACGCGGCCCTGGTCCACGGCCTCGCCCAGGACCTCCTCGATCCGGTCACGAGAGATCAGGACCATCTCCATGGGCTTGATCAGGTTCTTGCGGAGCGCCTCGCGGAACTCGGCGACGGTCTTGGCCTCCACCCCGGCCCGCCGCGCTCCGCGGGCCGCGGTCTTCGCGGTGCCGCGGGCCGCCTTCTGCGACTTCTGCTGGCGCGCGCGTGTCTGGCCGCCCTTCTTCGCGGCGGCCTTGCGAGAGGCGGCGCTGCGTGAGGAAGAGCCGCTCGTCGTCGAGCGCTTCGTCCTCGACGTGGACCTGGACCCGGACCGCCTGCTGCCACCGCTCTGTGCCATGCGCCTTTCCCTCCTCGATCCCGCGGAACGGGCGGGACTATGCCACGAACTCCGCAGCGATGAGTCGGTGGTCGGAAAGTCGCAATTTCCGGCCGTCCGGCTCGTCCAGCTCCCTGCGCTCGTGCGCCAGCCGACGGGTCGGAGCGACGACCGTGAGGCCGCGCGCGAGGAGGTGGTCGATCGCGTCCGGAGCGGTCGGCTCGCCGAGGCCGAAGCGCTCCCGCAGGGCTTCGAACGGCGCGGGCTCGCGCGCCGGACGCAGGTTGAGGTCGCCGCCGAAGACGAGCGGGGCGTCACCCGACCAGGCCACGGCGGCCTCGGCGGCGGCGATCACCTCCGCCGCCGCCTGTGCCGGCCGCCCGGCGGTGGCGTGGAGGTTCGCCACGCAGATCGGCTCGCCCCCGGCCGGCTCGAGCCGCGCCCAATGCATCCTGCGCCGCTCGGGCCTGCGCGTGAGCGTCAGCGTGCGGTGCTCGGCGACCGGCGCCGACAGGCGGACGAGGAGCTGGTTCGAGCCGCCCTCCCACGAACCGATCAGATCCGGGTTCCAATCGGCCAGGAGCCCCTGCAGCGGCGGCACCACGTTGCGCGAGGTGAGCGCCCGCACCCCGGACGCGCCGGTCCTCCGCCGAAGCTCGCCGAACCAGCGCGGCGGCGCCTCCTGTAGCAGCGCCAGGTCCCACTCGAGCCCGCCGAGCACGCGGGCGAACTCGTCGAGGAGCGGGCGGTTGACTTGCACGTGCGTGTCGTTCCGCTCGGTCCGCTTGAGCAGCCGCGAGCGCAGCGTGAACAGCGCCGGATCGGGCGGGAAGTCGCGGCCGTGGTAGAGGTTCCAGCTGAGGACTCGCATTGCCCCGGCACTTCCTGACAGGCGAGGAGCTTACGAGCGCCGAGCTCGAGCGGCTGCTGGAGCGCGCGCTCGAGCTCAAGGCCGACCGGCTCGGGTCGCGCGCCCTCGAGGGCAGGAGCGTGGCGCTGGTGTTCGACAAGCCCTCCACGCGCACGCGCGTCTCGTTCGAGACCGGCGTCCACGAGCTGGGCGGCCACCCGCTCGTGCTGCGCGAGGGGGAGCTGCAGCTCGCGCGGGGCGAGTCGCCGCGCGACACCGCGCTCGTCCTGTCGCGCATGGTGCACGCGGTCGGGATCCGCACGGGGCCGCACGAGACGGTCGAACAGCTGGCCGCCCATGCGCGTATCCCGGTGATCAACATGCTCACCCATGAGCACCACCCGTGCCAGGCGCTGGCGGACCTGATGACGCTCCGCGAGCGGTTCGGGCGGCTCGAGGGCCTGAAGCTCGCCTACGTCGGCGACGGCAACAACATGGCCCGCTCGCTGCTGATCACGTCGCGCGTGGCGGGCGTGGAGCTGGCGCTCGCGACGCCTCCCGAGCTGTCGCTGCCCGAGCTCGATCCGATGCCCGTGGAGGAGGCGGTCCGCGACGCGCACGCCGTCTACACCGACGTCTGGATCAGCATGGGCGACGAGGACGACGCCGAGCGGCGGCGCGCGCTGCTCGCGCCGTACCGCGTCGACGCGGAGCTCATGGCCCGCGCCCGCGACGACGCGGTGGCGCTCCACTGCCTGCCCGCGCACCCCGGCGAGGAGATCTCGGAGGAAGTCCTGTACGGCGAGCGCTCGGCGGTCTGGGACCAGGCCGAGAACCGCCTGCACTCGCAGAAGGCCCTGTTGGAGCTGCTGCTGACCTGATGCTCGATCCAGGAAAATCGAGGAGGACCCAATGACCAGATGGCTCGCAATGCTGCTCGCCTGCTTGGCGCTCGGACTGATGGTCGCCGGCTGCGGGGACGACGACGACGATGGCGGCGGCGGTGGTGGTGGTGGCGGCGCGACGACGGAGGAGCCCGCCGGAGGCGGCGGGGACGAGGGCGGCGGTGGTGGCGGCGGCGGCGGCGGGACGGAGGTCTCGATGGAGGGGATCGCGTTCGTGCCCGCCGAGGTGACCGTCTCCGTGGGCGGAACGGTCACATGGACGAACAACGACTCGGTGGCCCACGACGTGACCGCCGACAGCTTCAGCTCCGGCGAGCCCGGGGGCATGGCGCCCGGCGACACGTTCGAGCACACCTTCGAGGAGGCCGGCAACTTCGACTACGTCTGCACCGTGCACCCCGGCATGGAAGGGACCGTCACCGTCGAATAGCCCTCGGGGCGCGCGAAATCGCGCAATTTGCGGCCGTACGCCACGGTTGTCCCTGGCAAACGTCCGGCCGGGTGTCCATTCTTCCCGGCCACAGGGGTCAACAGAGGCAGGGGAGGCGCTCGTGGGGGGCACCAAGCAGATGTGGCGCGTGGCCGTCGTGTGCGCGCTGGCGACCGGAGCAACGGCCACGCCGGCGCATGCCGGCGACGAGGGCGTGGTGGGGAGCACGTTGGGTCAGGCGGTCGAGCGCGTGGCGCAGGTGCTGGGGCCGCTCCCGGTGCAGCCGCCGCCCGCGCCGAAGCCTCCGGTGCCCAAGCTGCCCGTTCCCAAGCTGCCCGCTCCCGCGGCGCCCGCTCCGGCGCTGCCGCTCCCGGCGCCGGCCGCTCCGGCTCCCGCCCCGGCGGGCTCCGGCCACGGCGAGCCTGCCCCGTCCGCGCCGGCGGGCGGCGGTGGCGACCCCGGTCCGGCTTCCGGTGGCCGGGACTCCTCCGGCGCAGGCTCCGGGGCCGGCACGGCCAATCCGGCGGCCGGCCGGCGCTCCACCGGCGCGGGCACCACGCGCGCGGCGGCCGTGAGCGCGGGCGCGGGCGTCGCCGGCATCGCCGGCCGAGCGCGGGGCGGCAATCGCGAGAGGGCCGCCGGCGGCGCCAGGCACACCCGCGCGGCCGCCGCTTCGGCGGGCGGCTCGAAGGCGGACGGCCGAGCGACCGCGAGCGCCGCTCAGTCGGGCGGCTCCGAGGCCGGCGGCGACACGGCGGGGACCGGCACCGCCGACCCGGCCGTCACGGGCGCCCAGCCACCCGAGGCCACGAGCGGGTCGCTTCCCTTCACCGGACTGCAGATCGCCGTGCTGGCGGCGGTCGGGCTGTTCACCCTCCTCGGCGGCCTCGCCCTCCGGCGGATGGCGCGGCCCGTCACTCGGGGCGGCGCCTGAGCCCGAAGCCGCGCAGCATCAGCAGGGCCGTCTCGCCCAGCCCGCCGCGGGCGGGCAGCAGGCCGAGCTGCGTGGCGACGTCGTAGAGGTCGAAGAACCCTCGCGCCCGGCGTACGCCGCCGTCGGCGAGCTCGAGGTAGTGGAGGCCGTGCAGCGTCACGAAGCGCTCGGTCGCGGGCAGGGCTCCGATCTCGCCGCGGTGTGTCCCCAGCGCCCGCCACGGCACGCAGGCGTGCCGGCCGCGCCCGAGCGGCGCCGCGGTGGCCTCCACGCGCAGGTCGGGGAACGCTGCGCGCAGCGCCAGCGCGTGACGATCGAGCTCCTCCACGCCGCGCAGCGGATGCATCGCCACGGGATCCTCGTACGAGACGTCCGGCGTGCAGCACCCCTCGAAGCCCCCGCCCTGCCATGCCGCCCGCCAGCGATCCGCGAGCCCGTCGAGCTCGTCCCGCTCGAGCTCGACGCTCACCTGCCCGGTGCCGGGTCCGGCTCGAGCTCGGCGAGGCCCTCCTCGGGCGAGGAGGCCTGCGCGTACAGCCGCCGCGGGATCCGCCCGGCGCGGCGGGCCTCCCAGCCGGCCTCGATCGCCTTGCGCATCGCGCGCGCCATGCCCACCGGATCGGCGGCGCGGGAGATGGCGCTCGCCAGCAGCACCGCGTCGCAGCCCGCCTCCATGGCGAGCGCCGCGTCCGAGGCGGTGCCCACGCCGGCGTCGAGGATCACCGGCACGCTCGCCTGCTCCACGATCAGGCGCAGGTTGTACGGGTTGTTGATCCCCATGCCGCTACCGATCGGCGAGCCCAGCGGCATCACCGCGGCGCAGCCAGCGTCCTCGAGACGGCGCGCCAGCACGGGGTCGTCGTTGGTATAGGGGAGCACCACGAAGCCGTCGGCGATCAGCGTCTCGGTCGCCTCGAGCAGCTCGGCGGGGTCGGGCAGGAGCGTCCTGTCGTCGCCGATCACCTCGAGCTTCACCCAGTCGGTGCCGAGCGCCTCGCGGGCGAGCCGCGCCGTCGTGACGGCCTCGCGGGCGGTGAAGCAGCCGGCGGTGTTGGGGAGCACCTCGAGCCCGGTCTCCTGCAGCACGTCGACGATCGAGCCGCGTGCCGTCGGGTCCACCCGCCGCATCGCGACCGTGGCCAGCTCGGCGCCCGACTCGCGCGCCGCCGCCGCCATCGTCTCCAGGTTGCGGAAGCCGCCGGTGCCGAGCACGAGCCGCGACTCGAACGGGCGGCCGGCGATCTCGAACGCCTCGGGCGAGCCGCCCTGCACGGCGTGGAGCACCTCCACCTCCTCGCCGTCGCGGAGCGCGCGCTCCGGCCACTCGCCGCGCGGCACGACCTCGCCGTCCACCGCCACGGCCACCCCGTCGCGCGACTCCGCCAGGTCGCGCACGACAGTCTCGACCGTCGCGCCGTCGGACAGCTCGCGGTACTCGCCGTTGACGAATGCGCGGATCACGCGCCCACCCCGTGCCGTTCGGCCGCGAAGCGCTCCGGCGCCAGCGGCGCCAGCTCGTTCGGGAGCGAACCGCCCGCCAGCAGGTCCGCCACGGCATCGCCGGTCAGGGGGGCGAGCAGCACCCCGTTGCGCCAGTGCCCGGTGGCCCACACCAGGCCCTCGATCTCCCCGGGGCCCACGAGGGCGCCGTTGTCGGGCGTCCCGGGCCGGAGCCCGGCATGCGCGCCGGCCAGCTCGAGCTCGCCGACCTCGGGCAGCACCTCCCAGGCCGCCTCCAGCAGGCGATAGACGCCGTCCGCCGTGACGGCCGTGTCGAAGCCCCGCTCCTCCACCGTTGCGCCGAGGACCACGCGGCCGTCGCCGCGCCCGACCAGGTAGCAGCGCGGCGTGCGCACGATCCGCGTGAGCGGCTCGGGCATCCCGGCCCGCGCGCGCAGCTCGAGGATCTGGCCCTTCACCGGGCGCACGGGCGGCCCGTCGCCGTCCGGCGCGAGCGCGGCGCTCCAGGCCCCGGCGGCCACCACGACCGACTCGCACTCGATCGACCCGGCGTCCGTGCGGACGCCGGTCACCCGGCCGTGCTCGTGCTCGATCGCCTCGACCGTCACGCCGAGCGCCAGCTCGTCGACCGCCGCGGCCAGGGCCCGGGCGGTGGCGCGGGGGTCGGCCTGCGCGTCGCCGCGAGCGGCGATCCCGCCCGCGATGCGCGGCGACAGCCCCGGCTCGAGCCGCCGGCAGCCGCCGGGCGTGAGCCACTCCACCTCGAGCCCCAGCTCGCGCTGGAAGCCGTGCAGCCGGCGAAGCGCCTCGGCGTCGTCGCGGTCCGCCGCCACCACCAGCGCGCCGCTCTCGCGGTAGCCGGTCGGCATGCCGGTGCGTTCCTCGAGCTCGGCCGCGAAGGCCGGCCAGCGGGCCAGGCCGGCGAGGTTCACCCGCAGCAGCGGCTCCTCGCCGAAATCGGCCTCCGTGACGGGCGCCAGCATGCCCGCCGCCACGCCCGAGGACCCGGCGCCCGGCTCTCCGGCGCGGTCGACCACGAGCACCGACAGGCCGCGCTTCGCCGACCGCCAAGCGCACGCCAGCCCGACCAGGCCGGCGCCGATCACGACGGCGTCGTAGCGTGTGCTCCGCGGCAGTTGAATCACCTTCCCTTCGCCGGCATTACCCGGGTCAGGTTCGACGGTCGGCGGCGCCGCAGCCGCCCTCTCAGCCCGGTCCCTCCGAGCTCCCGTTAGGACCCCAATGCTATCGCCACCGGGGCGGCGCCCCGGGACCATCTGCTAAGGATTCGGATCTCCCCGGCACCGCAACTCTTCCAGCGGGCGCTGTTTTGGGAGGGACCCACGGAGGCGCGCTT
>Ga0081538_10005228_pt1 | contig 11730 bp, 8 predicted proteins | sample TabmetS5T2R1_FD_71022 | JGI IMG/M metagenome (GOLD analysis project Ga0081538, IMG submission 71022) | Tabebuia heterophylla rhizosphere microbial communities from the University of Puerto Rico - S5T2R1 | ecosystem: Host-associated > Plants > Roots > Rhizosphere ... | reverse complement strand
TCGAGCATCGACGCGAAGGTGCCATCGGCGCCCCCACGGGCCAGATCGACGGCCGCCAGCGCGCCGCTCGATGCATCGTGGGCCACGAAGAGGGCATCGAGCAGCTTCGCGCCGCCGCCGAGCTTCATCCGCTCGAGAGCCCCTACCAGCCCACCCTCAAAGACGGCGCCCGGCTCGAAGCGATAGACGCGAAGCTGCGCGAGCACGCTCATGAATGCAGGATCGCACGTCCGGGCCCGACTCCTTCGCCTCTGCAGCCTGATCGCGCCGCGAATCCCGGCGAAGTGGGCCGCCTCCGGCGGGACGCCCGACTGAAACCTGGGAAAGGAGCGCCAATGACCGAAGTGAATGCACCGGTCCTCGACACCCTCGTGAGGATGAATGAAGTGGCACCGGAGCGCTCTGGTTTCGCCCCCGAGACACTCGTGCTCGTGCGGATCGCCGCCTGGGCATCTACCGGCGGCCCGCCGGCGTCCTATCTGTTGAACGTCGAAGCGGCGTCGGAGGTGGGATTGAGCGGTCGAGCAGGTCCACGGCGTCCTGATCGGCATCGCTCCGGTGGTCGGAGCCGCCCGCGTGGCCAGCGCCGGCAGCTCGATTGCCCAGGCTCTCGGCCTGGCCACCGCGATCGCCACGGAGCCGGAGTAGGGAGCCGAATGGGTCCTTTCCGGGGTAGCCGCAAGGTCGAGGTCCTCGACTTTCCGGAAGGTCCGAGAGGTGCCTGAGTCGAAATATCAAGCACAACGACGCCTCGGGTCGCGGCTTCCGCAGGCAGAGCCTCGGCCGGCTGCCGGCGGCACATGGTCCACGGGCCGCGGCGGCACGGGGTGACTGCTTTGGTCCAAGAGGAGTCGCGCGCCGCAAGCGTCGGGGGGCCTCAACGGATTCAGCCGAAAGCGGCAGTGTCGCTTGCCTAGGGCCTCCGACTACGAGACTCAGGACACCTTGCCGATGATGGTCCGCATCTCCTCCCGGGTGAATGCGCGGAGGGTGGTCGTGCGGATGTTGCCCTTCTCTGCGACCGCTAGCAGCGCGGCCGCAAGCGTGTCGTCGTCCGGGGCCTCGACCGTTGTAACCATGTCGTGCGTGCCCAGCGTCCACCGGATGTCGCTGAAGTGGACGCCGAGGTTCTCGAAGGCATTCTCTGCGGCTTCATAGCGGTCGACGGTGTCCTTGAAGTTGCGGACGCCCTGGTCGGTCCAGTCGACCAGCGCGATGTACGTCGGCATGATGTCCTCCCCTCGCGGGCGATGGCCACGCCGACGAGGAGCGTCTCGAACGGCGCGGCGCTCAGAGCAACGCCACCCTAACCGGCGGATGGTGGCCGACCGGCGGCCGGGGCCGGGGCATCATGATCCACTCGGGACGTTCGCGCCCACGCGATGGCGTGACTCGAAGCCCGACCGCCGCTGACGCGTCGTGCGCAAAGCGGCAACTTCGAACGGCGCTGGTCCTACGGCTGCATCCAGACGGAAGCTTCGTGCAGCGCCGGCGCCGTCGGTCACCTCGGACGCGGACGGGCGCGCCACGTCACCGCCGCACTTGCCTGCGCGCGAGGCCTACGCGAGGATGCTTCGAAACGCGTCGACAGGAGATGGCGATGGCGGACGTGGACGAGTTCCTGGCATCGGCTCTGCCGCCTCTCACGGCAGCCGACACCGCGATTCACAATGGCGACGCCGGGCAGCGCATCGCGCTCTGGTCTCGCAACGACCCAGTGACCCTGTTCGGCGCGCTGCAGACCAAGACCGGTTGGAATCAGATCGCGCCGATCTTCGAGATGCTTGCCTCGCGGTTCTCGAACTGCGAGTCGTTCGAGTACGAGGTGCTCGCGGCAGGCACCAGCGGCGATCTCGCCTACATCGCTGGAATCGAGCACACGACGGCAGCGGTGGGCGACGCCGCTCCCCAGGCGTACGAGCTGCGCGTCACGACCGTCTTCCGCCGCGAAGACGGCGAGTGGCGAGTGGTACATCGGCACGCCGATCCGGTCCCAGACAGCGAGTCGACGCACGCGCAGTTGGGCCGCCTCAGCGAGGCGCAAGGATAGATAGCTCCTGGCGGGCCGCTGACGGGCTTCAGTGACAGCCACTTCAAGGCAGCGGCGAGATCATCGAGACCGTCCGCGCCCGACGCGCGCCGATGATCCCAGTCAGCACCTCGCTGCGGCTCTGATCGAGTGCCCGCGCGGGCGCTGCTCGCGCAAAGCGGGAGCGACTCGGATCAGGATGATTGGTGGCCCGGTCACCTTGGTGGCGGGCATGGTCACTCTCCTCCCCCGTTGCCACTGAGCTCGCGGAGCCGCGCGGCGCTGCGCTCGTCCATCGGCAGGAACGTCTCGATCGCGAGGTTTGCCGCCGACACCTCCAGCGGCGCCCCAAGGGTGGCGATCACGGTGAACAGGCGGACCTCGCCGAGGGGTGTGCGTAGGTCGAGCGAGACCACCGGCTGAGTCGCGGGGCTGGTCGGCGGATCGTCCGGGAGATAGGAGGCGACCTCGTCGATCAGCTCGCCCAGAGCCGGGTCCGCATCCTCGCGGCTCCTTCGCCTCAGCTTCTGAATCAGCGGGGCGTTGCAGGCCGCGGTCATCGACGAGATCTTTGGCAGGCCGCCAGGGTGAACCCCGAGCCGCAGCATGTTGATCGGGGGCTCGAGCAGTTCGGGGTCGACCCCGTCCCACAGAAGTGATGCGGCGCGATTGGCCTCGATCAGGTTCCACAGACCGTCGACGATCAACGCCGGGTTCGGCTCGTGTGCTTCCAGTAACCGGCTGAGCGACTCGCGCAGTGGCTGCATGACGTCGCCGTCGTAGGGCTGTTCCAGATACGGAGGAGCAAAGCCGCCCGCGAGCAGCAGGCGGTTGCGCTCGGCGATCGGCAGGTCGAGGTGCTGGGCGAGGTGGATGAGGAGCTGGCGGCTCGGGCGCGAGCGGCCCGTCTCGACGAAGCTCAGGTGCTTGGTAGAGAGGTTCGCGTCCAGCGCCAACTCCATCTGCGTGAGCCGCCGCTGGGTGCGCCAGAAGCGGAGGAGCTCACCGACGGTCTGCGGCTCCCTCTCGGTCTGGACGGCCATCGGCCAACGGTAGCGCCCGACCAGATCGGCTCCATTCCTCGGATGCAACGGGGGAGCGGCCCTTGCACACCGGAGGTAATCGACACGCCGCCGTTCGTCGGCGACTGTTAGCGGCACGAGCAGCGATTTCAAAGGAGGCAACCGAGATGAGCGAACCAAACGTGCCACTTGAGACCCGGACAACGAAGGCAGAGCAGCTCGCCGAGCGCTACACGGCGGTCTGGATGGAGCCCGACGCCAACCGGCGCCGACGGATGATCGCCGAGCTCTGGAGCGAGGATGCGATTCACATCCTCCAGCCCACGCAGGAGGTCTACGAGGCCGCCGATGAGCGGGCCGTCAACCCGACCTGGCAGGTCCGCGGCCACGACGAGCTCGAAGGGAGGGTGACCTCGGCCTACGAGGATTTCGTGGCGACGGGCCAGATGGCTTTTCGTGCCCGGCCCGGCGCGAAGCGCCTTGGCGACGTCGTTACTTGGCGATGGGAAGGGGTCTCGCCCGATGGCGAGGTGCTCGGCGCCGGACTCGAGTTCGTGATCCTCGCCGCCGACGGCCGGATCGCCACCGACTACCAGTTCGTCGAGTGATGACGACCGTCGAGGCGGACGGCGTCACGCTCGGGGTCGAGCACTTCGGCGACGCGGCGGCGCCGCTCGTTCTGCTCGCCGGCGGCCCGACCATGCTCTCCTGGCCCGACGCGCTCTGCGAGGCGCTCGCGCGCGGCGGGCGCCACGCCGTGCGGTACGACCTGCGCGATTCCGGGGCGTCGACCACCGTCAATCCCGAGGCGCCGGCGTACACGCTGCGCGATCTCGCAGCCGATGCCGCCGCGCTCGCCCGCGAACTCGACGACCGGCCGGCGCACCTGGCGGGCATCGGCGTGGGCGGGATGGTCGCCCAGGTCGCCGCGCTAGACCACCCGGACGCGTTCTCGGCGCTCACCCTCGCCGGAACGCGGCCCGTCGCTCCAGGCCGGCTTGACGGCGACCTGCCCGACCATGACGCGGCGACGATGGACCGGCTGTTCTCACGCTCGATGCCCGACTGGTCCGACCGCGCCGCCGTGGCAGAGTATGCCGCCGGAGGCGCGGAGATCCTTGGCGACGACCCCGCCGCTGCCCGCGCGACCGCCGAGCGCATCTGGGACCGTACGCCGGGCACGGAGCCCGCGGTGCAGATGGCCAACCAGATGGGCATGGTGTTCTCCAAGCTCAACTGCAAGCCGCGGTGGCGCGAGCGCCTGTCCGAGCTCGCGACCCCAGCGCTGGTAGTGCACGGTCGCCGCGATCCGTTCTTCCCTGTCGGCAACGGCGAAGCGCTCGCGCGTGAGATCCCCGGTGCTCGGCTGCTCGTGCTCGAACTGGCCGCGACGGCGATCCCCGATGCGGCCGCCGGTGAGGTCGCGGCGGCGATGCTCGCGCTCTAGTGTGCTCTCTCTGGCGCTCGGCGGCGATGTGTCTGGCGCGCTCAAACTGCCGCGAAACAACGTCGGCTCCAAGCAGCTCGAGAGGAACGCGGTGGTCTCGTCGAAGGTGAAGAACGGGCTCGCTGCTGAACGGTGATTTCGGGGCCGGGCATCTCCCCGCGGGGGGTTCCTGGGCGGTCGGGTGGGCCGTGTTGACACCGACGCGACGAGCGGGCTATCGTCGGCCGGCTGGGCCGTTTGGCCGCGCTTGACGCGTCGTCTCGGGCCCGCCGACGGCTTTGGCCGCGCGTCGGGGAGACGCGCCAGCGAAGCACGGGAAGCGAGGTTAGCGATGCGCAAGGGTGGAGCTGGGAGGGGGCGGGCGGTGGTCGGGCGGCGCGGGCTGGTGGTGGCGGCCCGGTTGGGTTTGGCGACGGCGCACGGCTGGCGGCGGTTGGTGCTGGCGGGCGTCCTGGGGGTTGTGCTTGTTGGCGTGCTGGCGCCGGGGATGGCGGCGGCGGCGCCGGGTGACGTACTGGTCGCAGACGCCGAGGCGTTCGGCGGCTCGGGCGGGATGATCCGCGTCGACCCGGTCACGGGCGCGCGCACCACGGTGTCGGCGAACGACGCGCCGGCCGGCGGGCCGGCCTTCCTCAACCCGCGCGGGGTGGCGCTCGAGGCCGACGGCGACATCCTGGTCGCCGACGTGGACGCGTTCGCCGGCTTCGAGGGCGGGGTGATCCGCGTCGACCCGGCCACCGGTGCGCGCACCACGGTGTCGGCCAACGGTGCGCCGGCCGGCGGGCCCGACTTCTTCAGCCCGTTCGGGGTGGCGCTCGAGTCCGACGGCGACATCCTGGTCGCCGACGCTGACGCCTTCGCGGGCATCGGGGGCGGGGTGATCCGCGTCGACCCGGCCACGGGCGCGCGCACGACGGTGTCGGCGAACGACGCGCCGGCCGGCGGGCCCGACTTCTTCGACCCGTTCGGGGTGGCGGTCGAGGCCGACGGCGACATCCTGGTCGCCGACCAGGACGCGTTCGGCTTCGGGGGCGGGGTGATCCGCGTCGACCCGGCCACGGGCGCGCGCACCACGGTGTCGGCGAACGGCGCGCCGGCCGGCGGGCCCGACTTCGTCGATCCGTTCGGGGTGGCGGTCGAGGCCGACGGCGACATCCTGGTCGCCGACGCGAACGCGTTCGGCTTCCAGGGCGGGGTGATCCGCGTCGACCCGGCCACGGGCGCGCGCACCACGGTCTCGGCCAACGGCGCGCCGGCCGGCGGGCCCGACTTCGCCGGCCCGGTCGGGGTGGCGGTCGAGGCCGACGGGGACATCGTGGTCGCCGACCTGGGGGCGTTCAGCGGCTCGGGCGGGGTGATCCGCGTCAATCCGGCCACCGGTGCGCGCACGGCGGTATCGGCGAACGGCGCGCCGGCCGGCGGGCCGGACTTCGTATCGCCGTCCGGGGTGGCGGTCGTGCCGGCGCCGCCGGACGGGGACGGTGACGGGCTTCCCGACGCGGCCGACAACTGCGTTACACAGCCCAACCCCGACCAGCGCGATCTGGACGGCGACGGGGCCGGCGATGTCTGCGACCCAGACGACGACAACGACGGCGCCCCGGACGCGGCCGACAACTGCGCCGCGCAGCCCAACCCCGACCAGCGCGACCTGGACGGCGACGGCGGGGGCGACGCCTGCGACCCAGACGACGACAACGACGGCGCCCCGGACACGGCCGACAACTGCCTGGCCGCGGCCAACGCAGACCAGCGTGACCTCGATGCCGATGGGGCCGGTGACGGCTGCGACCAAGACGACGACAACGATCGGCTGTCTGACGCCGCCGAGCTGCGGCTGGGTAGCTCGTCGGCCGACCTCGACTCCGACGACGACGGCCTGGCAGACGGCCGTGAGGACCGCAACCGTGATGGCCGCAGGGGCCGCCGCGAGACCCATCCGGCCCGCTTTGACACGGACCGCGACCGGCTCTCGGATGGGCTCGAGCGGGGCCTGCGGCGCGGCGTGGCCGACCCGCCCGGCCCGCTGGCCGGCAGCGGGCCGCGGTTCCGCGCCGACCGCCACCCGAAAAGCAGGACCCGGCCGCTGAGGCGCGACAGCGACGGCGGCGGTGTGCCCGACGGCCGCGAGGACCGCAACCGAAACGGCCGCGTCGACCGCGGCGAGACCGACCCCAACAAGCCCGGCAAACAGCGCCGCCGCTAACACCCAGCCCGACCGCGGCCAGCCACAAACCGGGCCGACCGACGCCCGATCACGCGCCGCGCGCGGTCGATACGAGTTGGAGCAGCACGCGGACGCGTCGGCGCACGCCCGCTCGGCAACGACCAGGTGGCGCGCCCACCGAGGCGTAATCGCACCACCGGCGCCTCAGCGCGGGCGCTCAGCGAGCGGTCGAGCGCGGATGGCGGCGCTGCGGCCGCGGATGCCCAGGGCGTGTATTGGGCGACGGAGCGCGCGCTCGCGCGGGCCGAATCCGGGGCCGGCCTGGTCGCGGAGTACCGGTGTGGTCTCCTCGACCACCCAGCCGGCGAGCTCGAGCGCCTTGCGCAGGCCTCGGCGGTTGAACACGAACCACTCGCTGCCGTCGCGGCGCGCGTCGAGCCGCGCCAGCGGGGCGCGGAGCAGCTCAAGTGGCCGGCTGACGGTGTCGAGCAGGATCAGCTGGCCCCGGCAGACACGCCGCACCGCCTCCAGGCCGCGTAGCGGGTCGCGCAGCATCTGCAGCACGTAACCCATCACGACCAGGTCGAACTCGCCGACCTCGTCCGGGTCGAGCTCGTAGACGTTCAGGTCGCGCAGCTCGATCCGCGACCCGCGCAGCTCCGCCGCGAGCGCGAAGTTCCGCTCCGAGGGGCGCCGGTGCTGCCGGCCGCGGAGCCGGTCGGCCGGGAAACGGTCGAGCCGCGTCACATCGAGCACGTCGCTGGCTACGACCTCGCCCGCCCCGCGGCGCTCGAGCTCGAACGCCCAGAAGCCGTCCATCGTCCCGACGTCAAGGCAGCGCATTCCGGCGAGCGACTGCGGCCACGGCAGCCGCTCGGCCGTGGACCGTAGGTCCCAGCCGCCAGGCGTGACGACCCCTGGCGCGACCTCGATCGTGTGCCACCAGTCGAGCTCGGCGACGCGCGCCCGCACGGCGTCAGCGTCCATCGTCGCCATCCGTCGCAGAAGCTACAGGACCGCAGACGGTACGCGGCTCTCCCTCGCGGAGACGATCGCGTTGCGCCTCGGTGCCTCGATTGCGGACGACCCCCCACCGACCGGCGCGCTGCCCGTCAGCCGTCGGCGAGCCGCTCCAAGCGGCGCCGGCTATTGATCAGGCCGCAACGGTCAGCGGTCGGCGAACGGGTTCGCTGAGCACGTCGGCGAACGCCGCGAGGATGCGCCGGTTTTCAGCGTCGCGGCGCGCCGCCACCCGCAGGTAGCGGTCGCCCTGCAAGCCCAACTTGTCCGCGCAGTCGCGCACGTAGATGCCGTGGTGGGCAAGCAGCGCGGCGGCGACTTCGTGCGCTGGGCGATCGAGCTCCAGCAGCGCGAAGTTGGCTGCGGTCGGGTAGACGTGCACCGACGGTAGCTCGGCGAGCCCATCGAACAGGTGGCGCGCCTCGCGCACGTACCGCCGGCGCGCTTGCTCGTACGCGCGCTGGTAGCCAGGGTCGGCCATGATGCCGCAGAACCACTCGCCGAACGCATTGAGGTTCCACAGCGAGCGGGCGCGCAGCAGGCGAGCCCGCTGCGGCGACATGACGGCGTAGCCAAGCCGTAGCCCGGGGATCCCGTGGCTCTTGCTCAGGCTGTTGACGACTACCAGGTGCGGCAACTCCTCGACCAGCGGCGCCAGGCTGCGCGGCCGCTGCTCGCTGGCAAACGCGCCGAAGCTCTCGTCGACGATCACCTGGTGGACGCGACTCGCCGCCCCGCGGACGAAGTCCACCAGCGCGCCGTGGTCGACCGGACCGCCATCGGGATTGTTCGGGTTGATGATCACGACCGTGGCCCGCGGATGGCGATCGACCAACGCGTCGAGCGCGTCGAAGTCGAGCCTGAAGTCGTCCTGTGGCCGCAGTTGGAGCGCGACGACCGGCCCGGTGGCAAATTCGTAGTAGGCGGAGAACGTCGGCAACGGGATCACCAGCGGACCGGGCGCGCGCGCCAGGAGCGCCTGAATCGCCTCAGAGGCGCCGTTCGCCAGGAGCAACCGATCGGGTCGGACACCGACGGTGGGCGCCAACACCTCGGCGATCGCCGCGCCCTGGGAGGGGTAATGGGACACCATCCGCTCGAGCGTCTGCGACGAGACGCGGCCTAGCCGGTGCATCACCTCATCCGTGGCGTAGGGATTCGAGAGAAAGCACGCATCGATCTCCACAAGCCCGGGAATCGCGCGCTCCACGTCCGCGACGCTCGGCGAATGGCTCCCCGAGCCGGCCTTCAGTAGCCGCAACGCCTCGCCGACGCCGCGCGCGTCGGGCCGCCCGGCCGCGCGCCGGCGCCGCGGCGCACCGCACGACGGCCCCGTGCCGCAGTGGCCCGAGCCGGGCGCACTACACATCTTGCATTGACAACGGCAGACCGCGCTGAGCATGCGAAATCCCTTGTTGGCTTGGCGTTGATTGGGAGTTGGGTCGAGGGCAAGCCAACCAGGACCCGCTGACGATCCGCTGACGAATCGCTGACGCGCGCGCGTCAGCGTGCCTGTCCGTGCGTCCTCGCTCCTCGGGATGGATGACACGGCACGGCTCCTCGCAGGCCTTGTCGAGGGACGAGTGGCAGCCCCGCTGGGCCAACGGCTGGGCTGGTGAGGGGTGTGCAAGCGCGGACGCCGTGGGTCCCTGCGAGGGAATCGTCGAATGATCCTCAGCCGAATTTCCTGCGGGCAGGGCCGGGTCCCGGCGAGACGAGTGGCGTCACTGTCCTGACTCTTGGCCCTCCTGGGGCCACAAGTCCGGACGGTACGGACCTTCGCGAGCGCGGCGGTCGAACAATCTTCGGCGCCCGCCCGACCCACGACCGGTCCGACCTCTGGGGTGGACCCAACGCGAAGCGCCGCCTTCATTGCCGTCGTCACGCCCGCGCCGACGCTACGTCAACGGACGCCGAACCCACGTCGAGGTCTAGGGGATGAGCGTGTGAATCAAGGATCGCGACCGCGCGGCCGACGGAAAGGGGAACCGGACTCGCCCGGGCGCGCAGGCCCGCTACCAGGAGCTATTCGCAAATGAATGCACAGATACGCAGGTTCAGCCGCGGCGGGGTGATGCTCATCGCGCTCGTCCTCACGCTGCTGATGGTCGTTCCCGCCGCCAACGCCGATCTCTACGACCCGGCGGACTGGTCCCCAATGGTGTGGAGCGACAAGGCCGATTACGCGCCTGGCGAGCGGGTCACCCTGAAAGGCGCCCACTGGACGCCCGGCGAGAGCGTGCACATCCGCGTGAACGACGACACGGGCGCCAGCTGGGAGCGCGACGTCGACGTGACCGCGGACGACGCCGGCGGCATCGTCGACCAGTTCGACCTCCCGAATTGGTTCGTCGCCCAGTACCGCGTGACGGCGACCGGAGCATCGGGTGCCGTCGCGACCACGACGTTCACGGACGGAAACGTGTCGTTTGCGCTCGCAACGGCTGATCAGGCGGCGCCAGCGAACCTCTCCTGGTCGGTCAACTGGCGGCACTACACGAACTTCGACTGCGTCGGCCAGGACGGCAGCGGCACAGCGAACTACTCGGGCAACACGCTCTCCTCAGGCGCACAGCCGGCTGTCGGCAACAAGCAGTCGGCGAATCCGAGCTCTGTCACGGCGGCCGGGTACGTGCTCGACTACTGGTCCGCTTCCGCGACGAGCACCACGCCGCTGACGAGTGCTCAACTCTGCAAGAACGGCCCCGACAACCACACCCTCTACGCGCACTTCAAGCGTGCGATCCAGAACACCGCGCTGAGCACGCAGAGCGCGACGGGCACATACGGCGGCACGACGAGTCTTTCCGCCACGCTGACCGCCGGTGCGTCGGGTGTGAGCGGGAAGGCCATTACGTTCAAGCTCAACGGGGTGACCGTCGGCACGGCCACGACCAACGGCTCGGGGGTGGCGTCGTTGCCGGCTGCGAGCCTGAACGGTGTCCACGCGGGCACTTATCCGAACGGCGTGAGCGCGTCGTTCGCAGGCGACAGCAGCCACGCCTCCAGCAACGGAACCAGCTCGCTGACGGTCGGCCCGCGGCCCGTCACGGGCAGCTTCACGGCGGCCGACAAGGTCTACGACGGCGAACGCGACGCGGACATCACCGATCGCGAGCTGGCCGGCGTGGTCGGCACCGATGACGTCGGGCTGACGGGCGGCAGCGCGCTGTTCGACACCGAGCACGTCGGTGACGACAAGGACGTGACCGGTGCGGGCTTCGAGCTGGCTGGCGCCGACAAGGGCAACTACACGCTCGCGTCGGTGACCGACGCCAAGGCCGACATCACGCCCAAGTCGATCAGCGGCAGCTTCACCGCGGCCGACAAGGTCTACGACGGCGAACGCGACGCGACGATCACCAGTCGCGACCTGGCCGGCGTGGTCGGGGACGACCAGGTCAGCTTGGCCGGCGGCAGCGCGCTATTCGACACCGAGCACGTCGGTGACGACAAGCAAGTGACCGGCACCGACTTCACGCTGGAGGGTGCCGACAAGGGCAACTACAAGCTCGAGTCGGACACCCTGGTCGCGAAGGCCGACATCACGCCCAAGCAGCTGACCGGCACCTTCTCCGCGGCCAACAAGGTCTATGACGGCAACCGCGACGCCGACATCGCCGGTCGCGACCTGGTCGGCGTGGTCGGGGACGACCAGGTCAGCCTGGTCGGCGGCACGGCGCTGTTCGACACCAAGGACGTTGGGGCCGCCAAGGACGTGACCGGTTCGGGCTTCGAGCTGGCGGGTGCCGACAAGGGCAACTACACCCTCGAGACGGACACCCTGGTCGCAAAGGCGGACATCACGCCCAAGCAGCTGACCGGCAGCTTCACCGCGGCCAACAAGGTCTATGACGGTGACCGCGACGCCGAGATCACCGGTCGCGACCTGGCCGGCGTAGTCGGCAGCGAGGACGTCACGCTGACCGGCGGCTCGGCGCTGTTCGACACCAAGGACGTCGGGCAGGACAAGACGGTCGTCGGCCTGGGGTTCGAGCTGGCTGGCGCCGACAAGGCCAACTACACGCTGGCGTCGGGGGCCGAC
>Ga0081538_10005227_pt1 | contig 11731 bp, 12 predicted proteins | sample TabmetS5T2R1_FD_71022 | JGI IMG/M metagenome (GOLD analysis project Ga0081538, IMG submission 71022) | Tabebuia heterophylla rhizosphere microbial communities from the University of Puerto Rico - S5T2R1 | ecosystem: Host-associated > Plants > Roots > Rhizosphere ... | reverse complement strand
TCTCACAATTCGGCGCGCAGCGCCGGAATGCGACAGAGGTGGGGGCGTCCAATCGCCTGACTGACGCGGCACGCCAGGCCTTAGCCACGTTCTCGAAGCCGACTATCGCCATGATCCAGGGCTACTGCCTGGGGGGCGGGCTGGCCATTGCCCTGATGTGTGATCTGCGTTTTGCCTCCGAGGGCTCGACCTTTGGGATTCCCGCTGCCCGTCTCGGCGTCGGTTATGGGGCATCGAGCGTTGGCATGCTCCAGGCCTTAGTCGGGCCAGCCTATACGCGTGAGATCCTGTTTACCGGCCGACGCTTCAACGGGGACGAAGCCCTGCGCATGGGCCTGATCAATCGTCTGCTACCGGGTGCAGAACTGGTGTCATATGTGCAGGACTACGCGACCATGATCGGCGCTAATGCACCGCTAACCATACGGGCCGCCAAGCTCGCCAGTACTGAACTGCTCAAAGCGGAGGCCGAACGCGATCTCGCCGTGGTCCAACGCGCCGTCGAGGTATGTTTTAACAGCACCGATTATCACGAGGGCCGTACCGCTTTTATGGAGAAACGCTCTCCGATCTTTACAGGACGCTAGGGGGAGGGAAAGCAGAAGAGGTGCAAGGATGCAGGATAATAGCAGTAGAGCAGGCGCTCCCCCGCTGCGCTCCCGGGCAATCACTGATGGCCTCGACCGCACTCCACATCGGGCTTTTCTCCGCGCTATGGGGTTAAGTGACGAGGCCATTGCCCGGCCTTTCATCGGCGTGGTCAGCACAGCCGGGGAGATCACGCCCTGCAATCTGACCCTGGCGGCCCAGGCTGCAGCCGCGAAAGCGGGTGTCGTGAAAGCGGGTGGCACGCCTCGGGAATTCACTACTATATCTGTCTCGGATGGCCTGTCGATGAATCATCAGGGCATGAAATTCTCCCTGGTGTCGCGAGAACTCATTGCCGACAGCATCGAAACTGTGGTGCGCGCGCACTGTTATGACGGGCTGGTGGGCTTTGCCGGGTGTGACAAAACGCTGCCCGGGGTGATGATGGCCATGGTGCGCTGTAACGTGCCGTCGGTGTTTGTCTATGGCGGTAGCGCGTTGCCAGGCCGCTGGCGCGGTCGCGATTTGACCATTCTCGATAGTTATGAGGCCGTCGGGGCAGTCCTGGCCGGGACTATACCACTGCAGGAACTCGAGGCCGTGGAGCGTGCCTGCTTACCCTCGGCTGGCGCCTGTGGTGGTCAGTTTACCGCCAACACCATGGCTATGGTGTCAGAAGCCCTCGGGCTGGCGCTCCCTGGCAGCGCCATGCTGCCGGCGGTCTATGCTCAGCGTCAGGCTATTGCCGAGCAGGCAGGGGAAACCGCGATGGCGATTCTGCGCCACGGTGGGCCGTTGCCTCGCGACCTGGTGACCCGGCACAGCCTGGAAAACGCTGCTGCGGTCGTTGCAGCCACCGGAGGTTCCACCAACGCCGGTTTGCACCTGCCTGCCATCGCGCATGAGGCCGGTATCCGCTTTACCCTGGACGATCTCGCCGAGGTCTGGGCCCGCACGCCGCTCATCGCTGACCTCCGACCTGGTGGCATCTATGTTGCCAAAGACGTCTATGATATCGGAGGCGTGCCAGTGATTCTGCGCGCTCTACTCGATGGCGGGTATCTCCACGGTGAGTGCCTGACGGTGCGCGGGCAGACCCAGGCCGAGTCGGTGGCCACGGCTCCGGCAGTCGACGGCAAGGTAGTGCGGACACCAGCGCAGGCCCTGTCACCCAACGGCGGTCTTGTCGTGCTCAAGGGCAACCTGTGTCCTGACGGGGCGCTGATCAAGGTGGCTGGTTTGAAAGCTCTGACCTTTACAGGGCCGGCTTTGGTCTTCGAGAATGAGGAAGACTGTATGGCCGTGGTGCGTGAACGCACCTATGCGGCTGGTACAGTGATCATTATCCGCAATGAGGGGCCGAAAGGCGGGCCGGGTATGCGCGAGATGCTGGGAGTAACAGCCCTCATATACGGCCAGGGCATGGGGGAGAAAGTGGCGCTGCTGACCGATGGTCGCTTCTCGGGTGCCACGCGGGGCATGTGCATTGGCCACATCAGCCCGGAAGCTGCGGTGGGTGGCCCGCTGGCGCTCGTCCAGAACGGCGATACCATTCGCGTTGATGCTGCAGCTAGCACCATGAACGTGGTGCTGTCAGACCAGGAACTGGCAGCACGGCGGGCCCAGTGGCGTCCGGCAGCATCGCCATCTCTGGGTGGCACTCTGGAGAAATACGCTGCGGTGGTCGGACCAGCTCACCTGGGCGCTGTCACCCATAGTGGGAAGGTCAACTGGCCCTACCTTCTCCCTCCTTAGGACCTGGCGCGTTTCTTGAGGCGTGGAGGTGGCAGCGGGTCCCCATCCTTTGGTGGCCATACCTCAGGGGTGGTGAGCATGGGCGCCCCAGGCTTCTGCGAAAGCAGCAGGGTGGGAGTTAAGCGCATGGTGAGTGTCTGGACTTGTTCCGGGCGTGGCTGGAGCGCCGTATCCACTGGCACCAGCCGATAGGTAGTGTCGCCACTGGGAGGCACGCTAGGCTGAATCACAAAGTGCACAGCAAACTCCACATCCTTGGGTGCAAAAGAAGAGGCCCCAGAACTGGGTTGCCCCAGAGCGGGATCCGCAACAGCAGTGTGCAGTGCCTGCAGTAACTGGTGCAGCTCGAGGCCTTCCGACGCTTTAGGAGGGATGGGGGCGTGAGAGGTCGAGGTGAGCCACCAGAGGACATATGGGAGGAGAAAGAAGCACACCCCAATGCCCAGGGCGTGTAACAGAGGAAGGCGTGTGTGGAGTATTGGTGTCAGGGCGCGGAATCGCTCACCTAGGCGTTGTTGTGTCTCGGGCGATACACGGCTCCATGGAAACTCAGTGAGGCTGGGCATGAGCTCTTCCTTTCACACCAGCGGCGCCTTGGCGCGAGCACCCTCTAGCTGTAAGTACCGCAATCGTGCCTGGCGCAGAGAGGATAAAACACCGGGTCCGAACGCAACCACAGCCTACAAGAGGTGTAGAAGAAAGTCAAGTCTTTTCACAGATTTCTCTGAAGCAGGCGGGGCAGGCGTTGCTCACGGCATAGTGCACAGCACCTGCCCCGGCCTACGAATCATCGAGGATAGTGAATGATGCTGGCCGGGACGTGTCTGACGGCTTGCGACGCCACCAGCGCTGCCACCAGGGGCGCCGCCGCTGGACTCTGGCCATGAAGCGCTGTACGGCATAATCCCACTCGCGCGTCTCTAACTCTAGCGTCGTCTTGGCGCCAGGCTGGGCAGTCACCGCGATATACCCTCCACCGCCCTGGAAGCCCAGGCTGAGATTAGTTTGGGACGTAATCTGCAACCCTAACCCGCCTGGTCCAAAGTCGGCGAGAGCCTGCTCAAGCGCCTCGCGGGGCGTCAGTGTAGTGGTGGCCTGGTAACGCATCAGGTAGACTCCTGCTCCAAGCGCATGACCGTCTGCTGCAGCCAGGGCAATTCCGGTAACAGTTGCAGTTCCCGCTGACGCTGTTGCGCCGTGCGTCGTACCACACGGTAGAGAAATTCTCCCGCGTACGTCAGGCTGAGGTGGAGACTCCGCGTACGCAGGTACAGGGCTAACCAGGCAGCGCTGAAGGCATCACCTGTGCCACTCAGGCGATAGTCGATAACCGGATGCTGGGCACGCGTCAACTGCTCACGGGAGACCGCCATGAGATGGAATGCCTCGGCGACGCGGATACCTTTAACCACCACGATCTGCAGTGCCGGATAGCGTGCGAGGAGCCCATATGCCGCATCAAGAGCCGCCATAGGGGTCTGCATGGGGCAGCCAGCGAGGAGGCCCAACTCAAACTGATTGGGCAGGAGCACAGTGGCGCGCGCCATGAGACGCTCGCGGTAGGCCTGAGCGATCTCGTCACTGACGTACTGGCCGCCTGGAAGATCGCCGATGACTGGATCGCAGGCATAGAACATACCCTCCGGGAGGTAGCGAGCTAACAGGTCAGCCTGTGCTGCAGACGCCAGATAGCCACTCAATACGGTCGTCACCTGCAGGTGTGGGGCTTGCCAGGCATACTGGAGGAAGGACTCCAGGACTGGCAGCGGGGTCACGTCACCAAACCATCCCGGATGCCCCTTGTGGTGAGAGTACCAGGCCGTATGCAGCGCCAGGGGCGCCCACCCCAGGCTTTGCAGCACGGGCACGGCAGCGTTGTTGCCAACCATGCCGTGCAGGACAGCGCTCTGGACACTCAAGATATCCATGGCTATGCCGTCGCAGGTGATGCCTCAATCAGGAGGGACAGCACGCGCGTAAGAATGTCAATAGCACGGAGGTATTCCTGCACACTGATATGCTCGTGCGGGGTATGGTCGAGGGCCGAGTCGCCAGGGCCATAGGCCACCACGGGGCAGCGCCAGTGTGGCGCCAGCACGTTCATATCGGAGGTGCCAGTTTTGACTTTGAATTTAGGATCACCGCCGTGCTCACGGATCGCCTTGAGAAACGCTTTCACGAGAGGATTCCGCTTATCCGACTTGTGCGCCACTTCGTAACCGGAGAAGTGCAACGTCGCCGCACCTGCCTGTGCACGTAAGTATGTCTGAAGGGCCGTCACGTCATAGGCAAGCGGGAGGCGGAGGCCGATGCGCTGGGTGACCACCTCCTGCAAACCATCACTGGCGGTCTGAATGGAGCGCAGAGAGGTATCCAGGGTATCAAACACGGCCCGGCCTTCATTATAGATTGCAGCATAACGCGTCAACGTGTTCCAGAACTCGACCGCAATCTCTGGCCCAGAGGCGAGTTGCCCGGCTGAGTGTGACATGTCGTGGCACAGCGTATAGTCGATGAGGAGTCGACCCTTATAGCCGAGGGTCACGGCCTGCCACTGGCTCGGCTCGCCGATGATAAAACATTCAGGAGCATACTTTCCGATCACGTGCCGCGCCCCTTTCGAAGACGCGGCTTCTTCTTCTACAGCGCCAACCACCACCAGACGACACGTGTCACTCTTAGGCAATCGGGCCACGGCTGATACGAAACACGCCAGCGGACCTTTGGCATCAACGCTGCCGCGGCCGTACAACAGATCGCCCTCCTGGCGCACCGGGATATGGCCGGGTACCGTATCGATGTGCCCGAGCAACACGACCTCGCGCTCTCCCCTGCCCCAGATGCCTACTGCATTGCCAGCCGCATCAACAAACGCCTCGTTGTAGCCACGCGCCCGCATGGCATCCACCAGGTACGCGCTAGCCGCCTGTTCCTGGGTGGAGGGACTCGCGATACTGACCAGTTCCCGCAGCAGCTCGACCTCCTGATTCATCGCACCACCTCTGCTACCTGGGCGACCACCGTATCGACTTCGTCCTGGGTAATGGTCAGCGGCGGCAAAAAGCGTAACACCGTGACCCCAGCAGCCAGCGCCATCACCCCGCGGTCCATGAGGGCCCGCAGGTGTGGCGCCACTTTTTCTTTCATCTCCATGCCGATCATCAGCCCCAGGCCACGCACCTCACGCACCTTTGACGAGCCAAGAGCCCGCAGGCGTTCCATGAAATACGCCCCCATTTCCGCTGCGTGCTCCGGCAGGTGCTGCTGCTGCATGATGTCAATGACCGCGAGCGCCGCGGCGCACGCCAGGGGATTGCCACCGAAGGTCGAGCTGTGCGCCCCCTTATGGATGGTCTGCACGCGCTCACCAATGGCAAACGCCCCCATAGGTATTCCGCCTGCCATGGCCTTGGCCATCGTCATGATGTCCGGCTGCACATCGTAGTGTTCACAGGCAAAAAATTTACCGGTGCGTCCATAGCCGGTCTGCACCTCATCGATGATCAACAGCACCCCGCCTTGACGGCACAGGTCCTGTACACCCTGAAAATACTCCGCACTGCCAGGACGCACCCCGCCTTCACCCTGGATAATCTCCAGCAGCACCGCGGCTGTGTCGTCAGTGAGCGCGGCTTCGAGCGCATCGAGCTTATTGTATGGGACATGCCGGAAGCCGGGCGGCAGGGGACCCACGTGCTCACGGTGACTCGGGTCCCAGGTTGCTGCCAGGGCGCCAAGCGTGCGGCCATGGTAACCACGCGCGGCGGCGACAATGTCAGTTTTCCCGGTGCTCATACGGGCAAATTTTATGGCGCCTTCAACGGCCTCAGTCCCAGAGTTGCAGAGGAAGAAGCGCTGCAGTCCGGGCGGGGTGACCGTGGCGAGCTTTTCGAGCAGCGTGGCGCGGCGATCATTGTAGAACAGCTCTGGGCAGGTGATCAGCGTTTTCGCCTGCTCTGCCACCGCTTCAGCGATCATGGGATGCGCGTGCCCGAGGCTCGCCACGCCCATACCAGCGGCACAATCGATATATTCTTTGCCCTGGTCATCCCACAGGCGCGTGCCCTCGCCACGTACGATGGTCACACCACGTTTGGCATACACCCCACTTGAGTAGCGTTCCTCGAGCTCCTGGAAGACTGTCATAGTTGCTCCTTTACCGTATTACCGTCCCCTGCCCTTGTAGCGCCTGCTGAATGGGGTGTTCTATGCGTGCATCGCCCAAAATGATTGTCTCTACTCCTTGCTCCAGGGCCTCGGCAGCACCCATCACCTTTTTCTTCATCCGCCCCTGCGCCAGGTCCATGTAGGATGACATATGCACCCTATCGATGCGCCGGACCAGCGAGTTCGCATCGTTGACATCCCGCAGCAGGCCGGGCACATTCGAGAGAATAACGAGCGTCTCGGCTTTGAACGCCGCCGCCAGCACGGCGGCAGCGCGGTCACCATCAACATTGATGATCTCACTCTCGTAACTCAGCCCTGGTGGACACAGTACCGGCGTATAGCCGTGGTCCAGGAGCAGCGTTAGTAGACCGGTGTTGATCTGCTCCACCCGTCCGGTAAAATCGTCGCGCAGGACTTTACGCTTGCCGTTCTCGATGACCTTGATGGCCGCTTTACGCTCGCCTTCCATGCTGCGGCCATCGGCACCGCACAGACCAACGGCATTGACGCCAAGCTGCTGCAGACGCTCGACAAAGAGCTTGTTCATCTTGCCCATGTACGCCATGGTAAAAATTTCCAGCGTGTCGCGATCCGTGTAACGGCTTTCGACCCCTGAGATCGAAGTGACAAAGCGTGGTGGCTTCCCCAGGGCTGTCGATAAAAGATTGGTCTCATGGCTGGCACCATGTACGAGGATCAAGCGCTCACCACGCCCGACCAGGGCACTCACATCCTGGCACACCGCCTCGATAGGAATGCCTTTTCCGCCCCCAACTTTCACAACAATCATCGCACGTCCTTCGCCAGTCCTGGTCCTAGGCCGGGTGCAGACCAGGGAAACTCAAGCCGATAGTTTCCTCCAGACCCAGCATGCAGTTCATCGCCTGCACGCCGTTGCCCGCTCCCCCCTTTACTAAGTTATCGAGCGCGCACATCACCACCACACGACTGCTATGCGGATCGGTCTCAAAGCCCACATCGCAGAAATTCGCACCACTGAGAATTTTGGGCTCCGGATACCGATACACTCCCTGCCGCTCTTTAACCACACGCATAAAGGGTTCCTGCTTGTACGCTTCTCGGTATATGCCCCAGATGTCTTTGTCACTCATGGGGCGCTCCAAGAACACGTGCGCCGTCGTGAGCACACCCCGCACCATCTCGATGGCGGTGGCTGAAAAGTGCACGGTCAATGGCACAGCCCCACTGAGTTCTTGCAGCACTTCGGCGGTATGCCGGTGGCCGGTCGGCTCGAAGGAACGTACCGCCCCCTGACGCTCTGGATGGTGTGATGCCAGACTCGGCGTATTCCCCGATGCCGAGGAACCCACCTTGGCCTCGATGACCAGCGGCCTATCGGGCGATAGCAGGCCAGCCCGCGCCAACGGATACAGTCCCAGGATCGTCGCCGTGGCGAGACACCCGGCGCCAGTCACCAGCCTGGCAGAGGCGATGGCCTCGCGATGCAGTTCAGGCACACCATAGACAAAGACCGACAGCATCTCCGGGCAGGCGTGATCGTGCCCATACCAGGTTTTGTAGAGCTGCGCGTCCCGGAGGCGAAAATCACTGCTGAGATCGATGATACGCTCGCTCAGACTCTGAAAATCCGCGATGCGCTTCTGCGCCATGCCGTGTGGCAGCGCCAGAAAGAGCACATCACACGCTTCCAACTGTGCGATACTCACGAATTTCAGGCGTGTCTGCTGACGCAAATTGGGGTGCACGTGATGCAAGAATTTCCCCTGCTGGCTCTCTGAAGTGACCTGCGTCAGCTCGACAGCCGGATGCTGGAGCAACAAACGCAGCAGTTCTCCCCCGATATAGCCTGATCCCCCAACAACGGCAGCCCGTACCCGATTCATACGGCGACCTCCTGAAGGAGGTAATCGATCATTTTCCCTGGAATGTCTACGCCTGTCGTGTCAATGCTGTTGCGGAACTCCATGGTGTAGTTCACCTCATTAACGAGCAGGCCCTGAGGTGATTCCAGGAGATCAATGGCGAGCAAGCCACCGCCAACGGCCTCCGCTGCGGCCCGTGACAGCCGATCAACCTCTGGCGTAATGGGGCAATTCGATGCCTTACCGCCCTGCGCCGTGTTGGTAATCCAGTGGTCAGACGTACGGTAGATGGCGGCGACCGTCTCGTCGCCCACCACGAAGGACCGAATGTCACGCCCCGGCTTCTGGATGTACTCCTGGACGTAGTAGATTGAGTGGTGGTAGGACCCCAGAATCTGCTTATGCTCCAGGATGGCCTCCGCGGCCTGACGATCATTGATCTTCGCTACCAGACGTCCCCAGGAGCCGACACACGGCTTGAGCACGACGGGATACCCCAGAGTCTCGATCGCCTCCAGGGCCGACTCGGGGGTAAAGGCCATCATATTACGCGGCACTGGCACATGATGTTTAAGGAGCGCCTGGGTGGTGAGGAATTTGTCGCCGCAGATGCGCGCCACGTTAGCTGTGTTGATCGTCTTGATGCCCCAGTCGTTCAATATCTGCAGCGCATAGAGGGCTCGCGAGTGGTTGATTGAGCGTTCGAGAATCACGTCATACCGCTGATACGCCTTGGGATCGTGCAAGTTAAACACCAGGGTGCGATCGTCCAGCTTCTCATACTCGACACCGCGAGCAGTCAGCGCCTCAAGTAACAATTTTTCTTCGACACGGATGCGAGAGCACAACACCCCTACGCGCATACCCACTCCTACTCTCCCCAGTCCTCTTCTTCCTCCGGCGCCAGTGCGAACTCGAGTGGATCTTCGCTAATGACTTCCAACTCGGCCCCACACTCTTCGCACTCGATGATTTCGCCTTCCTCCAACTCCGCATCCGTGATGATTTCCGCGCCGCATTCTGCACATTCTGCCATGGTCATCTCCTCCTTCCAGAACTTCTCTGACGGGCTTTCTGTTATACCACAGCCTGTCGAAGAATCAACAGCGGTGTTGCCCGCGCTGCTGGCCCCACCGCGGCATGCAATCCTACGCCATGCCTGCTCAAGATGCAACCTGTGCTTTGCAACAGTGGCGCGAGTGGTATACTGTCGGCAGGTACACGGGAGCATGAGACCACGAGGTCACGACACAGTGAGGGGACGATGACGGATCCCAGAGTCCAAATTCTTGACAAAACTGTGTGCTACGACGGCTTTTTTCGCATCGAGCGTTACCGGCTGCGCCATGAGCTGTTCCGGGGTGGCTGGAGTCGAGAGCTCACGCGCGAGATCTTTGAGCGGGGTCATGCTGCGGCGGTGCTGCCGTATGATCCTGTTCTCGATGCGGTGGTGTTAGTCGAACAGTTTCGTATCGGTGCGTTAGAGGCACCCGGTAATCCCTGGCTGCTTGAAATCGTCGCTGGCGTGATTGATAAACCTGACGAAACCCCGGAAGACGTGGTCCGCCGCGAAGCCGTCGAAGAGGCAAACTGCTACATCCAGGACATCGTGCATATTTGTGATTACTTCGTCAGCCCGGGCGGGACATCTGAGCGCATCTCCTTGTTTTGTGGCAAAGTCGATGCGATAGGCGTCGGAGGAGTATGCGGCCTAGAAGAAGAAGCAGAAGATATCCGCGTCACCGTGGTGTCTTTCCCCGAGGCCATCACCCAGCTCCAGGTGGGCAACATTAAGTCTGCCGCGCCCATCATTGCGCTGCAATGGCTGCAACTCAACCACGACCAACTCCGCGCGCGTTGGGGAGGGGTATCATAAGCCTCACAGCACGCCTGGCATCTACGCACGCACGGCGGGGTTGGCAGTCCACTTCGCCTCCAGGGCCAGGGCCTCTTGCATGCCCATCAGATTAAAGAGATCAACAACACTCCCCATCTCCCCAAGAAGGTTGGCAGTAGTGCCGTGCTGGCGGATTTCCCGAAGAATACGCTGCGCCAGGGTGCACACGGACAACATCAGGCTGCCAGGGAAAATCACGATCTTAAAACCCAGCGCTTCGAGTTGTGACACCGGGATAAGAGGCGATTTGCCATGTTCGACGAAGTTATAGAGCAGTGGCACATCAACCTCACGCCGGACGCGTTCAATCTCTTCCTGCGTCCGGAAGGCTTCAACAAACAGCACATCCGCACCAGCCTCAGCGTATGCTGCGCAGCGCCGTAGCGTATCGTCGAGACCAGTCACCGCCAGGGCGTCGGTACGAGCAATAATCACAAAATCCTCGTCAGTGCGAGCGTCGCTGGCGGCGCGGAGCTTGACCACCATCTCAGCGACAGACACCACTTCCTTGCCATCGAGGTGCCCGCAGCGCTTGGGAAAAGCCTGGTCTTCGACGTGCAGCGCTGCCACACCGGCTTTTTCGTATTCCTGGATGGTGCGATAGACGTTGAGGGCCCCCCCATAGCCCGTATCGGCGTCAGCGATGAGGGGCACACTGATGGTGGAGGCAATAGCACTGGCGTTGGCCAGCATTTCTGTGAGACTGGCGAAACCCAGGTCAGGTTTGCCGACCCGCGTCACCGCCGTCCCCGCCCCCGTCATGTAGACCACGGGAAAACCCTCGCGCTCGATGATCTTGGCAGTGAGGCAATCATAGGCCCCTGGTGCAACAATGATACCGGGTTGGCGCAAGAGCTGCCGCAAAGCAGTGGTCGTCTTCATGCTATCCCTCCTGTCAGCAAAGCCTCTGCAGCGTTTCGGGAGCGGTTGCCCCATGCAAAACTCTGGCATCTTGTACAATCTTCCGCTATGTTTATCAACCTTGAATATGGACCCCTCAAGAGGAGTTGCCAGGCGTGATTACCGTCTCTGACCTCTGTATGCATTATGGCCCGGTGGTGGCCCTGCACAAAGCCACGTTCAACGTCGAACGTGGTGAGGTGGTCGGCTTGCTCGGTCCCAATGGCGCCGGCAAATCGACCACAATGAAGCTCCTCACGACCTATCTCTACCCGACCTTTGGGAATGCCACCGTCGGAGGGAAAAGCATTCGCAACGAAGCGTACGAGGTACGCAAACTCATTGGCTATCTGCCGGAGGTCTTACCCCTCTATCCTGACATGGAAGTGCGCGCCTATCTCGATTTTGTCGGTCGGGCACGCGGCTTGCGTGGTGGGGGGTTACGTCAACGCGAAGCCTGGGTAATCGAGCACTGTGGACTGCGGCCGATGTACCGCAAGCTGATGCGCGAATTGTCCAAGGGCTATCGGCAGCGGGTAGCGCTGGCCCAGGCGCTGATTCACGATCCCCAGGTGGT
>Ga0081538_10005226_pt1 | contig 11731 bp, 13 predicted proteins | sample TabmetS5T2R1_FD_71022 | JGI IMG/M metagenome (GOLD analysis project Ga0081538, IMG submission 71022) | Tabebuia heterophylla rhizosphere microbial communities from the University of Puerto Rico - S5T2R1 | ecosystem: Host-associated > Plants > Roots > Rhizosphere ... | reverse complement strand
CGTCGACTGTGGCCCATACCCCGCCCGAGCGGGTGGTCGGCCGTGCGATCGACGGGACGGCGCGAAGGCCTGCAACTGTCCACGCCGCCCCGCCCGGCGGGACCGCCGGCCCGCCAGCGGCGGACCGTCATCCAGAGGGCGTAACGCCCTGCTGTGCGAGCGCGGCCTCCATCGCCGGCTCGAACTGGGCCCGTAGCGCCGCGGCCGCGGCGCGCTCTTCCCCCAGGATGCGCTCGGCCAGGCGGGCGGTCTCGTCGTCGCCGGTCCGCCGCGCGACGCGCATGAGCTGTTCGTAGGCCGCGACCTCGAGATGCTCGAAGGCGAAGGCAAAGCCCGCCAGCTTGGCCGGAGTGTCCGGCTGGGCGCCGAAGAAGCCGCCGAGGTTGAAGCCGCCGATCCGCAGCACGACGTCCTTCACCCGCGAGGGCCGCTCGTCTCGGGCCGCGAGGCGGGCCTCGACGGCGGCCCGCTGGGACCGCGTCTCCTCCAAATGCTCCTCGAACACCTTCCGCAGATCGGGTTCCCCGGCGATCGCCTGACCCTGCTGGAGCAGTTGCAGGGCCTGCGACTCGATCGCATGGGCATCCGACAGGTACCGGCCGAGCTGCTTGGACACGTCGCCCGTGGTGACGTCGCGCAGCGACGCGTCCACCGCCCGGTCGAAGCCCGCGGCGAGCCGGCCGGCCATCGCCGCCTCCTGCTCGCGGATCGACCCCGCGACCTCGGCCGTCTGCGCGTCGTCGGCACGCCGGGCGACGATCCCGAGCAGCTCGTAAGCCGCCAACTCCATGTGCTCGTACGAGTAGGCGTGCGCGACCAGCTTCCCCGGCGTGTCCGGCTGGGAGCGGGCGAAGAGGACCATCCCCACGCCGCCGGCGCGGGCGACCACATCCTTGACCTTGGAGGGCTCAGCCGCTTGGGCCTCGAGCCGCCCGCGAACGAGGCGCTCGTGGTCCTCGGTCTCGGTGATGTGCTCGCGGAAGGCGCCCGCCAGCTCCGGATCGCCCGCCATGCGCGGCGCGATGCGCATCTGGAGGAGCGCCTGCTCCTCGATCGAGTGCACGTCGGCCAGGTGCTTGACGAGCTGTTCCTGAAGCGTCTCGGGCATGGGCGTGCGGTTACCCGCCGGCCCGGGAGATAATCAGGCGCCGCCGGGGTAGAGAATGAAGCGGTCCTCGCTCCCGCCTCTCGCCGATGATCGATCCCAACTTCACCCTCCTCGCGGTCGACCGCGTCCCCGGCGTGCTCGGCGGGGAACCGCAGCCCGACCTGCTCGAGGCGCGCTACATGCAGGCCCTCTCGCTGGCCGTCCACATCCCGATCGTGTGCTTCGGGATCGCCTTCCCGGCGATGATCCTCTTCGTCGAGGGGCTGTACCTGCGCACCGGCGACACCACCTACAAAGCGCTGGCGAAGCGCTGGTCCAAGGTGGCGCTGATCCTCTTCGCCGTGGGCGTGGTGACCGGCACGATCCTCTCGTTCGAGTTCGGCCTCTTGTGGCCGGATTTCATGGCCACCTTCGGCGAGGTGTTCGGCGTGGCCTTCGGGCTGGAGGGCGTCTCGTTCTTCATCGAGGCGATCTTCATCGCGATCTACGTCTACGGCTGGGACCGCCTCAGCCGGCGGGCCCACTTCCTGGTGGGCATCCCGATCGTGATCTCCGGCTTCACCGGCTCGTTCATGGTGATCGGCGTCAACGGCTGGATGAACAACCCGCAGGGCTTCGACGTCGTGAACGGGCGCGTGACCGACCCGGCGCCCTGGGACGCCCTCTTCAACAACCACCTGTGGCACGAGCTGTTTCACATGTACCTCGCCGGCTACCTGGTGGCGGGGTTCATCGTCGCCGGCGTCTACGCCACCGCGTGGCTGCGCGGTCGCCGTGACCGCTACCACCGGGCGGGCCTCGTCGTCCCGCTGACCTTCGCCGCGCTGGCGGCGCCCATGCAGGTCGTGGTCGGCGACTGGGCCGGGCGCACGGTCGCCGAGGACCAGCCGGTCAAGCTCGCCGCGTTCGAGGGACTGCCGCGGACCACCGACGGCGCGCCCTTCACGCTCGGCGGCTACTACGACGAGCAGGATGGCGAGGTCAAGTACGGGATCGAGTTCCCGAAGCTTCTCTCGATCCTGGCGTTCCACGACCCGAACGCCCGCGTGGAGGGCCTCAACATCGTGCCCGCCGACGACCGGCCGCCCGTAAACGTCGTCCGCTTCGCCTTCCAGACCATGATCGCGATCGGCACAGCGCTCGCCCTGCTTGCGACCGTGTACCTGCTCACCTGGGTCCGCCGGCGCCGCCTGCCGCGCTCGCGGTGGTTCTACCGCGCCGTGGTGGCGGCCGGGCCGCTGGCGCTCGTGGCGCTGATATCCGGCTGGATCACGACGGAGGTCGGTCGCCAGCCGTGGGTCGTCTACGAGGTGATGCGCACCTCGCAGGCGGTCACGGCCGCCGACGGGCTCGAGGTCGGCCTCGTTTTCCTGATCCTGGTGTATGTCGGGCTGGCCACCGCGGTGGTCTGGCTCCTGCGCCGTCTCAGCCGCCGTCCGCCCGAGGTAGAGGTCGGTGGGGCACCGGGCACCGGGCCCGCGGGCGGGTACTGACGATGGCGGAGATCTGCCTCGGGTTCGTCGTGCTCGGCGTCACGGCCTACGCGGTACTCGGCGGGGCCGACTTCGGCGCCGGCTTCTGGGACCTGACGGCCGGCGGAGCCGAGCGCGGCGGGCGCCTGCGCGGCATGGTGCAGCGTTCGATGAGTCCCGTGTGGGAGGCCAACCACGTGTGGCTGATCTTCGTGCTGGTGATCGTCTGGACGGCCTTCCCCGTCGTGTTCGGCTCGCTGACCTCCACGCTCTCGATCCCCCTGTTCCTCGCCGCGGTCGGGATCATCTTCCGCGGCACGGCCTTCGCGCTGCGGGGACAGGCGGCCACGATCAACGAGGCCCGCACGCTGGGCGCGATGTTCGCGCTCTCGTCCGTGCTCGTGCCGTTCTTCCTGGGAGCGACGCTGGGCGGCATCGCCTCCGGTCGCGTGCCCGTGGGCAACGCCGACGGCGACGCGGTCACCTCGTGGCTCAATGCGACGTCGGTGCTGATCGGCGTGCTCGCGGTCATCACCGGCGCCTACCTGGCCGCGGTGTACCTTGCCGGGGACGCCCGCCGGGCCGAGCTGCCGGACATGGTGCGGGCGTTTCGGGCGCGCGCGCTCGTCTCCGGAGCGGTGGCCGGCGTGGTGGCGCTGGGCGGCCTGTTCGTGCTCCGCGAGGACGCCCGCCCGCTGTACGACGGCCTGACCTCGGGCGGCGGGCTGGTGATGGTCATCCTGTCGGCGGTCGCGGGCTTGGCCACGCTCTTTCTCGTGTGGAACGAGCGCTACGGGCTGGCGCGCGTCACCGCCGCCGCGGCGGTGGCGGCGATCACGGTCGGCTGGGTCCTGGCGCAGGACCCGTACGTGCTGCCCGACGAGTTGACCCTCGACCAGGCCGCGGCGAGCGACGCCACGCTCACCGCCCTCGTCATCAGCGTGGCGGCGGGATTGATCGTCCTCGTGCCGTCGCTGTGGTACCTCTACCGGCTCGTCCTCCAGGGGCGGCTCGACCAGCAGTTCGAGCCGCTGGACCAGCGCTTTCGCCCGCTCACCGCCGGCGATGAGAACCCGGAGCGGGACCGATGAGGGGGCGGCTCGGAGCCTTCACGCTCGCCGCGCTCGTGGTCGCGCTCGCGCTGAACCTGCTCTTCGAGCACACCATCACGCGCGTCATCGGGGTCGCGGCAATGTTCGCGTTCATCGTGTCCGGCGTCTTTTTGATCGCCAGCCCGACCTTGATCGACGCCGAAGAGGAGTAGTCCCTGCCGCCGCTCCATCGGGGTGGCGGACAGCGACGGCGAGCACCGAAGCGACCGAGGGCCATCATGACGACGTCCAATCTCGGGGACATGCCACACGTCACCGGTGTGAGCCACCGCGACGTGCATGTGCGGGGCATTCGCCTGCACCTCGCGGAGGCGGGGCAAGGGCCGCCGCTCGTGCTGCTGCACGGCTGGCCGCAGCACTGGTGGTGCTGGCGCCACCTCATCCCGCGGCTCGCGCAAGATCATCGCGTGTTGGCGCCGGATCTCCGGGGTTTCGGCTGGTCTGCGGCCCCGCCCGGGGACTACGCCAAGGGCACCTTCGCCGCCGACGTGCTCGCGTTGCTCGACGCCGAGAGCCTCGACCGGGTCCGCCTGATCGGGCACGATTGGGGCGGCTACGCCGCTTTTCTCCTTGCCCTGGAGCACCGGGAGCGCGTTGAGCGTCTCGTCGCCCTGGACGTGGTACCGCCCTGGGCGCAGCGGTCCGCCCCGCATCCAGGCCTGCTCGGACTCCCGCTGCTCGCCTCCTACCAGGTCCTGCTCGCCACCCCCGTACTGGGTCCGCGGGTGCTGACCGGCGGGACGCAGCTGGTCCGCACGATCATCCGGGCGGGGAGCGGCCCCGACGCCTCCTGGCGCGATGACGAGCTCGACACGTACGCCAACGTGTTGCGCGAGCCGGCGCGCGCTCGCGCCAGCTCGGCCTGCTACCGAACGTTCCTGGGCCGCGAGCTCCCCGGCACGCTGCGGGGTGGCGATCGATCGCCGGAGCTGCGGGTGCCGGCGCTCCTGGTCCTAGGCAGAGCAAGCCCCCTCTACCGCATTCTCCGGCCGTCGGCCCGGCCGAGCCTCCGGCTCGAGACGATCCCCCGCGCGGGCCACTTCCTTCCCGAGGAGGCGCCCGCTGCGGTGCTGCGGCTGGCGCAGGGCTGGTTCGCGGGGAAGTAGCGCGTCACGCCGGCTCGAGCGTCCAGATCAGCGTGTCCTGGCGGGCGCTGTAGTGCAGCACCGGATCGGAGTCGAGCTCCAGCCCGAGCGGCCGCGCCATCGTGTTGAGCGCGATCGTGGCGCCCGCGGGCTGCAGCGGCCACGGTGGATGGTGGATGTCGGCGCGCAGCGGTCCGTGGTGCTCGTCCACCACGTAGAGGCAGTAGCGCTCCGCCAGCCAGCGCTCGAGCGACGCGTCGACGACCGGCAGCCGCGGACCCGTGGGGCCGTAGCGCGCGCGCCACTGGACGAACGGGCCGCGCGAGTCGATCCGCCTGCTCTCATAGTGCACCGTATTGCCCTCGGGACGGGAACTCATCCGCGCGTGGAAGTACGGGAGCCGGTACGTCCGCCGGGCGCCGGCCACCGCCGCGACGCGGGCGGCATCGAGGCTGAAGAAGTAGATGCCGGGCCGACCGGCGTACGCGACGTAGGTGCGCACGTTGAGCTCGGGAAACCGCGACAGCCACGGCAGCGGCGGGGTGCCTCGCCCGCGGGTACCGGCCACCACGAACGGGGTCACGCCGAGCCAGGCCCGGCCCTCGCGGAGGTCCAGCTCGAGCGGCCGCGGGATCAGCGGCCGCAGCGCTTCCGGGCTGACCTCCCAGTGAGCGAAGAGCAGCGAATGCCAGGTCTGGCCCATCACCCAGGCTCGCGCCGGCAGCGGCCATGGCCGATGCGCGGTCTCGGCCAGCGCCGCCCGCTGGCGCGGTATCTCGTCGGCCAGCAGGCCGACGGGGGTCAGGGCGAGCTCCGCGGCGTCGCCGACGGCGGTGAGGGCGGAGCGCAGGCGCACGCCCACCATGTCCTCGTAGTTGTCCGAGGCCACGGGGCCGGAAACCGCGCAGGGTGCTAGGTACCGGGTGGTGTTCCACCGCCTGCTGGACGCGTATCGCCGCACCGGGGCCGACCCGCCGTTCGCCGATCCGGCGCGAGCGCACGGCACGGCGATGGAGGGCTACTACTGGCGCGTCGTCGACGCCGCCAGCGGGTCGGTGGTCGTGGTGCTTTGCGGCGTCTGCCGCGGGACCGACGGCCCGTGGGCGACCGTGGCCCTGGCCGCCCACCCCGGCGGGCTCACCCGTCATGCGCTGGTGGCGCCCGCGGCGGCCGGGCGGAGCTCCTTCGCGGCCCACGCGTCCGGCACCCTGCGCGGCTCGGCCGACCGGCTGAGCCTCCGCCTCGGCGATGACGCGTGGGTCGAGCTGCGGCTGCGATCCGCGGTCGACTGGCCAAGACGGGTGTTCGGGGCGCTCGGCCCGGCCCACGCCGTGCCCGGCCTGGGGCAGTACTGGCATCCCGTGGTGCTGGCCGCCCGGGCGGACGGCGAGGCGTCTCTCGGGGGCGTGCGCGTGCGCTTCGACGACGCGACCGCGTACGCCGAGAAGAACTGGGGCCCCGGCTTCGCCGGGCATTGGTGGTGGGGCCACGCCGACGCCTTCCCCGAGCGCGACGCCGCGGTCGCATTCGCCGGCGGTCGGCTCGCGCTCCTCGGAGGGATCGCCTCACCCACCGCGGTCGTGGTCCGGCTCGGCACGCAGGTCCTCCGCTTCGCGCCGCCGGTGGCGAAGGTTCGCGCCGCCGCCACCGCGTCGGCCTGGCGGATCCGGGCTCGGACGCCGCGCTACGCCCTCGAGATCGAGGGCGCGGCCGGGCCCGCCCCCCCGCACATCCTTCCCGTTCCCGACGCGGCCGCGCGGCGCGTGGACATGCGCTCACGGCAGCATCTGGCCGGAACGCTGCGCTTGCGGCTGTGTCGGGGCGGCCGCGCGCTGTTCGAGGGAGAGTCGCCGCTCGCCGGGTTGGAGCGAGGCGTGCCGGCGGAAGCGCTCAACGCCTCTCCGCGCGGCGAACCGCGACCGTAAGCGCCTCCGCGCCGACCAGCTGGTCGAAGGGGCCGACGACTATCCACAGCCGCCGCAGCCGCCGAGCCGCGCCGCGGTCCACCGGGGCCACCCGCGCCTCGGAGACGATCTCCGCCCGTCCGTCCGCCAGGCGCTGCACCCAGTGCCCGATCAGCACCCGGGCGGTGCCGGCGGCGTCCCAGCCGCGGAAGTCGTCCGGCCCGCCCAGGCGGGGGTAGTCGCGCGCCAGCGTCCAGATCCGGCCGCACAGCCCGGACACGAGCAGATGCTCCTCCTCCTCGAGGACCGTGAACGGATAGCAGCGGAACACCCGATCGAACGTCGAGGCGGACTCCGTCCCGGGGATGCGCCAGCGCACGAGCCGCCCCAGCGTCCGGGTGTCGGACAGCCGGACGGCGCGGGCGCAGGCCCAGAGGACGGCGGGGGCGGCGACGGCGGCGCGCCGGTGGTGGGTGCGTATCGTGGCGGCGGGTAGCCAGGCGTCCAGAGGGTTGGCGATCATCGCGGCGATGGGGTTCATTCAGCACAAGAAAGAGGCCTACTGGTTCTACCGGGTCCTGTCCCCGCTGTACGACCGCTGGATCAACCCGCTCTTCTGGACGCCGGCGATGCGCTCGGCCGCCCTCGAGCTGGCGCGCCTGGACGATCGCGGCCTGCGCACCCTCGATGTCGGCGCGGGCACCGGCTTCTCCAGCGAGGGCATCGTGGAGCATGTCGAACCGGCCGCGCTGACGCTGCTCGACCAGAGCCCCGACCAGCTCGGCCGCGCCCGGCGCAAGCCGGACCTCGCCGCCTGCCGGATGGTGCTGGGGGACGCGGAGCGGCTGCCGTTCGACGCCGATAGCTTCGATCGCTACGTCTCTTGCGGCAGCATCGAGTACTGGCCCGAGCCCCAGCGCGCCATCGCCGAGGCGTACCGCGTGCTTCGACCGGGCGGCGTCGCCCTGGTGGTCGGCCCGCTTCCGCCCGGAGGGCGGCTCGCTCGCCGGCTGGCCGAGGCGTGGATGCTCTTCCCCACCGAGGCCCAGTACCGGGAGTGGTTCGCCCGCGCCGGCTTTCACTCGCTGGAGACCGCCGACGTGGCCGCGCCGTGGCAGCGCGACGGCGGCGCGCGGTACGGCCTGGCCATCGCCGGGCGCAAGCCCGCGGCCGGTCTGTCCCCCACCCCACAAACGCCGCCGCGCGAGGATCTGCGCGAACCGTTGACGCCCAGGCGGCGCCTGTGCCTCGCCACGCGATTCGTGCTCGGCTCGCTCGCCGGCCTGGCATTCGTCCCGATCGGGGTGGCCCTCAACCTGCGCGCGCGCCGCCACCGGCGAAGGACCTGAGCGATGGGAGCTGCCGCGCGCAGCCTCGCCGTGCGGGCCGCCGCCCTGCCGCTGGCGGCGGTGGCCGTGCTGTGGCGCTTCTCCCGCCCGCACACGCTGGTGGGCACGACCGCGAGCATCCTCGGCATCTACGCGATAGCGGCTGCGGAGCTGCCCGGCATGGCGCTCGGCGACGGGCTCGGCGACCTCGCGCTCACGCTGCTCGCCGGCGCGCTGGTAAACGTCTACATCGTCGGCCTCAACCAGGTCGAGGACGTCGACATCGACCGGATCAACAAGCCGTACCTGCCCATCGCCGCCGGTGAGTTGACCGTCGCCCAGGGGCGTCGGATCGTCGCGGTCAGCGGGGCCCTCGCGATCGTCCTCGCCTGGACGCAGGGCTGGGTGGAGCTCGTCGCGGTCGGCGCGGCCATGGCGATCGGAACGGCCTACTCGTCGCCGCCGCTTCGGCTCAAGCGCTTTCCGATGGTCGCCGCCGCGAGCATCCTCGTAGTGCGCGCCCTGGTGGTGAACGTGGGCGTGTACGAGCACTTCGCCGCCTCACTCGGCGGGCGTGCGGAGCTCAGCGCGGTGCCGGCGCCGATCGTCGCGCTCACGCTGTTCGTGGTGCCGTTCTCGTTCGCTATCGCGGTGCTCAAGGACGTGCCGGACGCGGAGGGCGACCGGCGCTTTCGGATCGCCACGTTCACCGTGCGGCTGGGGCCGCGGCGGGCCCTCGCGATGGGCCTGGCGGCCCTGACCGCGGGCTACCTCGGCATGGCGGTGCTGGGCCCGCTCCTGTTGGCCGAGGCGCAGCCCTGGTTGCTCGCCGGCGGCCACCTCCTGGCGCTCGGGTTCCTGTGGCGCTGGGCGCTTCGGAGCGACCTGAGCGACCACGACGCCCTCACGCGCTTCTACATGCGCGTCTGGCTGCTGTTCTTCCTCGAGTACGCGCTGGTGGCGGCCGCGGTCCTGGCGGGTTAGCGCCGGCACCGCTGCGGGCGAGATGCCGAGACCCCAACTCCACCCGAGACGCGAGCGCGATGCCGCCCGCGATCGCCTGCTCGCACAGGGATCGCGGAACGCGACGATGGAGGCGATCGCCCAGGCGAGCGGCGCACCCACCGGGTCGATCTACCACCGGTTCGGATCCCGGGATGAGCTGATCGCCCGGCTGTGGATCGGGGCCGTCTACCGATCGCAGGCCGCGTTCCTCGCCGCGCTCGAGCGAGAGGCCGCGACGGCCGCGGCGATGTCGATCCTCGACTTCTGTGAGCAGCAGCCCGGCGATGCCCGACTGCTGGCGGCCTGTCGGCGCGAGGACCTCGTCCGGGCGACTCCCGAGGGTCCGCTGGCCGAGGAGCTCGAGGGGCTGAACCGGTCCGTCGAGCGCACGGTCGTCTGATCCGTGGTCCCGACCGGCGCCGAGCCCAATCAGCGTCAGGCCGGTCCGGCCTCCAGCTCGGCCAGGACACCGGCGTGATCCGAGGGCCACACGCCGGCGACCGGGGCGGTGCCGATCCGGCGGACCGAGCGGACGTGGCCTCGCCGGTTCTCGCGCGGCGGCCCCACGAGCAGGTAGTCGATCCGCGAGCTGGGCTCCATGGTGGCCGCGACGTGGGGGTTCGCCCGATCCCACGTCCACGGGTCGGTCCGGGTCGGGGCATAGCGCCACGCGTCGAGCAGCACGAAGCCCTCTCGCACCGGAGCGGTCTTGTGCCCGCACAGCAGACGAACCTCGTCCGAGTCGGGCTCGGCGTTCAGGTCGCCGGCCAGCACGACGGGATAGTCCTCGGGCCGGCGATCGGCGAGCAGCGCCACGAGCGCCCGGACCTGCTCGCACCGCGCGGCGGAGTCCCACGGGGCGGAGGTGAGTTGGGTCGTCAGCAGCGGGATCCGCCCGTCCGGCGATTCCACAACGCCCAGGAGGGCATGCCGGCTCCCATCGCCGGAGCCGCCGGGAGGAAGATGGATTTCGGTCCGCTCCCGGATAGGCCAACGCGCCAGGATCGCGTGGCCGACCTCGGCCGAGCATCCCGGCAGGCGGCGGTGCCACCTCTCGGGCCGCGGCGATGGCGCCCACGCCCACTGCATCCCGAGCTCCGCGGCCAGTTGCGCCGCCAGATTGCGGTCGGCGTGGGCCCAGACCTCCTGGAGGCCGCAGATGTCGGGGTTCGCCTCGGAAAGGACGCTGCGGATCGCGGCCGCTCGCTCCCTCCAGGCCCCGAAGCGCCACCACAGGTTCCAGGTCGCCACCCGAATCGCGTGCCCCGTAGTCACGCCGGAGAGCGCCTCAGCGGGGCCATCTAGTCGCCAAAGGTAAACGGCGCCGGGCTGCCGGGCGGGGCGAACGCCTGGAATACGCGACCGTGGACGGCCGCGGTCTCCGTGACGGTGATCTCGACGGCATGGAAGAGCGCGCCCCGATCGCGGCCGGCGTTGCGATAGCTGAGGTACAGCGCCGCCCCTCCACCGCCCGTCATCACGAAGCGGACGCCGTCGCGGACGTGGTGATCGAACCCGAGACCGTGGGCGCAGCAGACCAGCTGGACGTCATGACGGCGGATGATGTCCAGGAACTCCGGCTCGCCCTGGCGAAAGCCGCATTCCGGCTGTGGCGCGTAGTGGCCATCCAGATGCGGCGGGGCATGCATCAGAACCACGCGGTGCGGCTCGGTGGCCGCCGCGAGGGCCGCGTCGAGGAAACGAAGCGCCTCGATGCTGGGTCCGGCGGTGTCCGGCGGCGTCGTGTCGCCGAGCTCGCCAGCCTGCCCCGAGGCGCCGTCGATGACGACGAAGCGGGTGTGGCCATAGGCGAAGTGGAAGTTCACCGGCCCGTGCACAGCGGTCCACGTCTCCGCCGCGCGGTGGTCCTCGAGGTCGTGATTGCCGATCAGACAGAGGTCCGGGATCGACAGCGGCGCGACCATCCCGAGGTAATGCTGGTGGCGTTCCGGGGTGCCGGGCCCGGCGAAGTCGCCGAGATTGGCCAGGAATACAGGCGCCGGGCGCAGCTCGGCGGTCTGGCGAAGCAGCTGAGCGAAGATCGCGTCGGCGGTGGGGTCCGGCCACGCACCACTGTCGCCGACGACCACGAAGGAGAACGGGTAGCCGACGGCGGCGGCGCCAATGCGCTCCGTCATGTGCAGGTTGCGCGATGCGCGGTCCTCCATCCGCTCCACCCTCGCAGGTGAGCCGGTGCTGCATCTCGCGCGGCACTGCCCCCAATCTGGCTTGTTTCCGCGGAGGCGCCGGCCGCCGGACCCACGGGCATGTGGCTCCGATGAGACCGCCGTCAGGCGGGGGGGGGCAGATCTTGCATCCGCGCACCGCCGCTCGAATGCAACGGGCCGGGGGGTCAGATCTTGCATCCGCGCACCGCCGCTCGAATGCAAGATCTGACCCCGGGTCCGGTGGACTACGGTCGCAAGTTCATGCGCTCGTTCGATCCTCGAGTCGTGGGGGCCCGGGAGTGTCGGGCGTGGGAGACGTACTACCGGGGCGAATGGGTCCCGTTTCTCATCGCGGCGGTCGGCTGGTGCGAGCGGCGTTTCGGATGAGCTGGCCGCGCACCCTGGTCGGCGCGTGGCTCGTCTTGCGAGCGAATCAGGTGTGGGCGCCGTTCCCCGACAACGACCCCGACGCCGCGCGCAGGCTCATGACCCGCTTCTACCAGTTGCTGCGAAACAGCACCGGGGACAGCTTCGACCCCGGGCGCGCCG
>Ga0081538_10005225_pt1 | contig 11733 bp, 9 predicted proteins | sample TabmetS5T2R1_FD_71022 | JGI IMG/M metagenome (GOLD analysis project Ga0081538, IMG submission 71022) | Tabebuia heterophylla rhizosphere microbial communities from the University of Puerto Rico - S5T2R1 | ecosystem: Host-associated > Plants > Roots > Rhizosphere ... | reverse complement strand
GACCTGGTTGGCGTGCAGGACCAGCATGGCCAGCACCGCGCGCTGCTTGGTTCCCCCCAAGGCAAGGGACCGGCCCGCAACCCAGACCTCCAGTGGGCCCAGGATCCGCACGTCCATGCCAGCTCCCTCGCACCCCGGCCGGGGCCACCTGGGCGGTGTGCAGGCCAACGCCCGATCATAGGGCCATGCCCGCCACGCTATCGGGTCAGCATGCGCGCACCGGTCGCGGCGTTCAAGCCAGTTTCAGCCGCCCTTCAAGGGCGCTACAGCACCGGGCCGCATCCTGATCCCGTGGTCACGTCGCTAAGAGGAGGATGTCATGGCGCTGGACGAGGCCAAGCTGAACGAGCTGCCGGGCCGATCCGACGCCGGCATGCTCTCGCCGTCCATGCCACCGATCGGCCGCTACCGGCGCGTGCCGGTCCAGGTCCACCAGGCCGACCCGGCCACCCCCGAGGTCGCCAGGCGCCTGATCGGCCTCATCGCCACCCGCTGGCCGGCCACCCCAGCCGAGCACATCGGCAGCACGGCCGTGCCCGGCCTGGCCGGCAAGAACACCATCGACCTGCTCCTGGCCGCCGAGCCCGCCCACATCCCAGCCATCACCCAAGCCCTACACGAGCTCGGCTTCCAACCCCAGCATCCAGCGGCGTTCCCACCCACCCGGCCCATGCTGTGGGGCACCTACCGCCACGGAGGAACCGAGTACCCGGTTCATGTGCACGTCGTCCCGGCCGGGGGCCCAGAGGTGGCGGCCATGCGGGGCTTGCGGGACGCCTTGTCTGCCGATCCGGTCCTGCGCCGCCGCTATGCGGCCCTCAAGCGGGCGATTGTGGCCGGCGGCCCGGCTGACCCGGTGGCCTTCACCAGGGCCAAGCACGACTGGATCGCCGCCACCCTGGCCCACCTTGGCCTGGCTGAGGAGCCGCCGCGCCGGCTCTACCAGGACGACCTGAACCAGGACAAGCGCCACTAGTGCTTGGCTGTCGGCGTGCGCCCACACCTGTTACCAGCGGGGTGGGAGCGCCGAGACAGCCGTCTACCAGCTGGCCAGATCCCGCGCTACCAGCTCAGGCGCTGTGGCCGGCCTCGCGGAAGTGTCGTGCTCGGCATGGCACGGAGATGGCACGGCCGGCGAGCGCGAAGCCGGCTCGGAAGCGGTGAGCCTCTGTGGGCTAAGCTCCGGGCTACCGGGGGGGTCACATCACTGTGGCAGCGACAGTTGGAGTGATCCTGATGACGGAGCCTGAGGCCTGGCAGGTCTCAACGGATGCCGCCGAGGTCTACGAGTCCTGCTTCGTTCCGGCGATCTTCGGCGCCTGGGCGGGCCCGGTCGCCGACGCCGCCGCCATCGGCCGGGGTGACAAGGTCCTGGACGTTGGCTGCGGGACCGGCGTGCTCGCCCGCGAGGCCCTTCGGCGGGTCGGGCAAGAGGGTCAGGTCGTTGGCCTCGACCTCAACGAGGGAATGCTGGCGGTCGCAGCCCGAACCGAGCCGAACATCGAATGGCGACGAGGCGACGCGGCCTCGCTGCCGTTCGCGGACGCGAGCTTCGACGTCGTGGTCAGCCAGTTCGCGCTCATGTACTTCCCGGACCGGGTGGCCGCCCTGCGCGAGATGTGGCGTGCGCTCGCGCCAGGGGGACGCCTGGCGGTCGCCTCCTGGGCGCCGATCGAGCACGCCCGCGGCTACCAGATCCTGGTGGACATCGCCGCCCGGCAATGCGGACGTGCGGCAGCAGACGTGCTGGCAGCCCCGTTCGTCCTCGGCGATCAGGCCGAGCTCGCCAAGCTCTATGCCGGCAGCGGCATCTCGGGGGCCAGGGTCACCCTCCATGAGGGTTCGATCCGGTTTCCGTCGGTAAAGGAGTTCATCCGCATCGAGGTCAAGGGCTCGCCCCTGGCCGACATGCTCAGCGACGATGCGATGCAGGCGCTCGCCGCGGAATCCGAGGATGCGCTGGCGGAGTTCGTCGTGCCCTCAGGCGAGATTGTTATGCCGATGGACGCGCACATCGTCACCGCGAGCAAAGGCTAGGCGTGGCCCAGGTAGTGTGCCGCTGCTGCTCTGGCTTGCCCTGGTTGGAGGGTGAGGCCGGTGCCCCGGTGACCGTCGCGTCGCTGCCGGCGCGAGGGCGGCCGCCGCGGGCGGCCGCCCGCAGGGCCCCGGATGGCATCGGGCCATCACCTGTCTGGCTTATTCGTCAGGTTGGAGCCCACAATGGCTTACCGACAGAGGGCTCGCCACCCTGAGCGAGCACTCGCAGCTCGGCGATCACGTCGGGATCGGGATCAACAACACCGACCGTCGGGTGTCGCGGGAGCTGGGGCCTGCGGTCGCCTGCCAGCTCCAGCGCCATTGCGGCCCAATCTCGTGGACCACGTCCCTGGCGGAGTGCCAAGCGGGCTTGGGCGACGTAGTACCGGAAGATGTGCGAATTCCACAGCAGGAACTGTGTCAGGTCAGAAGCCCGGTCGGGTTGCACGATTCGCTCGACGCAGTCGCTCCTCGAACTGTTCAAGCGCGGCGTCGCCATAGCGAGGGTCGTGTGCCCAATCCCGGTCGCTTGGCATCGTGCGGCCATGTTGCACGCCACATCCTCCGCTCCGAACTTACGCCACCGCCAGCTCCGGCGTGCGAGACGGCCGCGACGGGCAGAACGCGAGCATGCTTCGCCCGCGTCCCGCCCCGCCGCATCGCCGGTAAAGCTGGCTACCGGTCCTGGCTCCTCATCGTCCTGGTCGTGGTCGCCGTCGCCTACCGCAGGCTTGCCCCGGCTCCTCGGGAATGACATCGACAGTGGAGCGGGCGAGGTCTGTGTTCCAATGACCTTGGTAGTGGCGGCGGAGCCGATCAGCGGACCAGGGTGGGTGGTATGTCGAGCCCGGACTCAGGCGAGGTCCAGCGGGTGGTGCCGTGGCCGTTTGAGGGCGGCCGCTTCCCTTCCGATCTCGGTGCGGTGGTCATGCGGACGGTGCTGAGTGGCGAGCGGCCCGCGTTGCTGGTGGTGCATTTCCCTGATGGGGATTGGGGGGTTGCTGACGGCGTCGGTGATCCGAACGAGCCGGAGGCCTGTGTCATCAGCCATATGCGGCATGTCGTTGATAACGACGCGAGCTTGGAGGAGCTGGCATCCCTGGCCCCTGGCATGGCGGCGGAGCGCTCGGCGACCGGTGAGCCATGGGCCGTATCTCCGTTCTCCTGGCCCGAAGCCTAGGAGCGTGTTTGACAACGTGGGCCGCTATGGCACGGGAACCGCTGTGCGGAACGCCCTTTCCCCAGGTCACGCCCGACCGTAAGGGTCAAGGTTATCGGTTCTCTCTTGACGCAGTTATGCGCTCACTCTCCTCAGCAGTCTTCGGAGCAGTACGGGTCGTCGAGCCACAGCGTCACCGCATCGTTGGCCGCCTCCCGGATGGCCGCGCCGTCGACCTCAACCCGCGAGGTGGGGATCCCGCGTCCCGGCCACACACAGATGAAGGCCAGCGGCCCGGGCGGCGGCAGGGGCCGGACCCGGTAGTCCATGTCCCAGATCCAGCGATCCCGAAATGGGCCGGTGGCCTCCATGCCCGTCCCCGGGCCGCTGCTCAGCATCGGGCGCTCCGCATCCGGCGCATTGGATCGCTCCGTGGGAGCGTGAAGGTTGTTCACCGAACGGCCATCGGCGAACTCGATCGTCAACCGCAAGATCCCAGCATCCGGCAGCAGGCGGCCCTGGTGATGGCCGAACTCCGGGAACGGCCAGAACCCCCGCCGCTCGGAAGGACGAAGGTTCCGCAGCCGCAGATTCACCGTGAACCCGAACCCGGCCGGATCGGCCCGGATCCCGGTCACCGCCACCACCGTCTCCTCGGTCCGGGCCAGGATCACGGCTACTGGCGCCATCCCCGGCACCACGTTGGGGCACGGCCAGGCCCGCTTCATCGGGCTCACGACCCGGCCTCCGCAGCAAAGAACGGCACCGCCGCCGCGGCCGCGTCCAGGATGAGCCCGGCGTCGATCTCGACCCGTGACTCGGGGATCCCTCTTCCTGGCCAGGCACACACGAACGCCAGCGGTCCCGGCGGCGGCAGGGGCTGCACGGCCAGCTCCAGGTCCCAGGATGCGCCCCGGCCCAGGCGGCCGCCCTCACCACCGACGCCGGCCTCGATCAGGACCGGCTGGTCCGGCGGCAGGTCCTCGGGCACGAAGGGGTAGCGGTCCATGTTGGTGACCTTGCGACCGTCGGCGAACTGCACCCCAAAGCGCAGCAGCTCATCAGGAAACAGGTCGCCGTCCAGCGGGTCGGGGCTGCCCCAGTGCGGGAAGGGCCATGGCACCTCCTCGGCTGGGTCGGCGACCAGGCCCCAGCGCAGGCGAAGCAGGAACACGAACCCGTTCGGATACCCACGAACGTCGGTGACCCCGACCACGGTGGCCTCGGTCCGGGCCAGCACCAGCGACACCGGGGCCACCCCCGGCAATACCTCCATCCGCTGCCGCCGCCACACCGCATGCACCACCTTGAAACGGGTGAGGCGGCCCGGCTGGTCGAAAAAGCTCATCGCCGCATGCTACCCAAGTGGCCGAAACCACTAGTCGTAGTCGACGAGCGTGGCATGCAATGTGCTGGACCAGTGCGGCACCAGGAACTCACCCCTTCGATGTGCCGGAGAGCGGACGGCGGATCGGGCGATGGTTGTCTCTGGCAGGGATATGCTGCGGCCCCCATCCGGTCCTGCCAGGAGCACCCATGACTGTCGACCCATTCGACCCGCTCCGCCTGGCGTTAGGGGTCTCCCCTGACAACCTTCCCCTGCGGCGGCATCTGGCCGACGCACTGCTGGAGCGGGGACATCTTGATGAAGCTGAGGAGCTGTACCGGAACGGGCTCGCCATGGCCCCCGCCGACCGGCCGCTTCGTCTTGGGCTGGCTAGCACCTTCTTCCGGCAGGGCAAGCACGGCCAGGCCCTGGTGCTGGTCGAGGCGCTGCTGGAGGAAGCCGAACCGGCACCCCGGGCCTTCCTGCTCGCTGCCCGCTTGCTGCTCGTCGCCGGGGAGCACGAGCAGGCCGTCGACCGCTACCGAGCAGCGGTGGCCCTCGATCCCGGGCTGGCTGACGAGGACCTGGCCGAGCGACTTGGGGTCGCGGTCCTGGCATCGCCGCTCCCCGGACAAGCGGAGCCGCTGCTGGCCGACGGCTGGGACCGCATGGCGTGGGATGATCCGGCTTCGGTCCCAGCGGTAAACCCGGCTGAGCGGCCGGCGATCACCTTTGCCGATGTCGGCGGCATGGACCAGGTGAAAGACGAGATCCGGATCAAGGTCATCCATCCACTTGGCCACCCTGAGCTGTACCGGGCCTACGGCAAGGCCATCGGCGGCGGCATCCTCATGTACGGCCCGCCAGGGTGCGGCAAGACGCATCTGGCCCGCGCCACCGCCGGGGAAGTCGGGGCCGGCTTCGTGGCGGTCGGGATCGACCAGGTACTCGACATGTGGATCGGGTCGAGCGAACGGAACCTGCATGCGGCATTTGAGCGAGCCCGCAGAAGCCGTCCCTGCGTGTTGTTCTTCGACGAGGTCGACGCGCTCGGTGCCAGCCGCGCGGACCTGCGAACCAGCGCCGGCCGCCACCTGATCAACCAGTTCCTGGCCGAGCTCGACGGGGTCCAGTATTCCAACGAGGGCGTGCTGGTGTTGGCCGCCACCAACGCACCCTGGTACCTGGACTCGGCGTTCCGTCGGCCAGGCCGCTTTGACCGGGTCTTGTTCGTCCCACCACCCGATGCGCCGGCCCGGGCAGCGATCCTTCGCATCCTGTGCCGGGACAAGCCGACGGGCGAGATCGACTATGACCACGTGGCTGGCCGCACGGCCGGGTTCTCTGGGGCCGACCTCGAGGCCGTGGTCGACTTGGCCGTAGAGGCCAGGCTCCGTGAGGCGATCAAGGCCGGTGTGCCCAAGCCGCTCACCGTCAAGGACCTGATTGGCTCGGCCAGGCGGGTGAAGCCATCCACCCGCGAGTGGTTCGCGAACGCCCGCAACTACGCCCTGTACGCCAACCAGGGTGGGCTCTATGACGACCTCCTCCCCTACCTGGAGCGGCGATGAATCCCTCATCCGAGCGGGCCCAGGCCCTTATCGCGCGGTCCCGTTGGGACCTGGCCGAACGCGAGCTGGACGCAGCACTGGCCACCGACCCCCACGACCCCATGGCCCTGGGGCTGCTCGCGCTGTGCCTGGCCAAGCGGCGTCAGCTCAACCACGCCCGGCAAGCGGCCAGGGAGGCGCTCCGGCTCGCCCCCGACTGGGCGTTCACCCACCATGTCATGGCCTCGGTCCAGTTTGAGCTGGAGGAGAGCCGCAAGGCCGAGGCGGCCGCCCGGGAGGCGATCCGCCTCGACCCGTCCAACCCCGACCATCAGGCCATGCTTGCCCAGGTCCACCTGCAGCAGCGGGCCTGGCGCAAGGCCCTGGCGGCCGCCGAGCGGGGTCTGGCGCTGGACGCCGACCATGTCGACTCGGCCAAGCTGCGTGCCGCGGCCCTGCTGCAGCTCGGCCGCCCGGCCGACGCCGGCCAGGTCGTCGGGGCCGCCCTGGCCCGCGACCCCTTGGACGCCACGACCCATGCCGGCCAGGGCTGGACCAAGCTCCACGCCGGCGACCACCGGGCCGCCCTGGTCGACTTCCGGGAGGCGCTGCGCCTCGACCCGACGCTCGAGCTGGCCCGCGACGGACTGCTCCGCGCCCTCAAGGCTGGCAACCCCGTGTACCGACTACTCCTGCGCTACCTGCTGTGGGGCTCACGGCTAGGCCCGCGCGCGCACTGGGTAGTGTTCGGCGGCGCCCTCATCTGGGTCAACGGGCTACGCAACTGGACCCGCTACAACCCCGACACCCGACCCGTGCTGATCCCGATCACCTTGGTGTACCTACTGTTCGTCCTGTCCGTGTTCATCGGCGAGCCGCTGTCGACGGTGCTGCTGTCCACCAGTCGGTACGGCCGGCTGCTGCTCAGGCCCGAGGAGCGCATGGCGGCGGCCGTCCTCGTCGGCGTCCTGCTGACCGCCAGCGTGCCGCTGGTGGCAGGACTGGTCATGGCCAACGATCCGGTGTTCTTCGGCGGCGTTGCCGTCCTGGCGCTCATCTTCCCCAGCATGGCGACCGTGATGGCGGCACCCGGCCGCGGACAGGTCTTGCTGGGCGTCGCCACGGGGGCGCTCTGTCTGCTCACGGCAGCCGCCTTCACCCTGGCGCTGACCGGCGGGACTGGCGCCGCCTACTGGCTGTTCGGGGTGGTCGGTCTGTCCGGGATACTGGTGGGCGTCACTACCTTCGGCAGCTTTCTGGACCCCACCCGGACGACCCGCTGAGTCCTGGCCCGCTCCTCCTGCCGGCGCCGGGCGACGAACCCCCGAACTTAGGCGAGGTCGGCCCATACCTGCTGAGCCGTAGACAACGCTGCCGTGAGCACGGGCGAGGAGGTCGATGATGACGAACTCGCCGCAGCTCCGGGACGGATGGGTTCTCTGGACCGTAGAGGCCTCGTTGAATGCGACGACGACCAGCGTTTCTGCTGGTGAGCACCTATGTGGAGCCCCCCGCCGGAATCGAACCGGCGACCCCATCCTTACCATGCATCTCACGCTCACCGCTGTGCAGACCAGCGTTTGTGCAGGTCGCCGGCGACCGTTGCTTGCCAAGTAATGTGCTCTTCGTGGCCGGCCGCTAGCACGGCTCACTCAGCAGTGTACGACCCACTGAGCCGGGCGAGGCCTGACACTTCCCATGTCAACCTCAGGCGGCTTTGAGACGTCGGGCGGCCCGGTGGAGCGCCGGGTCGTAGGGTGTGCGGTCCTGCCAGCATCGCCAGATCACTCGTGTCCATGCGCGGGCGAGGATCCGCACGGCATGGGGGTGGTCGCAGCCGCGGGCGATGGCCTGCCGGTAGACCTCGGCCGCCCACGGCGAGGTTCGTCGGGAGTTGTTAGCGAAGCAGGTCATGGCCTGCCGCAGCCGCTTGTTGCAGGCCCAGCGGAAGCTGACGTCGCGGTGGCGGCCGGAGGCGTGGGTGACCGGGCACAGGCCCCCCAGCATCGCCACCGAGTCGGCCTGTGGGTAGGCTTGGCGGCAGTCGCCCCACTCGGCGAGCATCTGGGCGGCGTTGATCTGACCCGAGCGTGGCAGCGACGCGAAGACTTCGGCGTCCGGGTGCTCGCCGAGGTGGGCGATGACCGAGCGGTCCAGGTCCTTGATGGAGCAGAGCAGGGCCCGCATGACCCTGACCATCGCCCGGACCGCATCGGCGCGGGCCTCGGCCTCGGCGCCGAGCACGCCGGCGGGGGCGGCCGTCAGCCTGGCCAGCAGCTCGCCGGCCGGGCGCCGGCCGCTGTAGCCGGCCTTGGTCAGGAAGCTGGCCAGGCGGGCCTGGGTCAGGCGGGCGGCCGAGGCCGGGGTGGGGTAGCGCTCCAGGAAGGCCAGGCTGATCTCGGAGTCGACGTCGGCGAAGATCGCCGCTGCGCCTGGCCAGTAGGCCTCCAGGGTGGCCCGCAGCTGGTTGGCCAGCGTCTTGCGCTGGTCGACCAGGTCGTCGCGGCTTCTGACCACCGCCCGCAGGGCCCTGGTCTGGGCCGACAGCGGCTCCAGGCGTCGCAGCCGGTGGCCGTCGGTGCGGGTCACATCCGCGAGCACATAGCCGTCGGCCCGGTCCGACTTGGCCCCGCCGATCCCATAGCGGCGGCGGAAGTCCTTCATGGCGAAGGTGGGGATCAGCACGATCGGGTGGCCGGCCTCCAGGATCCGGTCCACCAGCCGCCCTTCCGGCCGCTCGATCCCCACCAGCAGCTCGCCCTCGCGTGCCCAGCGGCCCAGGTGGCCGACCAGCCGGTCCAGGCCGTCCTGAGAGTGGGGAATCGTGGCGCGGTGGCGGATGGTGCCCGAGGCGTCCACCGCGCAGACCTCGTGGGCATCGGTGGCCCAGTCGATCCCGATGAACATCTGTCCTCCCTTGGGGTCGGGGACATCTCCGGTGACGGGAGCGCGACGCGGGTCATTACTGACTGGCGCTCGGGGCGCGTCTTCCCATGGCCGCTCGGCGCTCCCGGCGGCCGGCGGGGGCGGCGGTATCAGGCTGGCCTTCACGAGGCGATGGCCACGACTGGCCCTTCCCCCGCCGGTCACCGAGACCTCACAAGCCTCCCGCCTCACACCAACCGAGTGTGGGACCTCCACGCAGAGAGGGTGGTCCAGTAATGCAGCCCCTCCCCCGCCCTGAAGGCAACGGCACCAGGCCAGCCAGCCCAGCCCGGCGACCCGACATACCTACGTCCGGCCCGTCGCGTCCGGCCTCGGGCGCGGTGTCTCGGCTGGACCGGGTCACCCTCCAGCTGGGGTGACCGTGGCCGTGGTCATCGCCATCTGCTCCTATGCGGTCTCGGCGACCTCGCTGTACGCCCTAGGGGTGCAGGCTGGCTACAGCTGGTGGCAGGCGGCCGCCGTCCCCGTGGTGGCGGACGGGCCGGCCATCTATGGGATGTTCCGGATTGTCAGTCGCTCTCGCCGGGGCGCCAAGGGCGCCGGCTATGGCTGGCTGCTGGTTATCTGCGGGACCTTGGCCTCAATCGGCGGCAACGTCGCCCACGCTCAACAGGATCTGGTCGCCCGGGCCATCGACGCCGCCATCCCCTTGGCCGTGCTGGCCATGCTGGAAGGCCTCAAGGGCGACGCCGGCGAGGTCACCCGCCTGGCCGCCCAGGCCGCTGCCGGAGACGGCGCGGGCACGCTCGAGCCCGCCGGTCAGCTCCCCCAGGCCACGACCGTTCGACGCGGCGACCCCGCCACCACGCCACGCCATGCGACGGGAACCGTCAGCCCTGGGCGGCAAGCGTTGCCAGCCGGGCCCGCCGAACCGGCCGCCAATGGCGCGGTCCGGGCGTGGCTGCAGGCTACCTATGAGCAGGGGCGGCCGGACGGCCAGGCCTGGACGGCCCGGACCCTAGCCGAGGCCGCCGGCTGCGGCCGCAGCAGCGCCGCCGTCTTCCTGCAACGCCACCGCCCCTCCACTCCGGAGGACGCTCGATGAGCCGATCCGGCTGGCAGCTCCGCGACGCCGCCGTGGGCTATGCCGCCCGCGGCATCCCGGTCCTGCCCCTCCACCATCCCCTCCCCCACCGACGCGGCCTCCAGCCGGTCGGCGGCAACCATCCGCCGACGCCAGGGGCCAGCTGCTCGTGTCGGGATCCGAGCTGCGGCCAGGTTGGCAAGCAGCCCCTGGGCAGCCTGGTGCCCCATGGGGTCAAGGACGCCACCTGCAATCGGGCCCGGATCCTGGCCTGGTGGACCCGCCACCCCCAGGCCAACATCGGCCTGGCCACCGGCCATGCCTTTGATGTGCTGGACGTCGACGGCCCCGCTGGCGCCCAGGCCATCCGAACGCTCGCCGCCGAGCACGGTCTGCTGAGCTCCGGGCCGCTGGTCCGCACCGGCGGGGGTGGCTGGCACTACTGCGAGGGTGAGCAAGGAAGATGCGCCAGGAGGCGCCCTCGGCCTGGTCTGACCCGTGGCACTACCGGCGTCCTGCCTTCAGGTAGATCTGTCGACCAGTTCCCGAGGACGCCTCCCGGCGCCACCAGCGCCGACGGTGTGACCTCAGAGGAGCCTGGCCGTGGGCCCCGTCGCAGTACTGTCCGCCGCCTCGCTGTGGGTGCCTTGCCTGCCAATCACCGAGCCGGAAGGGACGAGATGGCCAGCCTGCCAGCAGTTGCACCTCAGGTCACCGTCGGGGTCGACAGCCACAAAGACGTCCATGTCGCCGCCGCCGTGGACCACCTCGGCCGCGTACTAGGGACCACGTGGGTGCCGAGTACCACCGGAGGCGCTGCGCAGCTGCTGCGCTGGGCGACCCGCTTGGGCACGGTGCAGCGCTTTGGGATCGAGGGCACGGGCAGCTTCGCGGCTGGGCTCAGCCGCTGGCTGCAGGAACAGGGTCATGAGGTCCTGGAGGTCAACCGCCCCAACCGGCAGGCCCGCCGGCGCCGCGGCAAGTCCGACCCGGTGGACGCCGAGGCCGCCGCCCGGGCCGTCCTGGCTGGCGAGGCCACCACGCCCAAGGCGGCCAACGGCACCGTGGAGATGCTGCGGGTGCTGCGGGTGGCCCGCCGCTCGGCCATCAGGGCCCGCAGCCAGGCCGCCAACCAGCTCCACAGCCTGCTGGTGACCGCACCCGACCCGCTGCGCCACCAGCTTCGAGAGCTGCCCGTTGCCCGGTTGGTCCAGGTCGCGGCTACCTTTCGTCCCGGGTCGCTGACCGACCCGCTGGCCGCGACCAAGTTCACCCTGCGGGAGCTCGCCCGCCGCTACCAGCTGCTGAGCGCCGAACTGGACCGCCTGGATGCTGAACTCGCCGCCCTGGCGCCCAAGGCCGCTCCGAGGCTGCTTGCCCGCCGCGGCGTCGGGGCCCAGGTCGCGGGGGCGCTGCTGGTCACCGCCGGTGACAACCCCGGCCGACTGCGCTCCGAGGCTGCCTTCTCAATGCTGTGCGGGTCCTCGCCGCTGGAGGCCTCCTCGGGCAAGACCGTCCGCCACCGCCTCAACCGAGGCGGCGACCGAGACGCCAACAACGCCCTGTGGACGATCGCCATGACCCGGCTGTCGTGCGATGAGCGGACCCAGCGCTACCTGGCCCGCCGCACCGCCGAAGGCAAGTCCAAGCGGGAGATCATCCGCTGTCTCAAGCGCTACATCGCCCGCGA
>Ga0081538_10005224_pt1 | contig 11735 bp, 6 predicted proteins | sample TabmetS5T2R1_FD_71022 | JGI IMG/M metagenome (GOLD analysis project Ga0081538, IMG submission 71022) | Tabebuia heterophylla rhizosphere microbial communities from the University of Puerto Rico - S5T2R1 | ecosystem: Host-associated > Plants > Roots > Rhizosphere ... | reverse complement strand
AGCGCGCGCGCCGTCGCGTTGGCGACCCGCAGCTTGCTGATCCCGGCGAGCAGCTGCAGCACGAGACCGCCGACCTTCCCCTGCAGATTGAAATGGCGGTTCTCGTGATAGAGGCGAATGGCGCTCGTGCCGATGATCAGGAGCGCCCGCACCAGGGCGAGACCGACGGCGATCAGCGCCAGCTTGGCATCGTAGAACAGCATCAGGAAGATGCTGAACCAGCACGTCACCCCGGCCATGAGACTGCGCATGGTCCGCCCGGTGAAGACGCGGCGAACCGAATCGATTCCCATCGAACGGTCGACGAAGTCACCGACGGTGTACTCGCGAAACAGCGAGGCTGGCAGCCGGAGCACGCGATCGATCACGGCGGCCTGCAGCTTCCAGTCGATCAGCCCTTCGAGGCGCAGCATGGCCAGGCCTTCCATCGTCTGCACGCTGGCCATGCCGATGGCCGTCACTGCGAGCGCGAGGGCGCAGAATACGAGCTGGTCGAGCTCGCTGCGGGGGATGACCGAATCCACCAGGACATGGGTAACGAGCGGCGTCACCAGGGTGAGCAGGCCGAGCACGACGACCGCGACGGCAATTCGCACGTAGTTGCCGCGCGTGTGGCGGATCGAGAATGTGAGCAGATCGCGGAACAGAAGGGCCCGCGACGGCAGCGTCGGATAGAACGTGACCGCCTCCGGGGCGAGCTCCATGGCGAGCGCGCGATCGACGAGACGTTGCGTCCCGGCCCCGGGATCCGTCATCACATAGCGTTTGCCGGAGCGGACGAGCGCCACCGGTCTGCGCCCCTCGCCGTGCCACGCCACCAGGGGTCCGACATCCTGCATCCACCAGTCGCCCCGCAGCAGGGTCTGCCGGACGCGAAGCCGCGAGGCGCGGGCGATGTCGACGACGTCATTGAACGCCTGCTGCCCCGCTTTCCTTCCCGACGGCCGAGCCAGGGTTGTGTGCAGCGTGTCGGCAACGACCTGACAGGCCGCAAGCAGGGGGTCCGCCGGATCGGCGGCCGACTGAACGCGATCGAGGCGAGGCACGACGATGGCAGACAGGCGGTCGAACAGCTCGAACGTCTGCGTCGTGTCGAGCTCGGTGCGCAGGACGAGGCGCTGCTTCTCGCGGTCGGCATTGCTCGCCAACTGCTCCCCGATGCAAGCGATCGCGCCGAGATGAAACCGGTCGAGCGCGTTCCACAGCTCCGCGCGCGCCGGAGTGCCCCTGCGCACGAAGCTGCAGCCCTGCTCGCCGGCTTCGATCCACATGCCGGAGGCGAGCGGTATGGGCGGGCTGCCGGAGCGGTAGGGCGGGGCGTGCCGCATCAGCTGCGCCGTTCCGTCCTCGATCGAGAGCCAGACGATGTCGCGGGCCGGACCGCGCCGCCGCTCGCCCGCGAACATGTCGACCGCTCCGTCGCTTTCCGCTTCGCGAATCTCCCAGCTTGGATTGGGTCCGGCGATCACCTTGGCCAGTTTGCCGATCCATGCCTCGACCAGCTCGGCGCTGTCGCATCCGGTGCGCGGCATCATCACGACCTCGGTGCCGAGGCCGCCCACGGCGATCACCTGCAATTGCTCGCCGGCAGGACCGGCGTGTTCCGGCAAATCCGGAATGATCTCGCCGGTTCCGATGCGAAGGAGATGCTGTCGCGCCCCTTCGATCCGTCCAGCCCTGACGACGATCGCGAAAAGATCGACGTGACCGGCAACGACCTGCAGCACGTGCCCGCGATGGTCGAGCAGTTTGGGACGCCGACCGTCGAGCAGCACGCGTTGCGGCGCATGCGCGGGCAGCGCCTCATGCGCAGAGGCGGGAGCTTCCATTGGCCTGAGCAGGGATTCGCTCATTGCTGGGCCACGAGTTGCGCGTAGGCGCCTTGCATGGCTATCAACTGCTCATGCGTTCCCCGCTCGGCGATCTTGCCCTGCCGCAGCACGATGATCTCGTCGCAATCGCGGATCGTGCTCAGGCGATGGGCGATGATGACGCAGGTGCAGCCGCGGCGCCGCAGATTGTCGTCGATTGCCTTCTCGGTGACCGGGTCGAGGGCGGCCGTCGCCTCGTCGAGCACGATCACCGACGGATTCGACACCAGCGCGCGCGCGATCTCGACCCGCTGGCGCTGTCCGCCGCTGAAGTTCGTTCCGCCTTCGACGACATAGCAATCATAATTGCCTGGCCGCGTCGCGATCTCGTCGTGAACGGCGGCGTCCTTGAGGGCCTGCGATATTTCGGGCTCGGTGACGGTCGCGTCCCACAGCGTGACATTGTCGCGCGCCGTCCCCTCGAACAGGAAGATGTCCTGGTCCACGTAGGCGATGGAATTGGCAAACACGTCCGGCGGGATTTCGGGCAACGTCCGCCCGTCAATGCGAATCTCTCCGGACCAGGGGCGGTACAGCCCGCAGATCAGCCGGCCGAGCGTCGATTTTCCGCTTCCCGACGGGCCGACCAACGCCACACGCGTCCCAGGCTCGATCGAGATCGAAAGATCCGTGAGCAACGGCGGCTCGAGGATCGAGTAGCCGAACTGAACATTGCTCAGCTCTATCCGTCCGATCAGCTTGGGCGGGAAAGGATCCGCACCGGGAGCGGCCTGCGCCTTCCCTTCACGCGGATAGTTGTAAACGTCCTCGAGCCGCTCGAGCCCACCCTTGATCACCTGAATGCTTCCGACCTGATTGACGAGCCCCGTGATCGGCTCGGAGAAGCTCGCCATCAGCGACTGAAAAGCGACGAGACCGCCAAGCGTGAGCGAGCCTTCGATCACGCGCAGCCCGCCAATGCCGAGGATGGCCGCCATCGTCAGCCCGGAGAGCAGCGTGGGCAGCATGTCGAGCAGGATCGAGGACGCGCCGAGCTCCTGTTCGGCATTCAGGGACTTGGCCTGGATGCCGGCCCACTGCGCGAATGCTTCGTCTTCCAGACCGCTCGCCTTGAGGCTTTCGATCGTCCGCACCGCGCTCACCGCGCTGCCCAGGAGCTTGCCCTGTTCCAGCGCGAGGCTTCGGCTCAAGTCCTCCCGGCGTTGCGAGATGATCTTCAGCGCCACGACATTGATCAGCGACATGCCGACGCCGATGGCCGCCAGCAGGACATCGTAGAACGCCATCACGGCGGCGAAGAACACGACCGAGGTGAGGTTGAGCGCATTGGTGACCAGGCCGCCCGAGAGCAGGCGCGCGATCTGCTCGTTGGTCGCGACGCGACTGGCGATATCGCCGGCGTGGCGCTGCGTGAAGAAATCCATCGGCAGCGACATCACATGCCAGAGAAAACGGCTGATCATGACCACGGCGAGCTTGGTCTGGAGCCGCAGCAGGAGAGACTGCTGCAACGCCATGACCGCCATGCGGAACAGCGCCGTGATGGCCATGCCGATGAGCAACGGGACGAGCCAGCTGCTGTTGCTCTGGATCAGCACCTCGTCGACGAAGACCTTGGAGAAGCCCGGGATCACGATTCCCGGAAAGATGAGCGCCAGCGTGACCGTGATCACCAGGGCGAGCGCGGCGCGCGAGGCACGCAATTCGCGCAGCAGAAGCCGCAACCCCTGCGGCTTGCTGCCGATCTTGCGGAAAGCCTCGGTCGGCTCCATGGCGAGCGCGACACCGGTGAAGGCGAGGTCCAGCTCCGCCATGTCGAGCTTGCGGCGGCCCATCGCCGGGTCATTGATGTAGACGCGATCGCCGTCGATGCCTTCGAGCACGACGAAATGATTGAAGTTCCAATGGATGATGCACGGCATCGGCAATTCGTGCAGGCTCGTCGGCTCCTTGCGGAAGCCCTTGGCGGCGAGGCCAAATCCGCGCGCCGCCTTGACGATGTTGCTTGCCTTGCTGCCGTCGCGCGAGACGCCGCATGCGACGCGCAACTGCTCAAGCGGGATCCAGGCGCCGTAGTGGGCGAGGACCATCGCCAGGGCGGCGGCGCCGCACTCGACCGCTTCCATTTGCAGGACGGTCGGCGCCTGTCGCACGGGGCCAAGGCCGAACCAGTTCCGCAAGAAGCGAAGCGGTGGGAATGACGACGACTGGGCCACGTCCGGTAACCGGAATACGACGTCTAGCCGGCAATGCCGGTGAGGCGCTTGAGCATCGGCACCACCAGCTCGAGCGGCCGCTGCTCGCGCGTGGTGATTTCCGCCCGCGTCAGCGTTCCGCTCGTCAGCTTGAGGTCTGGCCCGCTGCCGACCGCCCAGCGATATCCGGTCGCCGTGGCCTGGTCCGGCTGCAGGCGCACGAGAGCCGCGTAGGGCGCGCCTTCCTTCGAGAACCGGGTCACCAGGCTGTCATTGTGCAGCACGGCTGCCATGCCCTGCGGCGTGATCGGGAAGTCGGATACGGTCACGACGGTGCCCACCATCGTTCCAAACTCTTCGCGCTTGACCGTGCTCGGCTCGATGCGAACTTCCATTCCGGGTTTCACGGTCTTGCCGCGGTCGGCCGGAATATAGATGAGGGCTTCAAGCGCACTGCCTTCGGCCTCGACCGCGATCACCGGCGTGCCGACGTTCAGAACGGACCCGGCGGAGACCTTTATTTCGAGCACGCGGCCTTCGATCGGGCTCATCACCTGGGTGTTCCGGCCCAGCTCTCCGGCAAACTGATCGACTTGCCGGCGCGCTTCGTTGAGACGGAATTCGGCATCCTGAATCTCGCGCTCGCGCTGGGTCTCGAGATCGGTTTTTTGCGCTCTGAGCTTCAGCACTTCGTTCTGGGCATCTTCCCTGCGCTGGCGCGCATCCGTCAGTTCGCGCCGCCGATCTTCGACGTTGCGCCGCGTCGTGAAACCCTTGGTCAGCAGACCCTCGAGGTTCTTGACGTCGCCGGTCAAGTACTCGATGCGCTGATCCGTGGCCTGGACGATCTGGTTGAAGGCTTCTTCGAGCTTGGCAAAATTCTTGGCCTTCGCGGCGAGCTCGACCTCGACCCTCGATTTGAGATTTGTGTACTCGCGCTCGCGCTCGCGATAGACTTCGACCGCACTGCGATGTCGCTGCTCGATGTCGATCTGGGCAATGCGGGCGATCGTCTGGCCCTCGGTCACGCGATCGCCGACCGCAACCTCGATTGCCGCAAGACGTCCCGGGGCGGCGGACACCGCGTCGACCACGCGGCCGCCGCTGCTGACCAGGATGCCCTCGGCCGGCGTGCGCGTCGGAATGCTCCCGACCACGCTCCAGGTCACCGCCGTCCCGAGGGCAAGAAGGATGACGAAGCCGAGAATCCAGTCGACAGGCCTGGTGATGCCGACCAGATGATCCAGCTGTTCCGGCGATGCGGCGCGCTCCAGCGCGACGGCGCGGAAGGCTCGCTGCGACTTGTCGCTCTCGCTCATGTTGCCTCACCCGGATCGCGGACGCCTTGTCCAGCGCCGACAGGATAGGCACCACACGCGCATGGCGCGCGCCGCACGGCCTCGTCCTCCCGACTGGCAAGTCCCTAAGTTACGCGGAGAAACATTACAGGAAGAATCGCCCAAATGACTAGTGCCGCCGATCTGGCGGAACTGGGACAAGCGGCGAGCTCGACCATTGCAGGAGCATAATCCCGGTCGAGCCCGAGGGCCGGCTTTCGAAAACCGGTTCCCACCTTTCGGGATCATGCTGTAGAATTGCCGTCCGGCAATTGACGGATCTGCCTTGCATGATCGCCGACGGCACCGATCAATCGGGAGACGGTTCCCACCCCCGCCGCACCGCCTTTCGTCCGCTGTGGGCGATCGCGTCGGCCCTGCTCGTTGTCGCAACTTTTTCGAGTTCGGCGCCGGCACGCGTCCTGGAGGACGGCGATCTCGCGAGGATTGCGCGGATCAAGCCCTCGTTCATCGAGGTGATGACCGACGTGTCGCAATTGCTGCAGCGGCCCGACCTGTCCAACGCCGACGGCGAATGCATCAGGTCCACGCTGCGCGCCCTCATGCAGATTTCGGAGGAACTCAGAACCTACGAATACCTGATCACCATCGAGGGAGAGCTGAGCGATTTCGGGGACGACAATACGATGCGAAGCATTCTCCGCTTTGCGGTGGAGAATGCGCTCAAGATTCTCGAGAACGAGCGACGGCGGTTGGGCGAGATCTCGGAGCAGTGCTCCCGCTATCCGCTGGCGGCCGGCAAGACGCGGCAGGCGGTCCAATTCATCGAGGGCACCGCGGCGATCCTGAGGTCTATACGGCCGCGCCTGTGAACGCCGGCAAGACTCTTGGGTTGTGACGACCGGCGATTGCCTCGCAGGGGTCGAGAGCCGCGGCCTTTACTCGTGTTGCATTACATGTATAGTTCGAGGACTGGCACTCGACACCCTGGCGACGGAGCGATTCCTTTGACCCCAAGGGAACAGGTTGTCCTTGTCGTGCCGCCGGTTCTCTATCCCGGCATTCCAACTCTTGGTCCGAGCATCCTGGCGCCCGCCTGTCGCAAGATCGGCGTGTCCGCCCGCGTCCACTACGCGAACTTGAGCTTCGCGGCCCGCTTCGGCTTCGAGGTCTGCGCCCGGATCGCGGCCTCGCGGACGCTCGTCGGCGAAGCGATTTTTCTCGGTGCTGCGTTTCCCGAGCGCGCGAGCAACGTGCACCGAGTCCTTGATCTGTTGAGGCAGGACGCGGAGGCAGACGCAAAGCTGCGTCAGATCGTCAGGCTGACCTCTCCAAACGAGGAGCACATCGAGCGTTGCGTGGCCGAGATGCCGGAATTCATCGCGGAAACCGCGGCGCGGCTGGTTGCGGAATCGCCGAAGATCGTCGGCTTCTCCACCATGGTGCAGCAGACCATGGCGAGCATCGCCCTCGCGCGAGAGATCAAGCAGCTCAATCCCGAGATCGTCACGGTGCTCGGCGGTGCCAACGCCGCCGAACCGATCGGCAGCGCTCTCATCGAACTGACCGGCGTCTTCGACTTCGTGTTCTCCGGCGAATCCGACCTGGAGTTTCCGAAGTTCTGCAAGACGTTCATCGACGAGGGAACGCTTCCCAAGCAACGGATCGTCCGCGGCCGGGGCGTTCCGCGCCTGGACGAAGTGCCGCCCCCCGACTACGACGATTATTTTGCCGAGCTGGAGCCGCTGCGCGCGACTGACGGCATCGCGGCGAGCGCCCCGCACTTCCTCATCTTCGAATCCTCGCGCGGGTGCTGGTGGGGCGATAAGAAGACCTGCACGTTCTGCGGCTATAACTTCCCCGGCACGGGCTATCGCGCAAAATCGCCGGACCGCGTCGTCGGCGAGCTCGAAATGCTGATCGATCGCTACAAGGTCGCCCGCTTCTACGCGAGCGACAACATCATGGCCAAGGATTTTCCGGAGTCGGTGCTCGACGCGCTCGCCCATCGCGGCACGCCGTGCGCACTGAGCTACGAGGTCAAGTCGCCGATCCGCGCCGCCGACCTCGATCGCTTCGTTCTCGCCGGTATCTTCGAGATCCAGCCGGGCATCGAGTCGTTCTCCACCAACATCCTCAAGAGCATGGACAAGGGCGTGCACGGACTCGACAACGTCCGGGTACTGCGCGACGCCGGGTCGCGCGGCCTGCGCGTCGTGTGGAACATTCTGACGGCCATTCCGGGGGAAACGCGCGACGATTACGAGCGCATGCTGCCCCTCCTGCCGTTGCTGCAGCATCTTACTCCGCCGACGCGGTGGGGCCCGATCCGCATATCGCGCTACAGCCCCTATCACAATGAGCCGGACAAGTTCGGCATCAAGGGCTTGCGCGCGTGGCAGGCCTATTACGAGCTGTTCGGCAATTTCGCGGACCGGGTCGCGCTGCATTTCTTCGGGGAATACACGACCGAGTTCCTGGAAACGCCCGACCTCGTGACGCGTCTCGATCAGGCCGTCATCGACTGGACCAATGCCTGGTCCGATCCGAACGGGCCGCCCCGGTTGAGCCTGCGGCGCCTGGAGGGGGGATGGCTGGAGATCACCGACACGCGCGCCGTCGCCAAGGCGGAATTGCAGCTACTGCCGCCGCATGTCGCGCGCGTGCTGGAATCCGTGCAACTGGCCGTATCGCAACCGCGCGTCCCGGACGAGGACAGGGAGGTGCTCGATCAGTTGATCGCACTCGGCTACGTTGTGCTGCACGAGCAGCGATACCTGTCGCTCGTGACCGAGCCCCAGATCGGGGACGCGCTGCTCGCCGAGCGGAACCGAAATCTCGGACGTCGCGCAAGCGACCCTGTGATCGAGATCTCCCTGGAGGATATTCAGGTCGGCGCGGAACGCCGCAAGCTTGCGCTCTCGCACGGCGAGACGCTGCGGATCTAGAACATGATCCCGAAAAGTGGGAACCGGTTTTCGGAAAAGCATGCCCTCGGGCTCGACCCGAGGGATCATGCTCCACCCATAGGCCGGAGCGAGATGACGCTCCGAAGGAGAGTCATCATGCTCCAGGACCCGAGGATTGCGCGATGAATCGTGAAAGAGGCCACCCCGTCCGGGCGACCGTCAAGTGCATCAAGGGCACTTGCAATGCGGGCCACAAGGTAGGTGACGTCATGGACGTGAGCGCCCGCAACACGGCCGGCATGTGCGGCTATCTTTACCACGCGGCGCATCCGGCGATCCTGATGCTTCAGTTCGGCGGCAGCGTCCCGTGGGGACCCGCCGACACGGTCGAGCTGCAATGCCCTGACACGCTGAATCTGCTGACGCTCGAACTGCAGCGCATGCCGGCCGACAACGAGCAGGGCGAACCCGTCACGGCCGAGCCGGTCATGGCCGAGCCGGCTGCCGAAGCGCCGGTCCGTCTCGGGCGCGTCATTTGCAAGGTTGGAGAAAGCCAAACAGGCTGATGGTCCATTCCCGCCCGGAAGCCAGGACCGATCTCACTATGACCCGCTTCGAGGCAGCTTCCAGAACGTTGCGCGCCATCGCCAAGGCGTCCGGCTTCGACGGCAGCGACGAGGCACGGGCTGTCGCGGTTTTTCGTACCCTCGCCGATTCCTGGGCGCACATGCCGGTATCCGCCCCGCCGCCGTGGTCCGGCCTCGGCGCCGACGCGAGCGGCTGCGACGTGTCGATGGTTCTTGACGGAGCGCGAAGCGAAATTCGCGTAACCGTGGAGGCGCAAGGCAACCCGCCGTCGCCACAGGCCTACTGGGATGCCGCCATGCATCTGTCCGAGACGCTGGAAGCGCGCTACGGCGCCGATCTTTCCCGTCTCAGATCGCTTGCCGATATTTTCCGGCCGCTCGACCCCAGCGCGGCCGGCGTGTTGTGGCACGGAGCCGTGTTTCAGAACGGGAAAGCGCCCTGGTTCAAGGTCTATCTTCATCTCATGGCGACGGGCCGAGACAAGGCGCGCAGTACGGCGCTCGCCGCACTCGAGAGACTCGGGCTCGACGACAGCTGGCGCGCTATCGAGTCCCGGCTGCAGGACGCCGACGAATTGCTGTTCCTCAGCTTCGATCTGGTTCCGGCGGAGGCGGCGCGCGTCAAGATCTATATCCGGCACGCCGATGCGACCGCCGCCACGCTCGATCGCGCCGCGCAAGTGCCCGGCTCGGACAATGCGGCGAATATCCGCAGCTTCGTCGATGAACTGGTGGGCAGCGGCAACCGGATCATCCGGCGCGGCGCGCTCACGTCGCTGCATCTGAAGCGGGGCAGCAACGCGCCCATTCATGCGTCGACCCACGTCCGCCTTTATCCGCATTGCGCCACCTCCGATTCCGTTCTGTTCACCCGAGTTCAGCGCGTGCTGCGGCGATTGGGGATCCCGAGCGCGCCCTACGAGTCCGCTATCGCGGCTCTTGCCACGCGCGCGCCGGAGGACGAGGGAACTCACGGGTGGGCGTCCATTCAATGCACCCATCAGGGCCCGTCGGTCACGGTGTATCTGTCGCCGCGACTATACTTCGAGCAGCACGGGCCGATCGCGCTCGATCCGCCTCGCATGTGGCCTTCGCCCGTCGAGCCGACGGCCTCCAGCACCCGGCAACCGGCATGCGCGTCTCGCTAGTATTTCCTCCGGCGACCGATCCGCGCGCCCCGCACCTTGCGCTGCCTTATCTGGCGGCGGTCTTGCGGAAAGCGGGGATCGCGACACAACTGGTTGATGCCGATATTGCCAGCCTCAACGCGCTGCTGCGACCGGACGCGATAGCCGGCAACCTCGACCGGCTGAAGAGGAAGATGGCATCGCCAAGCCGAGGCGACACCGACGCGCTGTGGCGGCTCATTCACCGGGGGGAAGCGCTGGTCCAGGACATGCCGCGGGCGCTCGCGACGCTGCGCGACAAGCAGCAGTTCTACGATGTTCACCGGTTTCACGCCGCGCGCGAGGCGATTCTCGACGGCGTGCAACTCGCCTCCGCGGCCGCCGGCCGGCCGATCCGGTACAATCTTTGCCCGATCGAGTATCAGATCGATGACGTCGACGAGCAGCGGCTGGCCGACTTAGTCGCCGCGACCGGCGACGTCGGCTGCAACCTGTTCGAGGACTATTGGCAGAGCGAGCTTTTTCCGTCGATCGAAGCAGAGTGTCCGGACCTTGTCGGCATTTCCATCGTCAATCGACAGCAATTGTTGCCGGGGCTGACCCTCGCGCGGCGCCTGCGCGCGCGCGGACTGTTCGTCGTGCTGGGGGGTACGGTGTTCACAAAATTTGTGAGCCAGCTCGCACGACTTCCCGAATTCTTCGAACACTTCGCCGACGGCGTCGTCGTCTACGAAGGGGAAACCGCGGTTCTCGAGCTGGTTTCGCAGCTGGAGGCGGGCGGGGATTTTTCGAAGGTCCCGAATTACATGTTTCGCGACCGGGATCGCGTGCGGCTCGGCAAGACGCACGTGGAAAACGTCGACGAGCTTCCCGCTCCGGATTTCGCCGGGCTGCCGCTCGCAGACTACCTTGCCCCCGAACCGGTTCTTCCCATTCTGGTCGGCAAGGGATGCTACTTCAACGAATGCAAGTTTTGCGACATTCCGTTCATCAATCACGTGTCGCGGAAGCCGTACCGGGTCCGCAGCCCGGAGAAGATCGTGCAAGATATCTTGCAGCTCAATGACCGCTTCGGATGTCGGCATTTCGAGATCACCGACGAGGCGCTGCCGCCGCGTCTTCTGGAAAAGCTGGCCGACGAATTGGCTCCGCACCGGGATCGCGATCTGTCCTTCACCGGATATGCCCGGCTCGAACCCGGCTTCACGCCGGCCCTGTGCGCGAAGCTCGCCGACATGGGGATGCGAAAGCTGTTCTTCGGGCTCGAGTCCGGAGATCAGGCGACGCTCGATCACATGCGCAAGGGCATCAAGCTCGAGAATGTGCGGCCGGTCCTGTCGCGCTGCCGGGATGCCGGCATCTTGTTTCACGTGTTCTCGATCATCGGCTTTCCCGAGGAGACCGAGACGAGCGCTCGCAACACGCTGCATTTCTTCGAACAGAATGTGGATGTGATCGATCATCCCGGCAATACCTTCGATCTTCATCCGTTCGGTCTCGAATTGCGGACGTCCTATTTCGCCGAAGCGCGCCAGCTTGGCGTCAAAATTCCGGACGAGCTCCTGCAGAAGGAATTCGTCATCGGCGTCAGGGACGGATGGTCGAACACGCGCGGGCTTTCGCACGACGACGTCGGGCGGCTCGTCGATCGCTACAATGATGTGTTGCGACGTACCTATTCCCGCTATCACAACAGTCCGATGCACCTGTGGCCGGGCTTCGAGGAATATGCCTTTCTCTATGCGGATCACTATCGGACGCACGTTTTTCCGTTCCGCACGGCCCTG
>Ga0081538_10005223_pt1 | contig 11736 bp, 10 predicted proteins | sample TabmetS5T2R1_FD_71022 | JGI IMG/M metagenome (GOLD analysis project Ga0081538, IMG submission 71022) | Tabebuia heterophylla rhizosphere microbial communities from the University of Puerto Rico - S5T2R1 | ecosystem: Host-associated > Plants > Roots > Rhizosphere ... | reverse complement strand
ACGGTGAGCGTGGAGGTTCCCAGATGCCCCGAGTAGCGGTGGACGTGATGCTGAAGCGGGAGATCCTCGACCCGCAGGGCCAGGCGGTCGAGCGGGCCCTGCCGTCGCTCGGCTTCGACGGGGTCTCCGACGTCCGCATCGGCAAGCACGTCGAGCTGACCGTCCGGGACGGCGACGGCGAGCAGGCGGCCCGGCGGATGGCCGAGGCGCTGCTGGCCAACCCGGTGATCGAGGAGTTCTCCGTGCGCCTCCTGCCCGACTGACCGGGATGGCCCGGCAGATGACCGGCCGGAGGGGTCCGGCGAATCGCCTGCGGCTGCCGTCCATCGGGCGGCCACGCCGACTCACCCCGGACGAGGTGGCCGCGCTCAAGGCGCGCCCGTGGCCGCGGCTGCCGTGGTGGCTGTGGCTGGCCGTGGCCGTCACCACCGTGGCCATGGTGGTGGTGGCGACCGCCCTGTTCGGGTCGGCCCCCGACCAGCTCCCGGTCGCGGCCCGGCGCTCGCCGCCGGCCCAGGACCTGAGCCACGGCGTGGGCGAGGTCCGCGTCCCGGTCCTCCTGCCCGAGAACCGGGACCGGGTCGTGCGGCGCCAGGCCAGCTGCCCCCGCCTGGACCGGGTCACCCTGGTCGGCACGGCCGCCGAGGTGGCGCTGCTGGACGCGGCCGCCGACAAGCTCTGCGCCCTGCGCTCGACCGCCCCCATCCAGCGGGCGCGGGCCGGGCTCCAGGAGGCGGCGGCCACGCTGGCCTTTGCCGAGTTCGAGCTGTCCATCAACGAGTCGGCCACCGACTTCGGGCCGGAGCGACCGGCGGTCCTGGTCCACGCCAAGTTCCAGCAGGGCGAGGCCACGCCCGAACGGGTCGCGGCCGTGCTCGCCCACGAGGGCGCCCACGTCGCCGGCGGCGGGCCGCCGGACGCGGCCGCCGAGCTGGCCGCCCGCACGGCCGAGCTGGAGGCCTGCGGCCGGCTGTTCGGCGGCGACGTCCAGCCCAACCGGGGCTGCGCGGACGCCGCCGCCCTGCTGTCGGGCGACGACGCGAGCGCGCTGGCGCGACTGAAGGAGGCGGGGTACCGGTGACACTGGAGCTGGACTGGCCGGTCGGGCGGGCCGGGGTGGCGGTGGTCTCGCCGTCGGAGGTGGAGACGGCCTTCCTCGGCGGGGTGACCGGCGACGACCGGTTCGAGGTGGCGTCGGTGACCAAGCTGATGACCTCGCTGGCCGCCCTGGCCGCGGTGGAGTCGGGGCGGATCGACCTCGACCAGCCGGTCCCCGACGGCGGCGAGGGCGTCACCCTCCGCCACCTGCTGGCCCACGCCGGTGGCCATCCGTTCGAGCCCCCCGGGCGGGCCCGGCCTCGCGAGCAGCGCCGCATCTACTCCAACGTCGGCTTCCGGATCCTGGCCGAGGCGGTCGCCGACGCCGCCGGCACGACCTTCGCCAGCTGGCTCTCCACCAGCGTGCTCGACCCCCTGGGCATGACCGCGACCGAGCTCGTCCACCGCCGCGGGATCGACGGCGACCCGGCCGCCGGGGCCGCCTCCACCCTCGACGACCTGACCCGCCTGGCCCGCTGCCTGCTGGACAAGGGCGCCCCCGTGGTCGGCCCCGACCTGTTCGCCGAGGCCACCTCTGTCCAGTTCCCCGGCCTGGCCGGCCTCGTCCCCGGGGTCGGCCGCTTCGACCCCTGCGACTGGGGCCTCGGCTTCGAGCTCCACGACGGCAAGCGCCCCCACTGGATGGGCGACCGCCGCTCACCCGCCGCCTTCGGCCACTTCGGGGCCAGCGGCTGCTTCCTCTGGGTCGACCCCGACGCCGCCCTGGCCGCCGCCGCCGTCACCGACCGCGACTTCGACAACGACAAGTGGGCCATGGCCACCTGGCCCGGTTGGTCCGATCGCCTCCCCGGCGCGTGAGGTCGGGTCGCCCCAGGGTGTCTGGCGAGGGCGCCTCACCCCGACCGGCCGGCGCTCGGGGGTCCCGTGGGTCGGGTGGGTCGGGCCCCGTTCACTCACCTGGCACTGGGCGCGCCTCACCTCGCCTAGTGGTGGCTCACCTCGCCTAGTGGTGGCTCACCCCGCCCAGTGCATGGCTTATCCGGCCCTAGGAGCCTGCTGGGCAACCCGTTCCTTGATGGTGGCTGGCGGCGTAGGCTGTTGGCGGGCCCGGGAGATGTCCGATCCAAAGCGTCGGCGATCGAGGGTGCAAGCCGGCCACGCTGGAGGCTCAGGCCACAGAGACGTCCCTCATTGACACCCCGGGCCCGCTCACTGCCCTCGGGCCAGCACCCACCGGCCAGCGTGGTGGTCCAGCCCCATCGCGATCAACCGGCGCAGGTTGATCGCGGCCACTCGCAGCGACAGGCCATGCTGGTTGCGGGCCAGGCCGCGGTAGCGGACCCGGCGATGGCCCTTGGCGACCAGCCAGGCGATCGAGCGTTCCACCATTGGCCGCCAACGCCGGTAGCTGGCCTGGAAGGCTTCGGTGGTGGCCTGGCGGCGGGCGGCCACCAGCTCGGCGTCGTGGGGACCCAGGGTCAGGGTCTTGCCGTCCTTGGCGGTGGTGCAGCGCTCACGGAGCGGACAGGGGCCACAGCGCCAGTCGAACACCGCCCGGCCACCTGCGGTGATGGCCACCGTGTGGCCGGCCGGGCAGGTGACGGTGCCGGCCTGCGGGTCGACGGTGAAGTCATCGCGGGTGAAGCCGCCAGGGATGGCCGGCCGCAGCGGGATCGGCTTGATGGTTTGGGCATGGCCGGCCGCCCGCAGCGCCGCTCGGGTCTGTCCACCTCCGTAGGCGGCGTCGCCCAGCACCTCCAACCCAGACGGCTCCCCGTCAAGCAACGACACCCCGGTGGGGCCATCAGCAGCATTGGCCGGGGTCAACACCGCCGCACAGACCAGCCCGGTCTCGGGCTCCACCGCCAGGTGCGCCTTGTAGCCGTCGCGGTAGCTGGCCCGGCTCTTGTGCATGTGCCGGGCGTCAGGATCCACCACCGAGATGACCCGGTCGGCCGCTACCTTGCGGGCGATCCTGAAGCTCCCCTCGGCCTCGCCCGGCTCGACATCCTGGCCGGCCACCAGCCCGAGCAGGCCGACCGCCTCGGCCTGGGCGACATCCAGATCTGCGTCCTGGACCGCACCCAGCACCGCCAGGGCGTCAGCGACCAGCCCGCTCACCAACCGGGCTCGTGCCTGGGGGTCGTCCCAGGCACAAGCCGGCTTGCCCGGGTCCTGGTCATAGTCATGGGCGGCCAGGGCCAGCGCCCCGGCCGCCGGCACCAGCCGACGCACCCGCCGGATGGCGGCCACCAGCTGGGTCACCGTGTCCTGGGTGATGACCGCGTCATCCAGCAGGGGCGAGTCCAACGCCCGCCGCTGGCGGCCAGCCAGCACCCCGGTTTGGGACACGACCTGGCGGACCGCGGCAAAGATCCGCTCGGGACAGTTCGAGGCCCGCAGCCTGGCCCGCCACAAGGTCAGCACCGTCGGGTGGAAGCCCGGATCGGTCAGCGACAGCCCACAGGCGACCTTCCAGGCGATGCTGTGGCGAAGCTGGGCGGCCGCCTCCCGGTCGCTGAGCCCCTCCAACGCCTGCAACACCATCACGGTCGCGACCACCTCGGCCGGGACCGACGGCCGCCCACGCCCTGACGGGAACAAGTCAGCGAACAACGGGTCAGGAAACAGCTGGCTGCGATGGTCGGCCAGGAAGGCATACACCGAGCCCTCCGGGACCAGGTGGCGGCACAACGCCGCCGCGTCCAGCAGCTCGACGCGACTGGGGTCATTTGTCCCTTGCATGCGGGCAGTCTCCCGCACAGCCCAGCCACACTGTGGGACCTCACCAGCTCTTTGCTCAGCAGGCTCCTAGGCGTGCCTCACCCCGCCCAGTCGGCGCTCGGCCCCCCGGAGGGGGAGCGTAGCCGGTCGCGAATCGAGCTGCCCGTTGCTGTCCACAGCCGGTCGTGAGGCGAACTGCGTCGCGCTCCCGGGCCGTCGTGAGGGGAGCTGCGCATCGCGATCCACGGCCGCGAATCATCGGCGGACCTGTCTGGTAGCCTGCGTCGCGGTCGGGACGTCGTCCGGGGAGGCTGCCGCATGAAGGTCGGGGTGGTGACCTTCCCGGGGTCGTGTGACGACCGGGACGCCCGGGCCGCCGTGGCCGCGATGGGGGGCGATCCGGTGGCCCTGTGGCACGGCGACGGCGACCTCCGCGGCGTCGACGCCGTGGTCCTTCCCGGCGGGTTCTCCTACGGCGACTACCTGCGCTGCGGGGCGATCGCCCGATTCTCCCCGGTGATGGGCGCCGTCGCCGGCTTCGCCAGGGACGGCGGGCCGGTCCTTGGCATCTGCAACGGCTTCCAGGTCCTGTGCGAGGCCGGTCTGCTCCCCGGGGCCCTGCTCCGCAACGCCGGCCTGCGCTTCGTCTGCCGCGAGGTCGAGGTGGTGGTCGAGTCCACCGACACCGCCTGGACCGGCGCCTGCACCGCCGGCGAGTCCCTGGCCATCCCCGTCAAGCACGGCGAGGGCCGCTACGTCTGCGACGACCCGGCCGCCCTGGCCGCCGCCGGCCAGGTCGTGTTCCGCTACGCCTCCGGCCACAACCCCAACGGGTCGATGGCCGACATCGCCGGCGTCCGCAACCCCGCCGGCAACGTCGTCGGCCTCATGCCCCACCCCGAGCACGCCGTCGACCCCCTCCTCGGCCCGGTCGGCGGCCGCGGGCTGTTCGAGTCGGTCCTGGCGGCCCGTGTCTAGCACCGCGGCCACCCTGCACCGCCAGCTCGGACTCACCGACGAGGAGTTCGAGCGCATCCTGGCCGTGCTGGGGCGGGAGCCGAGCCGGGCCGAGCTGGCGATGTTCTCGCTGATGTGGTCGGAGCACTGCTCCTACAAGTCGTCCAAGGTCCACCTGCGGCGGCTGCCCAGCCAGGGGGCGAGGGTGCTGCAGGGGCCGGGCGAGAACGCCGGGGTGGTCGACCTGGGCGACGGGCTGGCGGCGGTGTTCAAGATCGAGTCGCACAACCACCCGTCGTTCGTGGAGCCGTTCCAGGGGGCGGCCACCGGGGTCGGCGGGATCATCCGCGACATCCTGGCCATGGGGGCGCGGCCGGCGGCCAGCCTCAACTCGCTGCGGTTCGGCGACCCGGCCGAGCCGCTGCAGCGGCGGCTGGTCGAGGGGGTGGTGGCCGGCATCGGCCACTACGGCAACTGCGTCGGGGTGGCCACCGTCGGGGGCGAGGTCGTGTTCGACCCCTGCTACGCCGGCAACCCGCTGGTCAACGCGCTCACCATCGGCTTCATGCCGGCCGACCGGCGCCTCAGCGGCTCGGCCGAGCGGCCGGGTGACCTGGCCGTGCTGATGGGGGCCAAGACCGGCCGTGACGGGATCGGCGGGGCGAGCGTGCTCGCCTCGGCCAGCTTCGAGGAGGGCGACGAGGCCAAGCGCCCGAACGTCCAGGTGGGTGACCCGTTCCAGGAGAAGCTGCTGATCGAGGCCTGCCTGGAGCTGGCCGAGCGGGGCCTGCTGCGCGGGCTCCAGGACCTGGGGGCGGCCGGGATCAGCTGCGCGGTCGCCGAGGTCGCGGCCCGGGCCGGGATGGGCATGGAGGTCGACCTGGACGCCGTGCCCCTGCGCGAGCCGTCGATGGAGGCCTGGGAGGTGCTCGTCTCGGAGTCCCAGGAGCGCATGCTGGCCCTGGTCGACCCGGCGCGCCTGGCCGACGTGCTCGAGGTCTGTCAGCGCTGGGGGATCCTGGCCAGCGTGCTCGGGGAGATGACCGCCGGAGGGTCCGTTCGGGTGCGGTTCCGGGGGGAGGTCGTCGCCGAGGTGCCGGCGGCCAGCCTGGCCGACGACGGCCCGGTGTACGACCGGCCGCTGGTCCCGCCCGGCCCGCCGGCCGCGGATGCGGCCGAGGTCCCGCTGGACGGCGATCCCGCCGAGGCCGTGCTCGCCCTGGCCGCCGACCCGACCTGCGCCTCCAAGCGCTGGGTGTGGGAGCAGTACGACCGCTTCGTCGGCCACGGCACGGTCGCCGGGCCGGGCTGCGACGCCGCCGTGCTCCGAGTCCCCGGCTCGGAGAGGGCGGTGGCCCTGGCCACCGACGGCAACGGCCGCTACGCCGCCCTCGACCCGGCCGCCGGGGCCGCCCTGGCCGTGGCCGAGGCGGCCCGCAACGTCGCCTGCACCGGCGCCCAGCCGATCGCCGTCACCAACTGTCTCAACTTCGCCAGCCCCGAGCGGCCCGAGGTCATGGGCGCGTTCGCGGCCGCCGTGGACGGCATGGCCGCCGCCTGCCGGGCCCTCGGGCTCCCCGTCACCGGCGGCAACGTCAGCTTCTACAACGAGTCGTCGGGCCGGCCCATCCACCCCACCCCGATCGTCGGCGTCCTCGGCCTGCTGGAGGACGCCACCGCCGCCGTCCCCGCCGGCTTCCCCCGGCCCGGCCTCGACGTCTGGCTGCTGGGGGAGACCCGGGTCGAGCTCGGCGGCTCGGTCTGGCAGCGCCTGGCCACCGGCCGCCTCGAGGGCCACCCCCCCGCCCTCGACCTGCCCGCCGAGGCCCGCCTCCACGCCCTGCTGGCCGACCTGGCCGCCCGCCGCCTGCTCGCCGGCGCCCACGACCTCTCCGACGGCGGCCTGGCCCTCGCCCTGGTCGAGGCGACCCTCACCGCCGGGGTCGGCGCCACCGTGACCCTCCCCGACGTCCTGGCCGACGGCCTGCCGGCGGGCCGGGCGACGCTGGCCGCCCTGGTCGGCGAGTCGGCCTCCCGGGTCCTCCTCGCCACCCCGCCCGAAGCGGCCGAGACGCTGGCGGCGGCGGCCGCCGGGGCCGGCGTCCCCATCACCCGCCTAGGGGCGACCGGCGGCGACCGCCTGATCGTCCCCGGCGTCCTCGACCTCCCCCTGTCCCGCCTCCGCGACGCCTACGAGGGCGCCCTCCCCCGGGCCCTGGGCGAACTCGCCTGACGGGCCGGCGAGCCCCCCGCCGCTCAGCGAAATCTCAGTGGGTCGTGCGACAGTGGGTTGAGGACGTCGGCTGCCGGAGGACCGCATGGGTGAGGGGCTGCGGGCCGGCATGGTCGTGGCGGTGCTGGTGGTGGCGTCGTTCCTGGCGCCGGCGTCGTCTGGGGCACAGGAGCGGGAGCGGGCTCCGAAGACGGACGGCACCGAGGTCGTTGGGCATCTGGCGCCACCGCAGCGCGGCGGGTACGGGGACGTGTGGGCGCACAAGGACGTGGCCTATCTCGGGAACCTGCGCCAGGGGGACTGCCAGCCGCCCAACGGGGTGTGGGCGATCAGCCTCAAGAACCCGGCCAAGCCGAAGGCGCTGGCCTCGTTCGCCAAGTTCCCCGGCAGCGACGGGGAGGACGTCTGGGTGGGGTCGGTCAGGACCAGGGCGTTCAAGGGCGACCTGGCCGCCGTCGGCGTGCAGCGCTGCTCCCGTCAGGTGCAGGGGTTCGCCGGGCTGGCCCTGTACGACGTGACCAACCCGGCCAAGCCGAAGGAGCTGGGCCGGCTCCCCAGCGGGGTCATCTCGGGCGTGCACGAGGTCGGGGTGGTGCAGCGGCCCGACGGGCGGGTGCTGGCCCTGGCGGCCGTGCCCTACACGTTCAACCTGACCCAGGGCCGGCAGGGGGACCTGCGCATCATCGACATCACCAACCCGCGCCGCCCCCGCGAGGTCGCCGACTGGGACGTCCGCCGCGACGGCCCGGCCGAGACCAGGGGGCAGCTCGCCTCCCGGCGGGACGTCTTCGACCACAGCGCCTGGCCGTTCGACAAGGGCAACAAGGTGTTCGCCTCCTTCTGGTCGGCGGGGGTGCAGTTCCTCGACATCAGCGACCCGTCCTCGCCCCGGCTGATCGGCCAGACCCCCTACCGCCCCGAGGACGGCTACCGCGGCGCCCACTCGGGCTGGTTCAACGAGGACGAGACCCTGTTCGTCCAGAACGACGAGACCATGCTGGCCGTCGGCAACGGGTCGCGGCGCACCTGGACCTTCCAGCGGGTGTTCGACACCAGCGACCTGTCCCGGCCCAGGCTGGTCTCGACCTTCGCCACCGAGGCGGCCGTGCCCGGCAACGACGGACGGGTGGGCCTCGACGGCGTCTACTCGGTCCACAACGCCGTCATCAAGGGCGACCTCTCCTACGCCTCCTGGTACTCGGACGGGGTCCGGGTGGTCGACCTCTCCGACCCGGCCAAGCCCCGCGAGATCGCCTCGTTCGTGCCGCCGCCGACCTCGCCCCGCCAGACGGCGGCCACCGCCCAGGGCGGCCGCCGCGACATGCCCGTGGTCTGGGGCGTCTTCCCCTGGAAGGACCTGGTCCTGGCCAGCGACATGAACAGCGGCCTCTGGGTCTTCCGGGTCACCGCCGACGCCAAGGCGGCCAACGGCGGCGGGTCGGGCGCCCAGAGCGGGTCCGGGGCGGCGCCCGCCCAGCCGGCCCCTCAGCCGGCCCCGCAGGCGGCCCCCGACCTGGCCGTCGACCCCGCCGCCGACCCGGGCGGCCCGGGCGTCGCCCTCTGGGTGGGGCTGACCGGCGTCGCCCTCGGCCTGCTGGCCGTTGGGGTGGTCGTGGCCGCCGTCCGGCGCCGGCCCGGCTGACCGGGCTCAGGCCACGTCCCGGCGCCGGACCAGCAGGGCGCCGACGACGGCGAACCCGAGGACGTAGGTGGCCAGGGCGATGCCGGCGCGGCCGCCGGAGACGGCGTCGATCACGCCGGGGGGCGGCTCGCCGCTCGCCCCGCCGCCGGGGGCCAGCGACCAGACCAGCGAGCCGGCGTTGACCCCCGGGAGCAGGTCGCGCAGGGGCCGCAGGCCGGTCAGGAGGCTGTCGGCCACCGCCGAGACGAGGTTCTCGACCCCGAGGACCCAGACGACGCCCAGGCCGACGGGGAGGGCGACGCCGCGGAAGGCGAAGCCGAGCACGGCCCCCAGGCCGCACCACATGCCCATGATCAGCCAGCCCGACCCGACGCCCTCGGCCAGGGTGGCCAGCGACGGGTAGTCGAGCGGCCGCGACTCCAGCGTGGCGATCAGCCCCGCCGTGGCCGCGTTCACGGCGAAGACGGCCAGGACCACGGCCAGGATGGCGGCGGCCAGGGCGGCCAGCTTGCCGGCGTAGACGGCCAGCCGGGTCGGGCGCTGGGTGAGGGCGGTCTGCATCGTGCCCCAGCCGTACTCGCTGCCGGTGGCCAGGGCGCCAAGGATCAGGGCCAGCGCGCCCGCGAACACCGGGAACCCGCCGAGCGAGGTCGGCACCAGCTCGGCGGGCAGGGTCCCGGCCAGGACCGCCTGCGGGTCCAGGCCCTGGGTCTGGAAGTTCTGGTCGCTGGTGGCCCAGCTCGAGTAGGGGAGGACGTAGCCGAAGAGCAGCTCGAGGGCCAGCGTCACCCCGAGCAGGACCCAGGTCGCGGGCCGCTTGCGCAGCTTGAGGATCTCCGCCTGGAAGCTTCCGGTCATCGTCCCGTCCTCCCGTCCCCGGTCATCTCCAGGAACACCTCTTCGAGCGTCCGCTCCAGCGGGCGCAGCTCGGTCAGGGTCACGCCGGCGTCGGCCAGGGCCCGGCTCACCCGGCCCGCCTGCTCCGGCCCGGTCCGCAGCCGGAAGGCGCCGTCGGCCGAGGCGACGTTGCCGGCGCCGACCAGCCGCTCGAGGCAGGCCAGGGCCTCGGCCGCCGGCTCGGCCCGGACCAGCAGGCCGGCCTGGCCGAGCAGGTCGTCCACGGTGGTCTCGGTCAGCAGCCGGCCGCCGGAGATGACCCCGACCCGGTCGCAGAGCTGCTGCACCTCGCCCAGCAGGTGCGACGACAGCAGGACGGTGTGGCCGCGCTCGCCGAGGTCGCGGAGCAGGGCCCGCATGTCGCGCATGCCGGCCGGGTCGAGGCCGTTGGTCGGCTCGTCGAGGATCAGCAGCTCCGGGTCCTTGAGCAGGGCCGCCGCCACCCCGAGGCGCTGCTTCATCCCGAGGGAGTAGCCGGCGTACCGGTCGCCGCCCCGGCCGGCCAGGTCGACCGTGTCCAGCGCCGCCTCGACCCGCCGGTCGGGGACCCCGGCGTAGCGGGCGACCACGCGCAGGTTGTCGCGGCCCGACAGGTACGGGTAGAAGCGGGGCGCCTCGATCAGGACGCCGGTCCGGGCCAGGGCCCGCGGGCTCCCCGGCTGGTCGCCGTGGACCGTCGCCGTCCCGCCGGTCGGCCTGACCAGCCCGGCCAGCATCCGCAGGGTGGTCGTCTTGCCGGCCCCGTTGGGGCCGAGGAACCCGTACACCTCCCCGCGCCACACCGACAGGCTGACCCGGTCGACGGCCCTGACGGCGCCGTAGGTCTTGCTCAGGTCGTCGGTCTCCACCAGTTGCTCGCCCATGTTCCGTCCTCGTCCACTCGTCGTCTGTTCACGACGATGGTCGCGGCCGGGGCCGGTGGCGTCGTCGGCCGGGGGAAGGCCGTGCGGCTGCTCCCGGTGGAGCAGTGGCCGCCGGCCCGGCTACCGCGCCGGTGGTAGCGGGCGGGACGGATCAGGGCTTGCGGAGCCGCCAGAGGATCTCGGCCGGCCAGCGCCGGGCCCAGGCCAGGTCCTCGGCGTCGCGGTAGGTGCTGGTCGCCTCCGGCCCCGGCCGGGGCTCGAGCAGGTCCTCGACCACCAGGCCGCTGTCGCGGAACAACCGGATCCAGGCCCCGTAGGGCAGGTTGAACTCGACCGTCCCGTCGACGTCCTGCAGCCGGTACAGGCCGAAGTAGTCGTTGACCAGCCGCTCACCGGCGTGGTCGGCGTCCGGCGCGAAGGCGATGTCGTAGATGGGGCTGATGTGGGTGAAGGCGAGCAGCCCGCCGGGGCGCAGGACCCGGGCCGCCTCGGGCACCGCCCGGTGGGGGTCGGCGAACAGGAACGCCCCGTAGTCGGCGAACACCACGTCGAAGCTGGCGTCGCGGAACGGGACCCGCTCGGCGTCCGCCTGGACCAGCGGGATGGCGATCCCCGTCTCCTCCCGGAGGCGCAGGGCGTGGGCGAGCTGCCGCTCGGACAGGTCGAACCCGACCGGCCGGGCGCCGTTGCGGGTCAGGGCCGTCGACCACTGGGCGCCGCCGCAGCCGAACTCCAGGAAGTCCTTGCCGGCGACCGGGCCGAGCACGCCCAGCTCCGACTCGGGGATGTTCCAGATGCCCCAGGCCAGCTGGCCGGTGAAGGCCTGGCCGCGGATCTGGGGCGCGTTGCGCCGCTGGTAGTCGTCGGCGTCCTCGTTCCACAGGCGCCGGTTGGCCCGGACGTGGCCGCCCTCGGTCACGGACGGCCCGTCAGGGGGTGGAGGTGCCGGCGCCGACGCCGCCGCGGGAGTTGGCGGGCGAGCGCAGCACGGCCGAGGCGCGGGCCAGGGCGTGCTGGACGAGCTCGATCAGGGTCGTCTTGGCCGACTCCCGGACCCGGGCGTCGCAGGCCACGATCGGGGTCTCCTCGCCGATGACCAGGGCCTCGCGGACGTCCTCGATGGCGTGGGCCAGGACGCCGTCGAAGCAGTTGATGGCGACCACGAACGGCAGCTCGCGCTGCTCGAAGTAGTCGACGGCGGCGAAGCAGGCGTCCAGGCGCCTGGTGTCGACGAGCACGACGGCGCCGATGGCGCCCCGGCACAGGTCGTCCCACATGAACCAGAAACGGTCCTGGCCGGGCGTGCCGAACAGGTACAGGATCAGGTCGGTGTCCAGGGTGATGCGGCCGAAGTCCATGGC